>Ga0187769_10000663_pt1 | contig 19110 bp, 17 predicted proteins | sample 0116_SJ02_MP02_1_FD_133140 | JGI IMG/M metagenome (GOLD analysis project Ga0187769, IMG submission 133140) | Tropical peat soil microbial communities from peatlands in Department of Meta, Colombia - 0116_SJ02_MP02_10_MG | ecosystem: Environmental > Terrestrial > Soil > Wetlands > Peat | place... | reverse complement strand
CATGGTCGCCGCCCGCATAGGAAAGCAAGTTGCCGCAGTGGTGAAGATGGCGAAAAAGGATGAAGACATCCTGCAACCGATGAAGGATGCCGGCGTTGACGTCTACCTGATCGCGAGCGCGGAGACCACCTATTCGAGGGTTTTGCACGAGTCTGAAAATGTCGATGAACGCAAACTCACGCTCGTTAAATCCGCCGGTCTCATTTCCATTAATGACGTTCCGGAGTTGCGCTCGATGTGCGTTCACTTGGCCGGGATCTCCGACACCGAATTCGACATGCCGCTGATGAAGGGCTTGAAATCCAGGGGCTACAGCCTGTCGGCCGACATGCAGGATTTCGTCCGCCACGTCACGCCGGTGACCCATGAAATCCAGTTCAGCGACGTCGCAAACAAGAAAGAAATTGCGGCCATGATGGACAAGCTCAAGCTGGACGTCGTTGAAGCCCGGATTCTGACCGGCACTGAAGATCTGGAGAAAGCCGCCATCATCGTCGAGTCGTGGGGTTGCCCCGAAACACTGATCACTCATTCCCAGGGCGTCCTCGCCCGAGTAAAAGGAGTCACATACTACGAGAAGTTTTCCAACAGCAACACCTCCGGCCGGACCGGCCGCGGCGACACGACCTTCGCGGCGTATCTCGCCTGGAGGCTGGATCACGATGTGCGCGAATCGTTGAAGTTCGCGGCCGCGCTGGTTTCAATCAAAATGGAAACCCCTGGCCCGTTCAAGGGAACGCTGGAGGACGTCCGGAAGCGATTGAGGGAGAAGCATTCTTCATAGGCATGCCGGACCGCAGCCAAAGTCTGCGTGAGGAGCGCAATGGTTGTGGTGGGGGGCAAAACGGGCACGGCCGGAGACGCCGGGCCCTGACTGGAGGACCACATGGATGCTTTCGCTGTTGGTGTTGGAATTGCCGGCCTTGCGCTCTATGTACTCATCGGGGTGCTTTATATCAGGACGCTGTCTCGCGCGTTGAACAGATGCTTCCCTGCCTCGAGAGCAATGAAACCAGGACACGTTTGGCTCTTGCTCATTCCGGTCTTCGGCTTCTTTTGGCAGTTCTTCGTTGTCGTGCAACTGGCAAAGTCTCTGGGAAAAGAGTTTGAGACTAGGGGAATTCGGGGCCCTGGGTCGGCTCCGGGGCGGACCATCGGAATCATCATGTGCATTTGCCCGTTTCTCTTGGTGCCGTGGGTCGTTTATTGGATCAAAATCGCGGATTATTCGCTGCTCTTGAGCGACCCTCGCAGGCTTTCATATTCAGAGAAGATCGGATACAGCCTCGGCGACATGGCCGCGAATTTCTATTTCCAGTTCATGATTGCACTGGCGTTGGATTTCTACACCCACACCTTCCGCCTCACTCCGGGCCAGGCAGGGACGCTCTTCTTTGTGGTTGGCCTGTTTGCCGCTGCCCTCAATCCGATCATGGGCTTGATCGCCGACCGCACGTCTACACGGTGGGGCAAGTTCCGCCCCTGGCTTCTTTGGACCGCTGTACCGTTCGGGGTCATAGGCATCCTGACCTTCACAACTCCGAACCTCAGTATGGGTGCAAAACTCATCTACGCTTGGGTCACGTACGCGCTGCTGCGCGTCATATACGTCGTCAACAACGTGCCCTATGCCACGTTGACGGCGGTCATGACCGAAGATCCGGACGAGCGGACCAGCATCTCGTCCTACCGTCAAATCGCCGCCAACATCTCAGGCTTCGTCATTGCAGGCCTCGCTCTCCCAATGGTCGCGTTTTTCGGGCGTGGCAACGATGCTCGCGGCTACCAGCTGACCATGGGCATTCTGTCGCTGATCAGCGTCGTTTTCTTCATCCTCACCTTCCTCCTGACGAAAGAGCGCATCCAACCCGACCCGCAGCAGAAGTCCTCGCTCACCCAGTCGCTCTCGGATCTGTTCCAGAATCGTCCGTGGGTCGTACTGTTCCTGGTCACGCTGTTTTATTTCACGGCCATTCTCATGCGTGGCAACGTCATGCCGCCATATTTCAGATACGTGGTCGGCAATGTGAAGCTCTACCCCTGGTTCAACAGTTTCGGACTCGCGGCACTGATCTTGGGAGTTGCTTTTTCCACAGCTGTCTCCGTACGCGTGGGCAAGCGCGAACTCTTTATTGCAAGCATGATCCTGACAGGCGTCCTCACCACACTGCTTCTTGTCCTACCCCCGGCGGCCACGGCCCTGATCATCGGAACGGAAGTGCTGCGTCAGTTCTCGTTCGGATTGTCTGGTCCGATCCTCTGGGCCATGATGGGCGATGTCGCCGACTACGGTGAATGGAAGACCGGCCGGCGCGCCAGCGGAACCGTTACCGCGGCCGTTGTTTTCGCTTTGTGGGTAGGCTTCGCGCTCGGCGGCGCCCTCGCGGGATGGCTCCTCTCCGCTTACGGCTTCGACTCTAAGGCCGCGGTACAAACTCCGCACGCACGATGGGGCATCCTTCTTACCGCCAGCGTCTATGCGGGCGTTTGCTTCTTTGCCGCTGCCGCATGCCTCTTCTTCTATCCGCTGTCCCGTGAGTTGACCAGGTCGATCGCCAACGATCTCGTGGAGCGGCGAAAGGGGTTCGCATCGTGAGGAAGATCGCCTGCCGCATGTTGTAGCGAAGTCATTGCAGCGGCGTGTGCAGCATCTGGGGGCCTGGCGATTCTGCTCACGATAGGGTTCGGCCGCGGGCTGCATGAAGACAAACGCCTGCGGCACGCCGTGTGCGGCGGCCTTCTCGGCTGAGGCCGGAGCAACAATAGAAACGAGAATTCCGCCTTTTTTCACCACCTGCACGAGTTTTTCACTCTATCGGGTCTACACCCGCAGCATGGACTCTTATCAAGACTTCAGCAGCACCAGGTTCGGGTCGTGGCGCATCTTCGTATTTCAGCACTTCTAGGCCGCCGCAGCAGCTATGGATGCGCACTGCTTTTATGTTTTCCGTTTCAGACATCTCCAGGGATGAATCTACGCTGCGCTCGCCAATGTGTGTCCGCGCTTGATCGTATTCTTTCTGATTGCCCCACGGAGAAGGCGCCGTTTGGCGGCTTCCACCAGCAAAAGATAGGCTCCCGTCGCGACTGCAAGAAAAGCAAAGTACGCCGCCGGCAGTGGCGTGAAGCCGAGCACGCTTGCAAGCGGGCTAAACGGCAAATACATCCCGATCGCCACAACCGCAAGGCATGTTGCTGTCAAGGGACCGCTGGGGCGGCTGCGAAATGGATTTTTCGACGTGCGGATGACGAAGAGCACCAACGTTTGGGTCGCCAGAGATTCAACAAACCAGCCGGTATGAAACAGCACTTGGCTCGAATGGAAGACATGCAGCAACACATAGAAGGTCAGAAAATCAAAAATTGAACTGATTGGTCCAATAAACACCATGAAACTGCGGATCAAACCGATATCCCAGTGCTGGGGCTTTTGGAGATAAGTGTCGTCAACGTTGTCCGTTGGAATGGTGAGTTGGGATACATCGTATAGAAAGTTGTTCAGCAGGATTTGTGTGGGCAGCATCGGCAAGAACGGCAGGAAAAGCGAAGCCGCCGCCATGCTCAAGACGTTCCCGAAGTTCGAGCTTGTGCCCATTAACAGGTACTTCATCACGTTTCCAAAGGCCTTCCGCCCCTCGACGATGCCGTCATGGAGGACTCTCAGGCCAGGCTGAACGAGAATGACGTCCGCAGCCTCACGAGCTACGTCCACGGCGCTGGACACTGAAATGCCCACATCGGCCGCGTGAAGCGATGGCGCATCGTTGATGCCGTCACCCATGAACCCTACCGCGTGGCCGTCGTGTTTGAGAGCCAGGAGAATCCGGTTCTTCTGAGCCGGAGAAATGCGCGCGAATACCTGCGTCTCCTCGGCCACGTGCGCCAACGCTGGGTCCGTCATCCGGTCGATTCCTTCGCCAGTGATGATTTGGCCGGATTCGATTCCTACTTGCGCACAGACGCGGCCGGTGACGCGGTCGTTGTCGCCGGAGATGACTTTGATCCCGACACCGTCCTGCTTTAGAGAAGCGAGAACCTGGGCAGCGTCGGTCAACGGCGCGTCAGAAAAGGTCAAGAAACCGACCAGGATTAGATTGTGCTCGTCCGCCACGGAATAGTTGGCGCGCGCGGGAACATCGACGTAGGCCACTGCCAGCGAGCGGAATCCCTGAGTGTTCAGGTCGTCGCTGGTCTGCCGGAAGCGCTTGGCTGCGTTTTCGGCGATTGGTTCGGTTCGGCCTTCTACCTCGTAACTGGAGAGTAGAGGGAAAATCCCTTCTGGAGCGCCTTTTGTGATCAAAATCCTCCGGGACTGCCGCTCCACCACGATCGAGAGCCGCCTTCGCTCGAAATCGAAGGGAATTTCGTCGCACTTGGCGTAATCGTCTGTCTTTGGTGCGGACTGCTTGAGGATGACTTCATCGAATGGACTGCGAATACCCGTCTCGAACTTGCTGTTGAAATAGGCAAGCTCCAGCGCGCGGGGGGATGGATTCCCAAAGGGGTCGAGAGAGCGATCGAGCGACATTGTTCCAGCGGTGAGCGTTCCCGTTTTATCGCTGCACAGCACATCCAAACTGCCGAGGTTCTCAATAGCGGAGAGATGTTTGACGATGACTTTCTTATGCGCCATGGCTACGGCGCCTTTGGAAAGCGTCACCGACGTAATCATTGGCAAGAACTCCGGCGTCAAACCGACTGCCAGCGCAACTGCAAACAACAGAGATTGAAGCGGATCGCGGTGTCGTGCGACGCTGGCAACAACCAAGAAAAGAACGAGAAAGAAGACCGTTCGCGCGAGGAGCCGGCTGAAATTCCGCAACCCCTTATCGAAGGCTGTCTCTTCGGGCGTTGCTGCGAGACGAACTGCAATATCGCCAAAGGCAGTCCTGGCGCCTGTTGCGACGACCTCTGCTGTTGCCGTTCCGCTTACGACGGAGGTGCCCAGAAAGACCATGTTGGGCGCATCCGCTTTGGTCGAGGCGGGTTCTCCGGTCGCTTCCTTTTCGGCGGGGAGCGATTCGCCCGTGAGCGCGGCTTGTTGGACATAGAGATCACGGGCAATCTGGAGGCGCGCGTCTGCGGGAACCAAATCTCCGGCTGACAGCCGCACGATGTCTCCCGGCACCACACCGCGCCGCTGGATTTCTTTCCACTCCCCGCCGCGTAGGACGGTTGCGGTCGGGGCAAGTTGGTCGCGAAGGCGTTCGACGGCGCGCTTGGACCGATACGTCTGAGTTAAGTCCATCGCCGTGCTAAGCAGAACGATGGTGCCGATGATTCCCGCATCTACCTTGTCGCCCAGGAACGCCGACGCGATTGCGGCAATGAGCAGGATCAATACAAGCGGATTCGTAAACTGATGGAGGAGATCGGAGAGAAAAGAGCGCTGCTGTGTCGCTGCAGGCTCATTGGCCCCGAACTGTTGGAGGCGTGCCTCAGCTTCCCGCGGCGTCAAGCCGGTAATCGCGGCGCGGGCTTCACCAGCACCAGGCTGCATGGGAACCATCCTACTCGGCGAGTCGTCGCGGGTCCTCAAAAAGACGCGCAGTAGCAGCTCCAAAAACAAAACCGCCAACGTGCGCCATGTAAGCGACGCCGCCGCCGGTCTGCACATTTGCCACGGAGCCGATCTGACTCACGAGTTGAATGAGAAACCAGAGTCCTATCAATAGCGCTGCAGGAATTTGAGTGATGCGTACGAACCAGCCAATTAAGAGCACTGTGCGTATACGGTCGCGGGGGTAGGTGATCAAGAAGGCCCCCATCACACCCGCAATCGCGCCGCTGGCGCCCAGGTTGGGGACTGTGGAATGGGGCGCCAGGGCGATCTGGGCCGCGGCCGCCGCCAGACCGCTCAACAGGTAAAACGCCAAGTAGCGTAGCGGCCCCATTGCATCTTCGATTTCCGGGCCAAACGCCCAGAAGAACACCATATTGCCGATGATGTGCATCCACCCGGCGTGCATGAACATCGCCGTAAGTAACGTGATTAAGTGCCGCCCTGAAACAATATCCGCGGGGACTTCCATCCAGCGATTTACAAACGCATCGCCGCCGGCCAATTCCAGCACGAAAACGAGCGCGTTCACGGCGATAATTGAAATCGTGACGACGGGGACACTTCTCGGCCGTCGAGTCGCGTCCGACAGAGGGATCATTCCGCCCACGCTGTCATCCTCCAATTCACGGCACAAACACCGAGCCTCAGCGGCAGAGTCCACCTAATTTCGCACGGTTTCTTCAGTTCAATCCCCTCGGATTGGGCCTAACCGTGCGGGCGGAAATATTTACAAAGCGTCTGTAAGCTGAATCGGCAGTGCGCATTTCCTCCGGCTCTTAGGCCAGCTTACTCGTGACGCTGCGCGCCGCCAGAGAAAGCATCAGGCGGGAAGCGCCACTAAACAGCATGCTGATTCCCACGAGCATTCCGATCACAAAACCCGTGCTCGAAGGCCACGTCCTCCAGATCATCACCGCGAGAATCAGCGTGATGATCCCATCGAAGACGAGCCATCCCGACCCTGGAAGCGGCCGCAGCGTGAATCCCAGCACAAACTCCAGAATCGCTTCCAGTAGCAGGTAAATCGCCAGCGCAAGCGTCAGCGATTCCAAGCCCCTCACTGGATGAACTAGCAGGTACACTCCGATGAAACCGTAGAGAATCGCGATGAGCACCTCCCATACGAACCCGCCAGCGGTCGGCCTGTACCAGGCAAACACAAGGTGAACGCATCCGCTAAGAAGCAGCAGCCAAGCCACAAAAATATTCACCGCGAAGCCCGCCGCCAGCGGCGAAGCAATCGCGAGAATCCCGGCCACAATCATGAGCACGCTCAACGCGATGGACCATCCAAGAGACTTCTTTACAGATGTAGCACTCATGTTTCTCTCCTCCTTTTCTTCACTTGGCCCCGTGATTTGTCTCTTCCTGCTAAACTCGCTCGTGGCTCGCTTTGTTAAATGCACCTTCCAAGTCTTTCGCAGCCTTGTTGAAGCCCTCCTGAATATCTTTCCAGGATCGTTCGTCTTCACGATTTCGCATGCGCACCCGAGCTTTCAGTTCAGCGACCGAATGCTGAGCCGCGTCGATGGTTGCTTGAACTTTGTCCCGGACGTTGGCCTGCAACAAACTCGACTGGACACGAAGGCTCTCGAACCACAGTTTCAATTGCGACAGCCGTTCCTCAAAACTGTCCTGAAGCGCGGCGCGCTGTTTGTGGAGATTCCGCTCGACGGCCAAGAGATGGCTCTCGATGGCAGCTTTCGTTTCTGCGTTCGCCTTCGCAGCTCTTGTCTTCAAATCCAAAGCCTGGGCTTTCAGCTCGTCGATCTGGTGTTCGGTGAGGTCTTCGAGTTCGTCATTGTAGCGACTGAGTTGGCGGTGAAGATGGTCGATCGCCGCCGCGATTCCGGTTCTTGCTCTGAGTCCGGCCAGCTCCATCCGGAAGTTCATCTCTCCAATTTCCGACTTCAAATCGCCGTTCGCCGCTTTGAGTCGATCTTCTAGCTTTTCTCGCAGGACTTCGAGTTCAGCTCGCTTGCCGGCGATGTCCGCTTCAATTTTGGTTTTTTCGGCGGCAGTAGCGGTCTGGGCTTTCACCAACCGAGCCTGGATGTCATCCTGAATCGAACGGATTTTGTCCTTGGATCGCTGCAGGTAGGCTTCAAATTCCGCATCTCGTTCAGCCCGCTTGAGCTCCCGCTGAACTGTCCGCCCAAGTTTCTGGAACTCTTCATCGAGCCGCTCTGCGTACCGATCCTGTACAACTACCGCCAGCGCGGAACTATCGGCATCGAGGCCTTCCAGAAATTCCTCTGGAAGTGTGCCACGCACAAACCCCTCCATGAGCCGCATTGATCCAGCTCCGACCAACGCTCCCGCGGCGACCCCGGCAGCCGCTCCGACAGGACCGCCGGCGATGCCTCCGGCTACGCCCGCGCTTGCAGCCGCGACCTTTTCCGATAGGTCGTCGTGCATCTCTCGCATCGCGATGTGGCCCATCTTGTCTTTGCTGATGAGCCCATAATCCATCAATTCAATCCAGCCATCACGATCAAGTGCCTTCGCCACTTCAAGAGCTTGCTTCGCTCCGTCTTTTAACTTGCGGTCAACGCAATCAAAGTCAGGTCGCTCATGTTTGTCTCCTTTCCCGAAAGTATTTATCTGAGTCTTGAGTAGAGTTGATATCGAAAAGTATGAAGGAATCTACGTTCCTCCGAAGGAATCTTTACCTGGTGCAGCGCGGTCGGTCTGTGACCCGCATCACCGACCTTGGATTCGCGGATGCTACACCTCTACCAGCGTCAACGCAACCAATCGGTACCGCAGAATCTTCTGCCGGGACAACTTGAAAAATCTGAGCGCACGCGGATATAAATAGCGTGGGTGGTCACTATGCGGACCTTTATTCTCGGGCTGGCGGCGCTTGTCGTGGTCACGGCGATATCCGCGCCCGGCTCTTCTCAGTCGAGTACGAAGCTGCAGACGTTCTTTCAGCAGGAGATCGGACTGAGCCCGGATCAGATCGCCGCGATCCGCAAAGGGCAGGCCGTCGCGAAGAATCTTCCTTCTCGCACGCCGGACGAGGTCTTCTTGTTCGGCGCGGTTTACATCCACGCTTCTCCCGACGCTTATTTTTCGTATGCGACCGATTTTGACCGTCTTCGCCGGCTTCCCAACTATCTCGCCCTGGGCGTCTTCAACACTCCGCCGCGGCTTTCCGACCTGGCAGGGTTTGCGTTCGATCGGGATAACATACAAGCGTTGAAACGCTGCAAGCCCGGCGACTGCCTGATTCAGGCACCCGCCACTTCCATCGAAGAACTAAACCGCTCGATTGACTGGTCGGCTCTAAACGTGGACGAGCAGGTGAATCAACTCCTGCAAAAAGCCGCGCTGCAGTTTCTGCTTGGTTACCAACGCGAAGGCAATCAGGCCCTCGGCGTCTACAATGACAAACGCAATCCGACGATCGTGCCGCAGCAATTCGCCTACATGCTCGGCTACAGCAGTGCTTTGCCCGAGCGTCTGCCGGATTTTTATCAATACCTTTTGGCATATCCCAACGCGAAGCCGGCGAACGTCGAGGACACGTTCTATTGGGCGAACGTGAAATTCGGATTGAAGCCCACGCTGCGCATCGTCCACGTCGTCACCATGCGCGGCACCCCAAGCGACCAACTGGCTTACGCCATCGCCGAAAAGCAACTCTACTCCAGCCACTACTTCGAGACCGCGCTGGACCTCTCGTTTTGCGTCCGCGGCAGTGACAGCGCGGCGAATCCCGGCTTCTACCTCATCATGGTGATGGGTTCAGAACAGGCGGGACTCACCGGTCCCAAGGGCTCGATTGTCCGCAAAGTCGCTGTCGATCGCTCCGTTTCCAGCCTCCTCAACGCCCTCACCACTATCAAGTCCGCCCTCGAAAAGTAGCCCGCTCTCGTCCTCCTCGAAGTCGACAACGACGCGTCGCGTGGCGTGATCGAGCTGATTGAACAAGGACAGCAATCGCACCGCCGCATCGGTCATCAGTTGGCGGCCCCGAGGTATTCGGAAACGTACATCGGGGGAAGGGCTCTCTTGTGCGGACACACAGGACCACAACATGTCTTCTAAAGCAGACGCGTTCGTTCAGTGGGCGGGGAGCTGGATAATAGTCTCTTGCATCCGTGCCTTTTGCGAGCCTACTTCATTATGCTGCGATACGCGACTTCGGTCGTCCAGAACAACTCGCCCGCTCACCCGAGCATTGGTGCCGCCTCCGCAACAACTCACCTCCGATCCCGCTTGCATCGGTTCCTCCGTTCCAGCTTGTTCTCGCCGCTACGAGATCATCTGCGTCCCGGGCGTCTGATTCGCTCGCTTCCGGTCTCCAGCTGTCTCATTCACGCTGAAGAGAAACTTTGCGCCCGCTGACGTGGAGATTTGACATTTTGGCGAAGGACAATCAGGCAGAATCCAATTCAATTGTGGCGAGAGCGAACAATACTCCACGCCAGATACAGACCCAACGCAGCGGAGATCACAAAGCCCAACCCCAACATCGCTCCGGTCCATCGCTCCCAGCCCTGAGGATGGTAGAAAGAGACCAGAACAGCCAAGCCAACGATAAAAGCACCTGCTAGAATGCCTAAGACCAGGCGATTCGCTAAGCTCTCCATGCGACGAACGAGCGGTCCGAAGGTGTCCGGACGCATCCCGATTTCGAAGCTCCCACGCTCCATCTCCCCTAGCAGACGCCGCAGGTGCTGCGGCACGACCACGCCCAACCGGGCCATTTCCATGCTTGCCTGAGCCAGCTTGCCGGCCCAACGCGATGGCGAGTGTTGCCGGACCATCAACCGCTCAGCGTAGGGCTCAATCACGGTCGTCAGATTAAAAGAGGGATCGAGGCCGGCACCCAAACCTTCCGTCATGATGACCGTCCTGAGTGCTAATGCGAGGCTTGGCGGCAAGTGCAAATGATGCTGACGAATAATAGCGAAAACACCGTTGAGCACCGGCGCCAATCTTATCTCTCCCAGCGGCTTGCCATAGCAAGGCTTGATGAGATGCTCCAAGTCACGCCGCAGCAAACTCCGATCGACTCGCTCCTTGCTCATCCCGAGTTCGAGAACGCCCTCAACCAGTTGGTCATAGTCTTGACTGTTGAGCGCTACGATCAGATCGGCCAGACGATCACGGACGCGTTCGTCTAGGGTACCGGTCATGCCGAAATCGATCAGCCCAACCCGTCCATCGGACTCGATAAAAAAGTTGCCAGGATGAAGGTCCGCGTGGAAGAAACCGTCTTCAAAGATCATCTTAAGTATGATCCCAGCGCCACGCTCAGCGAGCGCTTGATGGTCGATGTGCTCCGCATCGAGCCTTGCTTGATCGCTCACTTTGATTCCAGAAATGCGCTCGAGCGTGAGCAGCCGTGGAGTCGAAGTGTCCCAAAAAACGCGGGGGATATGCACACTTGCATCGTCGGCGAAGTTGGTGGCGAATCGCTCAACGTTGCGGGCTTCGTGGAAATAGTCGAGCTCTTCCCGAATTGTCTCCTCGAATTCCTCCACTAGCTCGACCAAGTCGTACTGTTTGGCCACCTCCCAATGGTGGCTCGCTGTCGCTGCGAGGTTGCGAAGAATATCAAGGTCCTGTTCGACCTGTTTGGCAACTCCAGGCCGTTGGATCTTGATCACAACTTGAACACCATCGTGGCGGGTCGCGGCGTGCGCTTGTCCAATGGATGCTGCGGCAAGAGGCTTCGGATCGAAGCTGGCGAAAGCAGCATCAACGGGCTGGCCTAGCTCCGTGACAAGCAGTTCCTGAATCTGTTCCGTCGGGACCGGCGGCACAGAGTCCTGCAGTTTGGCCAACTCCGCCATATATTCCGGCGGCAGCAGGTCGGCGCGGGTCGAAAGCAGTTGTCCCAACTTGACAAAGGTGGCGCCTAGCTCTTCCAGTGCCATCCGCAGGTGTTCTGGAGGAGTTGGCGTTGTGGGGCGCTCGGCGGGCCCTTTCGTGGTCGGTACGAAGCGGTTTAGACCAAGCGCACTATAGAGAGAGCCCAGGCCATGATGAGACAACACTTCAGCGATCTGACCAATCCGACGTAAATGAGTTTCCTTGGGCGAAGTCATCCACTTTGATCCTCTCAACAGACGTATCTCTGCCGCAATGTTGTACGCCACAATCCTGTTTGTTTCCAGGGCTAAAGATAGAGCCCACGCAAGCGAGCGAGATGCGTGACTCTGCCAGTGTTCACACTTGCGACCTTGCCCACGCTCCAAAGCTGCGTAGGTAACAGGCCCGCGCAAAACGAAAATCGCTCAACCGCGCCACGCGAGGGACGCCCGGTAGTGCATTCTCATTGTCGAACGTCAACTCTCTGAATGCAGCCATCTAGGTAGTGGATTCTGACGTAGAGTCCATCGCAAATGCGCCCCCGCGGGGGAGGTGCGTTGTGAAAGCACGGTGTGGTATCCCATACGTTGTACGAGAACGGGACGCCATCCACGGTGAATGACTCGATCGCCGGTCCCAGCGCGGGCGGGGGATGAAAGCTCTCAATTGTGCCTTCAGCTACTGAGCTGTGCCCGTAGGCGTAGGCGAGCCGCTCCTTCGCAAAATTCGGAACTAGAGCGAAAAAAGCAATTACGCAAAACAGCCCAGCGACAAGTGTCATGATTAGGCCAAATGCCTTCAGAGTTTGGCTCCTGCCTGAAAACCGATAGAGAAGGAACGCGACGACGACGAACGGTATAGGATGCAGCAACTGGGTCCACGGAAAAGAGCCCAGGCCAATTTCAAATATAGTTTGGTAGCCCGGCGCCATTATCGCCCTCCGCAGGGCACCTTGCTCGCAAGTGCACGCTAGGGGCCAATGCCGCGCCTAGTTTCCATGGCGACCATTAGCATCCCCAGGAAGAGAAGAACGAGTGCGGCGATCTGGATTACTCTCACAACTGTGGTGGCCGTGTCGCGGCCGTACCGCGCAGCATAGGAACGCAGCACTCCTACTCGGAACGCGAGCGCAATGCGCCGAAGGAGAACGGGTTCGGGAAGCAGTTGGTCGCGGAGATAACGGACAACAATCTCGTCCGCCAACATCAGCAGTATTCCAACCGCGCAGAAACGGTTCCTAACAGTCGCCAAAAAGAGCCGCCGCCCTGGTTCTGGAAGCGTCGAAATCCACCGCAACAATTCGTGCACCATAAGGAGCAACACGGGGAGTTCAAAGACTAATCTCGCGGCGCCGTGAAGCCGCGGAAACAAGATCACACCGCCCCTCTCACGGCTAAACCAGCGCCAAACCCGCCGAACGCCTTCCATCATGGTTTCCTACCATCCGCAGGAGAGGATCGTGACCGTGGTTTGATCAACGGTAACAGTTACTGCCACACCGCCGCGTTTCGCAAGCGAAATATGCGGAGCCGTCACCGCTATCCCGAAGATTCGTTTCAAGGATCGCCGTCTGGGCCCTGCGGCAACGCCAAGATCGTCCATCCGCGCTCCCCATCCAACTCTCTCACTTGCTGTGGGCCCGCCCTCTTATCGGCGGTCGCCTGACGCTTGACGGAGGTCGGCTCCTCTACGCCGCAGGCGCAGGCGAGGCCACACAACACCGCTCAAAAGTGTCACGATCAAGGAGCCACAGCGACTCATCGAGCTCGACGACGATCATCTGCCCCTGCTGCCAGAGATCAGCGAAAAATAACTCTCCTGGCTGGACTCGTCGCCTCCTGCCCGATATGGGATTCGCTGCCTCAAACTGCTGCTTTGCTAAGTAACGCTGACGAATCATTGAGTCCGTTACGCCTTGGTGGGTGACGGTTGGATGAACAAGTCCGCCACACACTTTATTAGATTCGGATATTTATTGCCGCAGGGAACTCCTGCACCGACAGTTTATCCCGGGGAGTTGCAAATCAAGGGCTGAGAATAGGCTCCTCCGGCGCCTCCGTAGGTCCCAATGCTCGCGGCGCCCATCCCTAGCAGAAGCTCCGTGTGTTAGGTCTTGAGTGCGGAGACTCCTCGAAATCTGCGGCTGAGGCAGAATCCTGCGCGAGGCAATGTGAGAGATAGGATTGAGCATTGTGAACTGTTATTTGAACAGCCTGGGCGCGAAGTCGTTCAGATCGCGCCGCCACGTGAGCCACTCGTGCGCAGTGCCAGGCGAAGAGAAGTAGACATACCTGATTCCGGCCTTGTCCAGCATGGCGCGGAAGGCGCCGATGGCTCCCGGGAACGGATTGGGCTCCTGCGTGCCCATGCCGATCCAGAGCAACTTCACCTTTTCATTGAATGCCGCGCCGTCCTTGAAGATGCCATTGAAAGCTGTCGCGGGATCCAGCGCGTCGGTGCTCAAGCCGTTCATCGTGCCGCTGAATCCGGCCATGTAAGCGAAGGTCTCTAGATGATCTGTCCCGAGATGAAGCGCCTGATTGGCTCCCATGGAGAGGCCGGCTATCGCCCGGTGCTCGCGGTCCGGAATGGTCCGGAAGGTTGAGTCGATCATCGGGATGACCTCTTTGGTTATCACGTCCTCAAAGGCGCCGAAGTCTCCGGCGCGGTTCACAGCGGGCGGCCCGATTGGTCCGGCAGGCACAGATGCGTAGCCGTTGTCCATAACGATAATCATGGGCACGGCCTTCTTCTCCGCAATCAGATTATCCAGAATCAGGTTGGCATGGCCCTGGAAGATCCATCCGGTCTCATCCTCTCCCATGCCGTGTTGGAGATAGAGCACCGGATAGCGCGCGCTAAGGTTCGTGTCGTAGTCCGGCGGGGTGTACACAAAGCAGCGACGCCACTGTCCGGTGATCTTTGAGTGATAGATACGGATGCGGACATCTCCGTGCGGGACATCCTTTGCAAGGTAATAATCCACACCGTCCTCGGGCACTTCGACGCCGCTTGCGTCCTTGCCGGTGCCGAAGAAAGCGTGGCTGCCCGGGTCGTTCACCGAAACTCCATCGACAATAAGCGAGTAGTAGTGGAAGCCTCCAACCATCGGCGGCGTGGTCACATTCCATACGCCGTCGTTGCCGCGCGTCATCGCGTACCGCTTGCCGGAGATGTCCACCGCCACCGAGCTGGCATCCGGCGCTTTGAGCTGGAACGCCACACTATCGTCCGGAAGGACGCGCGGATACTGCGCGCCCATCACATTCGTTATGGCGGGCCGGGCATCCTCGACTGCCGATGCCCGGACGCCCTCCGGCGAACGGCGCCATGCGAAGTAGCCGTCCAGCGTCTTCAGCCCCTCCTCGTTGGGAACGGGTCCGATGTGCGGCGTTCCGGCGAAGTACATCAGCTCGGGATGCTGATCGCTGAAGGCAGGCCAGGTTGGCACGCCCTTGCCGTTCGGATCGCCGTACTTGGTGAAGTTCGTCCAGTAAGTGACCATGGCGTCGGAGATAAGACGATCCGCCGCCGTAGGCTGTTCGTTCTGGAGTTCGTTCAGATGGCCGAAGACATATGGGACATCCCTGCCATGCGGCGCCCCGTAGCCCGCACTGGGCGAATCGGCTGGATAGTCCGGGTGCTGATCAAAATAATAGTAGAAGACCTTGGACTTCCCCAGATTCGACTGCATCCGTGCCCAGATCCAGGTGTGCCACCCGAACGCTGAATCCCTGGCCAGGTCGCGAGCGGTCTTGGCCACCGTAGTCTCGCCGGCCGGATAGGATTTCAGAAGGCTGTCGGCGAAGGCGGCGTAACGCCTGTGCACGCTGTCGATGTAATCCCGCGGCGTGCGAGGCGGTGAAAAGCTCGCGCCTTCATCCGAGTTGTACCCGATCAGAATTGGCGTGTCGTTGAACTGCTTCTTTTCGTAGAGCGTGTACTGGTCCGAAGGAATCACCCAGCCGTCGGTGTTGGGCCATGCTAGGCCGCGCGTGGCGGCCAGCAGCTTTTCCGCCGGCATCTTCCGGAGCTCGGCGATTGACGCCGCTCCCGCGGCCCTGGCGAACTCCACGCCGTCCCGCTCGGCATCTGCAAGAAGCCGCATGTTCTCGCCCGGCTGGCCCGCACGACGTGGCGGACCGAATGAGCCGCCGCTCTCTGAGATCGCGCCCTCAAAAAGGCCCGTGGCTAACGGCGAGGCGCACAGCATACTCACGGCGATGCCTCCGGCCGACTCGCCGAAGATCGTGACCTTGTTGGGATCGCCACCGAATGCAGCAATGTTCTTCTTGATCCACTGCAAGGCCGCGATCATGTCGAGCAGGCCGTAGTTGCCCGAGACATGCTCAGGCGACTCCGCGCTAAGCTCCGGATGAGCCAGAAATCCGAGCGGCCCCACGCGGTACGCGATGCTGACCAGCACCACGCCCTTTCGAGCCAGAACCTCTCCGCTGGAAGTGGGAATTGAGGTGGCGCCGCCGTTAAAACCACCTCCATAGATCCAAACCAGAACAGGGATCCGGTCTGACGCCGACTTTGCCGGCGTCCACACATTCAGGTAAAGACAGTCCTCGCTCATCGTTGGGGACTGGCCTCCCGCCGGACCGGCGCCGAAACCGCCCTGCACGCATTCCGGCGCGAACTTGTCCGCACGGCGCACGCCTTCCCATCCGGCCGCAGGCCGCGGTGCGCGCCAGCGCAGCTCGCCCACGGGCGGAGCCGCAAAGGGAATGCCCCGATAGACGGTGAGACCTTCTTCCTTTGTGCCCTGCAACTGGCCCTGCTCGACCTTCGTTGTGGTGTTCGCGACCGCATTCATCCACGGCACTGTTGCGAGGACGATTGCAAGCAACACGGATCTCATTGTCGATGTCCTTCCTTCCCTGAAAGTAGCCTGTATCTGACCCGACCGGACACCTTGTGGAGACTTCTTCTTCATGGGAGAGTGGCACAGCCTTTTCGCACACCTTGCATTCCTACGTTCCGCGCCATCGGATGATACCACTGGCGGTCTGCACCGTGGAGTAACGCGCCACGATTGGAGGGCGGCGCGAAGCGCGGCCCGGCGTGGCCCATTCTTTTCCTAAGTGAAAGGGTGGGGTCGTTGCGGATCCTCGAGCGGACAAGACTGAAGTCGGCGCTGAGCGCAAGCCATTCTCCACAGTCCGAAGAGCGCATTGTTGCCAAGTGAGCGGTACGTTCTGTCACCCATGTCTCCGGGCCGGACCCTGAAAAGAATGGTCGGGGCGAGTGGATTTGAACCACCGACTTCCTGGTCCCGAACCAGATGCAAGGCCTTGTTGCAATCTATGGATTTTTGTTGATTCCAAGTGATTGCTGTTGAACCGTTTGCGGCGCGCTTGTTGAGCCGTGTTGAACTTTGTTGAAGTCAGAGGCTTTTGCAGTTACAAATTCGTCTACAACCGCCTGGGTTGGCTCCGATCCAAAGGCAGTTCCTCCCGCTGTTGTTCGCTTCGATCGTTTCACTCCGATCAATCGCCTAACACAGCTCTTGGAGCACGCAACTCAATAGGGCAGGCTCACATGGGACATCGTCATGGGTAACCCTTTGCTCCTTCGACGAAGCTGGGATGCATTTCGTCTTCGAGATGAATCGTCTTGGAACTGGGCTCGCTCGCTGAACGTCAGCACGGGAGGGTCGAATAAGGCTTTGCCGGAGCACAGTCCACATTTCAAGCAAATGAGGGTCGGACAGAATTCTTGCGCACCACAGCCCGAACTTGCCTAGGAATCGCCACTACTTAGCGAGGATCGAAAGACATCTGCGACCAAAGCACGAGCCGCTGACGCCTGGTATACAGTGGGTTGACGACTTTCTTAGGAAGTGCTCACCACTTTCTGATACGCCGGAGTTAAAATAGTGGTGTGATGGTTGGGGAACACGCATTGACGCGGTAGAAGTCCAGTCAGCCGATGGGCGAAGGACGCATCCTCGTAGTAGACAACGAACCGCAAATCCGGCGCGTCATGCGAACGACCCTCATCCCGGAGGGGTTTGAGGTTGACGATGCCAAGAGCGGTGAGGAAGCGCTCGACCACATTCGCTCCAACAAGTGCGACCTCGTTCTGCTGGACATCAATATGCCGGGGTACTCGGGTTTCGAGACTTGCCGCGCCATCCGCGCAATTTCCGATATGTCCATTATCATGCTCACCGTGCACAGCGCGGAAAGAGACAAGGTTGAGGCCCTCGACGCCGGGGCCGACGATTACATCACGAAGCCATTCAGTACGCCCGAACTGCTCGCTCGAGTACGCGCCGCGTTGAGGAGAAGCAGTCTGTCTCTCGTATCTAAGCACTTGGAGCTGGGAAGCGTCGAGATCGACTTTGAAGCTCGACAAGTCAATGGGCCTCACGGACAGATACGTTTGACCGCGAAGGAGTTCGAGCTACTGTCCTATTTGGCGTCTCATCCCAACAAGCCTGTCACTCATCGGGAGTTGCTGCACGCGGCATGGGGACCCGAATATGGCGATGAGACGGAATATCTCCGAGTATTTGTAAATCGTTTGCGCAAGAAGATCGAGCAAGAGCCGACGTCTCCCAAGTACCTGCTCACCGAGCCGTGGGTTGGCTATCGCCTGCGGCTACCGAAGTGAGCGCTTTCACCGCACCCACTTTACTTCTCGGAAGGAAGCGCAAGCGTTGCAACCAGAGGTAGAGAGGTGGGCCGATCACGAACCGGTAGTCACTCTTCTGGTTCTGGCTGCCAACTGTGCACGAGCGCTCTTCACAAAGTCTATGAACCGGCGTGCCAATTCGCCGATTCGCTCCGCTTGGCGTTGCTGGATCGCATCTGCGGGGATCAATTCTCCTCCGATGCCAAGTGCGATCGCGCCGGCGAGAATGAAATTGGTCGCGTTGAGTTGGCTTACGCCGCCGGCGGCAATCAGAGGAATGTGCGGAAACATTTTATGGAGGGATCGGATGTAGGTCTCTCCACCAACCTCAGCACACGGGACAACTTTGACGAAATCGCAACCAACTTTCCAAGCCGCGGTTACCTCAGTGGGAGTGAGGGCACCCGGGATTACAACAGCGTCTTCTTTCACGGCAAAGTTGAGTAACTCCGGATAGAGTCCGTCGCTCGTGAGGAACTGCGCGCCGGCGTCCAGACAGAGACGTCCAGTTTCGATATCCAACACGCTTCCCGCTCCCACCACCATTTGAGGAAAGAGTTGCACGAGGTGGGAGATCACCTTCGTCGCGCCCGGCACGGTCATCGCGATCTCTACGATCGGGATGCCGCCACGGAACAGGGCTTCGGTCGTCCACAGCGCATCTTCCGCTGAATAAACCCGCACTGCGGGAACCACGCCGATTTCCTCGATCCAACCGCGCACCTCATACTTTTTCACCCGGGCCACTCCTTCGGCGCGCCCTTCTGTGAGAACGAGCGCCTAATCCAACGTAATTTGTTGCCCTCGTGCCTTCCCGAAGCTGGGAAGTTCGGCGCAGCGATTCGCGCCGATTCTGATTCAGCCCTACCGATTCATGCAACCGCTAAGACAATACCCTCGCACCCAAGGCTTCGCGCACCTGCTGGACGGCCGACAGCCAGGAGGCAAATGCCGGCGATAGGCAAGTAAGGACTTGCGTCTCATTGGATAACCTCTTTGCCGACCGCCATGTTCAATTGGGCCGCAGAGGTCAAGTAAGTGCCAACCAAAGTCAAATAGTTGATCTGCACGCT
>Ga0187769_10000662_pt1 | contig 19122 bp, 22 predicted proteins | sample 0116_SJ02_MP02_1_FD_133140 | JGI IMG/M metagenome (GOLD analysis project Ga0187769, IMG submission 133140) | Tropical peat soil microbial communities from peatlands in Department of Meta, Colombia - 0116_SJ02_MP02_10_MG | ecosystem: Environmental > Terrestrial > Soil > Wetlands > Peat | place... | reverse complement strand
GCTGCCTTCCTTCGCCATGCCGAAGATGTTCTTCCCGTCGTCTGTGGAGAGGTCCCTCCCGCCGATGCCGTAAACCACGCTCATGATGGGCTTGGTAAGCCCCGCAAGCTGCATCGCAGACTTCACGTCCTCTGATATCGGCCCAGACGGCGCACCCGGACTGAGACTCCTGTCCATGGCCACGACCGTTTTGGCCTCCGCCAGATGCGAGACCACCTGCTCCGTGGGAAACGGCCTGTAGAGCTTGATGGCGAGCACCCCCACCTTCTCTCCTGACGCGTTCAGTGCCCGGGCGGCCGCCCTCATCGTCCCGGCAGCGCTGCCGTTGATGACCATGACCACGTCGGCACTGTCGGTGTTGTAAGCATCAACGGCGCCGTACCTCCTCCCGCTGAAGCCCTCGAACTCCATCTCCACCTCATCGAAGACGTGGAGTGCATTCTTCATCGCTTCTGTCTGCTGCATCCTGAACTCGTAGTAAGTGTCAGGCGTTGCGATGGCGCCAAAGGTGAGCGGGGCGTCCGGGTCAATCTTGTGCTTCGGCCTCGGCCTCCCCAGGAATCTCTGGATGGGCTCGTCGTCTAGGAGACGCACTCTCTCCTTGTCGTGGGAGAGGATGAAACCTTCGAAGTTGATTGCCGACGGCAGCATCACCCTCGGGTCCTCGGACAGCTTGAATAGCTGAATCGTCCTGTCGTAGATCTCTTCCACGTTCTCGGCGTAGAACTGGATCCACCCCGAGTCTCTGGAACCCATCATGTCTCCATGGTCGGCGTTGAGGACCAGAGGAGCACTGAGGGCCCTGTTTGCCACCGCCATCACTATGGGAAGCCTCATGCCGGAGACGTTGTAGAGCATCTCGTGCATGTAGGCCAGGCCCTGACTGGAAGTCGCTGTGAAGACGCGTGCACCCGTGGCCGCCGCTCCAAGGCAGGCCGAAAGAGCACTATGCTCAGACTCGACAGCGACGAACTCTCCCCTGAACCTGCCGTCGGCGACGTACTCGGCAAGCTTCTCCACTATGATTGTCTGAGGGGTGATGGGGTATGCCGCCACGACGTCGACGTCACACTGGCGCACCGCTTCTGCCACCGCTTCGTCCCCCTGGAGCGCGGCAACGCGCAGGGTCTGGGTGAGCGTCACGGCTCCCTCACCATTGATATCGCCTTGGGCGGACACTCCGTCTCGCAGATGCCGCACCCTTTGCAGTGGTCGTAGTCGATGGTAACCTTGGCCCCTTCGTGCCTGATGATGGCAGGTTCGGGGCAATAGACCCAGCAGATCAAACAGTTGGTGCATTTCGCTTCGTTGATGACCGGCCTCTTGACCCTCCATCCTGAGACGATGTAGGATGCAGAAGTGCCTCCCTTTACGACACCACCCTCTTCGAGCTGCTTCCAGCTCATGCGGCGCTCCCTCCCTGGTATCCCAGCTTGAGGGCCTCCTGATTTCCTTCCAGCACCTTCCCCTTGAACCGGCCACCGAGGACCTTCTCGAGGGACTCGGTGCCGACGATTCCCGTTGCCCTAAGGAGTGCACCAAGCATCGGCGTGTTGGGATAGTCCTTCCCCAGACACTTCATCGCTATTCCTGTGGCGTCGAGGGTGATGACCTTCACCGACGGCTCGAGTCCGAGCTTAGAGCGCAGCTCTTCAGGGGAGCCGTCGTAGTTGCAGATGAACCAGCCGTCCCTGGAGAGGCCCTGGGTCGTGCTCTTGAAAAAGGCCATGGACCTGTCCACGACCATCACCACATCGGGGTTGCGGATGAAGGAGTGTATCTCGATGGGACCATCGCTCAGCCGCGCGTAGGCGGCAATGGGGGCACCGGACCTTTCAGCGCCGAACTCGGGGAAAGCTTGGACGTACTTTCCTTCGAGGACAGCGGCGTCCGCTATCAGCTGGGCGGCGGACACTACGCCCTGGCCGCCCCTCCCGTGAAGGCGCACTTCTGTCATCATTGGAAAGCACTTACAAGAATCGACCTAATGCGCGGGGCTATACACCTTGAGCCTAACAGATACGGGCTCTTGACAGCGAGGCAGCGAGTTCCTTCTATGGATTGGACGGCTGGGCCGGCTGAGGCATAGCCTTGGGCCGCTCGCTTCGAGCCATCCAAACGCCCACAAGGACGAGTAGTACTCCGAGGCCGATGCCACCTAGTCCTATAGTCTTGTGCCATTGAACCGCATACATCCCAGCGCCTAGGATTATGCCCAGCACTCCTATTACTGCGACAGCGTAACCTGTGTTCATTCGGTCGGCCAGGGCGTTGGCCGTTATTTATCGGTGACTGGCTCTATCCTGGTAAGGTCTCCGATGGCTCCGGGTAGACCACGTGGGTCACAAGGGTCTTGCCACAGGTCACACAGTTTACCACAGTCTCCGCGCAGGACTTGTGATACCTGGAGCCGCACTCGCACTCCATGAAGAGGTCCGGGGTGTTGGTCTCGAGGATGGACTTGATCTCTCTTCCGCATTGCACGCAGATTCTCATGTAACTTACGATGTCCCTAAGCGTGAACACGCCGACCATCTTCCCCTTGTCCGTCAGGAGCATTCTCCTGACGCCCTTCCTGTTCATCAGGTCGATCGCTTCGCGCAGTGGCCTGCCCTTGTCGATGGTAATCGGAGCCTTCGACATCACGTCCCTCACCTTGACCCTGCGCGGGGAAAGAGACTTCGCGACGACCCTCTTCAAGATGTCCCTTTCGGTGAGGAAGCCAACCGTCGTCCCTTTCTTTGTGACAACGATGCTCCCCCTGTTGTTCTTCACCATCTTCTTGGAGGCGTCTACTACCGTAGCCTGCTCCTCGATGGTGATTATCGGCCTGGCGATTTTTCCTGCCGGAAGGTCGAGGGCCATGGCGTCTCCGCCCGGGCATGCTCCTAATTAATCTGGTCCGATGCCTCGAACGGCGTTGCCAGCGGGACGCCACTACTGGAACCTGTCGAGAGACGGAGGGCTTTGTGCGTCCGGCCTCCACTCAAGCATCTCGTCCTTCGGGACCATGGAGTACTGTCTGACCAACTTCGACAGCTTCGCTACGATCTGCACCCGCCCTGCAAGTGCCTCTTTCGTTCCCATTGCCGCTGTCGCCTCGAACATCAACCTAGATTCTTCGTACCCCGCAAACCTGAGGACGTTGAAGGACACGAATGACACCCCGGCGCTGCCCAGCTCTTCAAAGAGCTCGTCCAAGTCGACCAGGACGATTCCCGGAATCACGGGGGCCAGGGAGACCCAGGTCGAAATCCCTGCCTTCGAGAGTTTCCTGAGGGTATCGATTCTTCGCCGGAGGGGAGAGACGCCCGGTTCGAATCGCCTGACCGGGACGGTGGTAATGGACATTCCTACTCTCGCCCACTCGAACCTCTTGAGCAGGTCGAGGTCCCTTAGGACCAGGGGCGATCTCGTCAGTATCGACACTGGATACCTGTTCCTTCGGAGCACCTCAAGGCAGCGCCGGGTTACTCCGTATCTCGCCTCCACTGGCTGGTATGGGTCCGAGGCGCTCGAGAGGAACACCTCGTCCTTCCTCAAGCCCCTGAGCTCCCTCTCTAGGACCTGGGGGGCGTTCACCTTCACGTCGACATATGATCCCCATCTCCTCTCGTCGTGCGTCAGGGACGGGGCGTAGCAGTAGACGCAACTGTGGGTGCAGCCCTTGTATAGGTTTGCAGTGTATCCTGTCGAGTCCCTGTACGCGAGTGGGTGAAGCAGCGTGTTGCATCTGACCTCGCGGACTGTCAGCCTGCCACCGTTGAGTCCTGCGGCCGAGGGCTGGGGCGGGATTAACGCGAGTGCCAACAGGGCTCCATTAGACGCATTAGCAGATAATAGTGGTCAGGCTTAAGGGAACCAATGATAGAGAGGGGTGGCCGAAAGTGATTCCTATTCCCGCCTTGGCCCGCAATCTCTGGCTGATGGGACGCACTCGACCTGCAGCGCGGCCCCCGAGGTGAATGATGCGCAATGGGGAGAGTCAGGGAGCTAGAGAGGAAATACCACTTCTTCAGGCTGGCACAGTTCGGCGTCGCCGGAATCGTCGGTTTCCTTGTTCTAGAGACCATACTTGTCGCAGGGCTGTACGCCGTGTACGGGAACACCAACATCCCGAGCAACCTCGCTTCCTCGCCTGCGCTACTGTCGCTGGACATCTTTGCGTCTGTTGTCGGTGTGGTTGTGGGATTCTTCGTGAACGAGAGGACAACTGTGAGAGGTGTGGGCCGGCGTGAGAGGGGGTGGAAAGATACCCTCGTCAGGCTGGGGAAATTCGAAGGCGTCTACGCCCTTGGAAGCGCCATAACCATCGCGGTCCAGTTGGCGCTTCTGGGATGGATGTCACTATCACCAGCGCTCGGGAACATCGTCGGGGCAATCGTAGCCTATCCCGTGAGCTACTTCATCTCTATGCGTTTCGTTTGGAAAGCGTAGTCGCTTCCACACATTATGCACTTGTCGAGACGAGAAAAAAGGTAGGAGACTCGCTAGGACTACAGTTTCGCGCCGCACTTGGTGCAGTATGTGGCTGTCGCTGCCAACTGAGTGCCGCAGTTGGGACAGAACTTCGTTCCAGCCTGTGAGTACGTCGCGCCCATTGGCTGGGGACCCATTCCGCCCATCGATTGGGCCTGCATGCCAGGCACCGAATCAGGTATGCCGAAGAATGCGACGATTTGGAGAATAATGCCCACAAACAAGATGATGAGCCCAACTCCTACGATGGTCAGTATGGCGCCGATGAAGTAAAGCAGGCCCGCTGTCCTGAACATCCCTACATTGAGCCTCGAGGCCATCGTATCGTAGGCGCGCCTGATGAAAATTGAAGAAATGATCAGAGCTATCCATGCAACTGCGAGTCCCACAAACACGCCCGCGATTGCGGAAAATGTGAAGGCGAATGTACTGAATAATGCACCCGTGATGATGATGAAAGCAAGGGCTGCAGCACCAACTATTCCTGTGATGACAGCGTAGAGCATGTTATCGAATATTGTCCTGTCTCCCAATTCGTCCGAGACGTATTTTGTGGCGATGAGAACGAGGATGTATCCGACTATATTCGCGATAGGTATGAGGATAAGGATCGAGCCGACTCCACCCAGAGTTTTAGCATCTCCGAGCTTGGACATGGCTTTCGCGGCCTACCAGAGCCGGTGGCTCATTTAATCGTGTAAGGTGCGCTGTTCGGAGGAGAGCGGGTTACCGGTGTTTGAAGTCCTTCAAGAAGGCAGCGAGCTCAACCAAGGTGGGGTTGTCCTCTGCCTTGCGGAGCCTGACGGTGAAGTCCTGGTTCCCGATTTTTACTGCCATCTGCTGCTGATATTCCGTCCTCGTGAACAGGACGCTGGCGTAGTGAACCTTCCCGGCTAGGTTTTCACGGACCACTTCCTCCGTGGGCTGCATCGGGGCGATGAAGAATGCGATGCCGTCAATCCAGTTGATGCTCGGCTGTACCTGGTGGGCCCCGCTCAGTGCTAGCCGTACGATGTCCTCGAAGAAGACGCTGGGACTCGACTGTTCAATGATTTCGTGGACGATTAGCTCCTGGTAGGGCGTGTAAGTGATCCTCATCCCTGAGAGGCTCTCCTGCCCGTGGTCTCCGAGGCGGTTTAGTATGTCTTCTGATATTGCCCTGCGCATTAGCGGATGGTGTAGAGCACCAGCGCGGCCAGTCCGAAGGGGACCAGCGATGCAACGAACGGAAGGACTGGCGAGAACGCGCTGTATAGGTAGCCTGCGAACACCTGGGACGGGAGCGCGACCAGAGTCGGTAGGATGCTGAACATTGCAAGGACCTTCCCTCGGTTCCGCTGCTCGATTGCCTCTGCCTGGATGGTCGAAAGCGAGGGGGACTGCAGAGCGGTTGATACGGCGCCTGTCACGCCCCACTCGAAGAGCTCGTCCATTGTTTTGGCCTGGGTGAACATCACGTTGCTGAGGGGAGCGGCGACGGACGCCAGCAGTATGCTCTTCTTCGACCCGAGCCTACGGATGAGGAAGACGACTGTGAAGAGGAGGAAGACAGTGGCGGCACCAGCCAGGTCCACCACCACGCTGTAGCTGAGGGCGTTGATCCCGAGGTAGTCCACGACGTAAATGGAGACGTAGGGGGACGTGAACCCCGTCCCTACGCCGGCCAGTGTCACGTAGAGGAGCAGCTTCTTCACCACGCCCCCAGACTGTCGAATGGCCCCGATACCGTCGACGAATGAATCCCTCAGGTGGGTGGCGAAAGACTTGCGCGCCGCTGGCCTCTTGACGACGTAGGTCTCGCTCAGCTTGACGGATCGGAGTCCCACTCCGAGGATTCCGAACAGGCCACTGCCCAGGTAGCAGAGTCTCAGCCCAGAGTTCGTCCCGAAGTGGTTGATCAATACCCCACCGATGGTCGGAGCGAAGATGGAAGGAATTGTATTGATGGCGCTGAACACAGCGAAGCCACGTATCCTATCCTCAGGTTCGATGGAGTCCATCATAATCGAGTTGAAGGCAGGAGTGTAGAAGCTGGCGACCGACGCCAGGGTGAGGGGCACGAGGATAAGGATAGGCGAGCCAATGACGCAGTAGACGAAGGCGCTGGCGACGGACACCCAGCTAAAGATCACGATCACTCTCCGCCTCCCCCAGACGTCTGCGATGTACCCCCCAATGAGAAGGGACAGGGCTGTCACCCCTGTGCCGTAGGCGACGAGGAGCCCTATCTGGAAGGGAGCTGCCCCGAGAGATGCGAAATATACGGACTGGTAGGGGTTCGCCATGGCAGCACCGATGGACCAGATGGCGGAGGTCGAGGTCAGGATCCAGGCACTCCTCGGGAGGAAAAGGAACCGCTGCAGCCCTGCCAGCAGACCGCTCACGGCCGGACGATTGAGGAAGTGCGCGCCTTATGTCTTGTTCCTTCGGCTCGGGCCAGAGTGACGGGACGTCGAATGGAATCCCCGAATACGAGGCCTGGTGCCATTGAGCACATCCACTGCAAGACACAATGATGACAGTGTGATTAAGAAACGTTGATTCGTTTTCTAAAATGGCTTGTGACACATGGGATGGACGGTGAGCGGGGCTGACTGAAGAGGGCGGCACGAGTTTTAGCGAAGGGATGCGGCACAGGCTGGTGGAGGAGTTTGCGGTCTTGTACTACAACGGATCCGTCAAGCCTAACTTCGCAGAGAAGAACCCGATTAATGGGCGGGACATAGAATACCTGATGGACGGGCCGCAGTTCGAGAGGATTCACAGGGACGATGTCTGGTCCTATGGGAACGCCGTCGGGACAGGGTACCAATACAGGGTCGTGTACAAGGATAAGCGTTATTCCGACTTGGAGAAGCTACTCGAGATGTACTCCGGCACAGCCCAGTCGGCAGGAGAAGACAGAACCCTGGCCGAGCAGAGGCTCTACGAGATGATCCTGCTGATGATGAAGGAAGGGAGGCTCCCGAAGACGTTCAGGGTCCAGTCGGCGAGGGAGGTTCAGGAGGAGAGACTACTTGCCATGGTGGAAGAGCTGGGACGGTCAATGGACGAGCTGGGGAAGAGGGTCAGAGAGCTTGAAGCTCGGCTGGCGTCCCAGGAAGCCAATGCGTCGCAGGTAAGCACTGCCCCGCCCGCTGTCTCGAACTCCTAATCGGGCTTACTCCGCGGGGTGGTAAGGGCTCCCGTATCTCTCTAGAGAGACGAGCTCTTCGAGGGGTTTCCTGTTCTTCTTTCCCTTGATCGCCTTGATGGGATAGCCGAACCCTAGCGCCGCGACGGGCTTCAGTTCCTGCGGGATCCCGAAGTCGCGCCGGAGCTCCGGCTCTTTGAACCCAGTAAAGAGGCGGGAGACGACTCCAAAGTTCCACGCCGCCAGTTCCATATCCTGAAGTACCCTCCCGCCGTCGACGGTCGAGCCGGGAACCTTGGGGTCTATGTTGATAATTATGGCGAAGTCCGCGTCTCTCACCCAGGGCCCGGTGGTGCTGTCCTGTGCCAGGGTGGCTAGGTTCTTCTTGTCCTGAACGAGGATGAATCGCCAGTGCTGAGTGTTCATCGATGAGCCCGTGAACCTAGCGGCATGAAGTATCTTCGTCTTCGTCTTGGCGTCGACGCGCTTGTCGGCGAAGTCGCGCACGTCCAGCTTGGTGACAATTGCTTCGTAGGTGTCCATGTGAGCCGCGAACTTGACGCACATGATTAGGTTTGTGGTAGCCGGGCTCGCTCGGCTGGCAGGCGTCCTCTCCTAGAGTACTTGGTTTTCGATGTGCCCGATGCCTTCGGCCTGAACCCGGATGATGTCTCCCTCCCGCAGGGTCCTCTTGCGGGCAACTCCCACCCCGGCGGGGGTGCCCGTTGAGATGATGTCTCCTGGGTCCAGCGTCAATCTGCTTGTGACGTGCTCGATGATCTCCGGCACATCGAAGACCATGTCGGAGACGCTCTGAGACTGGACCCTGTCGCCGTTCAGGTACGTCTCAATCCGAAGCTTCGAGAACTCTCCTGCTTCGTCGCAGGTCACAATCCACGGACCGACTGGGGTGGCGCGATCGTTGGCCTTGCAGGAGAACCAGTCGAGCATAACCCCACTGCCCTGAGGCACTCGAAAGAGGCTGCGGGCTGAGACGTCGTTGAGCAGGGTGTATCCTGCGACATACTTCCACGCGTCCCCGCGCGAGACGTTTCGTCCCCTGCTGCCAATCACGACTGCTATCTCCCCCTCGTAGTCCATTATCTGGCTGTGAATGAAATGAGGTATGGGACTGTATGGTCCCGTCAGGCTCTGGTAGAACTTGGTGAATAGCACTGGCTCCCTGGTCTGCTCCGATTGCATTTCCTCGATATGACTGTGATAATTTACGGCCATGCAGAGAATCTTCGAGCTCCTGTCGGCAGGAGCCATGAGGTTGGTGTCGTCCACATCCACGTCGCCGGTCGGAGGCCTGGCCTTCAGGTTCGCCAAGTCAGCGATTGAGTCGGAGAAACTTGCGTAAGTTGGAGAGAGGTCGGATACTCTGCCATCTGAGTATACCCCGAACGCTTCCCGTCCATCAGGAAAGGAGAAACGGACGAGCTTCACGGTGTGCCGGGACCGGTTGCGGTAAAAAGGGTTGTAGCAGCATTCAAGGCTTAAATCGAATCCGGGCATCAGAGGGGCGTTTGCCCCTGAGGGATATCGGGGACTCGGTTTCCTATGGCATCTTCGGAAAGGTGAACGAGATGGCTTCCAGAGGAGTGAAGGTCTACCCTTTGGCCATCGGCGAACCTTCGTTTTCGACTCCCAGGGCGATAATCGAGAAGGCCAGGGAGTCCATGGACGCGGGAGACACCCACTACGTCTCATCGTATGGAATCCCTGAAGTCAGGATGGCGATCAGGGACAAGGTGAGAAAGCGCAATCGAATCAACGCCGAAATCCCAAACACGATGTTCATCTCGACCAAGCTCGCCGTCTACGCTTCAATCGTCGCCACTACAGACGGTGGAGGGGAGGTGCTCATACCCAACCCAGGCTACTTCTACTCTCAGCCCGTCGTACTTTCAGGAGCGAAGCCCATCTGGTATGACCTGGCAGGAGACTACTCCCTTGATGTTGATGAGGTCAGGAAGCGGACTACGAAGAAGACAAGAGCGATAATCGTGAACACTCCTTCGAACCCCACCGGGAAAATGCTCTCCAGGCGAGAGCTGAAGGCGCTGCTCGATTTCAGCAGAGAGAGGAATTTCTATGTGATAAGCGACGAGTCGTATGAAGACCTCGTCTACGAGAAGGAGCATGTATCCATGGGCTCCTTGGAGCAAGAGCCTTCGTCGGTGATTTCCGTCTTCAGCCTTTCCAAGAGCTTCGCGATGACGGGGTGGCGAGCTGGGTACGTCGTGGCAGACGAGACGGTCATGCGCCTCCTTGACAGGTTCATCGAACACACTCTGAGCTGCTTCCCACCCTTCATTCAGCGCGCTTCTGCCTACGCACTTCGCGAGGGGGGCAACAGCACCCGCCGGTTCAGGGAGGAGCTTCTCGGGAGGAGGGAGCTTATGGAACGGATGATGAAGAGAATCCCTCGCCTCGAGTTCGCGCGTGCCGAGGGCGCCTTCTACGCCTTTCCGAAGTACGACGCCAAGATCAGCTCGCTGGAGTTCAGCAGGAAGCTTCTCGATTCGAGGGGGGTAGCCGTGCTCCCGGGGAGCATTTTTGGTCCTGCGGGAGAGAAGCATCTGAGGATTTCGTTCGCCGCACCCAGGGAGATCATAAAGGAAGGTATGGGCCTGCTTGGCGACTTCGTCGAGGGGCTTCCGCGCTGAACGCCGGTTAGGTTCTTGACTCTGTTTCGGCTTCTCCCATCACCTGGACGACGACCTCGCGCCGCCTCGACCTGATGTCTAACTCCACGAACACGATTTGCTGCCATGTACCGAGGGTGAGGGTGCCCCCTTCGAAAGGGACGGAAAGGCTTGGACCTACGAGCGACGCCTTGACATGTGACCTTCCGTTGTCGTCGTGCCACGCCTGCTGGTGCTCATAGTCGATGTCCTTGGGCGCAACCCTCTCAAGCATCCCTGGAAAGTCCTTGACGAGCCCAGGCTCGAACTCGATGGTGGTGATGGCTGCGGTGGAGCCAGGAACGAAGACTACCACCACTCCGGTATCGAGCCTGCTCTCTTCGATTGCCTGCTGCACCACCCCTGTTATGTCAACGATGTCGTTTTCTGCTTCCGTGCGAAGTTCGAGGTGCTTGGTGAAAACTGGCACGGGCTTGGCGACAGTTTAACGCGTTTATACGCTAAGAGGGTGAGGCTCGAACGGACATGGAGATCCTTGAGGGTAGCGAGCTGAAGCGCCGGATGCTGGAAAGCTACGCCAGGGACCCGAAGGGATGGAGCTTCACAGTTTCACCGTCCACGAGTTCAGGATTCTTTGACGCCACCGTAGCGGGACCTGACGGCGCTTGGATGCTGAAGATAGACTCGCTATTCAAGCCTACCCCCATGGTTATTGGCTCGCCCGCCGATTCCCTTCACAGGAGACCCCAGGGTCCATTTCCCTATGGCTACCGAGGTCTCCCCCCTGAGCTCGCTCTGCAGTTGATGGGAGGGGAGACCGAGATTCAGAGCGGTCCCCTACGGAGGCGCCTTCTGTCAGTGCTAAGGTCCGAGCCTGTTGTCCCTGAGAAAGGCGGAAGCTACGCCGAAGGGCCCCTGGTGATTACGGGCCCCGGAAGCGTGAGTCTTTCCGATAAGCAGAGAGAAGTAGACGCCAAGCTCGCATCAGAGATGCGCCGACTCTTGAGGCTCAGATACCCGGCCTACGGCTGAAGGACTGCGGTCCATGTCCGCGGAAGCTGCCAATGAAAACAGCCGCCTTCGTAAGCAGGGCGGAAGAGTAGGGGAAGCCCAGAGAAGAGAATGCGTCGTGATCGGCGTGGGAAACCCCCTCATGGGAGATGACGGTTTCGGCATCGAAGTGGCGAAGGCTCTGAGGAAGCTCAATCTGGGGTCGGGGGTACTAGTCCTTGAGCGTCAGACCGTGGATATCTCGGTCCTCGATTCTGCGAAGGGAGCGTCGAAGCTGGTCATTGTGGATGCTGTGAAATCAGGTAGACCGCCTGGTAGTGTGGTGAGGTTCATTGCGGGCGCGCGCCGGTCTGCAGTTCTTCACGCTCCCCTGTCTCACGAGCAGAATTTCCACGACATCCTCGCTCTTGCAAGAAAAACCGGGATGCGCCTACCTGCGACTGTCGTAGTCGGCGTTGAGCCGGCAGATTGCACCGCCGGAAACGGCCTGTCGGCTGAGGTCGCAGGAGCCCTTCCGCACGTGCTAGAAGAAGTCAAGGAGGAGGTGAAAGAGTACGCGGGAAAGGGGAAATGAGAGCCCTGCTAGGCTCTTCTGATGTCCAGTCTCAGGAAATGTGTCGCACAGGATATACAGGGGTCGTAGTTGCGAATTGCCATCTCGCTGAGCCTCCTGGCTTCGCCGGCACCTGATTTCAATATGCGGGGGGCCAGAAGCCTGACGTCGTCCTCCATCCGTGCCTGGTTCTGGGCGGTGGGTGGAACGATTTTGGCCCTTTCAATCTGGCCCCTGCCGTTGACCGTGTAGCTGTGGTAGAGTATGCCCCTGGGAGCTTCGCTGACACCGTAGCAGGTACCAGCCTTCGCCTTGTATGGGACACTGGGGCGGACAGGCTCTTCGTACTCCTTCACCTCTCTCGCCGTCTCCTCCAGCGCGTGCACTATCTCGAGGGCCCTGACGAGTATGCTCTGGAACGGGTCCTTCAGCGGGGGCTTCATCCCAATCTCCTTGGCCAAAGCCCTGGCGGCAGGATTGAGCTGTTCGTAGTTCAGGCTGAACCTCGCTAGAGGTCCTACCATGTAGGAACCCCCACCCCTGGTGCGCGAATGCAGCGCGTTAGAGTACTCGACCTGGTATTCCTCGAAGTTCTCTTCGAAGGCCGAGGGCGGCAGCCGAAGCCCTCGGTTGGAAACTATTTCCCCTCGATCGATGGCATAGCGTGCCGGGTCGCGGAGACAGACCAGAGTGGACTCCCTTTCCAGAGACGGCCTTTCGAGGGATGAGATGAAGTCGACCATCTTCTGGACGGCGCCCCTTAGCCTGTCCAGCTCCGGCAAGAGGGATGCTAGGGCCTCCTTCGAAGGCGCTCTGTAGATCCCTCCTATCTTGAGCGACACTGGATGGATCTCCCTCCCCCCGACGGCCGACATGAGACTGTTGCCCAATTTCTTGAGGGTGAGTGCCTCTCTCACTAACGCGGGGTCGCTCTTGGCCAACGCAACTGCGTCGGGGACTCCCGCGAAATCGGGCGCGGCGAGCATGAAGATGTGTAGCGTGTGGCTTTCGATCCACTCCCCGTAGTACAGAATTCTTCTGAGCTTCCTTACCTGCTCGTCGACCTCTGCTCCGAAGAGATCCTCGAAGGCATTCAGTGAGCTGATCTGGTAGGCGACTGGGCAGATGCCGCAAATTCTCGCGACGATGTCGGGGACCTCTTCCGCCCGTCTGCCCCTGAGGAGAGCCTCGAAGAACCGTGGAGGCTCGAATATATTCAGCTTGACCTCAGGCACCCCAGTATCCGTCTCTACGATGGAAAGCGACCCTTCCCCCTCCACCCTAGCCATGGGACCCGTGTCCACCACGACTCGCCTAGCCATTCTTCTCTATCCACCTCCTAAACTCGGGCGACTGTGAGTTGGCGCCCCTGAGGAGCAGCCCTATGGTCGAGCGGTCGACTTTGTGGGCGGCCAGCCACGAAGCGTAGGAATCCAAGTTCGCGTCGTCCGAAGGTCCGAAGCATCCGTAGCATCCTCTGCCACGGGAAGGGCAGAGTGCGCCGCACCCAGAAGCGGTGACCGGGCCGAGGCAGGGTGTCCCGCCGGCTACTACGAGGCAGGGGTTCCCGGCCCTCTTGCATTCGAAGCAGACAGCGCTGGTAGGGAGCCTCGGTTTCGCGCCCCGCAGGATTGAAGCGAAAAACTGCAGGAGCTGCGACTTGCTTACGGGGCACCCCCTCAGCTCGAAGTCTACTGCTACGAAGTCGCTTACGGGGAGCGCCTTCTCCAAGGCCCTGGCGACCTTCGGCTCTGGGTAGACTGCCGACTCGAAAAGGCCAAGCCTGCTCCAGTTCCTAAGGGCCTGCAGGCCACCCGAAGTCGCGCAGGCGCCGAGGGCCACGAGCATCTTGGATTCCTTCCTGATGCGGATTATTCTCTCGACCTCCTCCTCGGTAGAGACGGACCCCTCGACCAGAGCGACATCATAGGGGGCCCCCGCCGATGCGCTGCTGGCCTCCAAGAAGTCCGCCAGCTCGACCCTGTCAAGGAGTTGGAGAAGTTCGTCCTCGGCGTCGAGCATGGAGAGCTGGCATCCGTCGCAGGATGAGAACTTGAACACGCCCAGCCTTGGCTTGGACATCAGACCCCCTCCCTTGGGAAGAAATCCCTAATCTTCGGATAGCTGAAGACGGGACCGTCCCTGCAGATGAAAAATGGCCCCAGCTGGCAGTGGCCGCAGGTGCCTGAAGCGCAGCTCATGTTCCGCTCCAGAGAGATGAAAATCCTCTCGGCCGGTACCCCCATTTTCACGAGCTCCATAATCGAGAACTTGAGCATGAGCTCGGGGCCGCAGATGAAGGCGGTGGCACGCCCGGGGTCAATCCCCGCCTTTGGGAAGAGAGTTGTAACGACGCCTACGTTGCCCCTCCAATCCCCGTCCCCCCTGTCGACCGTGAGGAGAAGGTCGCACCCGTTCGCCGCCTGCCACCTCGGATACTCGTGGGTATAGATGAGGTCCGATGGGGTCCTCGCCCCGTACATTACCTTCATCTCGGCGAAGCGGCCATGCTTCGCAACCGCCTCTTCTATCACGGGACGCAGCGGTGGAAGCCCCAGGCCACCTGCGATAATCAGCAACTGTTTCCCCTCTGCCTCGGTGACGGGCCATCCTCTGCCGAAGGGTCCCCTGACACCTACACTCTCCCCAACGCTGAGCCTTGCCAAGAGGTTGGTGACCGTCCCCACTGATCTGATGGTGTGCATCAACAATTTCTCTCCGCGGGAGGAGGCGACAGAGATAGGGACCTCTCCCACCCCGAAGACGTAGAGCATGTTGAACTGACCCGGCATGAAATCAGCGGGGGTTCGTCTTTCCCCCAAATCGAAGAGCAGGGTGAAGGTGTCGGGAGTCTCTCTTGTGACCTCGCGGACTGTCCCTCGCATGAAGGCGTGCAGGGCTTGCCTAGACAACTGAAGGCGCCTCCACCCTCTTGGCTGCATCCTGCCGTTCCTTCAGGACGGTGTTGACTGTATCCGTGATGTCTATGCCCACGGGGCACCAGGTGATGCACCTGCCGCAGCCGACGCAGCCGTAGGTTCCGAACTCATCCGGCCAGTAGGCGAACTTGTGCATGACAAACTGCCTGTACCTGGCTGTCCTCTGTTGCCTCGGGTTCCCCCCTGCAGAGTAGACGAAGTCCTTCGAGAGGCAGGAGTCCCAGATGCGGACCCTGGACACGCTCCCGTCCCTCAGGTCCGTCCTGTCAATGATCGTGTTGCAGAAGCAGGTGGGGCACACCATGGTACAATTCCCGCATGCCAGGCACCTTTCAGCGGCCTTCCCCCACGCCGACGAATCAAGGGCTGCGTACATCTGCCTCGCCGGATCTTTCTGTGAAATCCTTCTGCCCATCTGCTCCCCAGCGTGCCGGACCATCTCCTCGCCTTCGCGGAGCTCCTCCTCCGTGGCGGCGATGAGCTCTATCCCCTGGAAGAGGCCCATGTTCTTTTCAGGGATGTCCAACAGAAGCTTCTCTGGGAGCTCGGTGATTGCGACGTCGTAGCCTGACGTAGCAGCAGGTCCGGTCCCCATGGAGGCGCAGAAGCAGTTCTCGCCCGCCCTAGTGCAGTTGACCACGATGAGGATGGAATCTTTCCTAAGGGTTGAGTAGACAGAATCCTCGAAGCCGGGCACCAGCATCGTCCTGTCCATGACGCCGACCCCTCTGAGGTCGCAGGGCCTGATGCCGAAGAATGCATACTTCCTGTCCAAGTGGAAAGCAGAGACAAGTTCGATGCCGCTACCTTTGTTGACGATCTTTGACAGCTCTACCTCAGCCGGGTGAAGGTACCCCTTCGGAGAGTCGGGACCGTTCACTGAAGCGAAGAGGAACGCGCTTTTTCCGCCGAGGGCATAGCTGCCTGGGCCCTGGATGTCCACGACCCCCGAGGCGAGGTCCCCGGCTCCCTTCAGCTCCCTGAGGCGGACCACGCCCTCGGAGAGCGACGGCCCGACCACCGTGAACCCCTGACGCTGGAGGTTCCCTATGAGCCTGGGGACGCTGTGTTTCGAGGCGGTGAAGTGCATCGCATTCTCGGACTGGGCACCGTGGGGAAAAACCCTGTTTCAATTCCTAATGTTGAGAATCGTGTCCCTTTCAAGCCCCGCTTCCAGTCTATGGCCATTAGGGCTGTGCTTCCTTTTGTCCTGCTTTGATTCCCTAGACTGCTTGTTGAGTCGAAAGTCATGTATTGGAAACATCGTCGCTTATGCTCCACGGGAAGGTCGATGAATCCGTATGAGTCTGCAAGAGATAGTGGTAATGATCCATGATGGAGAGTATGGGAGGGCCATCGCGTCCCTGGAATTCGAAGTGAAGGACGAGTCGAAGCCGCCGCAGACGAGAATCGAATACTGCAGGTGGCTTGCTGAATGCAACCACAGGATGGAGGACTATCAGGAGGAAGGGAACTGGTACATCGAAGCGGTGAGAATCATCCTTGCGACCCAGGCGGACAACAGATCGAAGGCCAAGCAGGCTCTGCCGCTCAGCAATAAAGCACTGGAGGCCTATGAGAAGGGCGGGGATTCTGCTGACGTGCTCGTTGCCGCCAGGGTGAAGCGGTACCTCGTGGAGCTCGGAAAGTAGGCGTCGGCGACCTCCCCTTTTCGTTATTAGGAATGGCAACCCATCGTCATGATTGGGTATTCGAATCCGTGGAGTGCGAAGGACCTCCGCTACCCATTCCGTACCTCAGTTTCACCGATAACAGGATTAGGTACAGAACGCAGTTCACTCCGTTCCATAGAATCACCGAGAGCAACCCCTGCACAAGACCGTACATCAGCCAGAGGGCGGTGCCGCCGAGGGAGAGCAAGTTGAATGGCAGGCTGATCTCCTGAGCGTCTCTGAGCCTCCAGATTCGCAGAATTTGCGGGACTAGCCCGAGGGAGACAAGAAACCCTGCGGCCAGGCCAAGAACCTCTACGAATGCTACCATCTACCCTGGCCGTCCGCAGTTCACGGTTTACTCTTTCTCCTGAGGCGTCTCAGACCCTTCGCAGGAGGGCAGAATCCCAAGCTCCGTGAGTTCGCCTGGCTAGAGGAACGCTGATGGCAGTTGCATGTCCTTCATGGTTAGGAGCCCCGGCGGGGCGCTCACCACCTTCGGGACCATGTTGACAAGCATCGCCACCGTGCCGTGGTCGCCATGGACGCATGGGCTTATCCTGCAGTTCACCGGCGGAGTCCCGTCTATCTCGACCTGGTCATATTCTTCTTCGGAACCCACGTAGGCGGCGAAGTTCAGCTCGATCAGAGGTCTTCCTCCAACCAGACCCCTGGCCGATTGTTTCACACCCACCACTCTTCCAGCAGGGATTCTGATGTAACCCTCGTTGGTTGCTTTCTCCGCGATGACGGGCTCCACCCTTCCTATCTCCACCCTGTTGAGCTTCCACCCAATGGCGTCTGCGAGCATGGAAACTGATTGCTCAAGGCCCACGTGGCCGGATATCTGATGATTCTTGATCGCAGACTGAAACTCTCCTTCAGTCAGCCCCGCGCCCACCTTCTTCTGGAACGGTATGCGCCTGGTGGCCGCGTTCATCCTTCGGCTAATCTTGATTCTTCTGATGCTCTCGCAAGGGGCGGTGAGCGCGATGGGGAGGGCGTCCATGAGGAAGCCAGGGTTAATCCCAGTCCCGAGGACGGTTGCGCCGTGCTTCTTAGCCAACAGATTCAGCCTGGCAGAGAGTTGCCTATCGACGACGTATGGATAGGAGAGCTCCTCGCAGGAGGAGACGACGTCCACGCCGTGGCTGACCACAGATTCGATCTGTGGATATGCGCCCTTGAGGTAGCTTGAGGTAGTGTGGATTGCAACGTCAACGTCTTCGGCCAGCACTCTATCGAGGTCGGCTGAGACCCTGATGCCTGTCGTGTGGTCCAGCCCGATTACTGCTCCCAGATCTTTGCCCAGCTTCCTAGGGTCGATGTCGTAGGCCCCGACGAGGTTCAGCCGCTTCTTTTTCTCTTCCAAGATGAATTTCGCGGTGAGGCTCCCTATCACGCCCACCCCAAACGAGACCACATTCAGCAGTCGCATGGATTCCGAATCGCCGCGAGCACGGAATTAAGTGATGCGCCTAATGTCCCGCGCACTTCTTGGTGCTGGGGAGAGCCAATAGACTCCCTGATGTCGCTTCTAAGCCACGAGAAAACTAGGGCAAGTATCCACAGGAGGTATCGCAGCGATAGGCAGGAGAACACGACTCCTCCCACGTTGATTCTTCCAGAAACAGGCACGGCAGAGATCTTAGTGTATCTGAGCCAAATCGAAATCAACACCATGAAGTTGAAGGCGAAGGTCCAGACGTCATAGTAGAATTCCCGTCTGTCGCAGGCGGGTTGCTCACAAGCGCAAGGGCGCCTATGGACAACGCTGGACCGAAAACGAGGTCGGAAAGGGACTCGATCCTTGACCTAGGTCTCGCCCCCTCGTCGCTCAAGTTCTCAGACAGGCCGCTGAATTGGTGATTGACATTGGAGAGGGGAGCGGAGCCGACGCGGTACAACTCCTTGGTTAGTCAGGCCGGAAATTCGTCTTTACCTGACGGGCAATTGTTTTAGATTCTGTCTCTATTGAGCCCGGCTGTCGTCTAGTGGGGGATGGCCCTCTCCGGCACTACCATTTGGAAGTTCGGGCTTGTACCTCAGTCTGTAGCCAATGGGCTCACGAACATACTTGTCCTCTTCTATCTCATCCAGGTCCTTCACGGGAGCCTCATCGACGTCGGGCTTGTAACGGGGGTGGCCGCCCTCGCCCTGATACCCTCACAGGCAGTTTGGGGGAGACTAGTTGACTCGACGGGGAGGTGCAAGCCCTTCCTCGTCTTCGGGTTCATCGGGTTTGGAGCGTGCATGGCGTCGATCTCCATGGCGTCGAACGTTGGGGAGTTGCTCGTTATCGTATCGCTGAAGTCCGTGTTCTATGCCGCGACCCTCCCTGCAAGGCAGCTGCTCACGGTCGAGTCTGAGAATCGGGACGGCTGGCAGAAGGGCCTGGCGAACATGTCGTTCCTCACGGCCATGGGAGAGACAATTGGAATGGGGCTCGGCACCGCCGTTGTCGTTAGTCTCGGCTTCGGTGAGTTGTTCCTCATGTGTGGGCTGCTATGCTGTGGATCCGCTGGAGCCCTGAGCGTCCTCGCCAAGGAGCCCGGTATTATGATACAGAGGAGGCTCGTCTCACTGGAGCGCTCCGTTGGTACCATAATGGCGGTGTCAGAATACGCGGGATACCCCAGGCTGTCATCCGCGGGCGCGCCGCGCAGCGACATTATGAGCGTAT
>Ga0187769_10000661_pt1 | contig 19123 bp, 23 predicted proteins | sample 0116_SJ02_MP02_1_FD_133140 | JGI IMG/M metagenome (GOLD analysis project Ga0187769, IMG submission 133140) | Tropical peat soil microbial communities from peatlands in Department of Meta, Colombia - 0116_SJ02_MP02_10_MG | ecosystem: Environmental > Terrestrial > Soil > Wetlands > Peat | place... | reverse complement strand
GGCTGGCCGAGTACCTACAGGCGGGAGGAGGGAAATTCGCTGACGGTTTTGCATTCCATCCCTATGCCTGCCTAGAGAACGACACGGCGTGCGCCCAGTTGGAGATAGGTTGCCCACAAGGTGAAATCCAGATTTGTGCCGGGTCTCCCTTGGAGACCCAAGTGGACGGCGTCCGCTCGATCCTGGCAGCCTACGGCCTCTCGGACAAGCCCATCCTGGCCACTGAAGGGGGGTTCCCTTCGGACATCATAGGGCCGGGTCTGCTTGGGACGCCAGAGGAGCAGACGGCCTACGTGTCCCGGTGGTTTGTCATCCAGGCGAGCGAGAACATATCCACTGCAATCTGGTTCTCCGAGTTCAGGCCCCAGGGTGGCTTGCTGGGGTTCGGCACTCCAGCTGCTTCGGCTGAGATCAACCAAGGTTACGACCAGACCTATTCGTGGTTGGCAGGTTCAACGATGGAAGGGCCTTGTTCTCTGTCAAGTACCGGCGTCTGGTCCTGCGCCCTCACTCTTGCAAGTGGAGAACAAGCCCTGATAGTCTTCGCTGATTCAGGCCAGACCCCAGCATCCTACTCGCCGCCGAAAGGCTATGCTGAATTCCAGACCTTGAACGGGAGCACGTTCTCTCTGGGCGGGTTACTGAATGTGGGCATGGAGCCGATTCTTCTGACCCCCCAGATGTCAACTACAACGACGAGTGTATCTACTGCGGCAACACAAACGGCTTCGAATAGTGCCGCAGTCTTAGAATTCCCCTTCCAGCTCCTTGCCACCGTCGCATCCCTCTTGGTGGTGGTTGCATCCTACCTCCTTGTCAGGAGACACTCCCTTTCGCGGTAGGGGCCAGCATTGAAGATCCTGACGTAGTCCTGATTCAATCTCTGACTACTGAGCTCTCGAGAGCACGAGCCATGTTCCTATGCCCTTGGCGCAGAGGACATCTTTCGAATCCCTGATTTCTCCTTCGGCTACAATTGCGGTTCTTCCCGCCCTTATTACCCGACCCAGCACGCGGAATGGTCCGTCGGTAAGCGGCTCCAGGAAGTTCACCTTCAGTTCCATGGTCACTTGGTTCTTCCCCGGGTTGACCGTCATTACGGCCAGCCCGCAGGCGTTGTCCAGGGCGGTCATTACCACCCCTCCATGAACCATCCCTCCCCACCTGGTGACCTTCTCGCTCATCGGAAAGCTGAGCTGTACGCTCCCTGACTCCACACTGTCAACCTTCAGGTCGACGTAACGGAAGATACCGTCGTTCTCGAAAGCTTGCTGGACCTGGTTGGCGATGTTTGCGCCGCTCGCCCTCGAGCTCTCAAAGAGCGCCTTGAAACTTCCCGCCTTCTCTACCAAGTTCCGAAAGGACATGTGGCATGGGCCCCGTGGGACGAAATATTTACGCTCAAACTCGCGGGCTAGTTCTACAGAGGCCCTCCACATAGTTCGCAAAGGACGCGAGCTCCTCTGTTGCCGAAGCCTCGGCGTCAGCCCTCGGGTGGGTTCTGAAAATCCAGCCCCAGCTCCCCTTCATGTTCACGTCAAGGGAGGCGGTGACCTTCGTACCTTCAGGGCATGCCGTGAAAGAGACCGTCCTCTTCGTTCTGGTGAACCTAGTCTCACCTTCTGATTCTACACTTTCCATCGGACGGAGCCTCAGCTCGCTAACGACCTTATGGGCACGTCCCTTCGAGGCTGCCTCTACTTCGAGTTGGACGCTGTCCCCCTCCTTCCTAATGATTCTTACCGAGGACGCCTGCTTGGACCACTTGGGCATTGATTCGAAGTCGGTGTATGCCTGATAGGCGGTTTCCAATGGCACTTTGACGACGAAAGATGCCTCGGCGTGCACGTCTAGGAAGAAGGACGGCCGGCCATTAAGAGTTCTCACGATGGTTCTGATTGAGGATCAGCACCTCGCATCCTGGTCACCTAGTTCGAAACTACTAAAGGACAGACCCACGAACGGTAATCGATGGGCTCTGGCGTGCGCATGAAGAAATATGTCGTGAACGCTGGGGCTAGAGCGAAGCTCGACCGCTGGGACCCGGCGGACACCTCGGGGTTCGACGGCGACAAGAAGGACGGAGAGAAGGCCATAGACGCCATCATGAAGAAGCTGGACCCCCTCCAAGAGTTGCTGTACGCCGAACACAAACACAAGGTCCTGATTGTTCTTCAGGGGATGGACTCCGCCGGGAAAGACGCAACCATCAGGCGGGTCTTCGAGGGGGTCAATCCAGAGGGAGTCAGAGTGGCTCACTTCGGGAAACCCTCCCAAGAGGAGCTGGATCACGACTACCTCTGGCGCGCACATAACCAAGTCCCTGCCAAAGGGGAGATAGTGATCTTCAACCGCAGCCACTACGAAAGCGTCCTGGTGGAGAGAGTGCACGGAATTGTTCCGGAGAAGGTATGGAGCAAGAGGTACGGCCAGATAGCGGACTTCGAACGGATGCTCGCAGAGGAGGGGACGACGATTCTGAAATTCTTCCTGCTCATAAGCAAGGAGGAACAGGCGAGGAGGCTGAAGGATAGGCTGGACGATCCGACCAAGCACTGGAAGTTTAGTGTCCTCGATTACGACGAAAGGCCATACTGGAAGGAGTACAAGAGAGCCTATGAGGATGCAATAGAGAAGACTAGTACTGACAAGGCACCGTGGTTCGTCGTCCCCTCGGATCACGGATGGTTCAGGGATCTCGTAGTCGCTCAAGCGATCTTGGAAACCTTGGAGAGCCTCGACATGAAGTACCCCAAGCTGGTTAGGTCGAAACTCTAGGGGTCCAACCGGTCTTCGTGTACATTTCAAGGCAGAATCGTGTCCCACCTGCCTGAAGGAAGTGGAAGACGAAGCGGCCAGGAATCAGGGGCCGCTCCGTCCTGGGTGGGTGTTCACTCTGGGGTGGATTAGCCCGTTGTGTTCGAGGATGACGATTCCGGTGTTGATGGGTTGGATGAGGAGGAGTGGCTGCCCATGTTGGGGCAGTTGTGGCCCGAAGGGTAGCTCGATGTGGTCGAGTTCGACGACGAACTGGAAGTAGCGGTTGTTTGCGCGTGAGCTGGTAAGACTGCGAGGAGGCCTACGATTGCAAAGAGCGACAAAGTGGCGACGAGCAAGGCCCCCTTTCTGCTCGTTACTGGGTTGGTGTTCAATTCGATTCACCTCCATTTACAACGTGGCCTCCGGAGTATTTGGAAGATTTCCGAGATGGCTCCATGATTTATCCGGAATCGGTAGTCAATCGTCGCAGGATTCGGGTCAGCGCTCGGCCCACATTCTCTTTCCGCCCTGTATGATTGAGACGTAGCCGTCGCAGAGATCGTCTTCGCCGACAGGGGTTTGGTACTTGATGCAGAAGCCGATATTCGAGAAGGCGGCGCATGTCTCGCAGCTACCGGCAAGGAGGATCTCAGGATGTGTTGTCGGGGCTTTCCTTAGGCGGGGTGGACAGGCTGACAAGGTGGATTCCCTGTCAGTCGTCACAGTTGTTGCGCCATTTCGGAGATAGCCAGTGGGTGACGCCTATGCTGTCATGCACCGGCTCCCAGCCCTCGTATGATCGTTCCTCCTTTCCTGCCTTCGCATTCTCCATGAAGCCTTGGAATCTGGTCCGCGGGTATTAGGCGCTTGCAGAAAGAAAGTTAGTGGAAGGGAGAGGGTGAGCGAAACTGCGTTCGGCCCCGAGCAAGGTAGAAGATTTGGAGCACAGAAACAACCACCCAGACCACCGCCAGGACGATGATTAGGTACCAGAGGTCCCAGGTCCGTCCGGTCAGGAAGTTGATGACGAAGAGTAGGATGATGACAGTCCCGAGCACCATCCTAAGGATTCGCAGGGCGAAAAAGCCTCCCATGGGTCGCTGAGATCCCCCATGTCCACCGCCGCTCTGCCACCTCTGCTCGAACTCCCTGAACCTTTCCTCGTTCAGGTAGTACTTCTCCCCCACAGCCACGAAGATGCCCGTCTGGCCGAGGCGCCTTTTCATCGCCTGCTCGAACCGCTCGTGGACGTCAAGTTCCTGGGCCGTGAGGGCTCTTTCGGGGCTCGTCGCTCCCTTTTCACGGAACTTCTGGGCGAGGGCCTGAATCCACTCTCTCCATTGCCCTCGCTGTTCGTACATCAGAACCGCCTCTGCAAGGACGGCAACTACTTCTGGCTCGCTTCTTCTGCGTACACCGAGTCGTAGTTCTCCTTCTTGGGAACTATGCAGATGAACTCCGCGTTCCCTCTGCCGGTGTTCTCGTACCAGTGCGGTGTCCCGGCTGGGATGTACACCGAATCTCCCGCCTTGACCGTGTGAACCTTTGCACCGATTCCTATCCTGTATCTCCCCTTCAACACGTACTGCTCGTGCTCGATGTCAGGGTGGTAGTGCTTGGGGATGCTCCCACCCGGCTTGATGGTGAACTTCCGCATCTCGAAATTCGGTGCGCCGTCGCGCCTGTCCACTAGCCATTCGATTTCTGTCTTGACGGCTCGGTCCACCTTCTGGGGTTTCACTGTACCTTCAGGCTTGATCGACATGGTAAGCTGTTCGCTCCGTCGCTCCTGCTTTAAGAGAATCGCTCCTTCCTGCCGGAGCAAGCGTTAATTCTGCGCCCCTTCCACACATCGGAGGCGCCTTGGTGGACACGGCAAAAGGCAGAGAGGACATGACACGTCTGGCGTCGCGCCTTGTTCAGGCCGACAATCGCATTGTGCGCGTGCTCGTGATTGGCAGGACGGGAGAATTATGGGCAGTAAAGGATGGCAAGCCGATTCCGCGTGGAGCCCGACCTCCCCCCAACGAGTTGATCAGAAGGGCGAGTGCATTCGCAGTAGCCTATGGGGCAGCCGAAGGCGCGACGAAGTATCTGGGGAAAATGCACTACACGGTCCTCGCCTACGAGGGATACAAAGTCATGCTTGTGATGATCCCGAATGAAGACGTCTTGGTGAGCATCAGGCTCCCGAGAGATGTGCATGCCGAGGAAATTTACCAAAAAGTAATCCGGCATTGGGAGCCGAGCCCTACATGAGAGCCCGCTGTGAAAGACTTGGGTCTCCCATTTCGCTAACAGTCATGAGGATATGAAAGATAACCAATCAAAGCAAAAGAGTGGTCGCCAGTCGATAATCGGCTGCTCTAATCGTACGACGCCTGCAAGCTAACGTGTTGCGATGATTCTTTAGCATTTAGGGTATAGATCCGAGATTCAGGACGAAATGCCCTGCCCGCCCATCGGCTGATTAGCAGGGGATACCAGAAGTAGAGCGTCATCCGTCACAGGGGTCGCCTTCCCGAAGCGATGGCGAGGAATCGGGACTAGGCCGATGGATGAAAGCTGCTCCCGTACCTCTCAGAGTAGACGAGCTCTTCGAGTGGCTTCCTCGACTTCTTCCCTCTGATTTTCCGGACAGGGTAGCCGAAACCGAGGACGGCTGCGGGCTTGAGCTCAGGAGGGACGCCGAAATCTCGTCGCAATTCAGGTTCTCTTATTCCTGTAAAGAGCCTAGAGACAACTCCGAAGTTCCAGGCAGCCAGTTGCATGTCTTGGAGCACTCTTCCCGCGTCGATGGTCGATCCCGGCACCTTGGGATCGATGTTGATGATGACCGCAAAATCGGCGCCCTTCACCCAGGGGCCTGTCGTGCCATCCTGTGCCAGCGTTGCCAGGTGCTGAGGGTCTTGCACTAGGATGAAGCGCCAGTGCTGCGTGTTCATGGAGGAACCGGTGAACCGCGCCGCTTGCATAATCCTGGTCTTGGTCTTGTCATCGACATGTCTCCTATCGAACTCCCGAACGTCCAGCTTGGTTACTATCGCTTCGTAGGTGTCCATGCTACACCAGGCCGCTCGCGTTGGTGATTAGTCTTGCTGTCCGAATAGGGTTGACCTAGGGACTGCCGGCTCTTGCAGCCATCTCGCGGTGGAGGCGACACGCTTCGCCGTGAAAGGGACAGATTCTGGATGGCCGAAGCCCTACTGAAAGATACCTCGTGAACCCGTCCGGGAACACGGTGACGACTGTCCTGAATCTGTGGGATAGTTCCTTGGCTGCAAGGAAATTAGCTCCCGAAGATACACCAACGCAGTATCCGAAGTTTTCGGCGAGGTACATCGACACCTTCATGGCGTCTTCAGTCTTGACGTGGACGACTTCGCGAATTTCAGGACTGATGCCTCCCTTCTTGTCCTTGACTATCGATGGGACAAAACCGTCACCAATCCCTTCGATGCCGTGATGCCCTGCGTCACCACCCGTCATCACGGGAGACTCGGCTGGTTCTACGGCGGCGACATAGAGGTTCGGGTTGGTCTCTTTCAGGGCCCTGGCGATGCCCATGAGCGTCCCACCTGTCCCCACGCCGGCTACAACTGCGTCAGCAACAGTGGACTCGGTGCGCAACTGGCTGATGATCTCCTGGCCGGTTGTGCGATAGTGGCACTCTGGGTTGAGCAGGTTCGAAAACTGGTCTGTCGTGAAACAATGCTGTTCCCGTACCATGGCGTCCCTGATGCCCACTGCTTCGATGAAGCTCCCCTCCGCAGAGCAGAGGACGAGATTCGCACCGAAGCTACGGATGAGCTGCTTCCTCTCCTCGGTCATGTCCTCGGGCATGATGATGGTTACATCGTACCCTTTCTCCCTCCCGAAGTAGCTCAGTGAAATGCCTGTGTTACCACTTGTTGCCTCCACTACTGTGGTTCCCCTTCGAAGGAAACCCCGCTTCTCGCTTTCGTCCAGGATGTACTTCACCATGCGGTCTTTGATGCTTCCAGTAGGATTGACGCACTCTAGTTTCGCGTAGACGCCATCGAGCCTCACGAGAGGTGTGTTTCCCACTGGTGCTGACTTCGCGGTGTTCGTGGACCGGCCCACCGTAGACGTAAAGTGGGCGTCCAAAGGCCAGCCTCATGAGGATTGCGGGTCTCTCTGAGCAATAGACGCGTCCGACGGAAGGGCCCAGGAGCTAGCCGCTTCTGACTATGTAGTCGCCGGTCTCGGAATCCTTCAGGTAGATGGCCCTCCATGGGCACGACTCGGCTGCGCGCCGGAGCCTGTCGAGATTCACGAGTTTCTCATCGGCATCGGCTATCCCTAGGGGCTCGGCACCGATCTGCTGCCTCTCGAGCGAAAAGTGTTCGGGGGCGAGCACCGCACAGAACCCGGTCCCGAGGCAGAGATCCTCCACAATTCCGGCCTTCAGTTTCTTTCCTTCTGTGGTCGTTATGTCAACCTCCCCTCTCTTCTGCAGGTTGGCCTTCCTTATGTCGGGGTTGCGGATGATGGTGTCAGAGAGAGACTCCCCTGACCTCTTCGCGTTATTGAGCATCCTGTACGCCTTGTCGTTCAGCTCGACATTCTGTGGCATGGCTGCTCCAGTCTTGGGCTGTTTCGCTATTTATTCTTGCGAAGCGTCGACGCGTGAACGTTGAGCATTCTGGGCCCGCGACCAAGACTTAACAGCGGCCAGGCGGTTCCGTTTGATATGGTAAATGTGTCGAAGACCAAGTCTCTATTCTCAGAAGCGAATGTCCCGCCGGGTGGCACCTGTCTCTCTTCCTTCGTCGTTGTATCAAACGGGGCCGGGATACTGGTAGGAAAGATGGCCAGACCCGAGATCTGGATAGAGAGGTTCCTGGTTGGACCGAAGTTCGCGCCCGTTTACACGGAGAGCGGCAAATATGTCCTGCCCGCAAGGCATCTTCATTGGTACGAGTCTCCGCTGGACGCTGCGCACAGCGTGTTGCGCGACCAAGTCGGGCTGAAGGTCCCGAAGAGTAGGATTACCTTGCTGGAAGTACAGTCGCATGTGTCAGGGGACGTCGGCTCCGAAAAAGAGCCGCCGCACTGGGACATCTGTTTCGTTTACCAGACGCGGATACCGGCAAAGGTGGGAGCGGAAGTCGAGCGGCCTGAATGGTTCGGCGAACTTGTCTACAAGCGTCTCGGCAGCCTCGAAAATAGCGACTTCGCTCGGGGTCATGGGGACGTGCTCGAAGCGGCGAGATTGATAGGTCCAAAGCGAAATCGAAGGAAGAGCTAGACCATAGTCCCCGCCGACCAAAAACCAATTGCGGATTGCAGCGCAGCCGCAGCGGGGTCGTTCTCATGGGTGAGAGACATGTTTCTGCTTGAAATACGGCAGGGGCCTGGATTTGAAGGACAGCTGTGCCCAGCACCAGAAAAGCCGCCGCGATAGGGGTCCCCATCGTCGTTCTGCTGCTCCTAGGATTTTTTGGTGCTGCGTACCTCTTGTCCGCGGCTCTGGGACTCCCCCAGTCCCTGGGGCTGCCTACCGCTGTGCGAGTGGGCGGGGGCATCCTCGTCGTGGCGGGGACCACCCTGGCGGCTTGGATGTTCGCCAGCAGGAAGCCCTCGGACGTCGTCGTGTCCACTTACATCACCTTCAGCAAGCTGTTCAAGCGTGTGTCCTTCGCAGAGAGGGCGGGACGGACAGAGCCCTTGGTCGTAAGCGGCCCGCAGAAGTACGTTAGAAGCCCACTTTACCTTGGCGTCATTGTCATGGTTCTCGGCTGGGCCGTTCTGTCTACCAGTACGTTCGTCTTCCTAGGGACCCTGATTCTGCTATTCTGGTTTGGGGCTGTCCTAATCCCGTTCGAGGAAAAGGAGCTGAAGACCCTCTTTGGGGACGAATGGGTAGGATACGCCGAGGGAACACCGATGTTGATTCCCTTCACCAAGCGGAAGAAGGCACCGAGTTAGCTTTGGGGCGCTAACGGAGTCGGATCTACATCTTCGGGGTTTGCCTGGTCTTGCCGAGCCCTGCAGGCGCCAAGTTGAACTGGATTGTCTTCAAACGTGTCATCTCATCAATGCTGTACCCCACTCCCTCCCGTCCGATTCCCGAGTCCTTGTTCCCCCCGAAGGGAAAATAACCAACGCCGTGCGCGGGAGCGTCATTGACGGTGACCGAGCCTTCCTCCAGCGCCTTGGTCACCCTCCATGCCGTGTAGAAGCTATTCGTGAACACGCAGGAGTCCAGCCCGTACCTCGATTCGTTCGTCAACTCGATGGCCTCATCGAGGGTCTTTACCCTGATGACAGTCACTACCGGGCCGAACGTCTCCTCAATCGAAATCTGGGCGCCCGGTGGGACGTGGTCCAGTATTGTAGGCTCGAAGTAGCACCCCTTATGTCTCCCGCCGCGGACGAGCTTGCACCCCCTCGAAACTGCGTCGTCCACCAGAGCCTGGACCCGTTCGGCTGCTTCTTGATTGATTAGTGGCCCCATGTTGTTGCTTTCCTTTCTAGGATCTCCCATCCTCCACGAGGCAAGATCACTTACGAGCAGGCTCATGAACCGCCCGGCGACGGCGTCTTCGACGAAAACTCTGCTGATTGCGTCGCACCTCTGGCCCGAGTACTTCAGGCATCCTTCAAGGACCTTCTTAGACGCGAGCCTCAAATCCGCGTCTCGTGCCACAATCGCCGCCCCTTTGCCCCCGAGCTCCAGGTGGAGCTTCTTCATCCCGGCGAGCGAGGCCACATGCTTTCCAACGGCTGTGCTTCCCGTCAGGGTAATCATCTTGATCTTGTCATGGCTGACCAGACGGTCCCCAACCTTCGCTCCCTCGCCAGTAATCACGTTGACTGCACCGCTTGGGATTCCTGCCTCTTCGAGCACGCGGGTCAGAAGTAACGCGACCAAAGGATCGTCGCTGGCAGGCTTGATGACCACAGTATTCCCAGCGACCAGCGCCGGAATCACCTTAGCGACCACAGAGAAGAGGGGGTAGTTGAAAGGGCTGATGCACGCGATTGCACCAAGAGACTCGTGGACGACGAGGGCGAACTTGGCCATGGTGTCCTCCGACCAGTCTCCCGGTATGTACTCGCCGAAGACGCTCCTTGCCTCTTCCATCGTCATCTTGATCCTGTTTAGAGAGGCCATCACCTCTCCCGTCGCGCTGCTCCGGGTCTTTCCGGCTTCGAGCACGAGAGTGGACACGAAGTCTTCCTTGCGGTCTCTCATTATGTGCCGGGCGCTGTTCAGCATGTCAATCCTGTCGATGGCGGGTATATCCCGCATTGATTTTCTCGCATGGTCGGCTGCATCGACGGCCTTGTCCACGTCCTCTATGGTTGCGGCTTGGACCTTCGCAATGACGGAGTTGTCGATGGGCGTGTCTACCTCAATACAACGATGGTCGCCAGATTCAAGCCACCTTCCACCGATGAACTGCTTGAAGATAGGAACACCACGCTTCTCGCTGTAGCATTCAGAGAAGAGGTCAGAAAGGTTCAGTCTGATAGGTGGCTTCACGGCAGCTTCGGAGAAGTGTGGTTAGGTGAATAAAGTTATTCTGGGCGCGCCTGAGAGTTCTAGGAGGGTCCAGTAGTTAAGCTGCGACCATGATTTCAATCACATGAAGGCTTCAAGAGAATTGGGTACGGGCTCTGGTTTCCAGACCATCATGTCCTCCTTCGGTTCCATCCCATGCTCTCGGATCAGCCTAGACAATTTGGTGGCAACATCTGCCTGTCCGACCAGCGCGTCTTTGGCGCTGGCACCGCAAGCAGCCTCGAACATCAGCCTCGATTCCTCGTAGCCCGCAAACCTGAGTATGTTGAAAGAGACCGACGACACGCCTGCGTCGCTAAGCTCCTCGAAGAGTTCGTCCAGGTCCACCATAATGATGCCAGGGATCACGGGAGCGAGCGAGACCCAAGTGGATATCCCGGATCTCGCTAGCTTCCTGAGAGTGTCTATCCTCCTCTGGAGCGGGGGGACCCCTGGCTCGAAGCGTCTAACGGGAACAGTGGTTATCGACATGCCAACCCTCACCCAGGCCAGCTTCGTCAGGATATCGAGGTCTCTGAGGACTAGGGGAGACCTTGTCAGGATTGAGACGGGGAACCCCCTCATTCTTAGAACTTCGAGACAGCGGCGGGTGACTTTGTACTTCGCTTCAACAGGTTGATAGGGGTCAGAGGCGCTCGAGAGGAACACCTGGCCCCTCCTCAGACCACTAAGCTCTTTTTCGAGCACCTGTGGAGCGTTGATTTTGACATCGACGTAGGTCCCCCACCTTCTCTCGTCGTGTGTGAGCGAGGGAGCGTAGCAGTAGACGCAGCCGTGTGTACACCCCTTGTAGAGGTTGGCAGTGTAACCTGTCGAGTCCCTATATGCGAGGTCGTGGATGAGTGTGTTGCATCTGACCTGACGGATAGTTATCCTGGGGCTTGCAGAGCAATCGCTTTCGGGCGAAGGTTGGAGTAGGGTCTGGGGCAATCGCGCAGCCGAGGAGCTCCGGACATATTAGCTGCGAAACATCGAGGGGATCCTTAGGGGGCAGAGTTTCGTGAAAGTGAAGGAGTGCGAGGCCTTGCGAACCTTATGAGCAGCTACTCAAGGCGTAGAGGCGATTGAAGATAGACCATTGCGAGTTCCCTGAGGACCGTCTCTACGACGTAGAAAGGGGGACCTGGATCAGACCTGATGGAGACTTGGTCCGGGTGGGGATAACAAGCATCCTCTCCTGGTCCTACGGCGCGTTCTCCTCGGTCGCCTTCAGAAGTACCGGGACTTCGCTGAGCATAGGACAGGTGATGGGCACGCTGGAGGGGTCAAAACACTTCGATGTATTCCGCGCACCTGTCTCGGGGACTCTTTCGAAAGTCAACGAACGAATCACCGAAGACCCGGGGATTCTGAACAGGGACCCCTATGGTGACGGTTGGTACGCCGAGATCAAGTTGGGGAACCCGGTCGAGCTCTCGTCTCTAGGGATGCTCCCGCAGGTAGTACAGCGAATTGTGCAGATTCTTAAGGAGCGCAACGTCCATTGCTATGCCGCCTTCCCTGACCTCCAGTTGTTCGATATGGGAGTGGAGTGCCAAGCCGTGCTGGTTCAGCTCAACCAAATAATGGAGCGGAGCACTCCGGGAACCGTCGTGCTCGTCGTTTCCGACGACAAGACAGCTGAGATTGAAATGCAGAGGTGGTCGGACCAGACGGGAAACCCAATCGTCGATGACCGCAAAGAAGGAGATCTTTTCCACTTTGTGGTCCGGAAGAGATGAGTGTCTACTTTTCTATCGGATATAGGATCGAGTTTCCCCACTCGGTCCAAGACCCGTCGTAGTTCTTCACGTCGGGGAATCCGAGGAGGTATTTCAGGACGAACCAGGTGTGCGACGAACGTTCGCCAATCCTGCAGTAAGTTATGACCCCTTTGCCCTTGTCGATGCCCTTCGAAGCGTATAGCTGCTCCAGTTCGGCCTTGGTCTTGAAGGTCCCGTCCGCGTCGTTAACCGCCAGACCCCAGGGGATGTTCTTGGCACCAGGGATGTGCCCCCCTCTCTGCGCCTGCTCGTTCGGATACTCCGGAGGCGCCGTGACTTCGCCTGAGAACTCCTTCGGACCGCGCACGTCCACGAGTGCCCTTTTCGGGTTGGCGATAGCAGTCCTCACTTCTTCCCGGTAGGCTCTGACCCTCACGTCAAAGCTGGTGACTTCGAAGGTGGTCGGCTTGTAGACGGGAACTTCTTTCGTGAGCGGCCGGTCTTCAATCAGCCACTTCTTCCGGCCCCCGTCCATCAGCTTGACGTTCTCCAACCTATAGTACTTCAGGTCCCAGAACGCGTAGGCGGCGAACCAGTTGTTGAAGTCGCCATAGAGAACTACTGTGGTGTCATGAGAGACGCCGCTCCTTGCCATGAGCGACTCTAGCTGTTCCTTTGACAGTATGTCCCTGGTCACCGGGTCGTTCATGTCCTTCTTCCAGTCGAAAATCACCGCACCTGGGATGTGCCCCTGGTTGTAGTTCGAAGCCGGGTCGTAGTCCACCTCTGCGATGCGCATGTTGGGGTCTTGTAGGTGCTCTGAAACCCATTGGGTCGTTACTAGTACTTCGGGATGAGAATACGTCTGGTCCATATTATAACATATGTAATAATCACGATTTAAGCGTTCTTCTCTTCAGATGTGAACCCGCGTCGACATACACTACAGGTTCGTCCGATGGGGTTCATGGGCTTTCGACCGTGGAAACTCACGGGCTCGTTTGTACGCGGTCAGATTGGCTTTGAGGGGGTTTCCGTCGCAGGCGAAGTGACGGCCTTCTCTATTCTCAAGTGCCGGCGATTAGGGGCGCCGACTCGCTTTAGGACACTCTTTTCTATGAGCGCGGCTCTGGCAATATTGTATGCGTTTCGAGGAGAGGCTGGAGTTCGAAAAGGATCCTGAGGAAGTCTGGTCAAGAGCTTCAGCGATAAGCGAGATACCCAACTACTGGCATGGAACGCGTTCGCTTGAGGTCGTGAGTGAAAGCGAAGGCGTATCCCACGCCAGAATCAAGTTCGCGTTCGGCGGGTCTGGGGATGCAGAAATCTCCGTCGACCAAATGAGCCGTACGCTGACGATTGACTACAAGTCGGGGCCGTTCACCGGCAGTCAGACTGTCGCCGTGAAGGATGGTAAGGTCATTGTCGTGTGGGATGTCAGGTTCAAGGGGGTTTATCGCATCGCCTCGAAGTGGAATGAAGGGCACTTCAGGACAGGCACAGTGCACGCCCTCGAGAGGCTCGTCGGAGGGAAGTCGAAGGAGAGAGGAGAGCGAGCAATCACGACCTCCTCGGCGGGCGACTAGTTCCCAGAACGGCGAAGCGCTCGTTCGTATGGCGCGTGCTCTCGGAGCTACGAGGGTGACTCCAACTCACCGCTGGAGATTAGCAGGTTTATCCTGAGATGATGCATGAGCTTCCTCGCCAAGATGGGGTCTGGCTTGAGCTTCTTCGACTCGACGTGACTGATGACCGAGGGCTTCTCGTTTATTGCCTTCCCAAGAGCCTCCTGAGTCAGGCCCATCCTCTCTCGGGCCGTCTTGACGATCGAGTTATAGTCGGGGTCGACTTCGAATTCTGGCTCCGTGTAGATGGCGCTGGGCCGAGGAGCCGGCCTTGGGGATATAGGCCGCGGTGGCGGTGGGACTTGTGGGGCTCCCCGTCCGGCGCAACTCTGGCAGACCTGAAGCACCGCCCCGTCGATCTTGATTCGGCTAGGCGCGGCCTTGATTGGACGCCCGCAGACTTCGCAGGTCAGTACCATTGATTTCCCATCTCCCGCCCGGGACTGCGGCTTCGGCCCCCTGATGAGTTCTCCCCTAGGACGCCAGGCCCAGCATACCTTTGTCCTCGGTGTGATCTCCGAGCGAGTTCGGGCGTGGTGGTAGGCTTTTAGCATTGGGCTGGGTAGTTGGGTTGTGCGCTCCGTAACCAGGGACTACGTAGGGAAGGGATGCAACCTGGAGCTGCTGGCGGATTCCATCGAGGAGCACTTCCAGATAGAGAAGTACGAGGTCCAGAGCTCCAAGGGCGAAGGCGGCTGGGTGATCCAGGCCAGGAAGAGCGGGTTCTTCCGGGACCTGCTCGCAGCTGACAGGGCCTTCACCGTCACCGTGACAGGAGAGCCTAGCAACTTCAAGGTCTCTTTCGGCATTGGGAAATGGACCCAGAACATAGGGATGGCTGTGCTGGAGGGGATTGCCCTCTGGCCTGTCCTGTTCTTCGTAGAGGTCCCTATATCTCTCTGGAGCTATGAAATCGAGAGGGGGTTCTGGAGCTATGTCGAACAGAAGGTGGAGCTGAAGGTCTGAGTCCCGTCAGATTCGAATGCTAGCGCGACGGAATAGGACTGTGAGCCCGCGCGTCCTCGCCAGATGGACCGCCAGATAAACCGAAGCGGCAACCAGTACTCCTGTGAAAAGCACCCTCTGTGAATAGTCGAAGTGAGCTGAGAAGACGTAGACCCCGTAGTACCCGATGTACTCGAGGAAGACGTACCTCAGCCCGAACCCCGCAGCGCTGTAAAGGAAGAATGGGACGGCCTTCATTTTCAGCGTCCCTGCCGCTAAGGACGCCACGCTGTAAAAGAAGGGAACGAACGTGGCCATGAAAATCGAGAAGTGCCCGTGGTCGATCAACCATCTGTCCGCCAAGTCAATGTCCTTCTCCCTGATGCCGAAGTACTTGAGTCCCTTCAGCAGAAGCGGCCGGGCTGCAAGCCTTCCGCAGAGATACTCGATTGGGAAGACGGCGGCCACAAGACACACGACGAAGGTTGTGACGGGATTGAACAGCCCGATTGAACAAAGGAAACCGTACACCGGGACGAGCGTGTAGTCGGGAATCGGCAGGATGGCCATGGCAAAGAACATGCCTGCGTATCCTGCAAACAGAATGGATGACGAAAGGTCGCTTTGACTGATGCTGTAGGTCGAGATGTTGACGAAACCAAAGTACCCGTTAAGCAGCGCCAATCCGCTCAGGACCGCCGCGAAGACCGAAGCCACGAAGATGTAATGCCAGTATTTGTGAAGTCCACCCGGTCTTCCTCTTGGAGAGTCGGACGAGTCTTCCTTGCTTTGAATCATTGTTGTCATTGATTTGCCTATCGTCTGGACAGCCGACGGCCGACCGGCCTTTTTTTAACGTCTGGCACGCATGCTGGCCTCGCCCTCGCGCTCAAGGGAACCGCCTTTGGGTCGGCAACGCCCTGCTCGATGGCATGTCTCCTCCCTTTCGACTATATTTTGGCTGCGACCTTGTAGTGTTTGACGACCGAGGTGAGCCTCAGTAGGTACTCGATGTCTCCCACGTAGTAGACTGGTTTGTTAGGGTCTTTGCCAGCGAACTTTCTGATTGCGCTCATGGATTTCCAAAGGGAGATCACTAGAAACTCCGTCTCCTGGTCCGATTCCCTTACGAGTACTAGAGCACCAACGTTGCCCTTGAGGCGTTTGAACTCCTTCTTCGCTGTCCTCGTAAGGTACCCCAGGTAGGCGGCTTGGTTCTCCTTCGAAGTCGTCCCGTGCCAAACCCTCGCTATCATGAATTGGCTAAGATACGCGAGCTCCGGCATGTGTTAAAAGGCATGCGTCCAAGGCGCCCTAGGGCGCCCGAGGCCTTGGCCTACGGACACCAAGTCAGTTCTGGACAGGTGGCTGTATGCGCCGTCAACCTCTAAATAATCAGCCCCCATGATCTTGCGCATGCTATCAAGCGCAGGGTATGCTACGATTATCCCGATCAAGAAGATGAGCAGGGCGCTCAAGTTCTACACGGAGAATCTGGGAGGGAGGGCCCTCTACAGGGGGGAAGGGGAAATGAAGGATTTCTGGGCCGCCGTACGAATCGGGAAGGCTGACTTCTGGCTGGTGGCCCCAGAGAAATGGGAGAAGAGGGAGCTGTCCTATTCGGTCTTCCTCGTGAAAGACGTCAAGAAGACCGTAAAGGACTTGCAGAAAAATGGGGTCAGGTTCGAGCCCGGAGAGAAGATGGGTGAAGGGAGCCGCGTTGAGGGGCCCATAACTTACGACTCCTACGCCGCGTCCGCTTTCTTCAAGGACACAGAGGGGAACCTGCTGATGGTCTGGCAGAACAATCCGCCGATGTAGGACCACCCAGCCACCTAGCCGCTACCCGCCGCGATAGAGCCGAAGCGCCTCGGTCAGCTGCCGGAGCGTTTCGGGTGTGTAGGGCTCGCACTGGAACATGACGTGCTGCACGCCGAGTTCCTCATATCCTCGAATCGCCTGGGCGATTTCCTCGGCCGTACCGTTCAGCATGTTTTCGGCGAACCCTGGCTTCTTCGGTTGGGATTCTGGGAACCAGAGGCAGATGAACGCAGAGGTCCCAAGAGTAGCCGGATTGCGTCCGACTTTACGGCATGCTTCATGGACTCTGTAGAGTCGCTCGAGCGCCGTTTCGGGTTTACCCATGTAGCCTGTGTTCCACATGTCAGCGTAACGTGCGGCGAGCTTCTGAATCCGCTGTCCTTCACCTCCCACCATGAGGGGCGGGCCGTGCGGCCGCGGCCCTCGCGGCAGGTCATCGCAATCCATTGCCTGATAATATCGCCCCCTGAAGTCCACGTGCCCATCGTGCAGTAGTGGCCCGATAATCTGCAAGACCTCCTCGAAGCGGCCCACGCGGTGATCGAAGGGCAGCCCGAATGTCTGATACTCTGGTTCGTTCCACCCCGCTCCGATACCTAGAATCAGGCGACCGTGGCTCACCTCGTCGACGGCTGTCGCCATCTTCGCGAGGATTGCCGGGTTCCGGAATGAGTTACAGGTCACCGGGGTGCCAATCTCGACGTGCTTCGTGGCTTCCGCCAGCGCCGAAAGCACGGTCCAGCTTTCCCAGATTCCACGAATTGGTTCACCAGGACTGTGATACAGGAGGTGATCGGCAAGCCAGATGCTGTCGAAGCCATCCCCTTCGGCCCGTTGCGTGATTGCGCGGATTGAATCATAGGAACGCTTGCTGAAGTCGTTGCGGTCGTTTGCGGTGAAGATGAGAAGGCCAACTTTCATGGGCGGCCCATACCTTCGCCCCTTCTTCTGTTAGTCCCTCTCGGACCCTTCGGCGTCCACTAGACGGCTGTTTCGACTCTTGGGACGCTGTCATCGTTGCGATAGTTGCGCCTGACCGTGCTCACCGACGTAGTCGGGGTCGAACTCCTGATTGTCGTCGAGTTGTTGCTGCCCTGGGTCAGCTCGATGTGGCCGACGGAGGACTCGGTGACGAAGTAGAGCTTGCCATCAAGCGTGAACAGCGAGTGCTGAGATGCGTCTACCCCCAGCGCAGGCCCTGGGAGCGTGACTACGCTGAGGAGGTGCAAGGTGCGGCTGTACTCGTAGATGCGAGCCTGAAGCTGGCCATAGTCAGCGCGCGGACTGGTCTCGTAAGCATAGATCAGCCCCCCGAACACTAACGTGTCTCGTGTGGGGGTGCTCTCGTCACCTTTAGGCACCACGCTCCTGAAGATTACTGAGCTTCCGGCGATTGACATGGAGTATATGTTGAAGTCGAGGGTCCCCGAGGAGTAGATGCCGTTGTCAATCATGAAGAAGCCCCTTGGTCTATCTGGATAGGACAGTGAGCCCGAAGCCACGGTGACAGGGAACCCGTTGCCAGGCTCGAGAACGTTTACGGTGCTCATGCACTCAGCCCAGTAGTGGACACCGTCGAAGGCCATCTCGTCTTCGGCCACCCCAAGGACAATGCCCAACACCTCCATTCTGTTAGGGTCGATCTTGTAGAGGGTGCAGTGGCCGTCTCCGGCCCACAAAAACCCGTTGAATGCTAGGACGAACCCGTTCGCGTAGTGAGATTCCATGGGGATTTGGCCGGTTATCTTCATGATGCGCGGGTCAATTCGATACACGTGGAACGGAGGCTGGTCCTTCGCCCCGTTGAGATATTCACTCCCAACATAGAGCGATCCGTTGTAGTATGTCAGATGCGCGGCGGAGTTACCATCGGGGAGCCTGACTGAACCGACGATGCGCCCTGTCGTGGCGTCCATTCTCACCACGGTGCCGTTGAGCGAGCCGACGAACAAAGTAGATGCCTCGCCGACGGCCCCTGCGAATTGGTCAGTCCGGGAAACGGCAATTACAGTGACAGAGTTGGCGAGAGTCCCCGACTCGTGAGTTTGGGTGGCCGGTCCGGGTTCTCCGAGGCTCATGGCCGTCCCGGATACAACAACCAGCATCAATGTGAAGGCAGAGGCCAGAACGGTCCGCACCCGGGTCCGGTGGTGATGGGGCCCCATCTCGCCGTAGCCCCGGGAGGCGAGGAGGTTAGCTCTATCTTCGCGAACACCACACTCGTTTCACGCAGGTAACGTGATAATTCCCTAGAAGTTTGAACTTCACTTGAAATCCTTCGCGCCAGAATTGGGACTGTTTTGGGCGTAAGCAAAAAGAGCGAGGAGGGCCTCCTATGGCCCTACCAGCGACACTACATGTGGCCCGTTGGATTCCGCATCAGGTATATTTCGCCGAGGCTGGAGAACACCAACAGCAACCCGCCCAAGCTTACTCCGGACAGGTTGTAGTTGCTCGATTCGAGCACCCCGTTAAAGGCGCCGTAGTCGGTGAAGAGGGGTATCAGTATCAGTCCGAGAATGAATATGACTGCCGGAAAGTAGATTTTGTTCGACATGGACTTGGTACTCCGGTAGTCTAGGAATCCGACGATCAGGACGAGAAGGCCTACGATCGCAATAACGGCGAAGTCTGTGCTGCTGAAGCTGGAGGTCGGTGTGAAATTCCCCTTGTAATCGCCGGGGTACTCAATGGTCAGATAACCGAAGATGATGAAT
>Ga0187769_10000659_pt1 | contig 19143 bp, 17 predicted proteins | sample 0116_SJ02_MP02_1_FD_133140 | JGI IMG/M metagenome (GOLD analysis project Ga0187769, IMG submission 133140) | Tropical peat soil microbial communities from peatlands in Department of Meta, Colombia - 0116_SJ02_MP02_10_MG | ecosystem: Environmental > Terrestrial > Soil > Wetlands > Peat | place... | reverse complement strand
TTGGTAGGGGCGGTGGGGATCGAACCCACGACCTTTGGCTTAAAAGGCCACTGCTCTACCACTGAGCTACGCCCCTAATTCGGAGTAATCCATCTTACCCGAAAATCGCGCGGCTCACACCGCGTGGGAGTCCAGAGGTGCTCATGCTGCTGAGTTGGTCCCCATCGTTGTGGCAGGATTTAGACTGCGGAAGAAGCTGCGGCGTTGCGCTCTCTCGAGCGGGCGTCCCGAGCCGCATCCTGAAGCAGCGGGTTATCAAGATGAAAGCCTTGCCCGCGACCCAGCCTTCGCTGGATTCACCGTCTCGGTCAGATTGGATTTGAAATCTCTTGCTAGCGTCTGACGATTGGTCTGAGCCAGCGTTTAGATCGACAGGACGGCATTCGGCTGTACGCGGATTCTCTTTTTCTTTCCATTCGGCCAGGATGCTTCGACCTCGGAATCCTGTGCGGCCGGTCCCCACGATCCGCAGGGGCTTCCCTTGCGCGTCCGTAACGATGCGAGCCGTCCCTTTGACGCTGAGGATGTTCTTGCCGACCAAAGTCAAAATGGCTTCTTTCCGTGTTTGCCTCAGCAAGGCCGTACCGGTCTTCGTTGCTGCGGAGAAGGCGGCCTCGCTGGAGTTCCCAGGGAGCCTGCAATTCCATTCCAGTTGCGTTCCTTCTTGCCGCGCCCATAAAGCCGCCAGAGAAAATCCAACAGGACAAGAGCCGCTGGCGAATAGTCGTTCGGATCCGACGCCGTAAACTCGCCCGTCAACGGGTCCATCCGCTGGTAGAACCCTCCCGGTACGATAAACGCTGCCTTCGATGAGGTCCGGCGAGGAAAAGCCGGCGACGTTCAGAGTGTTTCGTGTGAGCGCCGACAAAGCCAGTTGATAGGCCGTGGTGAGTGTTGCGTCATCCGTTTGAAACTGAGGAGTTTGGTCTGCCGGCGGCGCGAAAGACCGAAGATCATCAGCCCAGGCCGGCAGTCTCCCCGCCAGCACTCCGCCGGCTACGGCCCCAAGACTCGTCGACAGGAATCTGCGCCGCTCAAAGCCAATTTCCCCTCGATTTGGCGAGTAAGGCTTCCACAGGATTCGCACCTACATGGCAAGGGCGCTGTCATGCCGCAAGTTGAAGCAATTTGCCGAGGCCGTCGTCAGGCAACGGCCACACGCGGCCGCCTCCGCTTCCAGTGATGGTCGCGACGCAGCAGTTCGAGGTGCCTCTTGAGTTGCGATTCAACCTCCTCAAAAGCCAATGAAACCGCCGAACGGACGCTCGGGGCCGTTCCCGTGGAGTGCAAACTCATAGTAGGAAGCGACAGGCTGAGAGAAAACCGGTATTCGCCCTTCCTCGGATGCTTCTCCATGCAGCCATGAAGTTGCACGAGATCCGGCTGAAAGTGCTTCAACAGTTTGCTGAGCTTTCCCGCACGCAAGTTTGTCACGCGATCGAGAGGCTCGCGCCATTCCACATTCTTCGAGCTTATGGTCAGTTTCATGGGAGCACCTTTCGATGGGGTTTCGGGAAGGAACGACAGCTCGCGGTTGGTCCCGCTGAAGCATCGCTGAACTCAGGGTAGCAGGCAATGCCCATCGTTGCAATGCGCACATTGGTCCGCCTTCGTGCGGAACTCGCACACGCCTTCGAAACGAGCTGGCACGCACAACTGACTCTTCGAAATGCAAATGGGTTAAAGCTCCGCCCTTCAACGAGTTGGACACGGATTGCGACGTTTCACGTGAAACACAGGGAGCGAGGCTTGAAGTTTGTGCCCCACGTTGACAGTTCATGCGGCCGGGGCATAGGCTCCATTCCGCACCATAGGCTGCACCCATGAAGAAGCCGGCTGAGACAACGCGCGAATCCGGGTCCATTCGAGTGGGGCCAGCGGGCTGGTCCTACGAAGATTGGAACGGCATCGTCTACCCTTCGCGCCGGCCGGCGGGATTTCACGAAGCTGCGTATCTGGCCGATTTTTTCGACACCATCGAGGTCAACACTTCTTTCTACTATCCCCTCCGTCCGGACCATGCCAGACAGTGGCTGGACCGCGTCGCGCACAATCTGAGTTTTCTTTTCACGGCAAAGCTGTGGCAGAAATTCACGCACGAACAGAGCGGCACCCTCGCCGACGAGCAAGCCGTCCGCGAAGGGTTTCGCCCCCTGCTCGAGGCCCAAAAGCTCGGCGCCGTGCTTCTGCAATTCCCCTACTCGTTCCACCGCACAGCGAAAAGCGTGGCGGCACTTAGGGCAGTTCTCGACCGCTTCGCGGATATGCCGCTGGTCGTGGAGGTTCGCCACGCATCGTGGAACGACAAAGAGTTCTACGCAATGATCGCGGAGCGCGGCGTCGGTTTTTGCAACATCGACCAGCCGCTCATCGGCCGCTCTCTTCGCCCCACCAGCCGCAGCACCGCGGCCGCAGGATACATTCGGCTGCACGGCCGGCGCTACGATAGCTGGTTCAGCGACGATCCGACGACTCCGCCCGAGGAACGCTACAATTATCTCTACCGCGAAGACGAACTGCAGCCCTGGGCCGAGCGTATCCGAAAAGTGGCGGCGCGCTCCAGAACCACGTTCGTTATCACGAACAACCACTTCCAAGGAAAAGCGATCGTGAACGCGCTGCAGCTGATCAGCCTGCTTAGCGGGGCAAAGGTCAAAGTACCCGAGGCTCTGCGTCACCAGTACCCTGAACTCGATTCGATTTCGAGCGAACCGGCGCAGGAGCCGACGCTTTTCCCCAATCCTCCGCGTTGAAGCCACGCGGGAGAATCCCGGAACGAAAGCGATAGCGGAAAGCCGTCAGGAACCTCTCGCGAAACACGAACGGCGGGGCCCCGGCGGACTACTTCTTGAAGAGATCCTCGAAAGCCTGGCGCGCGTCTGTGGGACGCGAGGCGCCTTGCGCCTGGATGGACGATGATGCGGGGGCGGTCGGGGCCGTATCTTTCTCGACGGTCATACGAAACGCGTAGAAGGTGCATTCGTTGCGGGTGTCCTTGCGCGCAACGCGGTCGGGAACGGGCTTCATGCACTCAAAGCGCGCACCACTATCGAAGTACATGCATTGTTTGCAGCAGTGAAAATCAAAACCGCAGCTCTTGCACTTGCCCTGTGGATCGAATCCTGCCTGCAACACCGCGCCGCAATTCGAGCAGCGCGCGCGTGTGATCGTGCCGACCATGCGCGGCGTGCGCGGACCGAACTGCTCTTGCTTGGGGCGCGGCGCGGTTTGGTGCTTCTCTCTCTTTTGCGGCGCATCGCTGTCCATATATCCGCGCTGTTTATACTTTCTGTCCAAGGAAACCTCCGGGGGGAAACTCCATCATACGCTGAAACGCCCGTGCAACCACGGGAATTGCAAGAACCACCGGCGAACTCGTACTGTTTTGCCGCACGGCTAACCCGCCCACCAGCGCGACAACCCTTCGCTGCGCAGCTCGGGCTTCAGGAACCGCCGCGGCGCACCATCCGCTGCGCAAATCGCCTCCGCCGCGAGATAACCGCTTCGAACCGCGCCTTCCATCGTGGCCGGCCAGCCGGTGGACGTCCAATCTCCGGCGAGAAACAAATTTGAAATCGAAGTTGCTTGCGACGGGCGCCAGCGATCACACCCGGGTTCGGGCGAAAACGTCGCACCCGTTTCCTTGATGACGGTGCCCTTCATAAGATTCGCCCCGCGCGCGGCCGGCAGGAACTCTCGCAACTCCCCGAGGCATAGCGCTAGGATCTCCTGCCGCGACTTGGAAACCAAACCGTACGACGCGCTGATGACCAGCTGCACGTACTGTTGTCCAATCTCCGGACGGGCCCCGGAAAGCAACGTCTTATTGAAAATCCATTGCGTCGTGCGGTCCAGCACCGCGAGGAACGGTTCGGACATCACCTCTCGATCCAGCCACAGATGGACGCCCGTGATCGGAGCCGAGCGCAGGCGTTCCACATTTGCGAAGGCCGGCTCCCGTTCCCGCATGGCCTGCGGAATGAAAGTCGGGAGAATGTCGTGAGGCACGGCGGCAAGATAGAAATCGCCAACCTCGCGCACGCCATCGGTGAACTCAACTCCGGCCGCGCGGCCATCTTCCGCAACGATTCCCCGCACGCCTGCGCGCAGCCGCACTTCCCCGCCGCGCTTCTCGATCGCCGACCGGCAACCGCCATACAGCTCTCCCAGCGGCACACCCGGTATTCCAATGCGGTAACCCGCGGCATTCGCAAGAAACGCCTTCCAGAAAACTTCAATTCCATACTGCGCACCCATGCGGTCGAGTTCCTCATCCAGCGCGCTCACCAGAACGACGCCCCAGAAGTGCGAAATCGCTCGCGGCGTCTGCCCGTGGCGCCGCAGCCAATCAAGCATGGTCGAGCCGTTGGCGGCATCGGCGAGGCAGCCGCCGTTGCGCGCGATAGTGAGCAGGGCTCGCGCAATCGCGCCCTTGTCGAACACATCGAGCAGCGGAAACGCCGCGAAGGAAGGCGCCAGGTGCAGCGGCGGCGGCAAAGGCGAGGATTCGATCGTTCCCCTCCGCCCGTCCGGATCGGCAAACGTCAATCGGCCGTACATCCGGATTTTCCCCGCGGCGCCGACGCGAGAATAAAAGTCATCGAGATTCGTGCAACACCCCATCGTCACGTGCTGGCAATTGTCGACGTGCTCGCCGCCGGGCAAGTCGTACGAAGCCGCGCGGCCGCCCAGATGGGGGCGCTTCTCGAACAACCGCACGCGGTAACCTGCGTCAGCCAGCGCGACGGCCGAGGAGAGTCCCGCCAGGCCGCCGCCGATCACGATCACGCTCTTCGAGGACATGAGATTCGGAGAACCATCCAAGCCAGGCGTGCAACAGAATTCCGGCCTTTTGCGTCTTCGAGAGACGCGTGCGGCCGGAGAAAACGTCGAAGTCCCGCGCTTCGATGCGGGCGAGCAGACTACTATAGGTTCGCACCAGCGCCCACAACGCGCCGCGGCTGTCGCGATGGATGCGCCCAAGCAGGGGCGCGCCCTCGCGGTAATAATCCCAGGCGCGCGAAGTTTCAAATTCAAGCAGCGCCCGCAGCTCCGGAGTCAGCGCGCCGCCGAAATCCTGAGCGCGGCACCCGAAGCGATCGAGATCCTCCTGCGGAAGGTAGACGCGGCCCATCTCGAAATCCCGTGAAACGTCTCGCAAGATGTTCGTCAACTGAAATGCGATGCCGAGTTTTTCCGCGTCGTCCGGCGCCCGGCGATCGTCGAACCCGAAGACGTGCAAACACGTCAGCCCGACCGTGCCGGCGACGCGATAGCAGTATTCGCGCAGGCGGTCGAAGGTAGCGTAGGAGGTAACGGTCAAATCCATCTCCGCGCCGGAAATCAAATCGTGGAAATAACGCGGCGGAATCTGAAAGCGTGAGATGGTGTCCGCGAGAGCGGGGAGAACGGGATGCGCGGAAGCGTCTCCGGCAAGCGCCGCGTCCAATGCGGCGCGCCAACGGGCCAACCCGCGCTGCTTCTCCGCCAGCCCGCCGGGAGTGTCCGAAACGTCATCCACGAGCCGCATGAATGCGTACAGCGCGCAGAGCCCTTCCCGTTTTGCGCGCGGCAGAAGATAAAACGGATAGTAGAAATTGCTGGCTGCGCGGCGCGCGACGCTGCGGCATTCAGCGTAGGAAGCCGCCACGGCATCCGAGAGTTGCGGCTCCGAACGCGTTGCATTCGCGGTGTTCTCTCCGTGGACAATTTCGAGACGGCGCGGCGCCTGCACCCGCGCGACAACGGCGACAGGCTCACGCCGGGAAAAGAGACGGCCCGCAAGGGCCCGCCCCAGCAAGCGCAATTGCTTCCCCCGGCCAATCGAGGGCCGGTGATGGAGCGTGTCGTAGCCCGAGGACTCGATCGCGTCCAGGACAGCGAGTCCGCCGCGGCTGAACAATTCGATGTCCACACGTAAAGCGGAATCGAGCGTGGCAGCCAGCGGCGCCCCCTCCGCAAACAGTTCTCTGGTGCGCGCAATCATCTCTTTCATCGCCGCCGTGTAGCGCGCGTCAAACCGCCGCGCCTCGATGTCTTCAGCGGAAAGTCCGTGACGCCCCAGCAGATCGAGAGGGATGTAGATGCGTCCTTTTTCCAGATCGCGCGAAACGTCCTGCCAGAAATTAGCCAACTGCAGCGCCGTGCACGTGGCATCGGAAAGCCGCTGGCGCTCGGCGTCGCGATAGCCGCAGAGATACAGCACAAGCCGCCCAACCGGATTCGCCGAGAAGCGGCAATAGCCGATCATGTCCTCCCAGGCGGAGTAGCGGTGCACCTTTTGATCCTGGCGAAACGCGACGAGGAGATCCGCGAAGGGCTGTATCGGGACATCACAAGCGCGAATCGTGGGAGCAAGCGCGATGAACACCGGATGTTGAGCCGCACCGGCGTAACAGCGCCCCAATTCCTCTTCCCACGCATCGAGCAGCGCCAGTGCGCGGCCGGGATCGGCGATTTCGTCTCCCAAGTCGTCCGCCCAGCGGCAATACGCATAGAGATTGTAGAAATGCTGGTGCAGGCGGCGCGGCAGGAGCCAGGAAGCGACGTTGAAATTCTCATAATGATTGCGCGCCAGCCAGCGCGTGTACGCCTCCGCTTCCTTCAGCGAACAACCCACCGGAGGCAATCGCCGGGCGATTTCCAGTTCAGTTTGCGGCAACATGTTGGACGACTCGAGTTCCACGCGGGAGCCTGCGGCTACGGGATGACCGCCACTTTCATTTGGCTCTTGCGATTCTTCATCTGCTCGAACAACTTCGGGAGATCGGCGAGCGGAACCTTTTCGCTTACGTAGTCGCGAGAACGTATTTGGCCGCGCGCGATCGTGTCCAGCGCCTCCCGCACAAAGCGGGGCGTGTGATGGAACGAGGATTTGATCGTAATCTCGGAATAGTGCAACGCCGTGGGGTCGATCTCGATCCTGGTGCCTCGCGGGCATCCACCAAAAAGATTTACGGAGCCACCGCGCCGCACCATCCCCATGGCCCACTCCCAGGTGACCGGCGACCCGACCGCTTCGATGACCGCGTCGGCGCCTCTGCCGTTCCCGGCATACCTTCGAACTTCCGCAATCGGGTCGGTGAGCTCTTCGGACAGGAATGTCATCCGCGCCCCGAGCCTGGCGGCGATTTCGGCTTGGTTTGCTCGCTTCGCCACCGCAATCACATTGGCTCCGCGCAGAGTCAGAAGACGCACGAACATCAGCCCCAGCGGTCCGCAGCCGATCAGGATGACCGTATCGCCCGGGCGCACATTCGTCTCGTCGATACCGCGCAGCACACATGCCAAGGGCTCGACGAGCGAGGCATCGGCAAAAGAGACGTGGTCCGGCATCTCCAACAAATTCTCACGAACGATCCGGCCGGGAATACGAATGAATTCCGCATAGGCGCCGTTGTTAAACAGGAGATCCTCGCAAAGATTCGGCTGGTCTTTGCGACAGTAGAAACAAGCATGACAGGGAGCTGAATTCGCGGGTACCACGCGCATGCCGACGTGAAATCTCTTCGGCACCTCCGGCCCGAGTTTTTCGATCACGCCGGAGAGTTCGTGCCCGAAAAATGCCGGCGGGCGAATCATCTTTTCGTGATAGCCCTGGCGCCAAACCTTCAGATCGGTGCCGCAAGTCGTAGCCACCTTCACGCGAACGAGGACTTCGTCGCGGCCGATTTCGGGCACTTCCACGCGCTCGATGCTGACGAGTTCCCGGCCACGCAGCACCGCCGCGGTCATTTGGCTGACGGAAACTGTGGTGGTCACGGCAGCACCAAAACTTTCAGGGATTCGCGCGTCGGGCGCGAGGCCAAAGCCAGGGCCCGTTCAATTTCATCCAACGGAAACCGGTGCGTGATGAGTTGCGCCACGGGCAGCTTCCTTGAGAATACCAGATTGGCGCACACTTCGTTGCGATCCAGTGCAGAACTATAGCTCCCCAGAATCTGCTTCTCGTCCACGCCAACCTCGGCCGCGGGGAACTCCAGGCGCATTGTCGGATCATTTTGCGCAAAAAGTAGCACTCGCCCGCCCGGGCGCGCCGCAGCGAGGCCTTCCGTGAGCGCGGCCGGAAGTGGAACCGCGATGATCGCTGCGTCCGTGCCCCGGCCTTTCGTTCGCTCCCGCACCTGCTCGGTCAGGCGCCCCTCCGAAGGATCAAACGCGGCGGCAGCGCCCAGCGAGAGGCTCTTTGCGCGGCGCTCCAGCATCGGATCGCTCGCGAGCACGGTCGCTCCGGCCAGCTTCGAGAGCATCATCAGCAGCAAACCGATCGGTCCTTGCCCGATCACCAGAACCGTCTCGCCCGCCGCGACGCGCGCGCACTCCACCGCCTTCAAACAAGTATTCACCGGCTCGACAAATGTCGCTTCCTCGAAACTGACGCCTTCCGGAATCTCCATCAGGCCGCGCTCGACGATCCACGGCATCGCGCGAACGTACTCGGCAAACCCGCCGCCGTTCGGGGTGAAGCCCGCCGTCAGGCCGACCTTCCGGTAGCCCGGGCATTGCGAGAAGAGGCGGCGCACGCAATAGAAACAGGAGCCACAAGGAACGTGATGGAAGCCGATGACGCGATCGCCAGGCTTCCAGCGCTTCACTCCGACTCCCACCGCCACGATCGTGCCGGCCGTCTCGTGCCCGAAAATCTGCGGAGGCGCGACAAAGCCGAGCTGGATTTTCTTAAGATCGGTGCCGCAAATCCCGCACGCGGCCACGCGAATCAGCACCTCGCCCGCTTCAATTTTGGGCACGGGCACGCGTTCGACGGCGACGCGGCCGGCCCCGCGATAGACCCCCGCGCGCATCTCGGCGCCGATCCCCGGGTTCGGCACTCGCGCTTCGGCGGCTATGAGCGTCTCACTCATGTTGTTGCGAGCAACTCCGATCGACTGCGGCGGGAATTAGCCGCGAGATGATTCGTATAGGCGTCGAGAAAGAGCGCGAGCTTTTGCGCAGCGCCCCGGCAATCACCGGCAAAACGCAAGAGTGCCGGCAAACGGCTCGGTCTTCTCCCGATCTGCCGGAGAACTCCGCCGAGTTGAATCTTGCCGTCTTCATCGCACGCCCTGGAAAAATCGTAAGGCAAGTCGGTATCCACCGTGTCGGAAACTGCGCGAATCGCCACGGCAGGAACTCCGTGAACCGCCGCTTCCGCCAGCACCGCGAGACTCTCCATTTCCACCGCGTCGGCGTACTGGCCCAACCGCCGCTTTTCGGCGGCCGTCGCGACGACCTCCCCAGCCGTGAGGAATCGCACGGCGTCTTGCGCCCCGCATTGTCTCGCGAGCATCACGAGTTCCCGATCGCTGGCGACGGCCACTGGTTCGCCTTCCTTCAAGATGATTGCCGCAACCAGGATCGCCCCCACTGGATACTCAGGACGAAGCGCCGCGGCGAACCCTGAGGAGATGCACACATCCGCGCCGTCCAAGAGCGCATCCCGGGTCGCCTCACGCGCTGGACCGGACCCCATGCCGGTCAGTACCGCGCGAATGGTCAGAGCCGGGCGCAGGGCTTCGTACCAAGCCGCCGGCCCCCGGCGAACAAGCTTGAAACCACCCAGCCTGCGCCACGGCGCCAGTTCAGCCGCCACCGCAAATGTGACAACTACTTTCATGGCAGTTCCGTGGCGACTCCGGCCATGTCGAGGGCTTCAAGCAGCGTTCGCGCGCGCCAAGCGCTCCAAACGGCCCGCCGCGACGTAACCGTTCGTCTCGTACCACCGCACCGCGCGGTCGAGCGCCGCGGCCACGGGTCCCGCTGAGAAACCCAACTCCCGGGGTGCGCGGCTGCAATCCACAAACATTCGATGCCGCGAAATTCTCACGGCTTCGATCGGGATACTCGGCTCGTGGCCCGTCAGGTGGGCGAAAGCCGTGTTGGCGCAAGCGGCCGCATACGCCACCGCGTGTGGCAGGCGCAGCCGCGGAGGGTGCAGGCCGCTGGCGCGGGCCAGCAGTCCGAGCATCTCGCGCAGCGTCAGGTTTTCGCCGCCCAGGAGATAGCGTTCGCCGATCCGGCCGCTCTCGCCGACCAACAAGTGGCCCGCCGCGGCGTCTTCCACCGGAACAAAATTCAATCCCGTGTCCACGTAGCCCGGTATCCGGCCATTCAGAAAATCCACGATGATCTTTCCCGTCGGCGTGGGCTTCCAATCGCCCGGGCCTACGGGCGTCGTCGGACTGGCGACCACAACCGGAACGCCGCGATCGACCGCCTGCAGCGCTTCCTGCTCCGCGAGGAATTTGGATCGTTTGTAGTCGCCGATCATCTGATCGAGCGTCGCCTCCGTCTGTTCGTTCGGCAGCGCGCCGTGCGTGGGAATAGCGATCGTGGCAACCGTGCTCGTATAAATGAAACGCTTCACGCCGGCAAGCCGCGAAGCTTCGAGCAGATTTCGCGTACCAGTGACGTTGGATTCGTAAATCTCCTGCGGATGCCGCGCCCACAGCCGGTAATCCGCGGCCACGTGAAATACGCAGGAAACACCCTCGAGCGCCCGCTCGAGCGAAGGCAAATCCCGCAGGTCGCCGGTCGCTCTCTCCACCGCAAGCCCTGCCAGAGTCCGCAGATCGCTCGTGGGCCGGGCGAGCACGCGCACGGTATCCCCGCGCGCGACCAATTGCCGCGCCACATGGCTCCCGAGAAAACCGGTTGCGCCTGTGACCAGCGTCGTCATAGCACCCGCAAACTTCCATCTCGAGCGACCAAGCTTTCCGGCCCGGAGGGAGGAGGAGTCATTCCCGAGCGGCCGCCGTTGCCGCCCTGTCCCACGAAGCGCCGCCCGCCCATCTGGCCGCTCATCTGCCACTTGAACATTTTCCAAGTGTCGCTCATCTTGCGGTGCGCGCCGAGAATCGGGGTCGTCTCGAACCCGACGTGCATCATGCAGTCCGCACAGCGCGGATCGTTGCCCGGACCATATTTCGACCAGTCCGTTTTCTCGACGAGGTCCTGATAGGATTCGTGATGTTCATCCGTGATCAGGTAACAGGGCCCCTTCCAGCCGCGGGGATTGAAGGTCGGCGTGCCCCAGGCGGTGCAATCGAGTTCGCGTTCGCCGCGGAGAAAATCCAGATAGATCGGCGAAACCATCAGATTGTGCTTTCCTAGAAGCTCGAGCGCGGCGCGGAATTTCTGCCGGACGTCTTCGCGCGACATGAAAATATCCTGCGTGTGCACGGCCGAGTACGAATAGGCCGGGGCGAGCATGTAACCGTCCACGCCCAGTTCGTCCAGATAGGAGAACAGTTCCGCGATCTCCTCGATGTCGGTCTCTTTGTAAATCGTCGTGTTCGAGCAGACCAGAAAACCCGCCGCCTTGGCGGCCTTGATGCCGTCCACCGCGTCGCGGAACACGCCGTCCTTTTCGACGCAGAGATCGTGCGTGCGCTCCATGCCGTCCAGGTGGACGTTCCAGAAGAAACTCGAGGTGGGCCGGAACTCGTGGAGACGCTTGCGAGTAAACATTCCATTCGTGCACAGGATGACGTGCCGGCCGCGGCCGAGGATCTCCTTCGTGAGGCGCCCGATTTCCGGATAGATCATCGGTTCTCCGCCGCAAATGGAAACGACCGGCGAGCCGCAATCGTCCACGGCCTTGAGGCATTCCTCTACGGTCAGCGACTCGTTGATGGTGGACTTGTATTCGCGGATGCGGCCACAGCCCGTGCACGTGAGATTGCAGGCGTGCAGCGGCTCGAGCATGAGCACCATAGGAAATTTTTCCTCGCGATTGAAGCGCTTCTTTGCGACGTAGCGCGCCAGGTTCGCGGTCATCTTCAGCGGATATCTCATCCAGCCCTCCGGCTTCGTGCAGGCAGAAGCAACGTTTCCGGCTCGGCGCGCAAGGCGCAAAATGCAGACACTTTCTGCGTAAGATTGCGATAGCGGGCCAGCGCGTAGAGCGGGAAATAGTCGCGATACAGATGGTATTTCAAATAGAACACGCACGGAAATCCCGTGCCAGTGGTCTCGTTTTCGTTCCAGGAGCCGTCGGAATTCTGCGTCTCAACCAGATGCTCGACCGCGCGACCGATTGCAGGATCTTCCATCTCCGCGGCCGCCAGCAGTCCGATGAGGCCCCAGGCCGTCTGCGAGGGCGTGCTCACTCCACGCCCCTTTAGCGATGGATCGTAGTAGGAGCCGATCGTCTCGCCGAAGCCCCCGTCCGAATTCTGTACGGAGCGCAACCACCCCGCCGCGCGCTGGCAATACTCCTGCGCCGAGAGCGCGAGCGTCTCCAGCGCGCGGAGCACGCCGCCCGTCCCGTAGATGTAATTCACGCCCCAGCGGCCGTACCAGGATCCGTCCTCGGTCTGATCTCGCCGCAGGAAGCGCAACGCGCGCTGAATCACCGGATGCGACGCCTTCCAGCCGAACCGGCCCAGACACTCGATCACGCGCGCGGTCACATCCGCGGTCGATGGATCGATCATCGCATTGTGATCGGCGAACGGAATCTGCGTCAGGAACTGGCGATGATTGTCGCGATCGAACGCGCCCCAGCCGCCGTCGCGATTCTGCATCGAGAGCACCCAAACGAGGCCCCGGCGAACCGCCGCCTCCATGCGCGCCGGGTCAGGATAATCCACGCGTTGCAGCGCCATTAAGATAAACGCCGTGTCGTCCACGTCGGGATAGTGGTCGTTGTGGAATTCAAACGCCCAACCGCCGGGCTCCGCGTCGCGGTTCTTGACCATCCAGTCGCCCGGACCAGCGATCTGCATCTTCAGCAACCAGTCTGCGGCCCGCACCAGCGCGGGATGATTCGGGGCCAGGCCCGCTTCTTCCAGCGCGACCATCGCGATCGCCGTGTCCCACACCGGCGAAACGCATGGCTGCAAGCGAATTGTGTCCTCATCCTCGATCTCGAACCGCGCCAGCTCGGCGATCTCGCGCGCGGTCAGTGGATCCTCCGGCGAATGGCCCATCGACACGAGCGCAAAGATCGCATTCATCATCGCCGGATAGATGGCGCCAAGCCCGTCGCTCCGATCGAGGTGTTCGAGCAACCACGTCTGCGCCTGCCGCATGGCGCGTCCCCGCAGTGGCTTCCACGGCAGCCGGTCGTAAAGTTTGTACGCGCGGTCGAATGCAAGAAACACATTCCGCCAGCTGAAGAATTGATCGCTCCAGGCGAAAGCGGCGCGTTTGTTGCTCAGATCGCAATAGAGTTCTTCGACGCTGATCGGCTGCGCGAGCCTCCATTCCGGCTTGCGCCCGTAAAGAATGGCCAGTGGAATCACAATGCCGCGAGTCCAGGAAGACATCTCGTAAATGTTCACGGGAAGCCAGTTCGGCAGAAGCATCAGCTCCGGCGGAACCGCCGGCACGCTGCCCCACTCGACCGCCCCCACCAGCGCGAGGTAGAAACGCGTGTAGGAATTCGAGCGTTCCAGCCCGCCCAACTCGTGGGCCCTCTCCCGCGCCCGCTGCATCTGCGGCGCGTCCGGGGAGTCTCCCGCCAGCTTCAGAGCGACGTAAGCCTTCACTGTCGCGTTCAATTCAGAGGGCCCGCCCTCGTAGATATTCCAACCGCCGTCCGGCAGTTGGCGCTGGCGGACGTAGTTCGCCAGCTTTGCGATCCGCCCCGGCTCCGCATTTCCCAAGACGTTGAGATAGAAGATGTAGTCGGATTCCAGCGTAGTATCCGCTTCCAGTTCACCCAGCCAGTAGCCTTCCTGGGCCTGAAGGGAGAGCAAGTAATCCACGCCCCGGACGATGGCTACTTGTAGGTTCTCGGCGAGCGTGGAGATAGTGGTCCCCTGCCTGCCTCCAGCCGACCGCTCCGGATCAAATCCGATTCTTGTTCCAACAGCCATTTCTAGCTCTGACTCCCTGTCTGCGTGAAAGGATGTCTGCCCCTGCCCCTGAACCCATCAATCTTGAAACACCACAAGGTATGCGCGTTAACTGCCGACTCGCCCAAATTGCCCGTGAGCCAAATGACGGACGCTAGTGTTCATCGCCCCTTCCCCCGGCGCGACTATCTGGCTCCATTATCAGGAGCTTTCAGACCAAGGTCAACCTCGAAGATATGAGTTCTGGTAGACGAGTAATGCTGCCTCGGGTCTTCGTGGGAGGCGCGATTGCGTGCCAGTTTGCGCTCAGTGCGGGTATACGGACGGCTCGCCTTCCGGCCGAGTCTTCCACCGGCGGTGCACCCATAGCCATTGGTCAGGGGCCCGGCGAACAATCGCTTCGATTACATTGGTAAAACGTTGCGTGTTCTCCAGGATATCGGCCGCATCGTCGCCGCTGCGCACCAGCGGCACCGCAGGCTCGTAGCAGAGCCGGTATTTTCCCAGCGAGTTGTCCCACAAGGTATAACCCGGCACGACGGCCGCATCCGTGTGAAGTGCGAACCGGGCCAAGCCCGTCGTTGTGCACGCCGGAATGCCGAAAAAATTAACGAAAACTCCCTCGGAACGCGAGGTGTTGTTGTCCGCGAGGATGCCGACAGCCCCTCCGGAACCCAGAGCGCGCAGGACCGCCCGCACGGAGTCGTTCTTTTCGATGGGCTGATTGCCGAGCAGGCCGCGGTAGCGGTTCACGAGCGCGTCCACGCGCGGATTGTCCACCGGCCGCACCAGGAATCGTATCGGCCCCGCGTAGGCGGAATGTGCGAACGGGCCGAGTTCCCAGCCACCGATGTGGCCGGTGAGAATTAGGACTCCTTTGCCACGCGCCATCCCGGCCTGAAAATGCTCGAAGCCTTCCTGGACCACGACGCGCTCCACGTTTGCGCGATTCAGGCCGGGGAAATGCGCGAATTCCACGGCAAGCCACCCGAGGTTACGCACCATCCTGCGGATGACGCCGTAGCGTTGCGCATCGCTCCAGTCCGGATAGGCCAGGCGCAGATTCTCGATCGCCGCGCGTCGCAAGCGAGGCCGCAGCAGGAAGAGGATACGCGCCAGTCCGCGCCCGGCCATACGGGCCAGCCGCCGCGGCAAAATCCCCAGCCCCTTCAGGAGAAGCCACATCGCCGCGTACTCGAGTCGTTCGCGCATGATCGCAGAATGATTCAGCCTTCAGCGGCGCGGCCGTCCTGTAGCCGTGGGAGGAAGGTTCAACAGAAAGAAACTCACGATCCGGTTCTCGTAGCTGCGCTTTTCATCGTCCAACATTCCAGCGTAATTCCCGCGGGGCAGCCCAACCTGGTCGTGCGGCAATGGTGAAAGCGAATAAAGCCGGCGCGTCTCCTCGGCCAGGACAGGCTCGTCCATCGCCTCGATAAAAAGCTTCGGCTCGCCGGCTAGCCTTGAAAGTCGCGCCGAAAGCGGCGGCGTGTCGCGGTAGGGCCGCGCCATCCACTCGAAGCCGATCTCTGTCCCACGCTTGACCAGCGGCACAGCCGTGAGGCCGGAATGCGAAGCAAGCAAATCCAGTTCCTGCTGCGGAGTGTCGTAAACGGATTCCACGGCGATCGCAGCAACACGCCGGTCTCCTTCCGCCTCTCCCAGGGCCGCATAGGCGCCGACGTTGGTCCCCCACAACCCGAAGCGGCCCGGGTCCACGTCGTTCCGCTGCGCCACGGCATCAACCGCCGCGCGGAGTTCCAGCACTTCCCGGTAGCCCAGCGTCGATGTTTGGGTGCTGCTGCTACCCGCGGAGAAATCGAACAGGAAAACGTTGAACTGCTGATCTTGAAGCGCGGTCGCCAGGGTGAGCAGTTGCCCTCGGCCGGTCTGGTACCCGGGACAAAGCAAAATTGTCGGCGCTTCTCGCAGGCCGGGGAAGAACCAACCCTTGCGCGATCCCTCTCCCGGCACCTGATAGGTCACTTCTTCAGGATGACCCGGAAAGTCCGAGAAATCGAGCTGGCTGCGGCTCGGAACGGGCGAAACGACACGATAGAGGAGGATGCCGGAAAGCGCCCCTACCGCTATCACCCAAAAGAACGCGAGGGCAAGAAGGACAACGAGAATCTTCGAGTACCAACGCGTCGGGCGGAGAAACTCGGACAGGAAACCCATGCGTTTGGTGGCTGGGAGACGCTTCCAGCGTCGTTCGGCCGTTCCCTTTCCCACCGGGGTCGTCCACTGCTACGCGTGCCCCGCGAACTGCTGTGCGCAGGCAAACTTCCCCGGTTGGCAAATGTTAACACAGATGATTCCGCGCCACGCCACGCCGCGCCAAAGCGCGCCAAGCCGCCAACTGTTTACCAGTCACCCCTCCAGTATCAAGCTTGGCTTCCGGAATTCTTATCCATCGCCTTCCGTGGCGACCGGCTATAAAATAGCCACGGAAAGCACCCCATCAAATGGGAATCGCTCAACGCCCGATGCAGTCCCATCCTCACCCGCCGCGCTCGATTTCGATTGTGGACCTGCGCCAACTCAGCGTGCGGCAGCTCGAGCCGCTCCTGCAGGAAGAATCGCGCTTCTGGCGCGACGAGCTTCGCTGGGACTACCGCAACTCGATCGATCTCATCCGCCGCTTCGTGGATGCGCGATCCCTCGCCGGCGCCGCCATCCTGGAAAACGGCCAAGTGGCCGGATATGTCTTTTACGTGATTGAGGATTACAAGGGCTTGATCGGCGGACTCTTTGTTTCGCCGCGCTACGACCAACTCAAGTTCACATCGGAATTGCTCGCGGACGTCCTGACGACTCTTCGCGCGGTGCCGCAGATTTCTCGCATCGAAGCGCAGTTGATGCCATTCGGCTGCTCGCTCGACGCCGCGATGGCGGAGCAGGGCTTCCGCCTTTTCTCACGGAATTTCATGATGCTCGATTTCACTGCGGAAGGCGCGAATCTTGCTGAGGCTGCGGCTGGGCCGATTCCGGAACGCGCGGGACCCGGCCTGTTCCTCGAGCGCTGGGAACACGCGCATTTCGATGCCGCCTCGCGGCTGATTCAGCTGGCGTACGCGAATCACGTGGATGGCGAAATCAACGATCAGTACCGCACGCAACTGGGCGCGCTCAAATTCTTGAAGAACATCGTAGTGCTGCCCGGTTGCGGCCAGTTCCTCCCGGACGCATCCTTCGTACTGCGTGCGCCGCACTCCCCCGAACTTACTGGCCTCGTCCTCACCTCCACGGTATCTCCCGGCGTCGCCCACACGACGCAGATTTGCGTCATGCCCGGCTACCAGGGTCACGGCCTCGGGCGCCGCCTCCTCGAAGCGTCGATTCAGGCCCTTCGCGCGAACCGCTACTCGGCCCTATCGCTCACCGTAACCGCCGGCAATGCCCGAGCTTGCCAGCTCTACGAACGCATGGGCTTCCGCGCGATCAAATCCTTCTCCGCCGGAGTCTGCCACACGCGCTAGCCCGCGCCGCGTTTCCACTTCGCGGCGGAAGATCGCAGCGTGGAGGAAAGAGCACAACGAAGAACGGCCGCACACCAGTCTGGGCTAATTGTCGCCCCCGGAGTTCAGCTGGCGAATTGGGTCTCTCCGGTCGCCTACGGCTCCCTGCGAGCCGCAATTTGCACCAGGGCTGCAATCAGAGGCTATGCCGTTCCAGAGGCGCTTGCTAGAGGCTCTAGAGTGCGCGGAACCCGCATGAAATGAGGCGAAATGGACTTCAACTGCCCAAGAACTCTAGTTTCGCTTGTGACAGAAAATGGGGGCGGTTCAGCTGCCCAAAATCTCTAGCTTCGGCTGTGACAGAAAATGGGAGCGGTTCAGAGAGTTGAACGTCGTATGACCCCGTGCGCGGAGCTAGGGGGCAGGCCAGAAACGCCAGCGGACTTTCTTTTGGTCACACGACCATTCGCCCCCGATTGCGATGTCCACGGCACCTTTCAGGAAGATTTTGCTGGCGCCAATTTCCAGTTGCCATCACGGTTCATGCGTCGTCGCGCAATGTTTAACACGATAAGCGCAATCAGCGGATAGCAGGTGATGATCTGCAAACTGATCCCAGCATCACCGTTGACATTAGCAAGGCTGAGGCCAATAGATTTTGCCACCCTGTTTGCAGACATGATCATAAAGAGAGAAATCAAATCCGATAGCAAAAAGTATAGAATTTCAAGTGAGAACACGAAATTCGAAAGAACGACACCGCGCCGAAGGAGCCGAAGCAGCCAGTAACCGCTAAACATCAGGCCAACTAGGAAGAAACCACTAATTGAGGTCATAAGTACGTAGATCGTGCGTTCGTAGGGAAATTCCATGGAATTCTGAATCGTGGGAGCGGCTCGCACGATATCCTCAATTAAGAGCACGAGTCCGAGCACAAAATATACCAAGTTAAGAGCTCCGATGAGCCGAACAACACCCCTGCTCCAGCTTTTCATTTTCCGCTCCGTCGACATTCGCTTTTCGCTTGGCTACGCGTCCTTGTCCGGCTCGCCGTTAATTATGGCATGCCGATTGGGGAGCCGCTTCCTTCATCCCCCCGGCATGCAGAACTCTCTTCGACGTTGGCAATGCATTCGGCGTATTTAATGTTCGCACCCGTTAAGCACGTATATCCCGTCATAGGATTCCCTCGGTTCAAAACCGCGATCACCCCGCAGAAACCATAGTTCATGATCTGCTGAGCCTTGCACTCCTCCTTAAGAATATCGCACAAACCTTCCACGCCGAACCAGCTGAAGGCATTGCCGGAGAGTTCAGCGACGATTGCAGGTGAGAGCGAGGGCCAGGGGAAGCGCTGGGGGTTCTCCGTAGTGGTAGAAGTAACGGGAAGGCCGATAGGGATGGAAATGGACGCGGGAAGGAACCAAAAGAAGGGACCGCATCCCCATCCGTAGTTCCCCATCTCGTCTGAACTGTAGTAGCAGCCGTAGTCTCCGAGTGAACCCCCAAGATCCGTAAGATCCGGTGGATAGTACACTAAGTACGCGCCAGTGGGGTCGGTGTAGCTCATGGGGTTGTTGGCGGGTGGCGAACCTTCCCGCATGCTTTGTGTTTTGCATTCCACACGTGCGGATGATACCACTGGCAGTCTTCACCGTGGAGTAACATGGGGCGATTGGAGCGCTGCGCGCAACGCAGCCCGGGGGTGGCCCATCCTTTGGGCGGGTGGCAGGTCCTTTCGCATTCTCCCTTGACGATCACTCCGAAATAGATGATACCACTGCAATACGTCACCGTTGAGGGAAGGTGTTGCTTTTGCGGGTGCGGGTGCCCGACCCTTCGTCAGAAGGGTCGGTGGTTGTTCCGACAGATGCCCAACAAACTCG
>Ga0187769_10000658_pt1 | contig 19148 bp, 14 predicted proteins | sample 0116_SJ02_MP02_1_FD_133140 | JGI IMG/M metagenome (GOLD analysis project Ga0187769, IMG submission 133140) | Tropical peat soil microbial communities from peatlands in Department of Meta, Colombia - 0116_SJ02_MP02_10_MG | ecosystem: Environmental > Terrestrial > Soil > Wetlands > Peat | place... | reverse complement strand
TAATGTGGATCCATTTCTCGCCCGGATACTTCATGATCAGCGCCCCGAGGGCAAACGCGAATGGGATGCAGAAGCCCACATAGCCCAGGTAAAGCATCGGAGGATGGATCACCATCTCCGGATACTGCAGCAGCGGGTTTAGGCCGTTGCCATCGGGTGGAATGTCGCCAATCATCATGGCGAAGGGGTTGGCAGCAAAATTAATGAGCAGAGTGAAGAACACCTGCACCGCGGCCACGATCACCGAGGCATACGCCACCAGGCGCGTGTCCACCTTATGCCGCCAGCGCAGCACGAATCCGTAGGCCGAGAGCAGCCAAGCCCAGAACAGCAGCGAGCCTTCCTGGCCGGACCACAGCACGGAGAATTTGTAAGGAATGGCGAGGTCGCGATTGCTGTGGTGGAAGATATAGGCGACGGAGAAATCGTCGGTGAAGGCGGCCGCCACCAGCGCTACGGCAGCGGCGGTAATGGCAATGAAGACGCCCATGCCCGCCCGACGCGCGGTGTCGCCGATGCGATCGGCAGCAACGCCACGCCGCAAAAGGGCCACTGCACCAGCCACCAGGGAATAGACACTCAAGGCAAGCGCTAACAGCAGCGCATAGCTACCAAATTGGGGCATCAGTCCACACCGGAAGGTCTCATAATTCTCTCAGAGGAAAAAAAATTGTGCAATGCGCGTTGCACCAACCCTTGCCGCCGGTTGCAGCGCACTGCCAAAACTCTGTGGATGGCGTGTTCTCAAATTGAAACGCAGACCGAAGATTCTTACCAGATTGGCAACGCACACGCCGTTTCTCCGCCACGCGAATCGCCCCACCGACAGCCGCAACATCATACTACGGTGCAGGTAGCGCAATTCCCAAAGCTCGCTCGGGGGGATGGAAGTGTGCATGCAAATATTTTGGCCCTTCTCTGCTTGTACGCCGTCTTCAGGCCGATATATGGGACCAAGGGCTCTAGTTAATGCAAACCATTCTGATCGCCGATGACGAAGAAAGCCTGAGAACATTGATCGAGACCACACTCGAGGCTCCGGGGCTGCGGATCCTGCATGCTTGCAACGGCAATCAGGCCGTGGAGGTGGCGCGGCGCGAGCATCCCGACCTGATTTTGCTGGACTGGATCATGCCGGGCAAGAGCGGCATCGAGGTGGCACAGGTGCTGCGCGGCGAACCGGCCACCGCCGATATCGCCATCCTCATGCTTACGGGCAGGAACCAGGAACAGGACCGGCAGCGTGGACTGGCCCTCGGCATTCACGCCTACCTGATCAAGCCCTTCAGCCCGCTGCAGTTGCTGGAGTGCGTGCGGGACGTGCTGGCGGACCGTGGAGAAGGAACCATGCGCTAAGGGGCAAGGCTGATGAGCACGGGGGACAGGATCGAACAGCGCACGGCGGCGTCCATGCCGGATCTCCATCTCCAACTTGAGCTCTATGCCCGCGACCTGAAGCGGGTGCTGGCGGACGAGGAAGAGCGCAGCCGCCAATTGGAAATGGCCAACCGCCAGTTGCAGGCCTATGCCCAGGACTTGAAGTCGGCGCTTTTGGCGGAGCGGCAGCAATCGCGGGAGCTGGAGCGTTCCTACCACGAAACCGTTTTGCGACTGCTCACCGCCACCCGCCGCCGCGATCACGAGACGGGCGAACACGTAGTGCGCATCGCTCATTACGCCCGCCGGCTGGCGCTGTGCACAGGGTGGACTGAGTCCGACGCCGAGCTGCTGTTCGAGGCCGCTCCCATGCATGACGTTGGCAAAATCGGAGTACCCGACGCCGTTCTGCTCAAGCCCGGCCCATTGAACGAGGAAGAATGGACGCTGCTTAAGCGCCACACCGAGGTGGGCGCCGAGCTGCTCTCCGGCTCCCGTTCTCCGCTCATCGAGATGGCGCGACAGATCGCCCTCACCCACCACGAGCGCTGGGATGGCACCGGCTATCCTCACGGCCTGACGGGTCTGTCCATACCTCTGGCGGGCCGCATTGTGATGCTCGTCGATCAATACGACGCCCTGCGCACCAAGCGTCCTTACAAGCCGGCGTTTAGCCATTGCGAAGCTTGCCGCGTGATGTTCGAAGGCGACGGGCGAACCCTCCCGCGACACTTCGATCCCCTTCTGCTGGCGGCCTTCCGCGACATCCATGCTGACTTCGCCGACATCTATGCCCTCCACAGGGATGACCCCGGTATGTTCACGTCAGCCATGGGAACCAGCGATACCGCCTTCCCTGTCGCAACCCACGGCAGTGATTAGACGTCCGGGATTTAGCGGGCAATTGTGGCAGCCCAGCGGGATTCGCCCCTGAGAGGCTCCGTTGGCATCGGCCCAGGCGGCCGCCCTACCCCAACTTCGCTCTGAGGCGGTCGTAGGTGGTCTCCAGTGCCTCAGGCAAGATGCGGGTCTCGCCCACGACGGTCATGAAATTGGAATCGGCCACCCAGCGCGGCAGCACGTGCATGTGAATATGCCCGGCAACGCCGGCCCCGGCGGCTTTGCCGATATTCAGTCCCATATTGATGCCATCGGGCTGGTACAGATCGCGCAAGACGCCTTCCAGGCGCTGCGCCAACGCCATCATCTCCTGCGCGGTCTCCGGCGGCAGCTTACGGAGCTCGTCGCGGTGCTGATTGGAAACGATCATCACGTGGCCGGACGTGTACGGAAACGCGTTGACGATGATGAAACAGTGCTGCCCACGGTAGACGATCCCGGTACTACGGTCGTCGGTGCCCTCAAAAGCCTGGCAGAAAACACAGCCCGGAACCTTGTCCGCAGAAACGATGTACGCGTAACGCCACGGCGTCCACAGAAAGTCCATGGTGGCAGGGTAGCAAAAACCGCCGAAAAATTTGCGGAAGCAACGCAAAACGTGGCAAGAGATTGTTACGAAAGGGAAAATTCTCGCTCCCGAGGTTTGACACCTTTTGCGAGCGGTTGCTATAGTCGGAGGGTCTTTGGGACGCGGGTTTTGTGTCGGAAGACCCGGGAGTTTCCGCCGCTGTTCGCAGCTTTCTCCAGTCATGTTCCCCAGCATGCGGAAAGTTGTGGGCTGGCGTTATCGCAGGCAACAAGGCTTGGTGCCGCCGTCCGCCCGAAAGACAGACCCTGCGCACGCCTGTACGTGCGCGGGGCGCGTTTGAGTAAAGAATTGCAGGAAGAAACCACAGTACGTAACCCCCAGCCGGCAGCCGAGCAAGCAGCTCCGGAAGCAGAAACAGCCCAGGCCCAAGCCCCCAATCCCGCAGAAAGAGCCGGGAATCCCCATTCTGATCGGCCCTCTGCAGAGCAGCAGGCGGCCTCGCCTGCTCCCGCTGCGGTGCGCCGAGACCGAGAAACCATGGAAGATTTTGCTACCGCACTCGAAACTTTTACTGCTGAAACCGAAACTCTGAACGAAGGCCGCATTCATAAAGGTACCGTTCTTAAGATCACTCCCACCCACGTCGTAGTGGACATCGGCTCCAAATCCGAGGGGCTTGTACCGGTGGCCGAGGTTCAGGATGCAGAAGGCCATCCCAAGATCCAGCCGGGCGACGAAATCGATGTTATGGTGCAGCACGGCGAAGTCGAAGAAGGCTACGTCGCGCTCTCCTATCAGAAGGCGCAGCGCATCCGAGTGTGGGAGGACATCGAGAAGGCCTACAACGACAAGACGCCCATCAAGGGCAAAGTCGTGGAGCGGGTGAAAGGCGGCCTGTCGGTCGACATCGGCGCGCGCGCCTTTTTGCCCGGCTCGCAAGTGGACCTGAAACCGGTCCGCAATCTGGACGCGCTCAAAGGACAGGAGCTGGAAGTCCGCGTCATCAAGCTCAACCGCAAGCGCGGCAATATCGTGGTTTCGCGCAAGCAAATGCTGGAAGAAGAACTGGGCGAAAAACGCTCCAAGACGCTGGAGAAGCTGGAAGAAGGCGCGGTGATGACCGGCGTGGTAAAGAACCTCACCGACTATGGCGCCTTCGTGGATCTGGGAGGCATCGACGGACTGCTGCACATCACCGACATGTCCTGGGGCCGGCTCACCCATCCTCGCGACTTGGTCAATGTAGGCGATGAGATCCACGTCAAGGTCCTCAAATACGACAAGGAAAAGCAGCGCGTCTCGCTGGGCTTCAAGCAGCTCACGCCCGATCCCTGGCTGGACGCGGCGCAACGCTATCCCGTGGGCGCACATGTCAAGGGACGGGTGATTTCCATCACCGACTATGGCGCCTTCATCGAGCTGGAGCAGGGCATCGAAGGGCTGGTGCACGTCAGCGAGATGACCTGGTCCAAGCGCACCAAGCATCCTTCCAAGATCGTCAGCGTCGGCCAGCAGGTGGAGACCGTGGTGCTCAACGTTAACCCGCAGGAGCGGCGCATCTCGCTTGGCCTCAAGCAACTGGAAGCCAATCCATGGGAGACGCTGCACGAGAAGTATCCCGTTGGGGCGACGGTGGAAGGGCGGGTGCGCAACCTGACCGACTTCGGCGCTTTCATCGAAGTTGATGACGGTATCGATGGCCTGGTCCACGTCAGCAACCTGAGCTGGACCAAGCGCGTGAAACATCCCTCCGAAGTTCTGAAGAAGGGCGACAAGGTGAAGACGGTGGTGCTGGGCATCGATACCGAGCAGCGCCGCCTCTCGCTCGGCATCAAGCAGCTCCAGCCCGATGTCTGGGAGACGTTCTTCTCCAATCGCCGGGTGGGGGATGTGCTGCACGGCAAAGTGCTGCGCGTGGCCAGCTTCGGCGCCTTCGTCGAGGTCGCCGATGGTGTCGAGGGGCTGTGCCACAACTCGGAAGCCGTCGACGCGCATGGTGCTTCGCTGCGCCTCGAACCTGGCCAGGAGTTCGACTTCAAGATCATCAAGATGAATCCCGACGAGAAGAAGGTGGGACTATCGATCCGTGCCGTGGGCGAAGAAGGTTCGCGCCAGGACGTGGAAGCCTACAAGCATCCGGCTTCGAGCGCCACCGCCACCATCGGCGATCTGGTGGAGTGGAAGCGCGCCGGCAACGATCAGAACTGAGTTCCTCCGAATTTAACGCTTAAGAGGCCGCCTAAAGGCGGCCTCTTTGTTGGGCACACAGGCGCGGTGTACGCTCGGCGATTCTCCCCAATTCGAAGTTCCAATCAGCAGCAGCCCAACCAGCCCAAACGTCCAGCAACAGGCGGTCTCTCACTTCAGTCATAAGCGATAAGTGGTAAGTGAGAAGCGAGAGGTCGGAACGCAAGCAGTTCCCACTCGCGACTTTTCACTTACCACTTTTCACTCTTCTCACTTTTCACTTTCCCATAGGCTTGCTCCCACGAGATAACCGGGTTGCGCAGCACACCGATATTTTCGATCTCGCACTCCACGACATCGCCCGGCTTCAAATACCACGCCCTGGGATCTGCGCCTGCGGCGGGTGCGCTGGGGATGCTGCCAGTCGAGACCACGTCGCCGGCGCTGTAACCCATGGGCGAATAGTGCGCGATGATCTCGGGGATGGTCACCGACATTTTGCTCGAATGCGAGCGCTGGCGCGGCTCTCCGTTGACGCGCAATTCCATTGCCAAGTTGTGCGGGTCGGGGATCTCGTCGGCGGTAACGATCCACGGCCCAAGCGGGCAAAATGTATCGATAGCCTTGCAGAAGCTGAAGACGCCGGATTTTTTCTCCTGACGCTGGATGTCGCGCGCAGTAATGTCATTGAAGATCAGGTAACCACCGATGTAGTCCCGCGCATCCTCGGCGCTGAAATGCTTGCCGGCCTTCTTGATGACGACAGCCAACTCCAGCTCGTAGTCGAGTTCCTGCGTCAGATGGCCGGGGTAGATTACGGGGTCGGCATCGCCGATGACGGCATCCACGTTCTGGAAGAAGACGACCCACGGGCGCGCGGCTTCGGTACGGTGTTCGCCAAAGTTGCCGGCCGTGTGGAAGAACTTCTTGGGGATGATAGGGGCTTTGAGCCTGACTGCCTCGCGTGGGAAGAAAACCCGCTCGCCCCCAGATCCCGTAACTGGTGACAGTTTGGACTGAACATAGCGCAAGGCAGCGCTGGCCGTCTCCAGGCTGCGGTCGCCGCCGGCGAAAAAGGCACGCATGTCTGGCGGGACGCGTACTTCGGCCAGCGCAGAGTACGCAGCCTCGTGCTCCACCTCGCGCAGGTAGAGGGCGCAAGCGGCACGGAGATCGGCGATCCGGTCTTCGCCCGCTAGTGCTCCCACTTGTAGGCGCTGGCGGTCGTCCTCAAAGGTGACCAGTCGCATGGGTAGGCAGGTATCTTCGCGCGGATATTAGCGAGAAGCGCGAACCTTGTCCATGAAATGATTTGAAGTGCCAGGCCGGAAAAAGAGTGACAAACAGGAATGTAGCGGCGCAGCTACAAGTTAAACGAAATGTGGATCACCGGCGCTGGCAAAATCATACTGCTCGATCACCGCCGCCACTCCCGTCTTGCCGCCGCTGTTCGCGCCCACCACTCGTACTACCTTGCCTTTACATCGCACGTGGATACTTTCCGTGAGGGTAATCTCCGCGGGCAGGGTGAGGATCAATTCTACGGGTGTACCTTCCGCTAGCTTGCTCTCAAGATAGAAAAAGGCGCCGCGTGCGCTCACATCCCGGGTGAGCGAGGACTCCTCCTGGATTCGGTCGTGCGTGGTTCTGACTACCACAGGCAAGCGCAGCGGAAAACGCTGCTCTCCCCGCCGCTCTGCTTGGGCTCGTTCCATGGCGTCTCCGCGTGTTAGTAGGTGCCGGAAGGCAGCTTGCGGTTGTCCCGGTGAAGATGGCCTCCTAACTGACCTCCCGCGCTGCAACCGGAGTGCCAACCACGGAAGAGGCCGCCAAGCGTCTTTTTGGTCTGTAAGTGCTGGGAAAGTGGACAGTTTAACCGAGGGCGGGGGAGGATCGGTCTGTTCGCGAGCGAAAAAGTTTGCGATTTTTATGAATCGTTCGCAACCCGAGACACACGACAGCGAAAATCTACGGGCGATCCGAAACAGACGGTCTCGCTAGACGAACCCGCCTAAGAAAAACAGATAAATTGGTGGGGGAGATGGCCGCACTCAGGGCCCGGGTGGACGGCATAAACCAGCAATTCAAAAACGGGCCGCATCGACGGCCCCAAATTCAGTGTGTCCCGCCCCCCCCGCCTTTTCCCGCATGATAGTACGCGGTCTCCGAAGCGTGTAGGCGTGAACCTGAATGGCTGGCCGCTCCCGGTTCGATTCTGCGCCGTCCACCCCGGACCCCAAGTTTCGGCTGGTGATGCACTACAGCAATCACAGTGCCAGTCGGCTTCTACCCACCCCCAATAAATAAATCGCATTTTCAATCATTTTGCTGTGGGCACCTTCCAGCGGCAGAACCCTCCGCGTCCGCGGGGTGCAAGCGGTTGCATATAGTGAGATAGTTGTGCAGCCAGGGCAAAGGTGGTTGCGCAGCGTCAGGCCGCCGTTCGGCCAGCGAATCCACCCGAGCCACGCTTGCTTCTTGACCAAGCAGCCCTTCCAGAGCACAATGCTCGATCCTCAAAGGACATCCTGCAACGCGCGGAGAAACGAGTATGAAACATACGAACATACTAATCGCCGTTCTAGCTTTGGTGTGCGCGTCGCAAGCCCAGACATTTCGCGGCGGTATCGAGGGAACAGTTACGGACAGCACGGGCGCGGCTGTACCCCAGGCGCAGGTGACCGCCAAGAATCTCGGCACCGACTTGACCCGCAGCATCGAGACCGATGCTCAGGGCTTTTACTTTATTACAGAGCTGCCCTTGGGCGACTACGAAGTGGCGGCCACTAAGCCCGGATTCCGCACTGCGACCGTCCGAGCCGTTCACGTTGAGGTTTCCGCTCACGAGCGCGTGAACATAACCCTTCAGCCCGGCAACGTGAGCGAGGCGATCGAAGTGAGAGGCGAAGTGCCATTGGTGGAGACCACGGTCGACAATCTGGGCGGAACATTGGAAGCTCGACAGGTTGAGCAACTGCCCGTGAACGGTCGCGACTTCTCCAAGATATTGACTATGGTGCCGGGGTCGACGGCTGACCCAGGTGCGGTCTCTGAATCGCCGGGATCATTTGGCCTGTTCAGCATGAATGGCAATCGCGGCCGGTCCAACAACTACTTGCTGGACGGCACGGACATGAATGACGGATACCGGAACGACCCCGCTGTCAATGAGGGTGGCGTGTTCGGGGTGCCAGCCACCATCCTACCGCTGGATGCGGTGGCCGAGTTTGGGATCCTGTCCGAGACCGAAGCCGAGTATGGTCGGAACTCGGGCGCGATCGTCAATATCGTCACCAAGTCCGGCACCAATAGCCTTCACGGTTCCGTCTTCGAGTACTTCCGCAACAACCACCTGGATGCGCGCAACTATTTCAACACCACCGGTCAGCCACAGGATTTATTCCTGAACAATCAGTTTGGCGGTTCGATTGGTGGGCCGATCGTCAAGGACAAGACTTTCTTTTTCGCCTCTTATGAGGGCCAGCGCGAGCGCGTGGGCATCCCGGATTCGCTGACAGTTCCTACCCAGGCGCTGATCAACCAAACGCTTACCGCGGCGGGGGCTACGATCAACCCGGTGATTGCCAAGCTTCTCGCCCGAAATCCGTGGGGTGTGCCGCTGCCGGCGGGCGGTTCCGCGCCCGCCACGATCCAGGCTACCGACAACGCGTTCAACAGCCTGAACAGCGTGATTGGGAAGATCGACCAGCACATTGGAGAAAAGGACGTACTCTCCGGGCGCTATTTCTTCGGCAACAGTGATCAGAATTTTCCTCTCGGCTTGCAGGAGGGCGCCATCGGTCCCGGCTATAACACCATCGTTCCTACGCACGTGCAGGTGGTGTCGCTTTCGTACACGCACGTAATCTCCAGCAACCTGTTAATGGAATTCCGCGGCGGCTGGAACCGCTTTTTCGAAACCTTTACACCGGAGGACGCGTCCTTCAATCCCGCCAGCATTGGGCTTGATAGCGTCAACAGCAACAACCCGCTGTTTGGAGGCCTGCCACAAATATCGATCAGTGGGTTCAGCAGTTTGGGCAACGGCGGCAGCCAGCCGCGCGGCCGCGTCGATACCAACTGGCAATACTTCACCAACGTTTCCTACATCAAAGGAAAACACAACTTCAAAACCGGCATCGAGTTCCGCCGCACCTCAATCAATGGGTTCCAAGACACGCATTTTCGCGGGACGCTCAGCTTCAACTCGCAGACCCCGCTGCTGGACTTCCTGACCGGCACGATAGACAGCGGCGCCGAATCGGAAGGCGATGCCCACCGGGTGACTCACCAGAACAATTACGGACTGTACTTCCAAGACAACTTCCGGCTCACCCGCCGACTCACCCTCAATTATGGGTTGCGCTGGGATTATTTCGGCGTGATCCACGAGATCCACAATCGCTTCAGCATCTTCGATCCCGCGACGGCCAGCCTGGAGCAAGTGGGCAGTCCGGGCCTTCCATCGCTTTATCCCAAGGACTTCCACAATTTCTCGCCGCGCGCAGGTTTTGCCTATGATCTCACCGGTCGCGGCAAAACCGTAGTTCGGGCCGGCTTCGGTCTCTACTACGACGCCTTCTCGCAGGATTTCTTCCTCGGGCAGTCGCCTTACAACTGCGTCTTTTGCCCGGGACCGGCTTACAACGCCGTCGGTCCGTCGCTCATCCTCCTCAACAGCTCGCCTGCGTCGACCATACAGGCTGGCGTACCAATCTTTGCCTCCGCAAATTTTCTGCCCGATAACGAGGTCTTCAGCGTGGACCAGCGCCTACGCACGCCCTACGTCTATGAGTACAACCTGAACGTGCAGCAGCAACTCTCAGGGCCGATGGCGCTGCAAGTGGGCTATGTCGGCTCGGCGGGGCGGAGGCTGTTCCGCTATGTGGACATCAACCAGGGGACGACGCTGCCGAACGGTCAGTTCGAAGTCCCTTATTCGAATTTCAGCTACATCAACCAGTTCCAATCCTCAGCGACTTCCAATTACAACTCTCTGCAAGCCGTGCTGACGATGAAGAGCTGGCACGGTCTGACTTCGAGCCTGAACTACACCTGGTCGCACTCGATTGACACCGCCAGCGACGGCTTGGATTTCGTACCGCAAGCCGCGCAGCCGGACAACAGCTACAGTCCCAACCTTGAGAAGGGAAACTCTAACTTCGACGTACGCAACCGCCTGAGCTGGAACTATCACTACGAAGTCCCGGTTCTTGGCTCCTGGACGCCCAAGCTCACCAAGGGCTGGTCACTGGACGGAGTGCTCACGGTTGCCAGCGGTGCTCCGTACGATCCGACTTATTTAGGGGAAGGGAACTTCAATGGCGCAGGCGAGGGCTTTGGCCGGTTCGATCTGGTCGGGAATCCTTACGCCGGCACTTCGATGCCGGGGAACATCCTCAACCTGCAAGCGTTAGCAGTTCCCTGCACGTGGGATGCAACCACGGGTGCCTGCGTGCCCGGCACTCAGCACTTCGGCAACATTGGCCGCAACGCCTTCGCCGGCCCGCACTACCGCGACTTCGATTTCTCGATCGCCAAGACCACGCCGCTGACCGAACGCGTAACCATGCAATTGCGGGCGGATTTCTTCAACATCTTCAACCACCCCAACTTCTCCAACCCCGAGTTGCCCTCCTACTCCGCGGATCCGATGTTTGGTTCGCCGCCGGATGCGAACGGCCACCCGACGGGCCTAAATGGAACCGGATTGTACCCCATCACGGCCACGCCGGACGTGGGTTCGGGCAATCCCTTCCTGGGCGGCGGCGGACCGCGCGATATCCAACTAGCGGTGCGATTCTCGTTCTGACGAATCGACGTAGAGGCGCAGCACGGTGCGTCTCTACTCGCGTCTTCTATGCGCTCCTGGGCTCCGCAGCCAAGGTAGCGGCGGCCGGTTCCTCGTATGGCCGGGCGAACAGCGCTGCCAGCAATCCCATCGCGGCGGCGAATGACAACCATAGCCCCGGTACAGCGCGGTTTCCGGTCACGTGGATCAGGTAGGTGCTGATGGCGGGAGTGAAGCCGCCAAAGATAGCCGTCGCCAGGCTGTAAGCGAGCGAGAAGCCCGTCGTCCGCACTTTCAACGGCATGATCTCGGTGAGGAAGACGATCATTGCGCCGTTGTAGCTGCCGTAGACAAACGAAAGCCAGAGCTCCACGGTCAGTAGACGTGAGAACGACGGAGCGGCCACCAGCCACGACATCGCCGGATAGGCCGACGCCAGCGCCAGCACCGTGCACGCCAACAGCAGCGGACGCCTTCCGACGCGGTCCGAGAGTGCCCCCATCACCGGCAGCCAGAACAGGTTCGAAGCGCCCACGCACAACGTGACGATGAGGTTGTCCACCATCGCTAAGTGCAGAACCGTGCTCCCATAGGTGGGCGTATATGCGGTGATGAGATAAAAAGAGACGGTAGTCATGGTGATGAGCATGGTCCCCAGGCCTACCACGCGCCAGTTGACCGCCAGGGAACGCAGGATCTCGCCCGTGCCGGGACGCACTTTGCGCGCCAGGAATTGCTCGGTCTCTTTCAGCGAACCGCGCAGCAGGAACAACAACGGAATGATCAGGCAGCCGACGAGCAGCGGCACGCGCCATCCCCAATGCGTCATCTGCTCCGGCGAAAGCCGGGAATTTAGCACCACACCCAACAAGGCCGCGAACATCACTGCCACTTGCTGGCTGCCGGACTGCCAGCTCACATAGAAACCCTTGTGTCCCGGGGTCGCGATCTCCGACAGGTAGACGGAGACGCTACCCAGTTCGGCGCCGGCAGAGAATCCTTGCAGCAAGCGTCCGCACACCACGAGCAGCGGCGCGACTAGGCCGATGATTCGATAACCAGGCACGCACGCGATGGAGAGAATCCCCACGGCCATCAAAGCCAGGGTCAGCAGCAGGCCGGCGCGGCGTCCATGGTGATCGGTATAGGCCCCGAGGACGATAGCGCCCAGCGGTCGCATCAGGAAACCCGCTCCGAATGTCATCAGCGACAGCATCAGCGAGGCGAAATCGCTGCCGGTCGGGAAGAAAGTGCGGGCAATGGCGGAGGCGTAGTAGCCGAACACCATGAAGTCATACATCTCCAGAAAATTGCCGCTGGAGACACGGATGACCGACCAGATCCTCGACCGGCGATCAGAAGAATCAGTCATGGGAACGATGAATTGTAACGTTGGATGCGCCAGAAAGAAGTTGCGGGGAACAAAAATAGAGACGCAGCAAGCTGCGTCTCTACGGAGAATTCCCAGCGTCTGTGCTCAGGCAGAGGTGATGAAGCGTGAGGATTGTCGACCCGGACCTTCGATGCCGTACTGCCGCGTCTTGTACAGCAGAGCTTTGTAGCTGATGTTCAGGATGCGGGCGGCTTCCTTGCGGTTCCAGTTCGTCTGTTCCAAAGTGCGGGCAATGGCTTCGGCCTCGGCTTCGTCCTTGAGGCTGCGCACCAGCGATTTCAAACCGCCGTTGGGCGTTTCCTGCGGCTTGGCAGCGCTGTCCGCGGGAGGGGTTTCGGGTTGCAGTTCGCGGAGGACTTGTGATTCATCGCCGAGGATGAGGTAACGCTTCACGAAGTTCTCCAGTTCGCGGACGTTGCCCGGCCAGTTGTACTTCAGGCAGGCGTCCATCAGCAAGGGGGAGAAGGGGAGGGGCGGACGTCCGTAGCGTTCGGCGACGCGCGTCATGAAATGCTTCAACAGCAGGGGCACCTCTTCCTTGCGTTCGCGCAGTGGCGGCACCTGCAGGGTGAAGGCGTTCAGCCGGTAGTAGAGGTCTTCGCGCAGCTTGCGGCTGGCCAGCGCCGCCTGCACGTCGATGTTGGTGGCGGCCAGGATGCGGACGTCTACGCTAATCGTGGTGCGTCCGCCCAGACGCGAGAAGGTCTGGTCCTGCAGCACGTGCAGCAGCTTGGCCTGCAGCAGGGGGGGCATCTCACCGATCTCGTCCAGGAGGATGGTGCCTTTGTTGCACAGCTCGAACTTTCCAGGCTTGGAACGGTTCGCGCCGGTAAAAGCCCCAGGCTCATATCCGAACAGCTCGCTCTCCAACAGGTCAGCGGGAACGGCGGCGCAATTGACTTTAAGGAAGGTGCGATGGGCGCGCGCCGACATCTTGTGGATCAGGCGGGACACCACCTCTTTGCCCGTGCCGCTTTCCCCCAGCATCAGCACCGGCACATCTACTTTGGCCACCTGTGCAATCTGGGTGCGTATGCGGCGCATGGCCGGGCTGGCGGCCACAAAATAGAGGTCGTCTCCCAATGGTTCGGCTTCGGCGCAAGCATCCTCCAGGGTTTGCTGGTTCTGGAAACAATGACGCAGCACCGAATCCAGTTCCGTCTTGTTGAAGGGTTTGGTGAGGTAATCCAGAGCGCCGAGGCGAATGGCCTGCACTACCTTGCGGGTATCGCTGACGCAGGAGAGCATCACCACCTTCAGGGTGGGCCGGACCTCCCGCATCTTCTCCAGCGTTTCCAGGCCGTCCCAGCCCGGCATCAACAAGTCGAGGAGCACCACGTTCGGCTGGGGGTCGCGGCGCACCCGCTGCAACGCGTCTTCGCCGCTGGAGGCGGTCTCGACGCGGTGCGAGTCCAGTTCTAGCAGGGTACGCATGTAGCCCAGCATGCTGGGCTCGTCATCCACTACCAGAATGCTTGTTGCATTGCTCGCCACGGATGCTTCTCCTAAAACGGGTTCAAGGGGATGAGAAACGAAAACTTGGTCCCCGAACCCGGCTGACTTTCCATCCAGATCCTTCCCCCGTGCGCTTGCACCAAGCGGCGCGCGATCGAAAGGCCTAGCCCCATGCCCTGAGAATTCTTGTCGTGCGAAGCCTTGGTGAAATCTTCGAAGATCTCCTGCTGGAACTCGGGAGCAATGCCGACACCGGTGTCGGAAACGGAGATGCGCACCGAGTTGGGCACCACCGTAAGCGACGGCTTGCGCCGGTCGCGGGCAACGCGAACCGACTTCTCCGTGCGCCGCTCCCACACGTGTGGCTCGGCATTCAGCCACACCGTGCCGCCGCTGGGGGTGAACTTTAGAGCATTATCCAGCAGATTGGAGACGATGTGCTGCACCTTAAAGTTATCGAAGGGGAAAGGCTTCAATTTCTCATTGGCCAAAAAGTATAGCGCCACACCTTGCTGATGGAAGCGGTGTAGCCAGAAGTTGCAGACTTCCTGGAGACACGCGTTCAGGTCGGCCATCTCGAATCGCATGCTGACGTTGCCGGTCTCCAGCGCGCTGTAGGTCAGAAAGTCGTGGATGAACTGCTGCAGGCGCGAAGCGTTGGCGCGCATGTCTTCCAGAATGTGCCGTTGTCGTTCGCTGAGCGCGCCCAGCTTGTCGCCGCTCAACAGCAAATCGAGATAACCGGCCATGATGGCCAGTGGCGTCTTCAATTCGTGTGCGGCGTGGGCCAGTGCAGTAGTTCGGCGGCGGCTTTCTTCTTGCAACTTCTGAAACGAGCGCAGCAAGTCTTCGAATTCCTGCCGCTGCGCTTCGCTGTCCTTGTCAGACCAGGAAAATGTGACAGTGCTCTGAAAGAGTTCTGCAGGTGAGATTTTCCCGTCTCTTGCCTGCCCATTTCTTTCGGACGTAGGCCTACTTGCACTCATGTTACGAACGAGCCCTACCTAACAGCTTTGTCGAGGGATGAACCGCGCTCCGACAAAAACACTCCCGGGCGCGATCCTGCAGAGCCCCAAAATCGCCTGCGTAAGGGGGGAGGCGCATACTTTGCCGCCCTACGCTAATCGTCTCCAGACTCCGAGGGGAGAGTTGAATCATACGAAAATGGCACTAGGATTGTCAAGGATGAAAATGCAAGCAAATTGTCACGCCGGTAGCAACAGGTTGCGCACAATGGACCTTGGCATCCACTTTATAATTGAGGGAACGCACTGCAAACGTTAGACTTAGTTGATAATCCAGGCTGGGAGAATCGAAAGTATTAGCACTCTTGGTTTGGCACTCAGAGTGCGAGCTTCGTTTCGACACTACTCCCAGGAGCGCTAGTGGCCCCCCGAAGAGCGTTCGTCGAGCGGCGTAAGAACGAGCGCGTACCTTTGGCAGTACCGGTGTTCGTCCGCGGCAAGGACTCCGAGGGCAAGGAGTTTCTCGAATTTGCGACTGCCCTTAACGTCAGCGCGGGGGGAGCCTTGCTGGCCACGCACCGCCTGTTGCCACTGTTCACGACTATTGCTCTTGAAGTGCCCTCGGCACCCATGCCTCGAGCCAGAACGTTGCCCCGTGCTGTACGTCACCTGAAGGCTCGTCTGCTACGGGTTGGTATCGCTGATGGGTACCAATTGTGGGGGCTTAAGTTCCGCAGCCCGTTGACCGCCAAGAAGAGTGGACGGAAAGTGCATTCCCTCCAGTGAAAGAATTTTCCCATGCCCTGACCGCCAGGGTTAAGTACCACCTGCCCAGTGACCCCGTTCCAGTTCACAATTCCGAGCCCAATTTACCCCTAAGCGAATGAAAATATATAGGTTATCTGCAGAATACCAGCGATTGTAACAGGGACTCTGTTTGGTTCCCCGTGTGCAGGGTAGAGGGGCGGTAACCAAGAGTTGGGAATTACTTTCTCATAGTGAGATGACAATGGCTGGATTTGTTGATGGAGGCGCATGTGACCAATGGCTTACCTCCCGATGAGGTGATCTTTGGGCAATCGGAGGCTATGCGGGCGATCCGCCAACGAGTGGAGAAGCTCGCTGGGGCCAATATCCCGGTTCTGATTCAGGGTGAAAGCGGCACGGGAAAGGAACTGATCGCCCGGCTGATTCATCAGCACTCGCCGTGGGCCTCCGGGCCGTGGGTGAAGGTGAACTGCCCTGCCATCCCCGGTACCCTACTGGAGAGCGAACTGTTTGGCTATGAGAAAGGCGCCTTCACCGGGGCCAACGGCAGCAAGCCTGGACGGGTGGAGATGGCCCACCGGGGCACGCTGTTTCTGGACGAGATCTCGGAGCTCGAACCCGGCCTGCAAGCCAAGCTGCTGCAGCTTCTGCAAGACGGCCAGTTCTGCCGCATCGGCGCCCAAGAGGACAAGAAGGTGGAGGTAAGGGTGGTCTGCGCCACCAACCGCGAACTGGAGCACGAGATTGAAACCGGCAGTTTCCGCGCCGATTTGTTCTACCGCATCAACGTGGTCAACCTGCGCCTGCCGCGCTTGCGCGAACGCAGCCACGACATCCCCAACCTGGTGACCTACTTCCTGGAGCACTACAACGAAAAATACAACTGTCGCGCACCGATGCCTTCCGGCCATTCCATGGCGCTGCTGGAGCGCTATCACTGGCCGGGCAACATCCGCGAATTGGAGAACCTGATCAAGCGCTACGTGATCCTGGGCTCGGAGGAAACTATCAGCGCCGATCTACTGGCGCACCGCGAGGAACACTTCGATCCCGAGATTCCTACCGCGGACGCGCCCATTGCGCTTAAGAAAGTCACGCGCCAAGCGGTGCGCGAACTGGAACGGCGGATCATCTTCAAAGTGTTGCAAGCCAACAACTGGAATCGCAAGAAGGCTGCCCGCTCCCTGAACATCAGTTATCGCGCCTTGCTTTACAAGATTCACGAGGCGGGCCTGGGGAGCATGGGAAGTACGGCGAAGACCGACTCGCCCGCTTCGGCGGACTGAGGAAGCTTCGCCCCAGACAAGCGTACGGCTCTCGTCCCCCGCGTGACCGACGCCGAGCATACCTGATCCAATATGGCCAAGATCGGCGGTCAAGTCATTCCCGGCAAGACCTTGTTCCTGCTGACCACGGAGCTGGCGCTTAGCGTGGCAGGCCTGCTGCTCGCTACGGGGCTCCGCATCTTTTCCTTTCAGCAATGGTGGCGCTTCATTAGCCTTCCCGAGAACCTGGCGCGCTTCGGCTTGGTGGTAGTGATTTGCGGGCTGGCCCTCTATTACTTCGACGTTTACGACCTACGAGCTTCCAACCGGCGGGTAGTGCTGTTCGTCAGCCTCATGCAAGCGTTGGGTTTGGCCTGCGTCATCCTGGCCTTTCTCTACTACGTTGCTCCCAGTCTGGCCATCGGGCGCAGCGTGGCAGTGCTGGCCACGCCCCTGATCCTGGTGCTCATACTGGGCTGGCGCATGTTGCACAAGTCGCTGGAGCCGCTCGCCAACCGAGAGCGCCTGCTCATTGTTGGCACTGCCGGCAACGGCATCGCTCTAGCCAAGGAGATCTGTTCCCGCACCGATCTCAACTTCAAGGTAGTTGGCTTTCTCGATGAGCGTGGCGAGAACATTGGCAAGTCGCTGGTCAATCCCGGCATCATCGGGGCTGCCGCCGACGTGGAAGCGATCGCCAACCGGGAAAAGGTGGGACGCATCGTGATCTCTCTGGCCGATCGTCGGGGTACCATGCCAGTGCGCGAACTGTTACATCTGCGTCTGGCGGGCATTCCAGTAGAGGAGGCGCATGCGCTTTACGAGCGCATCACCGGGCGGATCCTGTTGGAGCGGCTTTCACCCAGTTGGCTGATTCTCTCCGATGGTTTCCGCAAATCCGCTTTTGTGCTCACCACCAAGCGTCTGATGGACATCGTTCTTTCTCTGGTGGCTCTGGTGCTGAGCTTACCTATCCTGGCGATAACGGCGCTCGCCATTCTCCTCGAAGACGGGCGCCCCATTCGCTTTCGGCAGCGCCGCATAGGCCTCAACGGCGAGGAGTTCACCATCGTGAAGTTCCGCTCCATGCACAAGGATGCGGACAGGGGCGGAGCCAGGTGGGCCGCCGCCGATGACAGCCGTATTACCCGCGTAGGAAAGGTGATCCGCAAATTCCGTATTGACGAGATCCCGCAGTTCTGGAACGTGCTGCGCGGCGAAATGAGCCTGGTGGGGCCGCGCCCCGAGCAACCCTACTTTTGCACGTTGCTGGATGACAAGATCCCATTCTTTGGCTTACGCCACACGGTCCGCCCAGGGATCACGGGATGGGCACAGATCAAATATCAGTACGGAGCCAGCATCGACGAGGCCAAAAGCAAGCTGGAGCTGGACTTGTTCTACATCAAGCACCTCTCCATCATGCTCGATTTGGCCATAATCTTCGAAACCGCCAAAGTGATGCTAGTTGGGCGGGGCGCCAAGTAGGCGGCCGACTAATCGACATGCTTACTCCCGCGTATCTGGAGTGCAAGTTGTTGCGTCCCAGCTCGGAGTCCTGTGCTGTATGTAACTGACGAATCTAGATTTATCTCGTCAATACATGGCAGGGGGATTGCGTTAGTCAGGTGGGGGGCCCGCCCATGCCGAAGTATAAGGTCACCGAAGTTCTGACTACCTCGCGTCTGGACCATGTCCGCTATGCCATTCGCGACCTCGCGATCCTTGCCGACGAACTGACGCAGCAAGGTAAGAATGTCCTGATGTTCAACGTGGGAGATCCCTTGGACTCTGATTTCAGAACTCCTCCCCGACTCATCGAGGCGGTTGTGAAAGCCATGCGCGAAGGTAAGAACGGCTATGCCCCGGCACTGGGGGTGGGCGAGGCTCTGGAAGCCATCCGCCACGAGGCTCACCGCAAAGGCATTCGCAATGTACAGGACGTTTTCGTTACGCAGGGTGTCAGTGAGGCGGTGGATTTCTGCTTAACGGCACTCCTGAATCCAGGCGACGAACTTTTGGTCCCGAGCCCCGGATATCCACTGTATTCGGCGGTGGTTTCCAAACTGGGCGGAGTGCTGGCGCCCTACGACCTGCAGGAAGAACTGGGATGGGAACCCGATATCGATTCCCTGTACGAGAAGGTTTCGCCCAGGACGCGCGGCATCGTGCTGATTAATCCTAACAACCCGACCGGGGTTGTGCACTCGCCAGAAGTTCTGGAGGGAATTGCGGAGTGCGCGCGCCGGAACAGTCTGGTCATTTTTGCGGACGAAATCTACGACAAACTGGTGTTTGACGGCACTGAGCACATTTCTATCGCCGCTCTGGCTCCCGACGTACCGGTGCTTACGTTTGGCGGGTTGTCCAAAGGCTATCTTGCCCCAGGCTGGCGCGTGGGTTGGGCAGTTGTAAGTGGCAACCCGGCATCAGTCAAAACCTACATCGAAGGCATCCATAAGCTTCTGCGGACGCGACTCTGCGCCAATCATGCCGTGCAGTACGCCGTTCGCCCCGC
>Ga0187769_10000657_pt1 | contig 19154 bp, 14 predicted proteins | sample 0116_SJ02_MP02_1_FD_133140 | JGI IMG/M metagenome (GOLD analysis project Ga0187769, IMG submission 133140) | Tropical peat soil microbial communities from peatlands in Department of Meta, Colombia - 0116_SJ02_MP02_10_MG | ecosystem: Environmental > Terrestrial > Soil > Wetlands > Peat | place... | reverse complement strand
TAGCTCTTCCCTTCACGCACGTAATGAGGCAGCAGGTAAACAAGAAGGTCGGAAATGCGGCTGATGAATTCTTGCGTCTGTGGAAATGATCGTATGTATTTCGCAACCTGCGGATGGCGCCCGGTTAGCGGGCGAAACTCGGGCACAAAATGAGGATTCGGCAAGAACCGGACATCGAACAGCAGGTCGGCGTCGTCCGGCACACCATGCTTGAACCCGAAACTGACGCAGGAGACCAGAATCGATCGGTCACTGCTGGAGCTGTGCGTGAATCGATCCGTCAGATGCGCCCGCAGCTCGTGCACATTGAACTTCGAAGTGTCGATCACCAGATCGGCGAGGGCGCGGATGGCGCGTAGGTGGCTTCGCTCAGCACGCAGTGAAGCCCGCACGGTAGTGCTTGTGCCCAGCGGGTGAGGCCGGCGAGTTTCGCTGAAGCGCCGCAGCAGAACCGGGTCGCTCGCCTCGAGATAGATCACACGCGTCGGAAGGATGCGTTTTACAGATTTCAAAATCGCCGGCAGCTTTTCGAGCTGTGTTCCTTCGCGCACGTCAACGACCAGCGCCGTCCGGAGAATTTCACCGGACTGCAACGCCAGCTCGGCAAACTGCGGAATCAGCTCGACCGGCAGATTGTCGACGCAATAATAGCCGAGGTCTTCGAAGGCCTTGAGCGCCGATGCCTTGCCCGAACCGCTCATGCCCGTGATGATGACCAGTTCCGAACCGTCGCGCTGCTTTGGCGCATGACGGCCGCCACTACCGGCCCGAATCGCGCGCCCGTGAATTGTCCGGTCCGGCGTGCGCCTGGTTTTCCTCATCATCGTGCGAGACACCATGCCGCAAATCTTAGCATTTCGCGGTGATCGGGGAGGTTATTAGCTTCCGGCGCCGCGCCCCTAAAGCGACCTCGTTCCGCTCTTCAGCAGGTCAGCCGTTACACTTTCAGGCATGCTTGCCATCTCTCCTTCCGATCGCGTCTTCGTCCTTACCGGTGCGGGCGTGAGTGCAGAAAGCGGAATCCCTACTTTTCGTGGTGTCGGCGGCCTGTGGCGCAATTACCGGATTGAGGAGGTCGCTTCGCCGGTCGCGTGGCGCCGCGATCCGCAGTTGGTGTGGGAGTTCTATTCCATGCGGCGGAAGGTCGCTTCGGCAGCAAAGCCAAACCCGGCCCACTTCGCGCTCGCGAAGCTCGAGCAAAACTTGCAGGACCGTTTCTTCCTCTGCACGCAGAACGTCGATAACCTGCACGAGCAGGCCGGGTCAAAACGTGTCGTTCACATGCACGGAGAGCTCTTCAAGAGCCGCTGCGATACCTGCCGCCGTCCTCCTTTTGATGACAGCAGTATCTGCGAGCCGCCAGCAGAAATTCCTCGCTGCGACTGTGGCGGCCAGATTCGCCCGCACATCTGCTGGTTCGGCGAAGTACCCTTCGAACTCGATCGAATTTTCGGCGTGCTCGAGAAGTGCACCATCTTCATCGCCGTCGGGACCTCAGGCGTCGTCGAACCCGCCGCCAGCTTCGTGGCTGAAGTTTCCGACCGCGCGCGAACCATCTACGTCGGACCAGAGTCGCCTGCGAACGCGTCTTCGTTCACGCAATGCCACTTAGGGCCAGCGGGCGACGTCCTGCCGGGCCTGTTTAACGTGGCGTAGCACGCGGTTCACCGCGAGACGAGTTCTCTGGCCGGCGTCCCTTGGATGGCGGCGTCCACCACTTCGATCATGTGCATCACCGGCACGCGCTTCCCGGCTCGCTTTATGCCCGAGGAGATCTGTGCCAGACAGCCCGGATTCGCTGAAACGATAAGGTCCGCGCCAGTTGAGAGGCAGTTCTTCACCTTCATATCGCCGAGTTCAGCAGCCGTTTCTGGCTGCACCAAGTTATAGATCCCGGCGGAGCCGCAGCAGATGACGGAGTCGGGGATCTCGAGCAGGTCCAGCTTGGGGATGGTCTTCAGCACCTCCCGAGGCTGAGTGCGGATAGCCTGCGCGTGCTGGATGTGGCAGGAATCATGATAGGCGACGCGCAGGGGCAGAGGATGGCGCTCCGCACGCGGGCCCAACTCCACCAGCACTTCGGAGATGTCCTTGCACTTGGCCGCGAACGCCTTGGCGCGCTCGGCGTAGTGCGGATCGTTCCGCAGCAGGTAGCCGTACTCCTTCATGGTGGATCCGCATCCGGCAGCATTGATCACGATGGTGTCCACGCTGGCGCGTTCGAATACATCGATGAGCTTGCGCGCGAAATTGAGGGCTTGCTCTTCTTGGCCAGCGTGCACGGAAAGAGCGCCGCAGCAGCCTTGCTCGCGCGGGATGATGACCTCGCACCCTTCGGCGGCCAGCACGCGCGCGGTCGCCGCATTTACACCCGAGAACAACACGCGCTGCACGCAACCGGTCAGCAGGCCGACGCGTTTGCGCACCGCGCCTTGTGCAGGGATGCGCTCCGGCAGATCGGCGCGGAGTTCACGCAATGTGAGCGTTGGCAGCAAGGCCTCAGCCGAGCGAAGCTTGCGCGGGAGCAGCTTGATCAAGCCCGACCCGCGCACCAGCGCCTGCAATCCAGAAGCCTGGTACGCCCAGGCCGGCCACATGGCTGCTCGCAGCCGCTCGGGATACGGGATCAGATTGAAGATTGCCTGGCGGTAAATCAGTTCGAGCGGCGGCCGCCGGTACCGGCGATCGAGTTGAGCGCGCGTCGCTTCGATCAGGCGGTCATACTTCACGCCCGAAGGACAAGCGGTCATGCACGCCATGCAGCCCAGGCAGCGGTCGAAATGTTGTGCATAGGTGTCGTTCAGCTTCGCCTTGCCCTCGGCGCCAAGCTTCATCAGATAAATGCGCCCGCGGGGGGAATCCATCTCCTCGCCCCACAGCGCATACGTCGGACAGGTGGGCAGGCAGAATCCGCAGTGGACGCACTTTTTGTAGAGCTCCTCCGCCGGCGGATTGTGATCGTCGAAAATCGCCAGGGGATTGGAAGTCTCGCTGATCGTGGCCATCAGATCCCCCCTACAAAGCGGCCAGGGTTCAGTGTGCCGTCGGGATCGAAGCGTTGCTTGATGCGGATCATTAGCGGCTGCGCGTTGGATGGCGGTCCCCAGGCGTCGAGCCCGCGCTTGACCGCTGCAGGACAGGCGAGCACGACAATTGTGCCGCCAGTCTTCGTCTCTGCGATCTCGTCGCGCAGGCTCATCAGCGCCGCGCGCAGAGCCTGATTCTCACGAGCCTCGTTTTCGTGAGCCTGATTCTCGCGAGCCTGGTTTTCAGGAGCTTCGCTGTCGTCGGCTTGGTCGGCGTAGGCTTGTTTACGATCAGCTCGGTGAATGGACTCCAGACGCACGTAACCAACGCCCACGCTTTGTGCGACCACCTTCCACGCGAGCGACTGTGCTCCTGCTGCTTGCTCGACTCGCGCGCATGCCGCCCCGATCTCCGACGGCAGCACGCTGAATTTCGCCATCAGCGCCGGCGATGCGCCATTCCAGATCTGTTCGCGTTCCTCCCAGACATTCACGGGTGCATCCGCACTCACGACGGATCCAGCAATCTGCTGAAGTTGTTTGACCTGAGCCTCGATGCCAGCGGAAGTGCCATCGAGTCGGACATCAAGTTGCGCGCTTCCCTGACCCGCGCGCAGTTGCAATCCCGTAGGAGTCAGCTTCGAGGCATGGATCGCAAGCAGCAGTTGATTTAATGATTGCGGCGTGCCCCTGAAGCTGAGACTGCGGCTCTCTCTCGGCAGTGGATGAAGCCGGAAGATTGCCTGCACAATCACGCCCAGTGTTCCCTGGGCTCCGGTGAAGAGTTTTGAGAGATCGTAGCCGGCGACGTTCTTGACCACCTTGCCGCCGCTCTTGGCCAGCGTGCCATCGGGCAGCGCCACCGTGATGCCGATAATAAGGTCGCGCAACGATCCGTAACGAAGGCGCAACGAGCCGCTGTCGTTGGTTGAAAGAATGCCGCCGATGGTGGCGTGCTCCGGCCACAGCGGATCGAGGGCCAGCCGCTGCCCATGCACGGCTAGCGTCTTCTGCAAATCCGCGACACGGCATCCGGCCTCGACAATGACCGTCATGTCAGCCCATGCGTGTTCGAGAACGCGGTTCAAGCGCCCGGTTGAAAGCACCAGATCGCAAGCAGCCGGCGGATTTCCCCACTCCAGCTTGGTCGCTCCGCCGCGTGGCGCAACTTTGAGACCAGCATCGTGAGCCCAGCGCAGCGCGCGCGCCAGGTCTTCGGCCGTGCCCGGCTCAGCGACCATCTGCGGCACGATGCCGTCGATAGCATCTGCGGGTGAAGCCGGCCGCAGATGTTCCTTGCCGACGATTTCGGCCAGTTCCTGCCACGCGACTTGTGTCATTACGGCCGGCATGACCGTTTCTCTCGCGGCTACGGCATTCTCGGAACCACTGGACTGCTAAAACCGTTCTGCCACTCCCGCAACTTCCAGCGGATGCGGTTCATACACACCCGGCTTCTCACCGCACAAGCGCGGCCGGGGAAAAATCTTCTCTGGATTAGAAAGGTTCTCGGGATCGACGGCGCAGCGCACTAATTGCATCGTCGCCAAATCGGGCTCGGCATACATCTCGGCCATGAACATCTTCTTCTCTCGCCCCACGCCATGTTCGCCGGTAATCGAACCACCGGCCTTGATGCACAGCCGCAGAATATCGCCGGCCAGTTTCTCGGCCAGCTTGTCCTGCCCCGGCACGGCGTCGTCATAGAGAACCAGAGGATGCAGATTGCCATCGCCGGCATGAAAGACGTTGGCAACTCGCAGGCCGCATGCCGAGCTAAGCCGCACAATCTCGCTCATAACGTGCGGCAACGCCGTCCGCGGAATCACGCCATCCTGCACGATGTAAGCCGGCGAGATGCGGCCCACCGCGGCGAACGCGGCTTTTCGTCCGGTCCAAACGCGGGCCCGCTCGGCGTCAGACTGCGCAACATGAATCTCCCAGGCGCCGCATTTCGTGCAGACCTCGGCGACCTCGTCCATCAGCGTCTCGACTTCGGGCGCCGGGCCGTCGAGTTCCACCAGCAGCAGGCCGCCGCAATTGGGATAGTTGGCGTGTACGGCGGCCTCCGCGGCCTGGATGGCCAAGTTGTCCATCATCTCAATCGCCGCAGGCAACATGCCCGCCGCAATAATGCCGCTCACCGCCGCACCCGCTTCGTTCGTCGAGTTGAAGGCCGCCAGCAGCACCTGCACCACTTCCGGCCTCTTCATCACGCGGAGAATCACCTTGGTCGCGATGCCTAGGGTGCCCTCCGATCCAACGAACACGCCCGTCAAATCATAGCCAGGATGATCGACCGTCCGGCCGCCAAGATGGACAAGCGAGCCATCGGGCAGCACGACCTCCATGCCCAGCACGTGGGTGGTCGTAAATCCGTACTTCAGGCAATGCGCGCCGCCCGAGTTTTCCGCAACGTTGCCGCCGATCGAACAGACCTGCTGCGACGAAGGGTCAGGCGCGAAGAAATATCCCTCGGACGCTACCCGTGCCGTAACGTTTAGGTTCATTACGCCGGGTTCGACAAGTACTCTCTGGTTTGGCAGATCCACTTCCAGGATATGGTTCATGCGGGTGAGGCTGATGACGATGCCATTAGACACCGGCACCGCTCCGCCGCTCAGTCCCGTACCTGACCCACGCGCCACAAACGGAATTTTCTCGCGATGGCAGATGCGCACGATCGCCTGCACCTGCTCCGCCGAAGTGGGCAGCAGCACCGCCAGCGGCAACACGCGGAACACAGTGAGGCCATCGCACTCGTAGGTGCTCAGCTCCTCGCGCTCGGTAATCAGGCCCGATGCGCCGACGATATCGCGGAATTCGTTGACGATTCGCTCATCCATTGCTGCCCCGCGCATAGCCACGCCGATGAACTAACTCCATGTCGAGTTCCCTGTTATCCGGCATTGTACACTTGCCGGTTTTCTGTCCACCGCATTCGGGTGCAAGCTCACTTAAACACCGTGCCTCCCTAGATCAACGAACCGCAACTCCGTCTTGTTTCATCCCTTGGCCTATGCTAGCCTTCCCCCCACGCGACGCATCGACATGTTCCACCATTGTCGCGACTGCAGAAACGCCGAGGTGATGCATGGCTGAAACCGCAAGCCCATCCACTTCCCCAGTCAAATCCCCTGCGCCAGCGCCTGAACGCGGAGGATCGCTTCCCGGCATTCTGATGACCGTGGTCACGGTCGCAATCCTGGTCCTCGCCTATACCGGCGCTTCGCCCGCCAAGCCCTGGGCCCAAGGTTATGACCCGTTCGGCCACTGGTGGCTTTCCACGGTTTGCGCCGCGCTGCCCGTGGTTGTCCTCCTCGGCACCCTGGCGATCTTTCGCATGAAGGCTCACTACTCGGCATTCCTGGGACTGGTCACGGCGATCGTGATTGCCTCCGGCTTGTTTCACATGCCGATCAAGATGGCGAGCATCACGGCCATCTACGGCGCGTGCTACGGGTTTTTCCCAATCGGCTGGATTATCCTCAATGTCATCTTCCTCTACCGCATGACGCTCGCGACCGGCCGCTTCAAAGTCCTGCAGCAGAGCATGACCGGCATCACGCAAGACACGCGCTTACAACTGCTGTTGATCGCCTTCTCCTTCGGCGCGTTCTTTGAAGGCGCCTCAGGATTCGGGACTCCGGTCGCGGTCACTTCGGCGCTTCTCATCGGCCTCGGCTTCAGGCCACTGCAAGCATCGGGGCTATCGCTAATCGCCAACACTGCGCCGGTGGCGTTTGGCGCGCTCGGCACTCCCATCATCGCCCTTGCCGCGGTCACCGGTTACAGCGAGGTTGTTCTGGGAGCTCAAGTCGGCCGCATTTTGCCCTTCTTCTCGGTGATCGTGCCGTTCTGGTTGGTCTGGGCATACGCTGGCTTCAAAGGGATGAAGGAAATCTGGCCCGCCATCACCGTGGCCGGTGTTACCTTCGCCATCCCGCAGTATTTGGTTTCCAATTACCACGGCCCGTGGTTGACCGACATCATTGCAGCCGTCTGCTCGATGGCCTGTCTCATCGTGTTCCTCAAGATCTGGCACCCCAAACAGATCTGGGGACACGAGGGACACCAGGCAACTGAACAACGCGCGGCGCGCGGCGTGCACGGCTACAGCCGCGGCGAAGTGGCCCGCGCGTGGCTGCCATGGCTGGTGCTGAGCGTGATGGTGTTCTGCTGGGGCACGATGACCGGCAAAAAGATCATGAACACTCCCGAAAAGGTGTTCACCTCGATGAGCACATGGCACCCGCTCCCGAGCGCCGTCACCAATCCGCAGATTCCGGTAACCGGCCTCAACAAGCTGGTGCAGCGCGTTCCCCCCGTCGTCGCCAAACCCACCGCCGAAGCCGCCGTCTTTGGCTTCAACTGGCTTTCCGCAACCGGCTCCGGAATTCTGATCGCGGCGATCATCTCCGGCTTCATCATGGGCCTCTCACTTCCCAAGATGGTGGTCATGTGGTGGCAGACCGTCTGGCACGTGCGGTTTTCGCTCATGACGATTGCGGCCATGCTCGCGCTCGGCATTCTCACTCGTTACTCTGGCGTCGACGCCACCATGGGCCTGGCATTTGCCCGGACCGGCCATCTGTATCCTTTCTTCGGCACGCTGTTGGGATGGCTGGGCGTGGCGCTCACCGGGTCGGACACGTCATCAAACGTGCTGTTCGGCAGCCTGCAAAAGATCTCCGCTCAGCAGATCGGGATTTCTCCCGTTCTGATGGCAGCAGCCAACAGCTCCGGCGGCGTGATGGGCAAGATGATCGACGCCCAAAGCATCGTCGTCGCCAGCACCGCCACAGAATGGTACGGACACGAGGGCGACATCCTGCGCTATGTCTTCTGGCACAGCATTGCCTTAGCCTGCCTCGTCGGCATCTTGGTTTTTCTGCAGGCCTACGTTCCCCCATTCACGCACCTAGTCGGCGGGTAGAGCGGTACGGCTCTTGGGAAGGGCCACGACTTTAAGTCGCGCGACAGCCCCCCACATGACGCGGCTTTATCGCCGGTTTCTCCCTGACATTACCGAATGCAAGCCAAATCAGCAAGCCTATGCGTACGTAAGAAAGATGGATCTCGGAACAGGTTGACGGAGCTTTCGAACTGAGCGTTCGCAGGAGCGCCGGGTCGCATACGCTACAATAACGAGCATGTCGCAAAGTGTGTCGGCGATTACCCGCAGCCCCGCGGAGATCGTGCAGTCGAGCCCCGTTTCACAAGCTGCCAATGGCATCTGCTATGCGCGCGCGGGCGAGATCACGATCAGCGAGAACGATCTGGACCGCATGATTGCCGCCGTGCCGCGGCCCATTGCGGCGGCGCTCACGCGCAAGGCTTATTACTTTGTTCCGCTCACGGTGAGCCAGGGCGACGAGACGTTGATTGCCGACCGCTACGACGTGGTGCTCAGCGACAGCGCGGTTTGCCATCGCAACCTGATAATCGGCGATGCGCAGTGCGTGTTCATTTCGACGCGGCTGATGGAGGACAAGTTTTCGGTCGCGTTCGAGTTCTATATCAACGTGGGCCACGCGCTGGTGGAGCGGGCTGGAGTTTCGTCGGCATTTGCCGATCTGGCGTGGCAGCAGGTGGAAGCGGGCGTGCGCGGGGAAACGTCGCTCGATGCGTGGGAGGCACGCAAGCTGGCGACGGCGCACGGGCCGGACGCGGAAAAGTATAAAACCGAATATCTGGAGGCGGGCTTCGCCGACGCGATTTCGATTTATCTGCTCGCGATCTATCTGGATGTGGATTATTACGACTTGCGGGAGCGGGATTATCCGTTGCTGGCGCCGGCTGCCATGGCGGAGCGGCTGAGGAAGGTGGCGGAAATTTTTCCGCCGAATCCGGGTTTTGAGTTCAATATTTATTACCGGCGGCGCGGGTAATTCGCCGAGGAATTGGCAGGAAGCCGGCGCGGCGCGGGTGGTTTGCAGGAAAGCGGCAAGGGTAACGGCGCTACACAGGGACCGGGTGTGGGGCCGGTCCCTGTTTTGCTTCGGCGACACAACACGGATTACGGTAACGCTCGGCCCGTGTAATCCCCCACGACCTGCGCATCGTAAGGCGCGTTGAGTTCGCTGAAAAATTTGCCGGCGAGACTGTCTCGTGGCCGCCGTTCTCTTTGGCGAAGAAACACGGTAGATCGGCGAGCACGAAAATTTGTCACGAAACTGTCATCTTCTTGTCAAATTGTGGAAAGCGTCGGTAGTGGCGCAGTTTGAAAAGGAAGCGAGCCAAACGCGCCGTTTATGCGTCGCAAAAAGCGCGACGCTTGGCGCGGCTCGCCCAGATCCCTCGCTGCGCAAAAAGCGGCTTGCTCGGGATGACAATCAAACTGCACCACTACCAAAGCTCCGAGCGGCGCGAATTTTTCGCAGCGGAAGCGTGCAAGCAAAATGGCAATCAATGCGCGGTTACTCTTTTCGGAAACGATCGCACGTTGGTACTATTGGCTTCTGCAAAGCTTTAGGCTTATTCTTGATTTGATCCCACGGGCTCAGGTTGCTGTTTGCCGATGATTTCGCTTCGACTCTACACATTTATATTGGGCGCAGCCGGCGTAGCATTTGCCGGATACGCGTTGATGCGCCGCAAACCCAAGAGCGCCGACGAACTCGAGCGCGAGCGGCGAACCTGGCTCAACACGGTCGGCCGCATCACGGATGGAACCGTGATCGACGTGCAGGAGCTTTCGGACCAAGAGCAGCGCGCCGCGACCATGCTGATTTATCAGTACGATGTCGCGGGAGTTTCCTACGAAGCGTCGCAGGACGTTACTTATCTTCGGCAGTGGATCAATCTGCACTCGTGCCGGCTCGGGCTGCCAACCTCGGTGAAGTACGATGCACGGAATCCCGGGAATTCGATGGTGATCTCCGAAGGCTGGATCGGCCTGCGCCAGTGATTGTCGTCTTGCAAGATTCTGTTCCGCTTTCAGAGTAATGCTGGCCAGAATGTCGCCACGATCAAATACGCGAGTTGCGCGGTGGCCACGCCGATCCAGATGCGCTGGCGGATTTTGGAACGGCGAATATCGCGCAGAAGAGCGGCGCGGGCTGGATCAGGCGGCGCAGCTTCCGGCACTTCCACCGGTGGCAGCGCGGGCTTTGAGTTAGCAGGCCGCAGGACATCGATTGGCTTCGGCTTGTCCGGATAGAAGACTTTCGGCCCTTCGATCAGCTCCGACCAGAGCGGCAACAGAATCCATGATTTGGGAATTATGTCGGGTACTGGCTTGGCGGTGAGTTGGAGGGAAGGCAATGACTCCGGGGCGACGCGATCGGCAAGATTGCGCAAAAGCGAGGCCCACCAGAAGTGGCTGAGCTGATCTGTGATCAGTTCGCCGACATCGACAGGCTGCGATTCAAGTTCGAGCGGCGGCAGAGTTTCGGGCGATAGAACGTCGCCGATATTGGTGAATACGGTGCGAAACCAGGGCAAACTGAGCCGGTCGCCGAGCAAAAGGCCGACGTTGATGGGACGCGAGGTCAGTTGCAATGGAGGCAATTTGGCCGGGACGAGCGTATCGCGAAGATTGCCGATGAGCGAACGCCAGAGCGGCTGGCTCAAGTCCTCGGGCGGAAGCAGGTCCAGAGGAATGAGTGACGGCTCCAAGGGTTGCGGATCGGCATACCAGGCCTCGGCAGTATTGGATCGGTAAGTCATAGAAAAACTTGGTTTAAATGGCCTGACGGAGGGGTAAAGCAGAAAAGACTTCCGCCCCATAGAACCGTACTGGTTTGATGATAGCCTCGGCTCCTCGGTCTTGTCACGCGCCTTCTACGAAGCGACGAACGCGGCCCGTCCCCCGTTCGGGCGTGGGTAGACAGAACTTCTCGTGCAGCGTCAAGCGTGTTTTCCGCTTTACGTTTACTTGGGGATTTCCTCCTGTGGTACATGCACGGGAGAACTGTTGAGGGAAACGTGTAACTGAAAGACAATCGCTAGCTGGTGATCGAAACGCGAAAATGAACAAAAGCGCACCGGGCTTGAAGACATACGATCACAGGCGACGTTTCGAACGATACAGCTATGACACGCGCATGCAGCTTTCATTGCTGCGGGACGGCCAGAGCATCGAGCTTTGGGGAAGAAGCAGCGAAATTGGCATGGATGGCCTGGGAGCCACGCTTTCAGGCGAAGTGAAGGCGGGAGAAGTAGTCACGCTGGAGTTCCCCATCCCGATTCCGCCACTGGTGATGAAAGTGCGCGCGATTGTCCGGTATTGCAACGGCTTGCGCTGCGGATTCGAATTTCTCGTTGTGAACAGCCAGCAGCGCGAGACGATGCGGCGGCTGTGCGAAGGGCTGGCGAACACGGCATAGGATCGTCGATCGCGGATAGTCAGCCGCCGAAGCAAGGATTTGTTGGGAGATAACACCGGGAAGGAACTGGGAGGGAAGGATCGGGGCCGCGTTTGGCTGCGGCCCCGTCCTAATCAATTCGCCGAAACGTAATACACATACTGCAGATTGCCAATCGAGAAACCGGCGATTCCCGAGAACAGTCCATTGATTGTGGCCGAGGGCAGTGCCTGCTCCGACCAGTAGCTGCCATTGAAGTAATACTGATTGATCCAGGTGTCTGAATTCGCCCCACCATAATAGAGGTGGAACTGATTGTTGGGCGTGGTGGCGAAAGCCACGAGCTGAGAAACAGTAATCGGAGGCTGTCCGCCAGTAATCGCGGTCAGATCCAGGTCCGACCACTTGTTGCTCTCGAACGTCATCTGATGCATATCGTAGTTGTTGCCGGCCAGGTAATAGACTTCCATGTGGGTCGTGCCCGGCACTACAAAAGCGGCAATGCCATCCTCGCCGAGGTAGCTCGGCACACCGCTGGCCGCCTTGGTTACATCCTTGTCGGCCCAGTTATCGACGTAGGAGTATTGGTGAATGTGGCCGTTGGGTGCGGTGAAGAAAACGTATTGAAAGTTGCCGATCGAGAACCCAGCCATCCAGGATCCCGCCAGAGCTTTCACTCCGTGGCTGGCCGCGGAAAGGTTCTCATTGGACCATGTCGTGCCGTTGAAATAGAGCTGGCGAATGGTCATAGGTTTGGTATAGTTCCCCAGCGTTGTCCCTTGATAGTAGACGTGGCGCTGATTGTTGGGCGTCGTCGCAAAGGCAACCAGCCCCACTGGATACGCGCCATAATATTCGCCAGAGCAGAGCCCGCTCGACCCGCCTCCGGGCAGCACGGTGTTCACCCAGTTCCAATTGGCGTTGTCGCCGTAAGAGTACTCGTGAATGAACTCGCCGTCGCAGAAGTAAACGTACTGCGCGTTGCCAATGGAAAACCCGGTCACGGCTGATTGCGCAAATGGCCCTGTACCGCCAGTCACCGCTGTCAGGTTCTCATCCGACCAGGAGGTACCGTTGAAATAGGCCTGGTGCAGGCCTCCATTTTGCGACACGTAATAGACGTGCAGTTGATTGTTGGGAGTGGTAGTGAAGGCGGCAATTCCCTGCGGCTGAGGCAGATCGCCGCCGGTTAGCGAGGTCACGTCGCTGTCGACCCAACTGGCGTTGTTGTAATTCAGTTGATGCAAGTGGCCGTTCTGGGCAAACGCGGAAACGGCAGAAAGAACCAACATGATCCCCAGGACGCAGGAAACGAAACGCTGAATGGTCGCGGATGCGGTCGATTTGGAATTTTCTTTGTGCAACATGAATCCTCCGAAAAATTGTGTGAAATTGGGAAGGCCTGCACTCCTGGGAAGGTGTCCGTCCGCGTTTCGCGCGAACGGGAGCAGTTTCGGCCCCTCACTGGGATAAAGCGGAATGCGAACGAAAACTGGACCACCACCCCCAAAAAGCACGTCAGGAAAAGGGGACGTGCAGGCAGACGGCGGCACCGGTCGAGGGTGCAATGATCCGATTTTTGACGATTACCCCGGTAATTAACGACAGAGAATCCTCCTCGCATACCATCGAAGACAGCCCCCAAAAACGCTCTGGGAAGAACCTTATGCGGGAAAAAGACGGCCCGTCGGCACGTCCAAAAGACTTGCCCGAGGTGGATGGTCTGCGAGAATCGGCATTGATCGGCGCACCGCCGACGCAGGCCAGCGCCGCAGCCTCGGCGTCAAATCTAGTCGCGGAAGAAAACAATGGTCACGCGACCACCGCGGAGCAAGCCTATTTTGAAGAGATCATTGAAAACGCTCCCGAAGCTATCAGCATCGTGGATACGAAGAAGTGCGTGTTGAGGGTCAACGGCGAGTTCACACGGCTGTTTGGCTTTTCGAGAGCCGATGTCGCCGGGAAGCCCCTCGATCAACTGATCGTGCCGCCTGACCGCTACGCGGAAACGGCATGGATTGCAGAAAACGTAAAAGCCGGAAAGAAACTCACGCTGGAGACGCGGCGCCAGAGACAAGACGGGTCGCTGGTCGAGGTGTTGTTCTCGGCGGCGCCTGTGATGCTGAACGGCAAAACGATCGGTGCGTACGCGTCTTATCGCGACATCACGGAACAGAAGCGGGCGGAAGAATTGAGCGCGGCGCTGTACGCAATCGCGGCGCGCAGCCAGTCGGCCGAGGATCTCCAGCAGTTTTACGCAGCCATTCACAACATCGTTGGCGAGCTGATGTATGCGCGAAATTTCTACATTGCGCTTTACGATCCGCAGTCGCAATTGCTGAGCTTCCCTTATTTTGTTGACGAAATGGATCCGACGCCGGCACCCAAGCGGCTGGGCCGCGGCCTCACCGAATACGTGTTGCGAACCGGAGAACCGTTGCTGGCAACGCCAGCGGTGTTTGAGGACCTTGTGCGGAACGGGGAAGCGGAGTTGATCGGAGCACCATCGCTTGACTGGCTGGGGGTTCCTTTGAAAAGCGGCGCGGCCAGCATCGGAGCGATCGTGGTGCAGAGCTATACCGAGAAGGTACGCTTTGGGGAGCGCGACCGCGAGATTCTCAGGTTCGTTTCACAGCAACTGGCGACGGCAATCGAACACAAACGCTATGAAGAGGCGTTGCGGCGTTCGGAGGCACGATACCGTTCTTTGATTTTGAGCGCGGTATTCGGAATCTATCGCTGCACGCTCAGTGGGCGATTCCTGGATGTCAATCCAGCGCTGATCAGCATGCTCGGTTACGCATCGGTGGAAGAGGTACTGCGGCTGGACGCGCGGCGCGATGTTTACCTCAACACTCAGGAAATCGACCGCTTGATTGAGGAGTATCGGCGCACTGGCAGTTTGAATGGCGCGGAAGTGCAATGGAAGCACAAGGACGGCCACCCGATCACGGTGCGGCTCAGCGGCCGTGCTGCCAGCGGCACGGAGGAACCGGAAGAAGTTCTGGAACTGATCGCCGAAGACATTACCGAGAGACGACAATTGGAAGAGCAATTCCGGCAGGCGCAAAAAATGGAGGCCGTCGGCCGTCTGGCAGGAGGAGTGGCGCACGACTTCAATAACCTGCTGATGGTCATCAACGGTTACACCGAGGTCCTGCTGAGTCAGATGAATCAAGGCGACATGCACCAGAAGGTGGAGTCGATCCAGCAGGCGGCGGAACGGGCGGCGACTCTGACTCGCCAACTGCTGGCGTTCAGCCGAAAGCAACTGCTGGAACTGAAGGTTCTCGATGTGAATACCGTGATCACCGACATGGAGCGGCTGCTGCGGCCGCTGATCGGCGAAAACATCGAGCTGATCACGAGGCTTTCGAACGACGCTGGGCGGACGCGCGCCGATGCGAGCCAACTGGAGCAGGTGATCATGAATCTGGTGGTCAACGCCAAGGACTCGATGGCTGATGGCGGGAAGATTACGATCCAGAGTTCGAACATGAATGTTCGTCCGAACATGGGCGAGCACCGCTTCATTCAGCCTGGGCGTTATTCGGTAATTTCGGTTCGCGACACCGGTCACGGCATGGACAAGGAAACGCTGTCGCGAATCTTCGAACCATTTTTTACAACGAAAGAAAAAGGCAAGGGTACAGGTCTGGGGCTCTCAACGGTCTACGGAATCGTGAAGCAAAGCAATGGATACGTCTTTGCGGAAAGCCAGGTAGGATTCGGCACCACCTTTTACGTGTATCTGCCATGCGTAGAAGACGCGCTAGAGGAGAGTGACCCCAACATGACACTCGAAACCGAGAGGGGAGGCTGCGAGACCGTTCTGCTCGTGGAAGACGAGGAATCCGTCCGCGAACTGGTGGAGGTGACGCTGAGGTCTCGTGGCTACCGAGTGCTTGAAGCGGGAGACGGTGAGACCGGGCTGCACCTGGCCTCGGAAACGAAAGGGCCGATCGACATTCTCGTCACGGACGTCATGATGCCGGGCATGGGCGGCAGAGAACTCGCGAAGAGGTTGGCAGCCGTGCGTCCGGGCATCAGCGTGCTCTATCTTTCTGGCTACGCAGAAGACGCGGTGGTTGCTCCGGGAGCGCTGGGCCCGGGTGCGGCATTTCTGCAAAAGCCTTTCACCCTACAAAACCTTGCCAAGAAAGTGCGCGAAGTGTTGCGGTCGAAGGGGCAATCGAAGTCGGCCTCGGCTTCGGCTACGAACTAGGGGCCGTTTCACTCTTACGCGACCGACGGTGACAACCTCAGGGGCTCGCACCAATGATCTCTCGGTACTTTTTTCCGCAGTGCGCCGGCCGAAATCCATAGAACCACGGTGTGAATTTCTCATGCTTGTGTATATGTTTCGTCTTGCCTGGTTCTTGAGCGCCTTTTATTCTTGTTTATGAACCCCGCTTGCACGACTGCGCATCCAAAACTGTGTTGTCCAAAGCTGTAATTGGAGGTTTGTATGTACGTTGTACTTGGAGCAAGCGGGCACACAGGACAGGTCGTGGCCAGTAACCTTCTGGCTCACGGCGAAAAAGTTCGCGTGGTGGGGAGAAGCGCAGAACGACTGAAAGAAGCAGCGGCCGAAGGCGCGGACGTTTTCGTGGCTGACGCGACCGACGGGCCCGCTCTTACGCGGGCCTTCAAGGGAGCGGACTCCGCCTATGTGCTAATTCCGCCAAACATCACCTCGAACGATGTCCGCACGTATCAGGATCGCGTCAGCGACGCGCTGGCGGCGGGCATCCAGAATTCCGGGATCAAGAATGTTGTTTCGCTGAGCAGCATTGGGGCGGACAAATCGAGCGGCACGGGACCGGTTGTCGGTTTGTACAGCCTTGAGCAAAAGTTGAATCAGATTGATGGAACAAACGTGCTTCATCTGCGCGCGAGCTACTTCATGGAGAACACGCTGCCGCAGGTGAGCGTAATTCGCATGCTGGGAAGCGTGGCCGGGCCGATTCGGCCGGATCTAAAACTCTCCATGATTGCGACGCGCGACATTGGGGATGCAGCCACGGATGCTCTTCTCCGCCACGAATTTCACGGCAAACAGACACGGGAATTGCTGGGCCAGCGCGACATTGATTACACCGAAGTTGCTTCGGTGATTGGCAAGGCAATTGGGAAGCCGTCGCTGGCATATGTTCAGGCGCCGGAGGATCAGCTGCGTGCTGCTTTTGTGCAAATGGGGATGTCGGTCAACATGGCAGCTCTGCTTCTGGAGATGGCGGGCGCTCTGAATTCGGGATACATGAAAGCGCTTGAGCCGAGATCGGCGACCAATACGACGCCAACGGCGTTCGAGACGTTCGTGACGGACGAGTTTGCACCGGCGTATCGGCAGCAGATGGCGGCGTGAGGATTCATGGACAGGGTCGGCTTGTGTGGGGAGGACACTTTTGTCCGCCCATAGAAAAGCAGCTAATGGTTCTCCGCCTCTTCTATGGACTGACAGGTCGTACCCTACCGCTACCCCCTAACCCGGTCTAATGGAATCAATACTCTACGGCGATTTTCTCGCCAAAGTTCTGAGTGGGAATTAGTTACAGGCAAAGTATTCAGATATAACGACTTATCGTCTTTGCTAGCGGCCCGACTCTAAAGCTCTGCTTGTAGAATCATAGAGTTAGCCGGATCTCGTACCATCGGGTCTGGTCAAAGTCTTGATGTCAAAGAACTTAACGCCGGAACACCGCAACAGCGGCGGCGTTTCGGCGAGCGCCTATGGGGCGCTACTTTAGACAGACTGGCGAGCGCCTATGGGGCGCTACTAGCCGGACTAATGATGTTAGCAAGTCGCCGGCCATAACTACTATTGATATATAAGGTCGCGACCGGCAGGGGCAGTCAGCGTGCCTAATTGTGCGGTTTTGGGTGGGCTGTACTCTGTGTTCCATCCTTCGCAAGAAGCCGCGAAGGGTGGTCAGCCTCAGGAAGCAGATCGAAAAGCGGGTGGAAGAAGCCTTCCAGCAAATTGATCGGGAACTTTGGCAATGATTCTCTGAACACTGATTTTCTAAACAACGACTTTCTGCGTAATGATTCTCGACACCAATGCTTTGTAGGCGGCGGACGATGATCCTGCCTTAATCGCTCTTCTTGCCCGCGCCGAACTGACGGCGATTCCGGTAATCGTGCTGGGGGAGTACCGCCATGGCGTCGCGGAGCCGGGCGGCTTAAGAGAACTGGCTTACGGACTGCTCCACGATTGCATGGTGTTGGACATCACCGAGCCGACCACACATTACTACGCAGAGACACGCTCAAACTGGAGCGCAGGGGCAAGCCGATTCCGACGAATGATCTCTGGATTGCCGCGCTTTGCACGCAGCATTCGTTGCCGCTCGTGAGCCGCGATCGGCATTTTGACCCGGTGGCGGGGGCCAAGCGGATAGGGTGGTGAACGCGGTTCCAAGATCCATCGCTATGCGAACAGGCGATCATCCAACAAAGGCGTACGCGCCTTACTTATAATATGATGTAAGACATGGAAGACATGAGCGCTACATTTACGTCAAAGGGCCAACTTGTAGTTCCGGCGGCGCTGCGGCGCAAACATGGGATCGAGGCGGGCACGCGGGTCCGGTTTCTTGAGGATTCGTTTGGCCGGATCGTCCTCCAGCCGATTACTGAGGATTATGTGGACCGCGTGATGGGGTGCCTTGCCGACGGGCCCGATCTCGTGGCCAAGTGGGAGAAAGAGCATCGCAAAGAAGGCGAGCGCGGACGGTGAAGACGTACGTGTTCGATGCCAGTGCGCTACTCGGATTCTTGCTGGGCAAACCGTCAGCGGCCAAGGTCAACGAGCTGCTGAAAGATGGCGTGCGAGGACCCGCCGACATTCTGATGTCGGCGGTGAATTTTGGCGAGGTCTATGGGGTTATCCTGCGCGAGCGCGGGCCCGACGCTGCCGCTACAGGTATCAGTGCTGTTCGCCCGCTGCCGAATCGGGTGATGGATGCCACGCCGGAGCGAGCTTTGCAGGCGGCTGACGTGAAGGCCAAGTACCGACTTTACTACGTGGACAGCTTCGCGGCGGCGCTGGCTTTGGAACATAAGGCCACGCTGGTAACGAGCGATTCCGATTTCCGAAAGCTGGGACACGGGTTTCCGGTGGTGTGGCTGAAGGGCGTGTAGGGGACTACCTACCCCGTCGGAAGTCGCGCATGGGCCATTTAGAAACGTTTCGCTGCGGGGCGGGCGCGTGATCAGCGTGCCGCTCGTGTGGTATCCGCGGCTGCCGAGCGCCACGCCCGTGCAGCGCAAGAATGGAAGATTGCCGTCGGAGGCTATGGCATCCACTGGCCGGATATTGATGAGGATCTGAGCACGGAAGGCCTGCTGCGAGGCGCGCGGGCGCCGAAACAAACCCACTCAAGCCAAAAGAAGGCTTGAGTGGGGCACCCGGCAGGAAGTCAAGGATGTCCTTGCCGTCGTTCCGGAGGTCCTTGATCCGGACAAGGACGCCGGAGCAGAGGAAGCTGACCCCTATCTTCTCGCCGTCGCTGCGCGTCTGAGGACCGAAGGAAAGGATGCCAGGGTGGTTACTCAAGAAACTAAAGACACGCCAAGGAAGATATCGCTAAATACAGCTTGCGGGCTGCTTGGAATACCGTCGGTTCCATTGTCGGCGTTTCTCCAATTCGAGGGAGTTAGGTGATACAGCCGTTTTTGGACGGTAAGACAGACGGAAAAGGCCACGCTCGGTTAAGAACGCGGCCTTTATTTATGCCGGCAACGATTCGCTCTCCCACACAACACTTTCTCGTGCAGCCGGGGTCCCCGTCACGCCCGATTTTGGCGTGATGGG
>Ga0187769_10000656_pt1 | contig 19171 bp, 17 predicted proteins | sample 0116_SJ02_MP02_1_FD_133140 | JGI IMG/M metagenome (GOLD analysis project Ga0187769, IMG submission 133140) | Tropical peat soil microbial communities from peatlands in Department of Meta, Colombia - 0116_SJ02_MP02_10_MG | ecosystem: Environmental > Terrestrial > Soil > Wetlands > Peat | place... | reverse complement strand
GAAGAAAAAGATCGAGGCCCACAGCACCACCAGGGGCAGCACGGCGGTGTCGCCGATGCCGCGAATCCGCCACTTCTCTCCCCAACGCCGCAGCGACCAGTCCAACGCCCAGCGCAGCAACGCGAATCCAGCTACCACCACAATGAGGAGAAACATCAAAAACTTGTAGATGTGGTTCAGCACGTAGTGCCCCATCTCGTGTCCCATCACCGCCTGGATCTCTTCCGGAGAGCCGCGCCGCAGCAAGTTGTCGTTCAGCGTGATGCGCATGGTGCGCCCGAAGCCGCTCACGTTGGCGCTCATGCGCGTGGTTTGGCGCGAAGCGTCCACCTCGTAAACGTCGCGAGCGGGAATACCATTGGCCCGCGCCAGGCGCAGGATGGGCTGAGTGACCTTGGGATCATTGAGCTTGGTGACCTTGTTGAAGATAGGGAGCAGGAATACCGGGCCGATCAGCACCAGAAACACCTGGAACAGCATGGTGACGATAGCGCCCCAGATCCACCATGTCCGCGGCAGCCGCCGCACAATTCCAAACAGCAACGTCACAATGATTGCTCCCAGGGCCAGATTTATCAGCAGCCCCTTGAATTGGTCGTTCAGCCAGAGACCAAAGGTTTGCGTCGCCAGACCGTACTGGCGCTCGCGGAAGTAGCCCTCGTAAACCATCAGGGGAAAGAGCAGGATGCTAGTGAGCACCAGATATTGCGCCCAATAGATCATGGTGTGCACGGGCTTAAAACGAGTGACGCGTTCGGCGAGATCGCGCATCTTGGCCGACCAGCGCAGGTTCAGCAGCAACAGCGCGACCACCACGCCATAGAGGAAATCCCATAGGATGAGCCAATATCCGCCTTCAAAGTACGCGTCGGACCGCGCCCGCGCCGGGGCCGGAATTTCGGCCAGATAGGCGTCGGTCGCAGCTTGTGGCTCGAAGTGGTCCGAGGACTGCGCTTCCGTCGGCACCGTGATCACCGAGGGCATCTCGGTTAGGGGCTTCTTGCCGGGAACTGGCGCTTGTTCCGCCGCGCCAAAAGCAGAAGCCAGAAAGCAATAAAGAACCAGCACACACGCACGCCGCACTCGCACGCTCATGTGAATTCCGTCCCCCCGGGTGGAATACGACATAAGAAAGCCGCAGGACTCGGCCCCAAATAGAGGTTGCTACAAAGTGGTTCGTTCAATCTCCTTCATGGCTGTAATCCTTGTACACCCCGCAGCATAAGATGATGTCCCCCATCTTCTGAAAGTAAGTCGTCTTATGCTCCTGTCTATTCGTTTCGGGATTCAAATACACATAATCGACCCATCCGGAGCCCTGCGACTTCGCCTTTTCTACGATTTCCTTGCGAAACAGCTTTCCTTCGATGTCGGGAACGGCGATCAAGTTTTGCCCGATCAGCGCCGGGTTCTTAGGGTGAGCAACCATCACGCCCTGAAGATCATAGGCGAATACGTAAAGTTCGCCCTTGTCAAACATGCCTTTGGGCGTGCTGATCTCTGCCAGCGCCTTCTGTTTTCCCTGATACTTCACATACGCGGCCGCTCTCTTCACCAGGGTCTTGGCGTCGTCTCTCTCGTCAGCGGGCGCCAGAACTGCGAATGAGAATCCGATCACTATTAAGAATGCTATGGCTTTTTTCACGACCCCCTCCTCCTGGCACAGTGATTATGACGGCGCCTTCAAGCGCTATCTCATCAAGCTTCTCCCGGTACGGCCTGTCCTTCGGTCGCCGGGATGCCTTCGAGAACGGCTTCAGGTTCCTCGGCTTCAGCTTCAGTCTCTTGGTGCAGCATCCGCGACATCCTGTTTTTGTCGAGTTCGTGCTCCCAACTTGAAACCACCATGGTTGCCACACCGTTGCCAACTAGGTTGGTCAGGGCGCGCGCCTCGGACATGAAGCGGTCCACCCCGAGAATCAGGGCCAAGCCAGCCACCGGAATGGTAGGTACGGCGGCGAAAGTGGCCGCCAGCGTGATAAAGCCGCTGCCGGTAACGCCCGCTGCGCCCTTGGATGACAGCAGCAACACACCCAGAATGGTAAGGGTTTGAACCAGGGTAAGGTGGGTGTTGGTAGCCTGGGCCACGAAGACCGCCGCCATGGTCAGGTAGATAGAGGTGCCGTCAAGATTGAAGGAGTAACCGGTCGGGATTACCAGACCTACCACCGACTTGCTGCATCCCAGATTCTCCAGTTTGGCCATCATGCGCGGCAGGACCGACTCCGAGGAGGAGGTTCCCAGCACGATCAGCAACTCCTCCTTAATGTACTTGACGAACTTCACGATACTGAAGCCGCACAGCCTGGCAATCGCCCCTAGGACGATGAAGATGAAAAGCAGGCAGGTCAGGTAAAAACTGCCCATCAGCATGCCTAGTTTACTCAGAGAGCCCAGACCAAATTTTCCGATGGTAAAAGCCATAGCGCCAAAGGCGCCGATGGGAGCCGCCTTCATAATTATTCCCACGACCCCGAACAGCACATGCGCAAACTCGTCAATCAGGTTGAAGACCACTTTGCCGCGCTGCCCGAGCATGGAGAGAGCAAAACCAAACAGGATCGAAAAGAACAGCACCTGCAGAATGTCCCCCTTGGCGAAGGCATCCACGACGGTATTGGGAATGATGCTTGTCAGGAAGTCCACTGTGCCGTGCGGTTGCCCCTTGGCCGTGAAACTCTCCAGCGCTCTTGTGTCCAGCTTGGAGACGTCAGCATTCATGCCCGCGCCCGGCTGAATCACGCTGACCACCACCAGGCCGATCGCCAAAGCCAGCGTCGAAACGATCTCAAAATAGAGCACCGCCTTGACGCCGACCCTCCCAACTTTCTTCATGTCCTCCATACCGGCGATACCGGTCACCACGGTGCAGAAGATGATCGGAGCGATGATCATCTTGATCAGCTTGATAAAGCTGTCGCCCAGCGCTTTCATCTCCACGGCATTGTCGGGGTAGAAACGCCCGAGCAGGACCCCCAGGGCGATCGCCGTCAACACTTGGAAGTACAGATGCCGATAGATTCTTTTCCCTTTCATATTGAATCCTTCCACGTCATCGATACGAGTCCGAGTCGCTGGCCCGAATTTCCGTTCTCGCTCCTGAATTGTGGTAGAGGGGCAGGGAATTTTACCTGAGCGTGGATGATTTCCGAAGGGTCAACGTCGAGAGGTTTGTTCGGCGTGAGCGAGGCGGCGAAGCCGGCGAGCGGGGGTCGCGCGCCGAAATCCCGAGCGTAGCGAGGGAACTCAGAGTTGGCGGAAGCGTGTGCGAGTCGAACGCACCGACGCCGGGATAGACCGACGCCCGCCGGTTTTGAAGACCGGGAGAGTCACCGGACCCCATGCGCTTCCGCGGCGAGCACCGATTCTATCGCACGCCCACTTCACACGGGATGGCGGTGAGTACGGGCCAGGCGTCGGCGGGCCGCCTCCAGCGCTTTTTGCTCCGCCTCTTCCCGAGTGGCGCCGGTTTCGCGCGCCAGCGTCGCCCCCGGAGACACGTTGTCCGCCTGGCAGTGAAACACTTCTCCCAGCTTGTAGGAGGTGAGTCGCAACGGCCAGCCTTCCACCTCCAATTGCTTCTCCGCGTATCCTTCCGGCTTCATCTCCATTCACGCCGCTCGCGCCGACGAACTGGTTGATCCCTTCTCCACGGGCGCACCCACCAGGTTACCCCACTCCGTCCACGAGCCGTCGTAATTGGTGACGTTCTGATAGCCGAGCAGATACTTGAGCACGAACCAGGTGTGGCTGGAACGTTCGCCAATGCGGCAGTAGGCGACGATAGGTCGCGTGCCGTCAATGCCTTCGCCGCCATAGAGCGCTTTCAGTTCCTCATGGGACTTGAAGGTGCCATCATCGTTCGCGGCTTTGCCCCAGGGGATATTGCGGGCGTTGGGAATGTGGCCGCCGCGCTGGCAGGTCTCCGGGAGTCCCGGCGGCGCCAGGATTTCGCCGGTGAACTCCTGCGGGCTGCGCACGTCCACCAGGGGCAGGCGATTGCGGCTGTGGTCCTGCACCTGCGCCAGGAAAGCGCGGAGGGAGAGATCCGGCCCGGAAGCCTTGTACTGCGCCCGCTGATAGGTGGGCACATCCGTTATCACTTCGCGCCCTTCGGCGAGCCACTTCTTGCGCCCCCCGTCCAGGATGCGCACATCCTTATGTCCGTAAATCTTGGCCTGCCAGAAGCCCCAGGCGGCGAACCAATTGTTGTTGTCGCCGTAGAGAACCAGCGTGGTGTCATTGGAGACGCCAGAGCTGGCGAGCAGGTTCTCGAAATCTGCTTGCGAGAGGATGTCGCGCCGCACTTGGTCGGCGAGCTGCGTGTTCCAGGCCCAGGCGATCGCGCTGGGAATGTGTCCCTGACTGTAGGCGCTGGTGTCCACATCCACTTCCACCAGGCGCAGGTTACGGTCCCGCAAATGCTCGGCGATCCAAGTCGTGGTCACCAGCACCTCGGGATGAGCATAGGTGGTCATGTTTTTCTTCTCCTTGATCGGTGGTAGCTAAAAACAGAAAACCCGCGCGTCAATTGACGGCGGGCGGGTTCTTCAAAAACTTAATTCAGGACTCTACCCACACACCGTCGGCGAGGCGCTACAACAACAGCAAGCCGCGAGCGTAGAGGGAATCCACATCCAGACAACAGAATACCGACGCCGATGGCTCATGTCAAACATCAAATACAGTCATTACCGCCAGGAGACCGACAGTGTCCCGAATCAAAAGGCCGGCAGGGCCGAAAAGCAGGAGCCAAGGGCATAAGCCCGGGAGCAGTCGCCATATAAGGGAGCGGAGTTCCTTCAGGGACGATACGAAGAGTAGGCGGTTCCCGTTCGTCAAAGTGGATGTTTTCAGTTCGCGAGCGCTGGAAGGCAACCAGCTCGCCGTGTTTCCTGACGCGCGCGGGCTGCGGGATTCCGAGATGCAGGCCCTGGCCCGCGAAATGAACCTGGCGGAAACCACCTTCGTGCTGCCGCGGACGCGGACTGTCGAGAGCAAGCAGGGCGTCAAAGTGCGCATCTTCACCGTGCAGGAGGAGCTGGAGTTTGCCGGACACCCCACCCTGGGAACGGCCTTCGTGCTGCGCAAGGGCAACCAGAGCGAGGTCGCGCTCGAGCTGAAGGTCGGGCGCATCCCGGTGCGCTTTGAACAAGTGGACGGCGAGTTGTTCGGCGAGATGCAGCAGCGCGATCCGGTGATGGGCTCGTTTCATGACAAGAGCGCGGTGGCCGCGGCGGCGGGACTCGCACCCGACGCCATTGATTCCGATTTGCCCATCCAGACAGTCTCGACCGGCATGCCCTTCGCCATGGTTCCGCTACGCGGCTTGGCGATCATGCGCGAGCTGAATGCGAGCTGGAAGCGCATGGCGGAATACCTGGCGTCAACCGACGCCAAGTTCCTCTACTTCGTCACCCGCGAGACGGTGGACCCCAAGGCGCGGCTGCACGCACGCATGATCTTCTACAACGGTGAAGACCCAGCCACGGGCTCGGCCGCCGGCTGCTGCGCCGCTTGGATGGTGGCGCAGGGCGTGGCCCGCCCCGACGAGCGAGTGCTGATCGAGCAAGGGTTGGAGATCCGGCGTCCCAGCCGGATCTTCGTGCGCGCGGCGCGCCGGGGTAATGAAATCGTCAATGTGCGGGTCGGTGGAAATGTCGTCAAGGTGATGCGCGGGGAAGTTCAGCTCTGAAGTGACGCTCGCGAAAACTGTCCAAGCTACGCGGCTCTCGGGTCAAAACAATCCCCAAAAATCTGACCATCAAAGAAATTCCCTTATTGGCATGATCGCCACTTTACACTCGCCGTCTTGTCTTCTAGGATGCTGGGGCGCTTGACTAAATTTTTTCATCCTGCCTCATCGGCGGGTCTGGCCGCTCCCGGGGAAAAAATGAAGGTCAAAAAAACGATTCTGTGTGTTGACGACAACGAGCAATCCCTCTCCATCCGCAAAGTCATGCTGGAAACCCGCGGCTACCGCGTCGTGGCCTGCAACAACGGCCACGCCGCACTGGGGGAATTCCATAAAGGGGGCATTGACCTGGTGCTCAGCGACCTCATCATGCCGGGTCTGGACGGCACCGAGCTTATCGAGCAAATCAAGAGCGAGGCACCTTGCCTGCCGGCCATCCTCTTCTCGGGCAAGATCAAGGCCTACGACAAGGACACGCGTGCCGACGTTTTCCTGCCCAAGGGCATGTATGCGCCGGCGGAACTGCTGGAGCGCATTCGCCTGCTGCTGGTGCGCAAGCGCGGCCCTAAGCGTTTGCCTCGCTCCGAGCAAGCCAGGGTGGCCGTCGCCTCATAGCACGTTGTAGGAGGTTCCATCTTGAGGGAGGTGAAGGGCTTAGCACCCGGCCCTTCACCACACCCTGCCCGCTTTCGCCGACACCATCGGCCGCCGCTCGATTCGCGTGCTGGGTCGGATGGCGTGCAGTTATTCCCGAAGCTCACCAGTCGTGTAAGATCAAGCTGGGCATGGCGGCCATCATCGAGGCGGAAAACCTGACCAAGATCTACCGCGTGGGCAAGGTGGAAGTGCCGGCCCTGCGCGGGGTGAGCTTGGCGGTAGCGCGCGGCGAGTTCGTCAGCATCGTGGGCCCATCGGGCAGCGGAAAATCTACTTTGTTCTACCTGCTGGGCGGACTGACGCGGCCCACCGCCGGGCGGGTGGTCATTGATGGAGAAGATTTTTCGCGGATGAGCGACGCCCAGCGCACGGCCGCGCGCAAGCGCAAAATCGGCTTTGTGTTCCAGAAATTCAACCTGCTGCCCGCGCTCGATGCCCAGGGCAATATTGACGTCGCTGCCGACATCGCAGGCACCGACGGGCGCGCCGAGCGCACACTCTTCGAGCGCATCGTCGGCATGCTGGGCATCGCCGAGCGCATGCACCATCGTCCCGCCGAACTCTCCGGCGGCGAGCAGCAGCGCGTAGCGCTGGCGCGGGCGCTGATCAACCGTCCCGCCATCGTGCTGGCGGACGAGCCTACCGGCAACCTCGATTCGGAGAACTCGGAGATCGTGCTGCGCATGCTTCGGCAGTCCAACCAGGATCTGGGGCAGACGGTACTGATGATCACCCACAATCCGGAAGCGGCCACCTACGGCGACCGCATCCTGCATATGCGCGACGGTAAGCTGGTGCCACCAGAGAAGGATCCGCAGTGGACGCCGCCGCGCACGGCCGCGTCGTGAGCCACCGCCGGCAGCCGGCACCAATGCCGCGTTGACCCGGTTTTTCTCCGTTGGCTATAATCGAGAAGCTGAGCGGGAGTAACTCAGCGGTAGAGTGCGACCTTGCCAAGGTCGAAGTCGCGGGTTCAAATCCCGTCTCCCGCTCCAAGGTTTACTCGTAGCCCTCTGATATGAGGGTTGCACCTGCCGGCGCTGGTTCGGGGCGCGGTACCCAAGTGGTAAGGGAGAGGTCTGCAAAACCTTTATACGTGAGTTCGATTCTCACCCGCGCCTCCATATTTTTTCTTGCGCTAAGCTGGACCGATCGCAACAGGCTAGTGGGATTTGGTGTGTGAAGACACTGAATGAAACCTATTCCTCACTCTCCACACGCCGCCGTTACGAAGTCTGGTTTCTTCGTTTAGGACTGGCGAGCGGCGATGGAGCCTGGTGGTTCCGATATTTGCTGCTGAATCCTGGGCGAGGGGGGTGCGCCGGAGATGCACGCGGTAAGCCGGTTCAGATCTGGGCCACATGGTTTCCGCGCGCCGGCAAGTCGCAGACCTTCATCCAGGGATTCTCCCTGGACGGCATCGATCTCAGCGCCAGAAGCCAAGCCCCATTTCACTTTCGGATCGGCAGCCACAGGATCGCAGACAGCTCTTGCCAGGGCGCGTTAGAAGTCGAGGGGCACTCGATCTCCTGGGACCTGCACTATCGCTCGACCCTTGGGATGACGCTCAGCGACAAGGGCTGGATCGGTTTCTCACGTACGCCGCATTCCGACGCCCGTTTTTCCGGGAGGATTGCCTTCGATGACCGCAGTTTTGCAGGGGAACCGCTGGGGTTCGGAGTCCAAGGACATAACTGCGGATATCGCCATCGCGCGTTTTGGAGCTGGGCACATGCGTACTTGCTTCAGCCCGATGGACGGGTGAGCACGCTCGAAGCATTGGTCTACGACATGCCCTTGGGCCTGATGTTTCGAAAGGCAGTGCTATGGCACGATGGAAAAGTGCACGTCTTCCGCCGCCTGGAGGAGAGCAAGCGAGACCCGGAAAACCTGCAATGGGAGTTCCGCTGCGTCACGCGAAATGGCTTGCAGGTGGAGGTTGCGCTGGATGGTCGCGGGCCCAGCCTGCATCGGCTCCCCTACCTCAAGACGGATTGCACCGGCAACTTTGAAGTTGCGAACAACAGCCTGGCGCGACTGGCCATTCGGCTGCTGCCCCCCGGCGGCGGCCCCGCCGAGGAGTTAGAGACGAGCAGCGGCGCGGTCGTGGAAATGGCAGGTCGCCGCTGATTTTGGGCACTTTGCACTGCCATGCCATTGGTGACCGGCATCACTGCAATGCCGTCCTTTTTGGGCTAATAGATGGGATCGTTCTCACCCTGAAATGGTGCGGCGGCACCGTGCGTAGCGCGGAAGGGCATCATTCGGGCCGAGGTGCGGACACCTCGAGAGGATAACCCTCGAATTGCCCGATTAGGGCGAATCGCAAGGAGATTCTATGCGGCGGACCTTTTTCTGCGTCCTTGCTTTATTCCTGCTATCCACTGCCCTCACCTGTTTTTCACAACAAACCGACATCCGACAGTTCGTTCTTTTTGGAGCCTATACCTACCTTGCCACACCGTCGATGAATCTGACACAGCGCGGATTCGATGGCGACCTTGGTTACAACTATCGCAGTTGGCTGTCGTTCGGTTTCGATTTCGGCTACTACACTGGCCACTCTTCGCTGCAGACGGCCAACCTTAACCCAGCATTCCTAGCGGCAATACCGCCGCCGGCTCTGCTACAACTCGCAGCGCTGGCGCCGGGGGGAGTGCCTTACAACATTACGACTCAGACGTATGAGGCCGGACCGCAGTTAAATTACCGGCATTTCAAGAAGGTGACCTTCTTCGTGCGTCCGGCGCTCGGGGCACTACACTCGAATGTCAAAGTGTCGCCCGCATTTCTTGCATTTCTGAACTCAGTTGGCGGCCCGGGGACATCAACAGCGTTCTGCGGCCTCGTCCCCTGCTCGCCAAATGACCTCGTGCCCTTCTACGGCTTCGGAGCCGGGATCACCTGGGAGATCACCCCGCACTTTGGTCTTCGTGCAACCAGCGACTTTGCTCACTATAATTTTTTCTCAAACTTGCTGAATGGCGGTCGTAACAGCGTGCGGTTCTCGGTGGGACCGAAGTTCAGCTTTGGAAAGAACATCTTGCAGTAGTAGCGTTGACCGCGCTGGAGGAGGATTGCTTTAAGCACCGAAATCCAAGTACATTCACCAATAACGAATGTAGTCTCCATCTGTCTCGGATAGGGGCGCAGAGTTCAGCAGGGAAAGTAGAGCAGGAATGAACGAAACCATCAACGATGTCTTTTACTCGGTCGTGGAGCGCGACCTGGACCGGGTCATGCTGTACAAGCAGACGGTTAAGTGGATCCCCGTCTCCTCACGTGAACTCTACCGCAACGTGATTGGGACCGCGCGCACGCTTACCCAATGGGGTATTGGCAAGGGTGATCGCGTCGCCATTCTCAGCGAAAACCGTCCCGAATGGGCGGTGGCCGATTTTGCCACCCTGCTGCTGGGCGCGGTGGATGTCCCCATTTATGCCACGCTGACGGAAGAACAGACCCTGGCTATTCTGCAGGACTCGGGTGCACGACTGATCTTTGTCTCAACCGTCGAGCAGCTTAAGAAAGCGCTTGCCATCAAGAGCCGAACGGCCCTGGAAAAGGTGGTGGTGATGGATTACGTGGGGATTACCGAGGGCATCCCCATGCACCGCATGATGGTGAACCAGGAAGTCGCGCGTGACGCTGAAATGGACGCCTGTGCCAAGTCCGTCCGGCCCGAGGACCTGGCCACCATCGTGTACACCTCGGGGACGACCGGGACGCCCAAGGGAGCGATGCTGACCCACGGCAACCTAGTATCGAATCTTGCCTATGCGCATGAGTATTTCGATTTCGCCCCTGGCCAGGTAGGCATTTCCTTCCTGCCGCTGTCGCATGTGACCGCGCGTCACCTCGACTACGTGCTCTTCAAGAACGGCGTCACTATCGCGTATTGTCCTAATTTCACCCTGATGCCGCAGTACCTTACGGAAGTCCGCCCCACTATTTTCGTCGGGGTCCCACGGGTGTACGAAAAGCTGCGCGACAAGGTGCGTCGCGAAGCCGGCAAGGGGTTCAAGAAGACGGTCTACGATTGGGCGATGCATGTGGGCCGTTCCCACCGGGACGAAATCCTCGCCGGCAAACAGCCCACGTCCTTAAGTTGGAAGCTGGCCAATGCGCTGTTTTACTCCAAGATCCGCGCCGGCATGGGTGGACGGGTACAGTTCTTTATCGCCGGGGGCGCACCTCTGGGCCGCGACTTGGCCGAGTGGTTTGCCGACATCGGCATTCGCATCCATGAAGGCTACGGTTTGACCGAGACCTCGCCTGTAATCGCCATTAACAGTCCCAAGCAGCATCGGCTGGGGACCGTGGGCAAGGTGATCTTCAACGTGGAGTGCAGGATTGCCGCGGATGGAGAGATCCAGGTTCGCGGTCCCTCGGTCTTCAAGGGCTACTGGAACAAGCCCGAGGAGACACGCAACGTTCTTGAAGAGGGATGGTTTCGGACCGGCGATATCGGCCACCTGGACGCCGATGGATTCCTGACCATCACCGATCGCAAGAAGGACTTGCAGAAGACCTCAGGTGGCAAGTTCATCGCTCCGCAGCCCATCGAACTGACGTTGACCAGCAGCCCTATGGTCGCCTACGCGGCGGTATTTGCGGACGGGAGAAAATTTGCCTCGGCCGTGATTGCCCCGGAATTCTTGGCCTTGGAGGAGTGGGCACAGGTCCAGGGAATCGGCACCTTGAACCGGCAGCAACTCGTAGCCCATCCCAAGGTGCAGACCCTGTACGAGGAGATTGTGGCCGAGGTCAACAAGAACCTCGCCCAGTACGAAGCCATCAAGAACTTTCTGGTGGTGGCGGATGAGTTCACGATCGCCGACGGCCAGCTTACGGCCTCGATGAAGATGCGGCGCCGGGCAGTCGAGCAGCGGTATCGCTCCCAGATCGAGGCCCTGTATGGCAGTGCCGAGCGCTCCAATTCTGAGGGTGGCAGTGACGCTCGGGTCGCCGCCAGACCGTTTGTGAGGGCGGGAGAGAAGGTCTAAAATTCGTAACGGCGGCCTAAGCAGCGTGTCATCCGGACCTTCTATGCCGGGCCAATCCCTCTTCGAGGAACATCTGCGGGGGCTGGCTCCCGAACAATTACAACCAGCGTTTCGCAGCCTGGTGCCCGCAAGCGCTACGCGCGAGGAGCAGATCGCGGCGATACAAACGGTCCTGGCGAGTGAGACGGGCCGCACGGTGCGGGCGGCAATGGGCCGCTGGATCGTCGATTACCTTATCCCAGTCGAGCACCTGGTTCCGGAGCCCTATGCGGTATGGCGCCAGCCGGTGCGGGAAGCCATGCTGTTCGTGTCCGACCACTTCTCCGAGGCGCGCCTCGCCGTTAAGCTGCTGGAGCAGATCGAGCTGCCGCCCAATGCTCGCCCGGAAACGCGCCTCCTGCAGCTGATTGCACGCGTCCCCGGCCTGCAAAAACTCGGACAAGTGCTGGCGCGCAACCGGCACCTCCGTCCCGCCTTGCGCAAGGCGCTGGCGGAACTGGAGAACGGGATCCACGACGTGGACGCGACCGGCATCACGGCCATCATTCGCGAGCAACTGGGTCCGAAGCTGGAACGCTATGCCGTGGAGATTGAACCTGACCTCCTGTCGGAGGCCAGCGTGAGCGCAGTTATCTGCTTTACCTGGACCAATCCTGAGAGCGGTGAGCGTGAGCGCGGGGTCTTCAAGGTCCTGAAGCCGCACATTCCCGTGTACTTTGCAGAGGACATGCAACTGTTGCAGGACCTGGCGCACTACTTCGGACGTCGGCACCGTGAGTACGGATCCGGAGCCCGGGCGATTCCGGATACCTTTAAGAAAGTTCGGCGGCTGCTGCAGCATGAAGTGGATTTCCCCCGCGAGCAGAAGACGCTGCAGGAAGCTGGGGCGCTCTACGAGCACGTCCGCGGGGTGCATGTTCCGCGCGTCATGCCACAGCTGTGTACCGCGACCATTACCGCCATCTCGGAGGAGACCGGCGCCAAGGTAACCGATGAGGTGCGCGGGATGCCGGCGTGGCGTCGGCGGGCAGTGGCGGAGCAACTGGTGGAAGCCTTGGTTGCCATTCCACTGTTCTCGCCCGCCGAATACTCTCTCTTCCATGCCGACCCCCACGCTGGCAACCTGCTCTACAACGGCCGCAGAGGGGAATTGATCATCATTGACTGGGCCCTGCGCGAGCGGCTGAGCCGCGCACAGCGCCGCCACCTCGCGCTGCTTTTCCTGATGGTTGCGCTGCGCGATCCGGTTGGGGCCTCGGACGCGATCACCGCCGTGGCGGAGCAACCCGTTCGGCGTAGTTCGCGAAAGCGGGAGGTGGTCTGGAACCGCGTCCGCCGCTTTCTGGACACCTTACCGCTGACTCGTTTGCCGAGCGCCACCGATGCCATGCGGCTGTTAGAGGATGTGGCGTTTCAGGGAATACGCTTCCCCGCCCCGCTGATCATGCTTTCAAAGGTGGTGTTCACATTGGACGGTATCCTGGTGGACATCGGCGGAGACGGCGCTTCGATGGGCGCGGTCATGGCACGGCACATCGCGCACCGCTGGCTTACGGATCGCGCCGCCATTGCCTCGCCGCTCACCTCGCGCGATTGGGCCACGCTCCAATGTAGCGCGCTGCTCTACAGTAGCCGGCTGTTGATCAAAGGCGAACAGACGATTGTAGATCGGCTTCTATCGCGGCTCCCGGCCCCTGTTGCGCACGCAAAGAGCGCCCCACTCGCACGCTGAAAACTACGATGAGCCGGGTGGGAAGCAGGCGGTGGCTAAGCGGATCCTTGTGCCTGCGCCAGGCGCGCCGCGACGATGCTGTAGACCGAGGGATTGAAAACCAGCCCAATGTGCGTGCCGGTGACTTCGAAATCGCTGTTTGCGTTGCCGGTTCGGCAATATCGCCAATCCACGATTCCATCGTCGCGGGTGTAGATCGCAGTCTGCATCACCGGGATGCCGTCCTTGCACAGCAGGGAGTTGACGAACTCGCAGGTGCACCGTGCCGTGTAGCACTCGGGTAGGACCTGTTCACCGTGCTCCTTGATCACTTGCTCGCGCACCGCTGCTGTTGCCTCCATGACCCTTCGGTGGAGCACCTTGCCGCGAAACGGCGAGCCCAGGGTGATGACCGACGCAACGTCGTCTGGCTGCTGCGCGGCGATGGAGCGCGCCATCATGCCGCCCAGGCTGTGGCCGATCAGGTGGATCTTCCGTCCCGTCTCGCGGATGGCCTTCTCGATGATCTCGGCCAGTCGGTACTTGATCAGCAGGTTGGGACACTCAGCGTTGAGGCGGATACCAGAAAAATAAGAGCGATAACCCACACGCGAAAGCCAGGAACTCAGGTGGGCCATATAAAGGTCACTGCCAAGGAATCCCGGGATGAGAACGACTGCTGAGCCATCCCCGCGCGGCACGCCCAAACCATAGTAGACCGGCGAGGCATGCAGCAAAAGGAGTTCGGCGCCAAAGAACGCCTCTTTCCAGATGGAGATGTCCGCCTCCCCTTCGGGGCGGCCGTTAGGTTGCCGTGACGCCATAGAGCGTAATGGGGCTCCTTCTCTTGCCTCTTCAAAGAACCGGAGTGACTACCCCAGGGGGAGGGTATAAGTATCGCTCTACAAAGGATTCAGTTCCAGTATTTTTTGTTGCTCCATGGCGCGAAAATCCCGCGCCAATCAGGACTTGCCGAGCCGCGGGCCCTTTTTGGACAGCAGCCAGCCACGCACACAACCGAGGTAACGTGCCGTTCTTGTCAGAACCGGCACGCCCCTCGGATCTATGCTGCAGCCAACCCGCCGTGCCCTGAACCGCGTCAAATTAGGCCGCAGCGTGCGCAGCTTGTGCTGTTGCCGTCTTCCGCGGACGGGCGGCGCGCTTGGAAACCACGCGAGGCTTGATCATGGAGTCGATTAATGCCTTTTCGGCATCCACGAACTTCTTGACCCCCTCGCCGGTAATATTGGCCATGGGCAGCAGCCGGAAATGTTTCATCATTTCGATGGTCCGGTTTGCGGCCTTCAGGTCGACATTCATCTGCTGACCGGCGATGTCGAGCAGCTGCTTCTGCATTTCGATAAAAGCATTGCTGGCTTCGCGCGCAAGCTTGGCCAGTTCGGTCTTCTTGACCACTTTGGCTTGGGCATGCCCGTTCGTCACCAGCGTGGTCTCCTTCGCAATCACGTCCAGAAACTTCTTCTGGGCATGGACGAAGTTCTCCATGGCTTCACGGGTGAGGTCTACAAGGTGAGTGCCTGTGTACTTGCCCTTGGAGATTTGCTCGAGCCAATCCAGGGTTTGCTTGCTGGTGATCTTGAGGAACTCCTGCTGCATGGCAATGAAGGTGGCGACCGTCTCCTGCACAAAGTTGGCAGTGGCAGTGGCGGGAATGGAAGCGGAGACGCGTTCCTTGATACCGCCCATGACGATCTCGTTTTCATGTTGTACCAGATTGAGCAGAATCCGCTGCGCCTCGACGAAACTGGAGGTGCCTTCGACCGCCAGTTCGGTCAGGATCGCCATCGGGGAGTGCTCCGGATCGGAGAACTGTTCCTGCAGGTTCTTCATGGCGCCGGCATTCTGCCGCATGATGAGGTCAACGAGAATGCGTTCGGTAGCAAAGACGTTTTCCACACCCTGCTGCAGCCAGCCGGACAATAAGGTTAAGAAAGAAGACGGGTGAGCGTGAGTGGCGGGGCCGGGCTTGTATTCTCTTGGCATGATTGGCCTCCGTAATTGCTGCATTGCAGCACTGAGAAAAATGTACAACTTCGCAGTTGTTATGTCAATATGTAAATGATTTTTTATTGCACCGCGTCATGGGGGCCGGGTGAAGACCGAAACCGTCATCATCAAGAAGTACGGGAATCGCAGGCTCTACGATACTTCGACCAGCCGATACATTAACCTGGAAGAAATTGCGGCCCTTGTCAGAGAGGGGAGACAGGTGCGCGTGGTGGACGCTAAGACCGGCCAGGACCTGACGCGCGTGACCCTCACCCAGATCATCGTGGAGGATGCCAAGGGCGGCCCGACCGGCCTGCCGTTGGAATTGCTCCGCCAGCTCATCGTGGCCTCCGACCACGTGGGGCGGGAGTTCGTGATGTGGTACCTGAATTCTGCCTTCAGCGCCTACCGGAAGGTGCAGGACTCGCTGCAAAGCGGGTTGAATCAGGTTCGTTCCGCCGCCTTGTCTCCCCTGCAGATCATGAAAGGCTCGATCGGGTCCGCCGAAGCGGACGACAGTGCTCTGCGCGCGCGGATCGCGGAATTGGAAGCTCGCCTGAAAAAGCCAGAGCGCCCGCAGAAGCGCTCCAAAGCCAAGCGTTGAAGCTGCACCGATCAGCCCAAGGGCTTTATGCCGACGACCTGGTGTGAGCGGCGAGTTCGCAGGATGTTTCACGGATGTCTTCCGCGGTATCGCTCCACGTGGTCCGCGCGGCTGAAGGAATAAAGCTCATGGCCCGCTCGGCCAAGGCCGTGATCGTCAGGCTGGGGTTGACGCCGAGGTTGGCGGCCACGACCGATCCGTCGCACACGTACATATTCTTGTACCCAAACATGCGGTTGGCGTGGTCTACCACGCCGCGATCGCGGGAATGGGCCATGGTGCAGCCGCCGACACAGTGAGCGGTGCCGGGCACGTTGAACAGGATCTCCGGCACCATGCTCATGGCGGTTCCGCCGGTAAGCTGCGCCAAATATTGGGCAAAACGGTTGGCTTGCGGGATGAAGGTCGGGATCCTTTCGCCGCGGCTGACAAGACTCTTACGGAACGGCCAGAACCAGGGGCGCTCCCAGCGCATGTCGATGTGGCCTTCCAGCGCCTGCATGCAGAGCAGGATAACGGTTTCCCGCGCCCAGCCCCAGGGTTGGAACAGCCGCAGCGTCTTGAGCGGGTGCCGCAGCAGGGAGACAACCACATTCTTCATCCAAAGGAAAATGCGCAGCGGGCCGGGCCGCCCTCCGGTCAGCAGCGTGGTGAGAAACATCATGGTGTCCGAGCCGCCGGGGTAACGCACGGGTTCCACATGCGTATGCTCGTCGATGTAGATGCCGCAACCGATGGCGATGCCTTTCGACAAGTCCTCGGCACAACCCGGTATCCGCAGACTGAGCAGCGATTCGGAATTCGTGCGGACGTACTTGCCGAGTTGATCGCTGACGGCCGGCAACGAGCCGTTTTCTTTCAATTTGAACAGCAGTTCCGTAGTTCCCAGCGCAGAGGCGGCGAAGACGATGCCCCGGCAGGTGAAGCGCTGGGGGTTGCGGCGTACCCACGCCGTCGAACGGACGGTGCGCACTTCGTAGCCGGCGCTTCCATCGGCGGCCCCGTGCAGCGGCCGGATACCGACGACCTTGGTCTCCGGGAACACGCGCGCACCGTGTTTTTCGGCTAAATACAGATAGTTCTGGTCCAGGCTGTTCTTGGCCCCGTGGCGGCAGCCCATCATGCAGCCGCCGCAGGCGATGCAGGTGGTGCGCTCCGGCCCTTCTCCGGCAAAGAAAGGATCAGGAAAGGTTTGGCCGCCCGACTCTCCCTCGGGCGGTTGGAAGACCGCCACGTTGGTGCGGTAGAAGGTATGTCCAATGCCCAGGGAATCAGCCGCGCGCTTCAACAGATGATCGGCCGGGCCGAAGATGTGGTTCTCGACCACGCCCAGCATGCGGCTCGCGGTCTCGTAATGCTGCGGCATTTCCGATTTCAAATCCGCCAGCCCCGTCCACGATCCCATGTCCCAAACTTTGTCGGGGGGGCGCAGCAACGTGTTGGCGAAGGTAATCGAGCCGCCGCCCACGGCGCAGCCATGAAGAATGGTGACGCGGCGAAAGAAACGCATGTTGAAGAAGCCGCGCAATCCCAGCTTGGGACGCCAAAACCAGCGATGGATCGACCAGCTGGTGTGCGGGAAATCTTCCGGTCGCCAACGCCGCCCCATCTCCATCACGGCAACACGATAGCCCTTGGCTACCAGCCGGTGCGCAGCCACACTGCCGCCGAAGCCGGAGCCGATTACGATGAAGTCGAAATCGAACCCAGCCTGCTGGCGGCCGGTGTCGACGGCATCAGAAGCGTTAGATTCGCGGGCTCGATCCCGTAGACTTGCCGGCGACAGCGGATTATTGTTGCTTTGCCCGAGGAGGGACGCGCAGTGCGGAAGCTGACCGAGGTCGAGGAAGCCAAGGCTTTGATGACGGAGGCCACGGAATGGTCGGTCATGAAGTGGCTGCGCGAGAAGAAACGGGTGCGCAAGGCTGCGGACCGTGCCAACGACGCCCTGGATGAATTGTCGGAGCAGACGAAACTCCTGTGGCCGGACGAGCTGCGAGCCGCCTATGGCGCCTTGGCGCAGAATACCAGCCGCGGAAACCAGGCGGAGGCTCAAATTCCGAACGCCGTTAAGCAGGTGAAGCGGGCGGATGACGAAGCCTTTCGCGCTCACTTGGATGCGGAAAGCACGTTTGACGAAGCCGAGAGGCAGTTGAGCACTCGCATGGCTCGGGAGGGCTGCCGAAAAGCCATCAACTCGTGGGAACTGCATGAGAAAGCCATCCGCCTAGCGGAGCGCCTCATACCCTCACAGCAGGGATAGTTCGACAACATCTGCCACTTGCTTCCCGCAATCAGGCAACAGCCACGCCGCCATTCTGGCCACCTTGCTGGACACTTGGCGACAGTGGTCCTGGCCCTGGCGCCGCCGGCTTGGCAATCGCTGCCGGTTTCGCTGCCGCGGCGGATCTCGAAGCTGCTCGTTCTTCAAATAACAGCCGGCGCAACGACCGAAGATCATTCAGGATGCGACGGTTGCAGTTAGTGTGGAAATGCAGCTTCTCCAGACTGTAGTACACGACCCGCAGTGCGTCCAGTTGGCGCGAAGATTTTGCGCTCGTCTCTTTCTGCATCTGTGCTTGGATCAGTCCTTCGATGTCACGCCGGGCGTCAACTACAGCGTCGGACAAGATGCGGGAAAAATCGTAGGCGCTTTCGATGCTGTCGAAAGGTTGTTCGGATTGCCGTTCCATTATCAGTACTCCGTTTGTTCTTGCATGGGGCTTGAAGAATTATGAATGTGTGGACTAGGACGGTACAGCAAAGATACCGAAAAGATGATTCCACCCGGGCCTGGTTTGGTCTGTGACGTAACGCACGCGCCGCGGTGATTTTCGTCCAAATTCGCGGTGATGTGCGTCCAAGTTCGCGAAAGCAATTGCAAGCAATCGCTAGCCATGGCAGGGCAGAGGCGAAGTTAAGGCGAAACCCGTCGCGCGCTGCAGTTTTGGCCCATTTAGCATGTCCTAGTGTGATGCATGTCACAGCACATGTCCCACGGTAACCAGATAATGCTTTCCGGGAAGCAAGTTCACCGCGCAGAAAAATCGGGTTTTGCTTCCCTCGTTGGTCCAGCAGTACCCGCCACTCAGACGAAACAGGAGATGTGGATCATTATGTCAGACGGCATTCAGTCGCATTCGCAAATAGCACCCTGGTTGGCACAGGGGCATGCACTTTTTTTGTTCCTGCATGTTCTGGGTGTGGCGTGCTTCGCCTACATCGTGGCCAGGCGGCTGGTGCCGCTGCTGCGGGCGGAGCGTGATCTGCGCTTTGACCGGCCGTTGGCGCGGCTGGGCAAAGTTCTGAAGTTCTGGCTGGGGCAGTGGAAGCATCCGCGCTACAAGACTGCCGGCACACTTCACATCCTTATATTTGCCGGATTCATTCTGCTGGCGATGCGCGCCTTCACCGTACTGATCGTCGGTGTCTCGCAGAATTTCGTGATGCCGGGCCTGTCGGGAGAAGCCGGACATATATATGAGGTT
>Ga0187769_10000654_pt1 | contig 19183 bp, 17 predicted proteins | sample 0116_SJ02_MP02_1_FD_133140 | JGI IMG/M metagenome (GOLD analysis project Ga0187769, IMG submission 133140) | Tropical peat soil microbial communities from peatlands in Department of Meta, Colombia - 0116_SJ02_MP02_10_MG | ecosystem: Environmental > Terrestrial > Soil > Wetlands > Peat | place... | reverse complement strand
TGGCGTCGTCGACACCGCCCGGCGCGAAGCCGACGATCATGGTGACCGGACGTTCCGGATAGTTTTGCGCCGATGCCGTGCCGGCAGCGAAAGGCGCGGCTGAAAAACATGCCGCCAGAATCGCCGCGGTGAGCGCGCGCGACGAAGCCGCGAAAGCCATGACGTCCTCCCCTGCGGCGGCCTTTGGTTTCTTGTGATGCAACCGCTTTTTACGGAACCCGATATTCGGTCCGATCCGTACCTGCCCGCAAGGGCGATGCGGCGACACGTCGCTGACGGGCGATCCAGAGATTCCTATTGTTCGTTGACGGCCAGGTGCCGTTCGCCGCGATCCGGCAGGTGCTCGACGACGATCATGCGGTCAACCTTGCCGGCTTCGAACGCCTGCAGGAACTCCGCATAGTTCTTGAACGAAACGCAGCCGAACGACTGGCCGCTCGACCCGAGCATATAGGGATGGGCGAGAATGCCGGCGCGGCCGAACATTTTGCCGTCGTCGACCGGGTTCATGCGGATGGCGCGAACGCCGTGGAACAGGCCGTCGCGCAGCGCCAGATTGTAGACATTGGGCGGCGTCGGGCCGCGCGCCCGTTCCCGCACCGCGCGCGGATCGTCCATGTTGCCGCCTAGCCCCGAATGCGCTTCGAGCCGCAGGCCATCGGGCATGTAGACGGTGTGCGCGACAATGTCATAGATCGCGGTGTGGCCGTCGGACGCGACGCCGGAAGGTTGGCGTTCAGGCGCGAACAGCTTGGCGAGCCAGGTGCGCGGCGCGGCCGGCTGTACCGGCGCGGTGGCGGCTACCTGCGCCGGCGGCGGTTTGGCCGGTGGTTCGGCAATCTCGCGCGCTGCCGGTTTTGGCGCCGGCACGGCAATCGGATGCTCGGCAACTTGTGTCGACGACAGCGGCGCCGTTTTCTCAGGCAGAGCGCCGGTCGTCATGCCGGACAGCGGTTCGGGATCGAACATGCTCAGCGCCGCCGCGATGCGGCCGGACGGCGGGGCTGCGGCGATCAACGGCTTTGCCGGCAATGCGGCGGTTTCATGCCGCGCCGGGTTAGTCGGCTCGGCGCGCGGTCGCGGCAGCGGCGGATGAAACTCCGCCGCCTCGGACACTTCAGCGGCGGGCGCAGCCGACGCGACGACGTCGTTCGAGTGGGCCGGCGCCGCCGCCAGATCGGCAAACGCGGCGATGATGCGCTCCGTGCCGGTCTGGCTCAGCGCGGCCATTTCCAAGGCGAGCGGCGTGGTCTTGAGATGCGGCGTGCCGTTGAGCGCGGTGGAAACCATCCAGGCGGCGGCCACCGCGGCGGTGCCGGCGATGGTGCCCGCGGTGGTTACGGTTGTGACCCCGACCCCGACGGTACGGCACACCGCCCGGCGGTAACCGGGGGTCGCGGCACGGCGATCGAACGCGGTGACGCCGGGATAGGTCGCGGCCCTGCGCGGCATGATACGCGAAACGCGATTGCGGAGGGCTTAGCGCGCGGAACTGGCTTGCCGCGCGCGCACGTGCGCGCCGGCCTTCGATTGCCCGGCTGTTGTGGATCCCGTCCCGACCTTACGCATTGGCACCCTCACCGCATGTCCCCTTAATTCGATGACAATGCATTGCTAATCTTAAGCGGCTGTAAATTGACCCCACGGTGTCATTGTTGGGGCGGCCGGACCGCCCCGCCGGCGCCCCATAAAAGACGGAATTGCTAACGCGATTGGGTGGGAGGTTCGAAGCCATAGCGTCCGAAGATGCGCTGTGCCGGTTCGCCTAGAATGAATTCCGCGAATTGCGTGGCTGCGGGCGGAGCACCCGTTATTACGGTCAGCCCATAGTCGGCGCCGACTGAAAGCGCATCCGGGAGCTCGACAATTCGCTGCTCGGGGTGCTGTTTCGCCGCATCGCGGGTAGCGGTGCAATAGGCAAGGAAAATATCGGCGCGGCCCGTCGCGACATTCCAGCCGTAGATCGTTTCGCCCTCCGGCGGCTGCGGACTGTCGGTACGTTCCATGAGCTGGAGTGCCTTTTTCTCCAACGCGGCCTGCGCCCCGGGCCTGATGATTTCGGCCTTGCGGAACACTTCGAAGGCGTAGTCGCCCGACGGATCCGATTTGGGCGTCGAGATGCCGAGCTTTACGGCGGGGTCGAGCATTGCAGCGAGCAGGCTCGCGCTGTCTGTTGCGAGTCCCGGCCGTACCAGCGCACACAGCTTGTTGCGCGCGAACATGCGGACCGGACCGCTCTTGGCCATCGCATGCAGCGCCTGCGGATGCTCCATGTTGGCTGATGCAAACACATCAGCCGCCGCGCCGCCGCCGATCTCGTCCTTCAACAGGCCGGATGGACCGAACTTGAGCTGGACAGTGTTGCCGCTCTCGGTGCCGAATGCTTGCGCAATCTCCGTCAATGCCGCTCGCAGGCTGCCGGCAGCGTAGAGCCTGATTACGTCGGCGCGGGCGGAGGCAGTCATCTGACCCAGAGCTATGAATAGGAGTGCTAAGAATGCGCGCATAGGCTCAATTTACTCGCCGCTCGACGCTAGGCCCGTAAGGAGAACTAGAACCAACGAGTGCAGGTCCTAGGCAACTCATAAATATCTTGCAACACTATAAGGCGCGCATTTGTGTCCCGCCACACTCGGAACGGCTCTCGATCAAACCACCGGACGATACGACATGAAAAAGCTCACCATCGGCGACGTTACCATTACCAGCATCATCGAGCGGGACGGGCCGTGGCGGAAGCCGGCGGAGATGTTTCCCGCTTACGATCCTGAGGTTGGCAAACGCCATCTCGCCGAACTCGATGCGGAAGTGTTCGATCCGGCCTCGGGCAAGATGGTCATCACCTATCAGACCTATATCGTGCGCACGCCCAAGCACACGGTGCTGATCGACACCTGCACTGGCGAGGACAAGGGCTACCCGCCGCCGATGGACTTTCCGAAAAAGCCCTGGCTCGACGGCTTTGCCGCAACGGGCTTGCGCTTCGAAGACATCGACTACGTGTTCTGCACCCATCTGCACATCGACCACACCGGCTGGAACACGCTGCTGCGCGACGGCCAATGGGTGCCGACCTTCCCCAAGGCCAAATACATTTTTCACAAGGGCGAATACGCCGCCTGGGAAGAGTCGAACAAGCGCGGCGAGAACCGGCCCGGCGGCGGCGGCAACGTGTGGGGCTTTAACTGCGAGCCGATCGTCAAAGCCGGCCAGGCGCTATTGGTCGACGAAAACCATCAGCTCGACGACACCTTCTCGCTCATTCTGACGCCGGGCCATTCGCCGTGCCATTGCTGCGTCAATATCCGCTCGCGCGGAAAGGAAGCGGTCGTCGTCGGCGATCTCATGCATCACGCCCTGCAGTGCCGCGAGCCGGACTGGTCGACGATTTTCGACTGGGACCCCGCGCAGGCGGCGCGGTCGCGCCGCAAATTCTTAAGCGATACGGCCGGGACCGGCAAATTCGTGCTGCCGATCCATTTCCCGCATCCGACCACCGGGCTGATCGAGGCGGACGGCGCGCGCTTCCGTTATAAATTCATGCGCTAAGCTCGCTACGCACCTAGTGGTCTGATTTTAACATTCGCACTCGGGTTCGGCAGCCTCTTTTGCGAATGTTAAAATCTAAAGGCTACTAGCAAATAATAGTGCTAGTAGAGCTTTGGATTTGACATTCGCTTCACGAGTTTGCAGGCAGGTGGGTAGCGAATGTCAAATCCGCTCTACTAAAGGAAGTGCTAGGATTTCATCATGGCGCAAGCACAGCCCAAATCCGATCACACCGGGCGCGACTGGCCGTTCGAGGTCGCGCCGCTGCATCCCGTGCTCGGCTGCGAGATTAAGGGCATCACGCTGGAACAGGCGGTATCGCCGCAATTGTTTGCCAAGGTCTATGAGGCCTTCCTCGACTATGAGCTGATCCTGTTTCGCGACGTCGACCTGCCGCCGGCGACGCAAGTCGCCTTTGCCAGGAATTTCGGCGAAGTGCAGGTCCATGTGCTCAGCGACACCTACGGCTACAAGGACCATCCGGAGATCTACACGCTGTCGAACCTCGACGCCGGCGGCAAACCGAGCGGCAAACATCCGGACAAGGGCACGCTGTTTTGGCACACCGACGGCTCGTGGCGCGAGCGCACCGGGCAGGCCACCATGATGTATTCGGAAATCGTGCCGCCGGTCGGAGGCGAAACCGAGTTCGCCGACATGTATTCGGCTTACGATCTTTTGCCCGCGGCGATCAAGGCGAAGATCGAGGGCCGGCGCGCGCTGCATAATCTCGATTTTTCGCGTACCCGTCGCCACGGCGAAGACCCGCTCACGGCGGCGCAACGGGCCAAGGTGCCGCCGGTTTCGCATCCGATCGTGCGCACCCATCCCGACACCGGCCGCAAAGCGATTTTCCTCGGCGATCATGCCGAATGGATCGAGGGCATGGCTTACGACGATGGCCGCGCCCTGATCGAGGAGGTCAACGCGCTGATCGCGCCGCCTTCGCGCGTCTACAGCCACCGCTGGTCGCCGCGCGAATGCATGGTGTGGGACAATCGCTGCACGCTGCATCGCGCCACGCCGTTCGACGAAGCGCGCGAAAAGCGCGTGATGCGCCGCTGCACCATTCTCGGCGACCGGCCGTTTTGAAATTTCCCTCTCCCGCAACGGAGAGGAGATACGACGTCGATTGTGAGCCCAATAGGTGAATTCCATGCCGATCCAATCCAAATATTTGTTCGTCGCCTCGATGGACGTCGATCCGGATAAGGAGGCGCTGTTCAACGAAGTCTACGACACCGAGCACGTGCCCAATCTGCTTAAAGTGCCGGGCGTGCGCGCGGTGGCGCGCATGGAAGGCGAGCCGTTCGTCATCAGTCTCGGCGGCGAAGAAAGACGCGTGTCGCATGACGGCCCGCGCCACAGCGCGCTCTACGAGATCGACAGCCCGCATGTTCTTGTGAGCCCCGAATGGGCCAAGGCCGCCGAAGCCGGCCGCTGGCCGACGCAAGTGCGGCCCTTCACCCGCAACCGCCGGCATGCGCTCTATCGGTTGCGGTAGTGCAGCATCCTCCCCCGCGCAAGCGGGGAAGGGGGACCACCCGAAGCTCACGCAGTGAGCGAGGGGTGGTGGAAGGGGCGATTGAGTCCGCGCTTCCCTTTCGTTGCCGGAGCAGCGTCGAAGCGCGCGCCCCTCCCACCATCCTCGCTCGTTGCACTCGCTCGGATGGTCCCCCCTCCCCGCTATCGCGGGGCGGGAGGAAAGACTGCATCGCAGATTGACAGAACAATGACGGACGGCGCACAACAGCGGCCCCCGACCTCACCGGAAAACTCCATGATTACAGAAAGAAAGCCGGCCGCCTTCGGCGACCTGCGCGGCTGGATCAAGGCGCTCGAAGCCGCCGGCGAAGTGCACAAGATCGACGCGGAAGTCGACTGGAACGTCGAGCTCGGCACCGTCGCGCGGCTGGCGCAAGGCGCCGGCACCGGACCGGCGCTCCTGTTCGCCAACATCCGCGATTACGGCGCCAACGCCCGCTGCCGGCAGGTCTTCGCCGGCGGGCTCTCCAGCGCGCGCCGCATCGCCATGATGCTCGGACTTTCGCCCGACACCCATCCGCGCGAACTGGTCAAGCTCAGCCGCAATCTGCTGACCGGCAGCGTGCCGCCGAAAATCGTCAAGACCGGCCCTGTCAAGGACAATATCGTCAAGGACGGCGACATCGATCTCTACGAATTCCCGGTGCCGCAGTGGAACCGCGCCGACGGCGGCCGCTACATCCTCACTTATGGCGGCGTCGTTACCAAAGATCCCGATACCGGCGTCATGAACGTCGGCGTTTACCGCGGCATGATCGGCAGCAAGACGACGATCCCGATCCTGATGTGGCGCGCGCAACACATCGGCCACCACGTCACGGCCTGGCAGCAGAAAGGCCACAAGGAAATGCCGATCGCGGTCGCCATCGGCTGGGAGGACTCGCTCGGTTTCGTCGCCGGCTCGCCGGTGCCCAAGGGCCTGTGCGAATACGACGTCATCGGCGCGGTGCGCGGCGCCCCGGTCGAGCTGGTCAAATGCGAAACCGTCGATCTCTATGTGCCGGCCAGCGCCGAAATCGTGATCGAAGGCTATCTCGGGCTGGATCCCTCGACCTACGAAATGGAAGGCCCGTTCGCCGAAGTCACCGGATACTATGCCGGCGACCGCTCGCCGAAGCCGGCGATCCGCGTCACCTGCGTCACCCACCGCAAGGACCCGATCTTCCGCGGCACCATCGAAGGCTCGATGCCCGGCAGCTATTCCGAGAACGGCGTATGCTCCTCGATCATGCGCGCGGCCACCGCCTGGAACGTGCTCGACCGCGCCGGCGTGCCCGGCGTCACCGACGTGTGGTGTCCGCCGGTGCAGGCCGGCGTCAACGTCCTGGTGCAGATCAGGCAGAGCTATCGCGGCCAGGCCAAACAGGTCGCCAACGCGCTGTGGGGCGCGTCGGCCGGGCACGTGCGCTACAAGCAGGTCACTGTGGTCGACGACGACATCGACATCCACGATTACGCGGCGGTCGATTGGGCGATCGCCTATCGCGTCAACGCCGGCGAGGACGACATCGTCGTCATGCCGGCGACGTTCGGGCTCGGGCTCGACCCCTCGACGCGCAAGCGCGACCGCAACACCTCGCTCTACGGCACCGGCAAGTGGAACCGCGTGCTGATCGACGCCACCATGAATCTCGATTACGACCCCGATCCGGATTTCGGCGGCGCCCGTTTCCCGCCGCTGGTGACGCCGGCGCCCGAGGACCTCGCGGCGGTGAAAGCGCGCTGGGATGAGCTCGGTTTAAGCAAGCGCAAATCGGACGACGGATGACAGAGGACAGACAAGGATGCTGACGAAGCACGGCGTCCATCATCCGTCCTCCGTCGTCTGTCGGCCGTCTACCGGCAGCTGCGGCCTTCCCTCCGGCACCTGCATGTCGAAGGCGGCGAGCAAAATCGCGGTGCCGGCATAATTGCCCATCAGCAAGACCAGATCGACCAGCATGGGCGGCTTGAACAGCGCCTTGAGCCGCGCGAACGCCGCTGCCGATACCTTGTGGGTGCGAAACACTTCGCGGCCGAACTCGATAATCGCGGCGCAGGTCTCGTCGAGATCGTCCGTGCTTTTGCGGTGCTTGATGACGTCGATCACGTCCGGCGCCAGGCCGACTTTCAAGGCTTCCGGCTCGTGCGCCGCCCATTCGAAACGGCTGTCCATTTCGCGCGCCACGGTGAGGATTGCGACCTCGCGCGTTTTCGGATCGAAGCCAGCCTCTTGCCGCAGGTAATGGTTGGTGGCGTTGTGCGCGTCCACCGTTTTGCTGCTGTAGAGGTGAATGCCGGCCGGCCCGCGTAAGCCAACGATGGTCTTGCCCGGCGTGTTGGCGCGGTCATAGGCGCGCTTGCCGACCTCGTCCAAATCCTCGCGCTTTAACAGCGGCAGGCGACAGCCGGATTGCGGATCGATGTCGGCCGGCATTTTCGTTCTCCATGTTGCGAGCGTCGCGCGTTTGCTGGATCATCGGCGGGCGATCGCAGGATAAAGGCAGGTTCAATGTTTGAAAACTTCACCCGTACCGAAATCAAAACCTCGGGCGCGCGCATTGTCACTGTCCATGGCGGCAAGGGCCCGCCGCTTTTGCTCATGCACGGCAATCCGTTCAGCCATCTGTCATGGCATAAATTCGCACCTCGCCTCGCCCAGGAATTCACCGTAGTCGCCACCGATCTGCGCGGCTACGGCGATTCCGAGAAGCCGCCGGGCGGCAAAAATCACGAGAATTACTCGTTCCGCGCCATGGCGGCCGACCAGATCGAGGTGATGGCCGCGCTCGGGCACCAGCGTTTCTATGCCGCCGGCCACGACCGCGGCGCGCGCGTCTTACACCGCATGTGCCTCGACCATCCGCAGGCGGTGGCGCGTGCGGCCATCCTCGACATCATGCCGCAGCATCATTTGTTCAACCACGTCACCAAGCTCTGGGCGACGTTTTCGTGGCACTGGTTCTTCATGATCCAACCTTTCGACTTCCCCGAACATTTGATGAGCGCCGATCCGGACTTTTTCATCGAGAAAAAGCTCGCCAAGACCGCGCAAGGCTTGAGCTTCTTCGATCCGCGGGCGCTCGCCGAATACAAGCGCTATATGCGCAATCCGGCGACTGTGCATGCCATGTGCGAGGATTATCGGGCCTGCGCCACCGTCGATCTCGACATGGACATACTGGATTTCGAGGCGGGACGAAAAATTACCTGCCCGGTTTTGCTGCTGTGGGGCGCGACCGGCGGAGTGGGACGCAATCACGATCCGGGCCCCGCCGAAATCTGGCGGCGCTACGCCGGCGATATCCGCGGCGCCAAGGCGCTGCCGTGCGGGCATTATCTCTCGGAAGAAGCGCCGGAGGAGACGTATAAGGAATTGCGCGACTTCTTCGTCGGCGGGGAACTCGCCTAGGCCGTCATTCCGGATTGTCGCGCAGCGGCAAGTCCGGAATCCATAGCCACCGCGGTGTCAGGCGTGATTGAGTCTTGTCCAATCGTGACTATGGATTCCGGGTTCGCGCTACGCGCGCTCCGGAATGATTGGCGTCAACTAGCCGCCGGCGCCGGCTCGGCGAGGAAATTTTTCATCACGTACCACAACAGCTGGCCGTTCTTGCTGAAGCCTTCGCTGTGCGCCGTGTTCGGCAGGATCACATATTGCCGGTCGCCGTTCGGCAACTGGCGGAAGAAGTCGAGCAGATCGTCATCAGTCGAGTTGCCGTCCCATTCGCCGCGCGTCATCAGGACCGGCGAGAGCACTTTCTTCGGATCGACCAGCGGCAGGTTGACCGCCATATCGATATAGGTGCCGGCTGGAATAGTGTCGCCGAACTTCATCTCGGTCGTGACCAGCGCGTCGACCATCGCCGGATCGTAGATGCCGGGGTGGCCGTCGCGGCTGAAGATCGAGCGGATCATGGCGGCGTCGCGCTTGCGCCGCGGGTTGGCGCGCAGCTCGGCGATGCGGTCGCGCCGGCGCTGGATTTCCGCGGCACCTTCGCCCTTATAGGTGGATGCCGCGAGAACGAGCCGGTCGACGCGATCGGGCACGGCTTGCGCAAAGGCGGCGGCGCGGATGCTGCCGGACGATTCGCCGAACATGTGCACTTTGCCGCGTCCGGTTTCTTTGAGCACCACCGGCATCGCCGCCTTGAGGTCCTCGACGCCGCTGGCGATATCGGAATTGTTGCCCGAACTGCCGGAATAGCCGTAGCCGTCGTGGTCCATGGTCCAGACGTCGTAGCCGTAGCCGGCGAACACGTTCATGAACGAATATTCGCGATTGCCGGGAACGCCCAGATCGTAGGACGACCGCGCCGACAGCGACGAGCCATGCACCAGGAACAAGACCGGCAGCGGCGGTTCGCCGGGCTTGGGCGCACCGAGCCGCTTGCGCCACAAATTAAGCTTCACGTCGCCTTTTTGGGCCCAATATTCGTGGCTCCAGATATCGGCCGGCGCCGGGTCTGCCAGCGCGACCGTGGCAGGCGCCCCGGCAAGGCCGGCAGCGAGGCCGACGCTGGCGCTGGCGAGCAATGTGCGGCGGGCGATCCGGCGTTCATTCATGACGGGGTCTCTCTTCGACGGCTTTCCGGTGCGAGCTTAGCAGATGCTCCGGACTTCCGGCAGATGGGGTTTGGCCGAACAAGGCGCGAGTACTGGACCCGCTTGCTCTCGCCCCGGCGCACGACATCTGCTAGTGGGGGGCTTGATCGCGCCGGGTGGGGGTGGCAGCGGAGCGAATTCGCAATGGATGCGCAGACAGCCGGTCCGGAGCGCGGCATACTGAGCAGACTGCGCGGCGGCGCGCGCTTCTTCGACCGCAAGGTCGGCTTGAGCCGGATCGGCCTGGCGGTCAGCCTGACCATTATCGCGGTCGCCGTCGTGGTGCTCTACCGCATCCTGCGCGACATCGATGTCGACGAATTGATCGATGCGCTCGAAGCCACCGATTGGCGCACCCTGATCACGGCCGGTCTGTTCGTCGCAGCCGGCTATCTGACCCTGACTTTTTACGATCTGTTCGCGTTGCGTACCATCGGCCGCACCGAGGTGCCGTATCGCATCGCCGCGCTCGCCGGATTCACCAGCTACTCGATCGGGCACAATGTCGGCGCCAGCGTGTTCTCCGGCGGCGCGGTGCGCTACCGCATCTATTCCGGCTTTGGACTTTCCATCGTCGAAGTCACCAAGATCTGTTTCGTCGCCGGCCTGACGTTCTGGCTCGGCAACGTCACCGTCCTGGGCCTGGGCGTTCTCGAAGCGCCGCAGGCCGCGCGTTCGCTCGATCAATTGCCGCTATGGACCAACCGGCTGTTCGCGCTGGTACTGCTCTTGCTGCTCGGCGCCTATATCGCCTGGGTCTGGGTCAAGCCCCGGGTCATCGGCCGCGAGGGCTGGCAGATTACGCTGCCCGGCGGGCCGCTCACTCTCATTCAGATCGTGATCGGCATCGTCGATCTCACCTGCTGCGCCGCCGCGATGTATATGCTGGTGCCCGACGAACCCAATCTCGGCTTCGTCACGGTGGCGGTCATCTTTGTCGCCGCGACGCTGCTCGGTTTCGCCAGCCATGCGCCGGGCGGGCTCGGCGTCTTCGACGCCGCGATGCTGGTGGCGCTGTGGCAATTCGACAAGGAAGACCTGCTCGCCGGGCTGCTGCTGTTCCGGCTACTCTATTACGTTATCCCGTTTGTGCTCTCGCTCGCGATATTGGCGACGCGCGAAGTCTTGCTGAGCCGCGCTTCACGTCGCATATCTGCCATAACGCCGCCGCCTGCCAATGCGCGTAGAGGCAAAAAGTCGGACGTGGCTTGATCCGCGGCCGAACGGGCTCTGCAAGGGATTTCATGAGCTTGGCTGAAGAACGGACACTGCTGAGCGCCAAGCGTTGGCGCGGCGGGCGCTTCGTCATCGCCGTCACTGCGATCGTTTTCGCCGTGTTGGCGATCGCCGGCGCGCTGCCGGTCCCCTACGCGGTGGCCGGTTTCGCCATCGTTGCGGCTGCCGCGCTGCTTGCAGTGCGCGCCACCAAGGAAAAAGACCGCCTGGCGTTGCCGGTCGCCATTTCCGAGCGCGGCGACGATCTGCTGCGCGCGGTCGTCGCCGGTCTGCCGGATCCGGTGGTCGCGCTCGACCGCGACGGCCGCGTGCTGGCGCTCAACGAGCGCGCCCGGGCCTTGGCGCCGGCGTTGCGGCAAGGCGAGCCCGTGGCTTTTGCGCTGCGCATGCCGGAACTGATCGAGGCCATCGCGCGCGCCGCGGCAGAGGGCGGGGAGCAGCGCGTCGTCTATTTCGAGCGCGTGCCGCTCGATCGCTGGTTCGAGACCGTCGTCATGCCGGTCAAGCGCGAGCCGAACGCCGCCAAGCCCGATCTCGTGCTGATGACGTTTCACGACCTCACTCCGCTGCGTCGGGTCGAGGAAATGCGCGCCGACTTCGTCGCCAATGCCAGCCACGAGCTGCGCACGCCGCTGGCCGCGTTGCTCGGCTTCATCGAGACGCTGCAAGGCTCGGCGCGCGAGGACGCCAAGGCGCGCGAGCGCTTTCTCGCCATCATGCAGGAGCAGGCGCGGCGCATGGCGCGCCTGATCGACGACCTGTTGTCGCTGTCGCGCATCGAACTCAATGCGCACCGCCGGCCGGACACGCCGGTCGACCTGGTGCCGATCGTCCGCCAGGTCGTTGACGGGCTGGAAACGCTGGCGCGCGACCGCGGCGTGAGCGTCAATATCGACCCGGTCGACGCGCTCACCGTGCTCGGCGACCGCGACGAACTGGTGCGCATTTTCGAAAACCTGGTGGAGAACGCGCTCAAATACGGCGCCGCCGGCCGGCGCGTGGACATCAAGATCGGCCTTGGCACGACCGGCGACGGCGAGCCGGACTCCCAAGTGAGCGTGCGCGATTACGGGCCGGGTATCGCGCCCGAGCACCTGCCGCGGCTGACCGAGCGGTTCTATCGCGTCGACGTCACCGAAAGCCGCGCCCAAGGCGGAACCGGCCTGGGTCTCGCGCTGGTCAAACACATCCTCAACCGCCACCGCGGGCGGCTGACGATCGACAGCGCCCCCGGCGAAGGCGCCACTTTCACCGTCCACCTGCCCACTGCGGTTCCCGCCCTTCCGCGTTAAACTGACGCTGTCTCAACGACTTATAATGTCATCTAATCGTCATGTGACGCTCATAGAACGGTTATGGGCCGAAACTAACCATGGCGCCGCTGCGGGTTCGCCTTGCTAGGGGCACCTCCCGATGCAGCGTTCCGACAGACAGCGATCCGAAACCGAAGCGCCCAGGAGGACGTTGCGCCGACACGGGTCACCCCGCGTCGCCCGAAATCCCAATTACAGGAGAGATACCGTGAAACACCTGACATCGCTCGCCGTCGCCGGCATACTGGCTGCGATGGCCGTTCCCGCCGCCGCCATGGATATTTCCGGCGCCGGCGCGACCTTCCCCTATCCGATCTACGCCAAATGGGCGGACGCCTATAAGAAAGAAACCGGCAACGGGCTGAACTATCAGTCAATCGGCTCGGGTGGCGGCATCAAGCAGATCGAGGCAAGGACCGTCACGTTCGGCGCCACCGATGCGCCGCTCAAGGGCGACGAACTCGACAAGAACGGCTTGGTGCAGTTTCCGATGGTCATGGGCGGCATCGTGCCGGTCGTGAACCTCGACGGCATCAACGCCGGCGACCTCGTCATCGACGGCCCGACGCTCGCCAAAATCTACCTCGGCGACATCACGACCTGGGATGACCCGGCAATCAAGAAGCTTAATCCCAACGCCAAGCTGCCCTCCACCGCAATCGCCGTCGTGCACCGGTCCGACGGCTCCGGCACCACCTTCAATTTCGCCTATTACCTGGCGCAGGTGAGCGCGGAGTGGAAAGACAAAGTCGGCTTCAATACCTCGGTCGAATGGCCGGTCGGCATCGGCGCCAAGGGTAACGAAGGCGTGTCGAATAATGCCGCTCAGACCAAAGGCTCGATCGGCTATGTCGAGTACGCCTATGCGCTGCAGAACAAGCTGACCTACATGAAAATGGTCAACAAGGACGGCAAGACCGTCGCCCCGACCAGCGATGCATTCCAGGCCGCCGCCGCCAGTGCGGACTGGAATTCGGTACCGGGCTACGGCGTGATTCTGGCCAACCAGTCGGGCGCCACGTCGTGGCCAATGACGGCCGCGACCTTCATCCTGGTGCCCAAGCAGCCGCAGGATCCGGCCGCCACGACCGAAGCACTCAAGTTCTTCGCCTGGGCCTATGCCCATGGCGGCAAGATGGCGGAGGAGCTCGATTACGTGCCGATGCCGAAAAAGGTGGTCGGTGAAATCGAGGCGATGTGGGCCAAGGATATCAAGGACAGCAGCGGCAAACCGCTCCACGTCACCGAGAAGTGAGAGTTTGGGTTCAACCGCAAGGCGCGTGGCGTAGAGCCTTGTGCTGTTTCCACCGGCATGCCGCACGGCCCTCTTGTGCGGCGGCCGGTGGATCGTTTGAGTGGGCGCTCCCGACTTGGGTCAGGACTTGGGTCACGGCTTGGGTCACGGCTTGGGTCAAGGAGCGCCATGATGGATCCCGCCAGGAGCCGGTCCATGGTTGATGTTGCGCTGCAAGGCCAAGGCATCGTGTCGACCGCGGCCGTCGCGCGCGCCCGGGCTCTGGATCGCTTCCGCCTCAGCGACGCGGTTTTCCGCCATCTCACGCGCGCCGCGGCCGCTGCCGTGCTGTTGCTGCTCAGCGGGGTTATCGCCTCGCTCATCGCGGGCGCGCTGCCGGCCATACGGGCATTCGGCCTCGAATTTCTGGTCAGCTCGCGCTGGAACCCGGTCACCGAGATTTTCGGCGCGATGCCCGCGATCTACGGCACGCTGATCACGTCGTTCATCGCCATGCTGATCGCGGTGCCGATCGGCTTGATGATCGCCTTTTTCCTGACCGAGCTTTGCCCGCAATGGATGCGCCGGCCGATCGGCATCGCCATCGAGCTGCTCGCCGGCATCCCCAGCATCATCTACGGCATTTGGGGGCTGTTCATATTCGCCCCGTTCCTGCAGGCGACGCTGCAACCGTTCCTGATCAATACGCTCGGCAACGCCCCGCTGATCGGGCCGCTGTTCGGCGGACCGCCCTACGGCATCGGCATGCTCACCGCAGGGCTCATTCTCGCCATTATGGTGCTGCCGTTTGTCACCGCGATCTCGCGCGACGTGTTCGAAGCGGTGCCCGGGGTGCTCAAGGAGGCCGCCTACGGCGTCGGCTGCACCACCTGGGAAGTGGTGCGTTACGTGGTGCTGCCCTATGCGCGCGTCGGCGTCATCGGCGGCATCATGCTCGGGCTCGGTCGGGCGCTGGGCGAGACCATGGCGGTCACCTTCGTCATCGGCAATGCGCATCGGATCTCCGCCTCGATTATGGCGCCGGGCACCACCATCTCCGCCACCATCGCCAACGAATTCACCGAAGCGGTAGGCGACCTCTACACGTCGGCGCTGATCGAGCTCGGGCTCATCCTGTTCGTCATTACTTTCATCGTGCTCGCCGCTGCGCGCTATCTGCTGCTGCGCATCGAACGCCGGATCGGGTGACGCTGTGGACGATAAAATTCTCGCCGCCCGCTATGGCGCCCGCCGCCGCCGCAATGCTGTCGCCACCGCCTTGGCGCTCCTCGCCACCGCGATCGGACTGGGCTGGCTGGTGCTGATCCTGGGCGCGCTGATATGGCAGGGCTTCTCCGGCCTGTCGCTTGCGGTGTTCACGGAAATGACGCCGCCGCCGGGCTCGAGTGGCGGCCTCCTCAATCCCATCATCGGCAGCTTGATCCTTACCGTGCTCGCCGTCCTGATCGGCACGCCGATCGGCATTCTGGCCGGCACCTACATGGCCGAATACGGCCGTTACGACCGCCTGACCAGTGTGGTGCGCTTCATCAACGACATTTTGTTGAGTGCGCCGTCTATCGTCGTCGGTCTGTTCATCTATGAGGTCATGGTCGCGCCGATGGGCCACTTCTCCGGCTTCGCCGGCGGGGTGGCGCTCGCGGTGCTCGTCATCCCGGTGGTGGTGCGCACCACTGAGGACATGCTCGTGCTGGTGCCCAATGCGCTGCGCGAGGCGGCTACCTCGATCGGCCTGCCGCGCTCGCTGTCGATCACGCGCATCTGCTATCGCGCGGCGCGCGCCGGTATGGTGACCGGCGTGCTGCTCGCCGTGGCGCGCATCAGTGGCGAAACCGCGCCGCTCTTGTTCACCTCGCTCAACAATCAGTTCTGGAGCACCAACCTCAACGGGCCGGTCGCGAGCCTGCCCGTCGTCATCTTCCAATTCGCCCTCAGTCCCTACAAGGACTGGCAATCGCTGGCCTGGACCGGGGCGCTCATCATCACGCTGACCGTGCTCGCTTTGAGCATCACCGCGCGCGCCCTAGTCCCATCGGGAAAACAGTCATGAGCATGAGCGTTGCCTCCGTCACCGTTCCCACCGTCAGCCACGCGGCGACCGACCGGTCGGGCCTCCTGGAGAAGGTCACGATCCGCGACCTCGACTTCTTCTACGGCGAAGCGCGGGCGCTGAAATCGATCAGCCTGCCGCTGTACGAGCACAAGGTCACCGCCTTCATCGGTCCGTCCGGCTGCGGCAAGTCGACCCTGTTGCGCGTGCTCAACCGCATGTACGACCTTTATCCGCACCAGCGCGCCACCGGCGAGGTGGTGTTCGACGGCGAGAACATCCTGTCGCCGAGACAGGACCTTAATTTGTTGCGTGCGCGGATCGGCATGGTGTTCCAGAAGCCGACCCCGTTCCCGATGTCGATCTACGAGAATATCGCCTTCGGCATTCGGCTGTACGAGCGCCTGCCCAAATCCGAGCTCGACGGACGCGTCGAAACCTCGTTACGCCGTGCGGCGCTGTGGGAGGAGGTCAAGGACAAGCTCGGCGCCAACGGCCAGAGCCTGTCCGGCGGCCAGCAGCAGCGGCTGTGCATCGCCCGCACCGTCGCGGTGCGCCCGGAAGTGATCCTGTTCGACGAGCCTTGCTCGGCGCTCGATCCGATCTCGACCGCCAAGATCGAAGAGTTGATCGACGAATTGACCGACGACTATACGATCGTCATCGTCACCCACAACATGCAGCAAGCCGCCCGCGTATCGGAATTCACCGCATTCATGTATCTCGGCGAGTTGATCGAATTTGACGCCACAAGCAAAATGTTCACCGCGCCGCAGGATCAGCGCACGCAGGACTACATCACCGGGCGCTTCGGGTAACGACCATGACCGAAATAACCACCACGCGCATCGACCATACCACCAAGGCTTTCGACACCGATCTGCAGGAAATCACCCGCAAGGTCGCCGAAATGGGCGGGCTCGCGGAGCGGCAAATCGCCGACGCCGTCCAGGCTTTGGTCGATCGCGATCTCGAGCTCGGCGAGCGGGTGATCGCAACCGATCCGACGATCGACGCACTGCAGCGCGAGGTCGAGGACAAGGCCATTCTCACCATCGCGCGGCGACAGCCGATGGCGGTCGACCTGCGCGAGTGCGTCGGCGCCATGCGGGTATGCAACGACCTCGAGCGCATCGGCGACCATGCCAAGCACATCGGCAAGCGTGTCGTCGCGCTCGACGGCGACTTCTATCCGCAGAAACTCATTCGCGGCGTCGAGCATATGTCGTCGCTGGTGCTTGCTCAGCTCAAGCAGGTGCTCGATGCCTATGCCAGCCGCGACCTGCAGTCGGCGCTCGCGGTCTGGAATGGCGACGAGGAAGTCGACGCGATGTGCGTCTCGCTGTTCCGCGAGCTCCTCACCTACATGATGGAGGATCCGCGCAACATCACCTTTTGCATGCATTTGATGTTCTGCGCCAAGGATATCGAGCGGATCGGCGACCATGCCACCAACATCGCCGAAACCGTTTACTACATGATCGAAGGCCGCCCGATTACCGATCAGCGTCCCAAGGGTGACACCACGAGTTTTCCAACCGGCGTATTGACGAAATAAAGACATAGGAGACCGGGATGGGAGCCAATATCCTGATCGTGGAAGACGAAGAACCGCTGACCACGCTGCTGCGCTACAACCTGGAGGCCGAGGGCTACGAAGTCGACGCCGTCACCAGGGGTGACGACGCCGACACGCGGTTGAAGGAAACCGCGCCTGACCTGGTCGTGCTCGACTGGATGCTGCCCGGCCTGTCCGGCATCGAATTGTGCCGGCGGCTGCGGGCGCGGCCGCAGACCCAATCGCTGCCGATCATCATGCTCACCGCGCGCGGCGAGGAAAGCGAGCGGGTGCGCGGGCTCGCCACCGGCGCCGACGACTACATCGTCAAGCCGTTCTCGGTGCCCGAACTCCTGGCGCGGGTGCGCGCGCTCTTACGCCGCGCCTCACCGGAGCGCGTTGCCCAGGTTCTGGCGATCGGCGACCTCGAGCTCGACCGCGAGAAAAAGCGGGTGTCGCGGGCGGCCCGGCCGGTCGATCTCGGGCCGACCGAGTTCCGGCTGCTCGAGTTCCTTATGGAGCGTCCCGGGCGGGTGTTTTCGCGCGAGCAGTTGCTCGACGGCGTGTGGGGCTCGGACGTCTATATCGACGAGCGCACCGTCGACGTGCATGTCGGCCGCCTGCGCAAGGCGCTCAACCGCGGGCACGCGACCGATCCGATCCGCACCGTACGCGGCGCCGGCTACTCGCTCGACGACCGCTTCGGCAAGGCGAGTTGATCGAAGATCAACTCGTCCCCGCGCAGGCGGGGACCCAGCTCGAATTTAAAAGTGGAATAGTCGCTGGTTCCCGCTGCCGCGGGCATGAGCGGCGATTTACCGCTGTGGCGGCCGCCGGTCGCGGCGGCGCTCGGAGGCGGGCTGATAGGCGACCCGCGAATGGTAAGCGCAATAGGGCAGGCCCGCGATGGTGTTGCCGCCGCAGAAGAAAAACTCAGCTGAGCCGGGATCGCCGACCGGCCAGCGGCAGGTCTGCTCGTTCAACTCTAGCAGCGTGCGGCGCTGCCCGATCGGAATGATGTTGTCGATCAGTTCCGGTTCGGCCTCGGCCTCGATGTCATAGGCGTGAGCGAGTGCGGTGTTGCCGCGGATCGAGGCGCGGCCGATGCGCAGCATGTGCGACGGCGAACGCGCCTTGCGCGGACGCGGCGAGGCGCTGGACGTGCTCTTGGCGCGGCCGGACAAGCCAAGGCGGTGCACCTTGCCGATCACGGCGTTGCGGGTGATGCCGCCGAGTTCGGCGGCGATCTGGCTTGCCGAAAGACCGTCGGACCATAGCTTCTTCAAAAGCTCGACCCGCTCGTCAGTCCACGACATGCTCAATCCTCCTTGCATGAGCGGTCTCCGCCTTTTTCTCGGAATCCCCCACCGGGCCAGGCGGCGCGTAGCCGCCCAACAAGCACTCAAACGCCGACGCTTTAGCTGACTGTCCGCCGCACGAAATGTCGTACTTGACAATCAAAAGGCTACAGTATGGGCGGAGTCTCGCGCAAGACTGCGACCAAAATGAGTCCACACATTCGTGCGAACGTGTGGATGAACTGGGTACAAAACGGGTTCGCGGCGCGCAATTATCGAGTGTTGACAGTGCGGCGCACCGAAATACAATACCGATGCGTGCCGCCCGGAGAGGCGGCACATTTCATTTGCACTTGCGCGGATTGCCGCGCAGCGGCCGCGGGCTAAAGCCGTGACATCGCATCTGATGGCGACCTTCGCGCGTGTCGACCTCGCCTTTGAGCGGGGCGAAGGCGTATGGCTGATTGCCACCAATGGCCAGCGCTATCTCGATTTTACCTCCGGCGTGGCCGTCAACGCGCTTGGTCACGCTCACCCGCATCTCGTTGCCGCGCTCACCGCGCAGGCGAACAAGGTGTGGCACGTTTCCAATCTTTTCGAGATTCCCGAGCAGGAGCTCGCGGCGCAACGGCTCTGCGCCGCGAGCTTCGCCGACGTCGCGTTTTTCTGCAATTCCGGCGCCGAGGCGGTGGAAGGCGCGATCAAATGCGCGCGCAAATTCCACGCGGTCAGCGGCCAGCCCGAGCGCTACCGGATCGTGACGTTCGAAGGGGCATTCCACGGCCGCACACTGGT
>Ga0187769_10000653_pt1 | contig 19185 bp, 16 predicted proteins | sample 0116_SJ02_MP02_1_FD_133140 | JGI IMG/M metagenome (GOLD analysis project Ga0187769, IMG submission 133140) | Tropical peat soil microbial communities from peatlands in Department of Meta, Colombia - 0116_SJ02_MP02_10_MG | ecosystem: Environmental > Terrestrial > Soil > Wetlands > Peat | place... | reverse complement strand
GATCAGCAGTTCCTCTGCTGATACGCTGAACCTGGCCTTTAGATAGTTGCGGAATCCGTCCGCGACCGGTTCGAGATAGCTGAAGGACTCCACATCGGTCTGCGCCTGGGATGCGTCCGTGCGCCCCGGCGTGAAGGGGAGCTTCACCTTGTGCCCGGCGGCCTTGGCAGCCTTCTCGACCGCCGCACACCCGGCGAGAACGATCAGGTCGGCAAGCGAAACCTTCTTCGCCTTCTTGCCGTTGGAGCGCGAGCTGTTGAACTTCTTTTGGACCGCTTCGAGTTTCTGCAACACCTTCGCCAGTTGCGCCGGCTGGTTGACCTCCCAGTCCTTCTGGGGTTCAAGACGGATGCGCGCGCCGTTCGCTCCGCCGCGCTTGTCGGAGCCGCGGAAGCTTGCCGCCGAGGCCCAGGCGGTCCCGACCAACTCCGAAACGGAAAGCCCCAATGCGAGAATCTTGGCCTTGAGACCGGCAATGTCCTTCGCGTCAATCAGCTTGTGACCGACGGCCGGGACAGGGTCTTGCCAGATCAGCTCCTCGTTCGGGACCTCCGGGCCGAGGTAGCGCGAGCGCGGGCCCATGTCGCGGTGGGTGAGCTTGAACCACGCGCGGGCAAATGCGTCTGCAAACTGATCGGGATGCTCGTAGAACCGGCGGGAGATTTTCTCGTACGTCGGATCCATCCGCAGAGAGAGGTCCGTGACCAGCATCGTTGGCGCGTGATGCTTCGACGGATCGAATGGATCCGGAATGGGGTTGGCGCCGCCTTTCGCTTGAAACTGATAGGCGCCGGCCGGGCTCTTGGTCAGCTCCCATTCATAGCCGAACAGGTTCTCGAAATAGTAGTTGCTCCACTTTGTTGGCGTCTGACTCCACGTGACTTCCGGGCCGCCGGTGATCGCGTCTTTGCCTTTGCCCGTGCCATAACGGCTGTGCCAGCCGAGGCCCATTTCTTCGATGGGCGCCGCTTCGGGGTCCGGGCCGACAAGCTTGGCATCGCCCGCGCCGTGCGTCTTGCCAAAGGTGTGCCCTCCGGCAATAAGGGCGACCGTTTCTTCGTCGTTCATTGCCATACGGCGGAACGTTTCGCGAATATCCTTGGCGGCTGCGAGGGGATCCGGCTTGCCGTTCGGTCCTTCTGGATTCACATAGATGAGACCCATCTGCACGGCTGCGAGCGGATTCTCGAGCTCCCGATCGCCCGTGTAGCGCTTGTCGCCAAGCCAGGTGTCTTCCTTGCCCCAGTACACTGCTTCGTCTGGCTCCCATACATCGGGGCGCCCGCCGCCAAAGCCGAACGTCTTGAAGCCCATGGACTCGAGCGCGACATTGCCGGCGAGGATCATCAGGTCGGCCCAGGAGATTTTCCGCCCGTATTTCTGCTTGACCGGCCAAAGCAGCCGGCGCGCCTTATCGAGGTTCGCGTTGTCCGGCCAAGAGTTGAGCGGCGCGAAGCGCTGCTGGCCGGCGCCCGCGCCTCCGCGTCCATCGCCGATGCGGTATGTGCCCGCGGCGTGCCACGCCATGCGAATGATGAGACCCCCGTAGTGACCGAAATCCGCAGGCCACCAGTCTTGGCTGTCTGTCATCAGCGCGCGCAGGTCCTTCTTTAGCGCTTTGAAGTCGAGCTTCTTGAACTCTTCGGCGTAGTCGAAGCCCTCGCCCATCGGGTCCGACTGGGGCGAATTCTGCCGGAGAATTCTGAGGTTCAGCTGGTTCGGCCACCAGTCGCTGTTCGATCTCATTCCAACATTCGTGGTCCCGTGCATGACGGGGCATTTCGCTTCACTTGCACTTGCCATGGTTTTTCTCCTGACTGTCGAATTAATTCAAAACTTAACGGGAACCGCGCCGCGCAGCACACCTCGTGCAGAGCCCCCGGAAAATGAGTTCGCATTCGCGAAGAACCCGCTTGCCAAAGTAGCGCGAGGCTGGCATCGGCACGTCGTGCCACTCCATGTCCTCGACTTTGCCGCACTGGTCGCAGATGAAGTGGTGATGCTGCATGCCTTTCGCATCGAATCGCGCAGCGCGCCCCTCGGCGGCCACTTCACGCACCAAACCCGCCTGCACCAGGTCCCGAAGATTGTTATAGGTCGTGGCCTTTGAGGAGCGCGGATCCATGCGATTTACGGCTTCGAAGATTTCCGCGGCCGTGGGATGGCTGTTGTGTTCCATCAAAAATGCCATCACGGCATAGCGCTGCGGGGTGCACCGCAGCCCGCTGCCCTCTAGGGACCGTTTAATCGCCTCGGCGTCCACGAAAGAAATTGAATATATCTAACATGAGAATTTGTCAAGATGTGCGCCTTTATTTTCTGCCGCGAGCAGAAAACTGCCGGACGCCACATTGAGCATCCTCATTGAGTGGCCGCCCTGTTGTTCTCCTCAACTGGAAGCGTTCTGAAACACCGTGGGCCCGCCGAGCACATCCCCATAGCATCAACCTTCCGCCGCTCGGAAAAATAACAACCCGGATCGTATCGAACGTCCTTTCCGCAATGGTTATTTCTGTTTAAAAGGCAGGAAATCGTTGGATGAAAATGGACTGGGGCGAAAAATGGTAGGCCCGTGCGGGCTCGAACCGCAGACCTCCACCGTGTCAAGGTGGCGCTCTAGCCAACTGAGCTACGGGCCTAAATCCTGACGATTATCTTAGCATAGCGTTTCCATGCCGGCTCGCGCCCCGTGCTGTTGCTGTCCTTCGTCCTGTGTGCTAGTGTCGCGGCATTGCGCGCGACGTAATGGCGTGCTCCGCGTGTCCTCTTAACGAGGCGGAGGGCCTCCATGAGCTGGACGCACTTTGTTCTCGCGGTCCTCGCGGCCGGAATAATCACCTCTTTTACTGACTGGTTCTTCGCCGGGATCCTGTTCCATGACAAATATCTGGTTTATCCCGAAGTCTGGCGCCAGACGGGAGGCAAGAGCGAAACTCCCGCCGTGGCATGGAGCATTGTCCTCGGCTTTCTCGCCAGCGCCGCATTTATGGGCCTCTGCGTTGCCGTTGCGGCGCACGGCTATCGCGCGCCGCTCGTGCTCGCCGGACTCTGCTGGCTCATGGTGCCGGTTCCGCTGCTCATCACCAACGCGCTCTTCATCAAGCTTCATCCGCTGGTCGTCGTTTCTCATTTGCTCGGCTGGCTCGCGAAACTGGTTATCGCCGCGCTCGTCGCCGGCCGGCTGCTCGCATAGCTCGCAAAGCACCTGAACTAACCTCAGCAGCAAGAAAGACTTGACACGTATTCCCATCGTTGTATGATTATGCAGTCGGATGCATATTCACGCATCCGCAGGCGCAATGGGCGTTCAAAAGAGATTCCGGCAAGGACAGATACTGAAGCTTCTCGCGGGCCAGCCCGTGGCAAGCCAGGACGCGCTCCGCCGCCAGCTCGGCCATCTTGGCGTCCGCGTCACGCAGGCGACGCTCTCGCGCGATCTGCGCGAGCTGCGCCTCGTGAAAACGGCTGCGGGATATCAGCCGCTTGCGTCCGCGGCTTCGCAGGAAACGTCTCCCCTGCCCGCGCTCGCTCGCGCCCTGAAAGAATTTTTGCTCGACATCCGGCCTGCGCAGAACATGCTCGTGCTGAAGACGCCGCCCAGCGGCGCGCAGCCTCTTGCCGCGGCCGTTGACGCCGAACGCTGGAAGGAAGTTGCCGGCACGCTCGCGGGCGACGACACGGTTTTGCTGATCTGCTCTTCGCGCAAGGCCAGCGCCACAGTTCACAAACGCCTCGAGGAAATGCTCCGATGAGTGACCCGACAAGGGTCGCCGTCGTCGGGGTCACGGGCTACGCTGGATACGAGCTGGCCCGGCTCCTTCTGCGGCACCCTCACATCGAAAAGCTGACATTCTATCTCCGCGAAGGCCATGCAAATGTCCATTGCCTCACGGACCTCTTCCCGCAGCTGCGCGGCTGGGGCGACGCTCCCTGCCGCACGCTTTCGGTCGAGGCGGTGGCGAAGAGCGGCGCAGAAGTCGCCTTTCTCTCGACGCCTCACGAAGCTTCACTCGAACTCGTACCCGAGCTTCTCGCGGCAAATCCTGCGCTGCGCATCGTGGATTTGAGCGGCGCGTTCCGCTTCCGCAAGCCGGAGACCTTTGCGCAGTGGTACAAGCTCCCTGCGCCGGATGCAAAGATTCTCGGGGAAGCGGTCTACGGCCTGCCCGAGCTTTATGCAGATGCGCTCCCAAAGGCGCGCATCGTCGGAAATCCGGGCTGCTATCCGACCTCCGTGATCCTCGGGCTTCGGCCGCTGATTGACGCGGACTGGATCAACACTTCGCGCGGCATCGTCTGCGACTGCAAGTCCGGCGTCACGGGCGCGGGCAAAGAGCCGAAACGCGACACCCATTTCGTCGAAGTGAACGAAAATTTCCGTGCGTACAATCTCTTCACGCATCGCCACACCCCGGAGGTCTCTGAACATCTCGGGCTTGCGTCAAAAGATTTCGTTTTCACTACACATCTCCTGCCGGTGGATCGCGGCATTCTTTCTTCGCTCTACGTCTGGCTCCAGCCGTCGCGCAAGGCCGGCGAGATCGAAGCGCTCTTCCGCAAGTTCTACGCCGGGCGGCCGATGGTTCGGATCATGCCCGCGGGCAAGCTGCCCGAGTTGCAGCACGTAACGCACACGAATTTCTGCGATATCGGCTTCGCGCTCGATTCTTCGGGCGAGAGGCTTGTGGTCGTTTCCTGCCTCGACAACCTTGGAAAAGGCGCGGCGGGGCAGGCGGTACAAAACCTCAATGGGATGCGCGGCTATCCCGAAACGGCGGGCTTGATATGAGAATGGTGATCAAGATCGCGGGTGCTTTGCTCGAACGCGATGAAGATGTCCAGCAGATTGCTCGGCAGATCGCGGAGTTGGCGCGCGCCGGCCACGAGCTTCTCGTCGTCCACGGCGGCGGAAGGATCTTCACGGCGACGCTCGAGCGCATGGGCATCACGAGCCGGTTCATCAACGGCCTGCGCGTCACGGACCGCCAGACGCGCGACGCGGCCGTGATGGTTTTCGCCGGCCTGCTCAACAAGAAGCTTGCCGGCGCGATCTCCCTCGCCGGCCAGCCGGCCGTCGGCATCGGCGCTTCTGACGCCGCCTGCTTTCTTGCGGAGCCGATGCAGATCGAAGACAAGGAAGGGAGTCTCGGCTTCGTCGGCTATCTTACCGAAGTCAATGTGGACTTCCTGCGCTCGCTTTGGCGCGAAGGAATCGTTCCGGTCGCGTCCTGCATGGGCCTGGGCGCGGACGGCGAGCTTTACAACATCAACGCCGACCACATGGCCGCCGCAGCCGCTGAATTCATCCACGCCGAACGGCTCATCTTCCTCACCGATGTCGCCGGAGTGCTGGACGGAGACAAAGTCCTCAGCGCCCTCCGCGGAACCGACATTGAAGACCTCATCCGCCAGAACAAAGTCTCCGGTGGGATGATCCTGAAACTCGAAGCCGCAAAGCGCGCGCTTGCGGGAGGCGTCTCGGAAGTTCGCATCGTCGGCGGGACGAAGCCGCGCGCGCTTCTCGCAGCCGTAAGCGCGGGGCGCGGCGCGGGCACGCGCGTGCTGCCGATCATCCGCACAAACGCCAAAGCGGCGCACGGAGCAACGCAATAGCCATGGCCAAGAAGAAATCGAGCGCGAAGCGCATGTCCCCCGCGAAGATCTGCGCGGAAGAAGCGCGGTATCTGATGAACACGTACAAGCGGCCTCCGGTCGTGTTCACGCACGGGCGCGGCTGCCGGCTCTATGACTCGAAGGGCCGCGCGTATCTCGACTTCCTTGCCGGGATCGCCGTGAACGCGCTCGGCTACGCGCACCCGCGAATCGTGCGCGTCATTCGCCGCGAAGCAGGGCGCGCTACGCATGTTTCGAATCTATTCCACAACCCGTACCAGGCGCCGCTCGCTCACAAGCTCGCGGTCTGGTCGGGACTCGATCGCGTGTTTTTCACGAACAGCGGAGCGGAGGCAATCGAAGGCGCGCTGAAGCTCGCCCGCGCCTACGCACACGCAAAACCGTCCGGCAGTCCGCAAAAGACTCGCATCCTCGCCCTTGAGAACTCGTTCCATGGGCGAACGTTCGGAGCGCTCTCGATCACGCACACTCCGAAATACCGCGCGCCGTTTGCGCCGCTCGTTCCCGGCGCGGGGTTCGTCCGCTTTAACGACATCGCAGATCTCGAATCGAAATTCGACGATACGGTCTGCGCCATTGTCGTCGAGCCCATTCAGGGCGAAGGAGGTATTCACGTCCTGAGCAAAGATTTCTGGAATCGCGCCCGCGACCTTGCCACGCAGCACGACGCTGCGCTCATCGCAGACGAAATCCAGAGCGGCCTCGGCCGCACGGGCCGCGCGTTCGCCTACCAGAAGTTCGGCTCGCTCCCCGACATCGTCACGGTGGCGAAGCCGCTGGCAGGCGGCCTCCCTCTCGGCGCCATGATCGCGAGCAATCAATTCGCATCGGTGCTGACGCCGGGGATGCACGGCTCAACGTTTGGGGGCGGCCCGCTCGTTTGCGCGGCTTCTCTCGAGTTCCTCACTATCGTTGAAGAGGAGAACCTGCTCGCGAATGTTCAGGAGCGCGGCGCGGAGCTTCGCGCAGGCCTCGAAAAGCTCGCGCAGCGCTTCGATTTCATCCGTGAGATACGCGGCGAAGGTCTCATCCTGGGCATTGACCTGACGATTGATGGGGCGCCGTTCGTGCAGGAGGCGCTCCGCAGAAGCCTGTTGATCAACTGCACGCACGACCACATTCTGCGGCTGCTCCCGCCGTTCATCATTCGCCGGCAGGACGTTGCCGAGTTCCTCAGGAAATTCGAAGCGGTGCTGGCGCGGGCGGCCAAGTCCGCCGCAAAGGCATCGGCCAATAACCTGGCCTCGGTAGCGAAGGCGGAGCCGATGGTTCTGGCAGCAGCGAGGTGAACATGCACGCCGTAGCCACATCCTTATCGTTGAAAAGCGATCTCCTCACCGGCACAGAATGGAACCCCGCACAGTTGCGCGACTTCTTCCGGCTGGCCACGGAAATGAAGGCGCATCCCGAGCGCTATCGCACCGCGCTTGCCGGCCGCGTGTTTACGCTCATCTTCGAAAAGCCATCTCTGCGCACGCGCGTCACATTCGAGGTGGGCATCGCAAATCTCGGCGGCACGTCCATTTTCCTCGACCACACGTCGGCGCGGCTGGGCGAGCGCGAGCCGGTTCGCGACATCGCCCGGAATCTCGAGCGCTGGGTGCAGGGGATCGTCGCGCGCGTCTTCGCGCAGGAAACGCTCGAAGAATTGGCCAGCAACGCGAACGTGCCTGTGATCAACGCGCTCTCGGACAAGTTCCATCCCTGCCAGGCGCTCGCGGATTTCTTCACCCTCGAAGAGCGCTTCGGCGGCCTGCGCGGGCTGAAATTCGCTTATGTCGGCGACGGCAACAACATGTGCCACTCGCTCCTGATCGCCGGAGCGCGCTTCGGCGCGCACATCCGTGTCGCCACGCCCGCAGGTTACGAGCCTGATGCAGGCGTAGTCGCCGACGCCAGGCGCGTCGCCCGCGAGACCCGCGGCAAGATCGAAATCCTCCGCTCGCCCGAAGAGGCCGTCGTGGGCGCGCAGGCCGTCTACACGGACGTCTGGGCCAGCATGGGCCAGGAACACGAAGCCGAGAAGCGCGAAAAAGCGTTCGCCGGATACCAGGTCAATGAAGCTCTGTTTTCGCTGGCCGCGCCCGATGGCGTGTTCCTGCACTGCCTCCCCGCGCATCGCGGCCTGGAAGTCAGCGAAGGGGTCATCGACTCGCCTCGCTCCATCATTTACGATCAGGCGGAAAATCGCCTGCACGTGCAGAAAGCCATCCTGCACACGCTGCTCAACCACTAAGGAGAATCCGTTGCCGAAGAAAGTCGTTCTCGCCTATTCCGGAGGACTCGATACCTCCATCATCATTCCCTGGCTGAAGGAAACCTACGGCTGCGAGGTGATCGCCATGATTGGCGACCTCGGCCAGCGCGAAGACCTCGAGGCCGCGCGCAAGAAAGCTCTCGCCACCGGTGCAAGCGCCGCCTACGTGGAAGACCTGCGCGAGGAGTTCATCACCGGCTACATCTGGCCCACGCTTCGCGCTGGAGCCGTTTACGAGCACAAGTATTTGCTCGGCACCTCCTTCGCGCGCCCTCTGCTCGCAAAGCGTCAGGTCGAGCTCGCCAAGAAAGTCGGAGCCGACGCCCTGGCACACGGCTGCACGGGCAAAGGCAACGATCAGGTGCGCTTCGAGCTGGCCGCGAAAGCGCTTGCTCCGGAACTCGCCATTATCGCGCCATGGCGCGAATGGAAGATCTCCTCGCGCGAGGAGGCGGTCGCCTATGCGCGCTCGCACAACGTCCCCATCGAGCAGACGACGAAGAATATCTATAGCCGCGACCGCAATGTCTGGCACCTGAGCCACGAAGGCGGCGTTCTTGAAGATCCCATGAACGCGCCGGAAGAATCCATGTGGCAATGGGTCACCTCTCCGGCCAAGGCGCCCGATCAGCCGGTGACAGTCGAAATCGGCTTCGAAGGCGGCACGCCCGTCTCCGTCAACGGCAAGAAACTTGCGCCGCTGGCGCTTCTCGAGCAATTGAACGAAATCGCCGCGGCCAATGGCGTCGGACGCATGGACATCGTTGAAAACCGCCTTGTGGGCATCAAGTCGCGCGGCGCGTACGAGACTCCGGGCGGCACGCTGCTCGTCACCGCGCACCGCGAGCTCGAATCTCTGTGCCTTGACCGCGAAACGGCGCACTACCAGCAGATTCTCTCTTTGCGCTACGCGGAGATGGTCTATTACGGCATGTGGTTTACGCCGCTGCGCGAAGCGCTCGACGCGTTCTTCACCAGCTCGCAGCGCCGCGTCACGGGCTCGGTCACGCTCTCTCTTTTCAAGGGCAACGTGAACGCCGCGTCGCGCCGCTCGCCCTATTCGCTCTACCAGACGAATCTCGCGAGCTTCAGCATGGCCGGCTACAACCCCAAGGACGCCGAGGGCTTCATCAACCTTTTCGCGCTCCCCATCACCGTTCCGCTTGAGGCCGCCTCGCGATGACGCCATCCGAGGGCCAGAAGATGTGGGGCGGCCGCTTCGCGCGGGGCCCCGATGCCTCCTTTTACGAATTCGAGCGGTCCTGGCGATTCGACCGCCGGCTGCTGCCGCACGAGTTTGCTCTCGACCGCGCCTGGGCTCGCGGGATCGCCGCCGCGGGAATTTTGACGCATGAGGAAGGCCAAAAGATCGTCGCCGCCCTCGACGCGATCGAACTGCGCACTCTGTCGGACAAGGCCTGGCTCGACGCATCGCAGGCCGAGGACGTTCACCATTTCGCGGAAAGCGCCTTAATCGAAAAACTCGGTCCCCTCGGCGCGAAACTGCACACCGGCCGCAGCCGCAACGAAATGGTGGCGACTGAGTTCCGCATGTACGTGAAGGAAGCGGCGCGGGAAATCCGCACGGCCATCGCTAGGCTCGCCCGCGCGATTGCCGAGCAGGCCAAGCGCAATCTGGGCATTCCCATGCCCGGCACGACGCATTTGCAGCACGCGCAGCCGCTGCTTCTTTCACACTGGCTTCTCGCGCACGGCGAAGCCTTTCAGCGCGATGCCGAGCGCGTCGCTGCCGCGGCTGCTCTCGCGGACTACTGCCCGCTCGGCTCGGGTGCGCTCGCCGGCACGGCTTACCCGATTGACCGCAAGGCTCTGGCGCGCGATCTTGGCTTCGCGCACATCACGGCGAACAGCCTCGATGCCGTCAGCGACCGGGACTTCGCGCTCGAATTCCTATTCGCGCTCTCCGCGCTGGCGATGCACCTTTCGCGGCTCTCCGAAGACATGATCCTCTTCGCTTCGCCTGAGTTTGGTTTTATCGAGTTGCCCGACGAATACTCCACTGGAAGCAGCCTGATGCCGCAAAAGAAGAACCCCGATGCGTGGGAGCTGATTCGCGGCAAGACAGGCCGCATCTACGGCGCACTCGTCTCGCTGCTCACCACCTGCAAAGGACTTTCTTCCAGCTACCAGCGCGACCTGCAGGAGGACAAAGAGGCCGTTTTCGCGGCTCACGATCAGATGCTCGCCGCGACGCAGATTGCAGCGGCGACCCTCGCGGCCACGGGTTTTCGCGAAGCGCGCCTGCGTGAAGCAGCGCAGGACCCCGCGCTCGTGGCCACTGAACTCGCCGACTATCTTGTCGCGCACGGCCTTCCCTTCCGAGACGCGCACGATCTCGTGGGCAAGATTCTTCGCGCAGCCGAGCAGGAAGGAAAGTCCATCCGTGAGATGCCGATCGAGCGGCTGAGGCAGTTCTCGCCCGTATTCGGCGCAGAACTCTCCGTCGCGCTCACTCTCGAATCCGCGCTCGCCCGCCGAGCTGTCTCGGGGGGAACGGCGCCGGGCGCGGTGCGCGCCGCGCTCGAGGATTTCAACGCTCGCCTCGCGAAGCTCGAGGAGAACCCTTAGTGAATCCGCACCTCTCTGCCTCCGACGTTCCCCGGGGATTCACGTTCGCCGCCGCGCACTGCGGGCTCAAACGCTCGCGCCTCGATCTGGGAATTCTCGTCAGCGAGCAGCCCGCCGTCGCCGCCGCCGTTTTCACCACCAATCAAGTGGTGGCCGCTCCCGTCGTTTTGTCGCGCGAGCACGTGCAGAAGTCCTCGCACCGGATGCGCGGCGTGATCGTCAACTCGGGCAACGCGAACTGCTGCACGCGCGAAGACGGCCACCCCGCCTCCGTCGCCACTGCTCACAAGCTTGCCTCCGAATTGGGCGATACCGACCGGTCGCAAATCCTCGTCTGCTCCACGGGAGTGATCGGCCCCCCTTTGCGTGTGGAAAAGATTCTGAGCGCGGTGCCGGATCTCGTGGCCGCTCGAAGCGCGGACCCCGGGGCATTCGAGGAGTTCGCCCGCGCGATTATGACCACGGACACGCAGCCGAAGTGGGCCGCCGCGAAGTGCCGAATCGACGGAAAGGAAGTGCGCGTTCTCGGCTGCGCGAAAGGCTCCGGCATGATCCAGCCGAACATGGCCACGATGCTCGCCTTCATCGCAACCGACGCGGCAATCTCACAGGCGCTGCTCTCCCGCATGCTCCGCTCCGCCGTCGGCGCGACGTTCAACGCCATCACGGTTGACGGCGACACCTCCACGAACGACACCGTTGCGGTGCTCGCCAACGGCCAATCCGGCGCGCCCAAAATCGCAAGCGCTGGCAGCGCCGCCCACAAAAACTATTCCGCGGCGCTCTCGAAAGTATGCAAGTCGCTCGCGCTCGCCATCGTCGAAGACGGCGAAGGCGCCGAGCGCGTCATCGAAATCGAGGTGCGCGGTGCGCCATCGGACCGCGCCGCGGGTCAGGTCGCGCGTACGATCGCCAATTCCCCGCTCGTCAAGACCGCTTTCGCTGGCGCCGACCCGAACTGGGGCCGCATCCTCGCAGCCGCGGGCCGCTCCGGGGTGCGGTTCAATCCTGGCCAGACGAGTATCTGGATTGCGGGAATTGCCGTCTGCCGCCGCGGCCGCGAACATGCCTTCGACGAAGCCGCGACGCACGAAAAAATGCTCGCGAAGTACGTCCCCATCCGCGTGGCCCTCAATTCCGGCCGCGGCTCCGCCCGTGTCTGGACCTGCGATTTCACGCAGGAGTACGTCCACATCAACGCAAGCTACCGCACCTAACGGTAGTGGGTCGGTTTGCCGTGGCACAGACACTCTTGTCTGTGCTGTCAACGGTTGCCTCGATGTACGTGCACAGGCAGGAGTGCCTGTGCCACAAGACCGACCTGCCAGAGCAAACTGACCCACTACCGCACCGAGCCCAACAGTTGACTGGCAAGGGGACTTGCCGCAAGATGCCCCTGAGCCGCTGAAGCGCTCGCTTCAGCCGAGAGTGGCCGGCGCATTGCTGACTGCCCGCGGCCGGGATCCTGCCTCTTCAGCCTCACAGGCGTGCCTTCGCCCTTAGGGAGGCACAAGGAGCACCACCGTGAAAAAACTGTACGTCGGCAATCTGCCGTTCAAGGCCACCGAGGATGACGTTAGAGCTCTGTTTAGTGAAGTCGGCGTGCAGCCGGATTCCCTCACACTGCTTCGGGACCGTTTCACAGGCCAGCCGCGCGGCTTCGGCTTCGCGGAAATCAAGGATGATGCGGAGGCCGAAAAGGCCATCGCCGCCCTGAATGGAAAGGACCTCATGGGCCGCGCCCTCGTCGTCAATGAAGCGCGCCCGCAGCGCGAAGGCGGAGGTGGTGGTGGCGGTCGCGGCGGCCACGGTGGTGGCGGACGCGGTGGCCACGGTGGCGGGCGCGGTGGTGGCGGACGCGGCGGTTACGATCGCGACCGCTAGGCTCCTTTTGTCGTAGCGGATGTCCTCGGTCTCAAAGGGCGCAGCTTCGAATATTTCGCTCCCCGCATGCGATCTCGTCATTCTGAGCGAAGCGTCCCGACAGCTTTCCCCCTCTGGAAATCGCTGAATTTGCGATTTCCAGTCGGGACGCGCAGTCGAAGCCCGCCTGCCGGACGGGCAGGAATCCCTCTTTGGGGTGGAAAGGTGAAACGGAGGGGGAGAAGATACTCGCTGCCTGAGGTCTACGCGATCGCAGTGCGCCGCTTCTCCGCGGGCACCAAAGGCTTCGGCTCGCTTGCCAGCACACTCCCGCCGGAATACTCGAACCGCTCCAGCGTGGTTCCGTGAATGCCCATCGTCATAAGGGCCGCCACGTCCAGCTTCGTCTCTGCCTCGGCTAGCTCCTCCGGAGTCGCACAGAGTTCCGGCGTCCGCGGCAGAAAGACGGGGCAGCAATCGTGGAACGGCTCCGAAGAAATGTCGTACGTCCCGATCTTGCGCGCCGTCGCGAGGATTTCCATCTTGTCCGTCCCGATCAGCGGCCGGAAGACCGGCATCCGCGCCGCCGCATCCACGGCCGCCAGATTCCGCAGCGTCTGCGATGCGACCTGCCCCAGGCTGTCGCCCGTCGTGAGCGCCAGCGCGTGATCGCGCCGCGCCAGCACCTCTGCGATTCGCAGCATCATCCGCCGGTAGAGCAGCACGCGCACGCCTTCCGGCGCGTACCGCACAATCTCCCGCTGAATTTCCTCAAACGGCACGCGGTACAGCTTCGCGCGAAACTGATGTCGCACGAGAACGCGCACGAGCCCGCTCGCCACGTGCAGCGACGACTCTCCCGGTCGCGCCCCCGTCCCGTAAAAGTGAATGAAGCTCAAATGCGCGCCGCGCTTCATCATGTGGTAGGCGGCCACAGCGGAATCGTATCCGCCGGAGAGCAGGCACGCGATGCGCCCCGCCGTGTTCGCCGGAAGCCCTCCCGCGCCCGGATTTTTCCGCGCATACACCAGCAGCGGCCCCGGCGTGACTTCGATGTGGCACGTCACGTCCGGATCCTTCAGCTGCACGCGAATATCGCGTCCCTGCGTGCGAAGTTTCTCCAGCAGGTGCCGCCCGACGATGGTCTCAATCTCCATCGTGCTGTGCGGAAACTTCTTGTCGCTGCGCTTCGCGCGCACAGCAAACGTGCGGAACGGAATCGGCTCGATTTCCTCCCACGCGACACGGCATAGTTCATCCATGTCCCGCTCGGCGGGACGCGCCACCGCATAGTTCGCAATTCCGAAGACGCGCTCGATTCGCGCGATCGCTTCCTCGAGCGGCGCCCCGGAGCCGAGCCGTACCAGCAACCTGTCGCCCGGCTGCTCGATCCGCTCCACCGGGATTCCTCCCAGCGACTGGCGCAGCGCCGTGAACAGCTTCCCCAGGAAAAATCGGCGGTTGCCTCCCTTAAGCCACAGCTCGTGGTAGTGGACGACGATGACGGGATTGCTCATCGAAATTTTTCGGCCTTCACAACGAATCGTAACGTGTGCGCCCGATTGTCCGGCTTCCGGGAAGTATAGCAGCCGTGCGCGGCCTCGTGCATCCGGCGAGCCCGCCGCTCAGGCTCCGCCAGCGATGCCCGCCGGCCCCCGGCCTGTTCGTAAAGTGCGATAACTCTATGGATACACGCCTCATTCCGCCGCAACTTTGCTCTTTCCGGGGGTTAATATTTGGTGCGCTCCATCCTCGGTGTGAATTCTCGGAAATTTCGGGCTGGGAAAAAGTCACGCTACCCGGCGGGGATTTCCCGCATCAAATGGATTGAGTCGGTTACTGGGGCGGGGAGGACGAGATGTGGAACCGGCGAGATTGGCACGACTTCTTTCAAATCGTGAGCAAGCGGTGGGATATGCGCCGCCCGCCGCGCCCTGTGGATCTTTCCCTGCACAACCGCCTCGTGCCTGCGGAAGGCTACAGCCTCGCTGAACTCGACGATGCCGGCATGAGCATCGAGCAGGCGGAACGCTTCGGCCTGCCGGTGGATGCTGGCCGCTTGGGCGTCTACAGCGCCAACGTCATTGCCTTGCGCGACTACTTCCGCGCCACTCGCGAGCGCGTTTAGCAGCTTGCCGAGACGCCGGGTGAGGGTTGTGGGTCGCGGCTTTAGCCGTGACATAAACCGCACAAAACTAAAAGGGCTTTAGCCCCTGAAGCTCCCTGAAACAGTTTTCTCAGCGCCCTGTTAGCTCTCGCGCGTTCGGACAGCAAGTGACAGCAGTCCGCCCAGCAGCCCCCCGGCCACCTGAATCGTATCCCACGCCAAACCAGCCGCCACCGTCAGCACCGCGGGCGCCCCAAAGGGCGCAAGCAGCGCGACGAGCGCCGCTTCTCTCACGCCGATCCCCGCCTGCGTGATCGGCAGCGCCCCAACCATCTTCGCCAGCGGCCATGCGAACAGCCACGCCGCAAATCGCAAATGCAAGCCGCACGCCGCCGCAAGCGCCGCGGTCAGCGCGATGAACGTGAATTGCGCCACGATCCCGAGACACAGCGCGCCCAGCACGGCTCTTGGGCGTTGAATCAGCGATCTCCCCGAGTGCCGCAGGCTCACCAGCCATCGCTTCACTCGATAGGGCAGGCGTCGCACCGGAATCAGCGCGGCAATCATCAAGGCCAGAGCCGCGCCTAGAATTGCGATCCCCGCAATCAGCAGGAAGATTCGCCGACGCGCCGGATCGAGTGCGCCCGGAACAATCACCGCCCCGGCGCCCGCGAGAATCGCAACAGCGAGGAAGTCCAGCACCCGGTCGAGAATCCCGCCAAAAAGCACGCCTGCTTTGCTCTTTCCAAGCCGCATCGCCAGAGCCGCGCGGACCAAATCTCCCCCGATGAGCGAAGGCAGAAACAGCGACCCGAAAAGTCCCGCCGCATAGCAGCGCACCGCCTGCTTCACGTTCAAGCCTGCGCCCGCCAGGTTCACGATCAATCGCCACTTGCTCACGCCGATGCAATTCGCCGCCACGTATCCGGCAAACACCGCGAGCCAGAGCCGAGCGGGCACCAGCTGCAGCGCCTTCCAGACGCTTCGCCCCGGCAGAAAGCGAAACAGCAGAAACAAAATGAGCGCGCTGCCGCCATAATGCAGCACAGCCTGAAGGGTTGCGCGCGGCCAGTTGCGTTGGGAAGAACGCGGCTCAGGTGGGACGGTCACAGGGCGTCGCCGCACATTATGCGGCCCGCTTCTTCGCTCGACAAGCCTTGAACCTTTCTGGGGCCGGATCCTTGGAGTCTCTACGACGACGCAAGAATCTTTGTGGGTCGTGGCTTTAGCCACGACATTAGGGCCGCAAAATCAGCCCGGCTTTAGCCACTGAATTCCTCGCTTCGCACTTCTAGCGCAGGCTTCCTACGCGTCTAGGCGTGGCGGAGCGCCGCGTCCTTCAGCGCGGCATCCTCCTCCCGTGCGCCGACGAAACGATTGTCATCCCGCTTGCCCTGACGCAGGAAGGGGACTGTTCGCGGAATTCGCAAACGTGTGCCTGCCCGCCGTAGCCTTGGCGCAGGCGGGAGGGATCTGCTTTTTGGTTTCGGCCGGGTGCCCCACCCTCGGTTTATGAGCGTGGGATCCTCTGAACACTCCGAAGCATCCTGACGGGTGGGAGGGCGGGGCTTTAGCCCCGCCGTAACCTCTGCCCTCCCTCAGGGGTTTCAACCCCTGAGGCCGAGTCTCTGCGTCCTCCGCGCCTCTGCGGTGAGATCTGAGCATCCAATCCTGCAAGTCCGCCAAACCTGTTGCAGTCCGGGGTCGAAACCCTTACTTTAGAGAATTCGTTTGTCGTCGAGGAAGACACAGTGAAGAAGATCCGCCTCATACAATTCGGCGTTGGCCCCATCGGGGCCTCGATCGTGCGCCTGGCGCGCCAGAAAGACTCGATCGAGATCGTCGGCGCCATTGACAAAGACCCCGCCAAAGCCGGGCGCGACCTTGGCGAAGTCGTCGGCGCAGAGGACGCGCCCTGGGGCATCGTGATTTCCGCGCGCGCCCCTGCAGCCCTTGAAACTGCCGCCGATGTCGTCGTCCACACGACATCCTCCTACCTCGAAAACGTGATGGACGAACTCCTCGTCTGCCTCTCGGCTGGGTGCTGCGTCGTCTCGACTTGCGAGGAATTGTCCTACCCGTTCCGCAAGCATCCTGGCCTCTCCGCGAAGCTCGACGCGGCCGCGAAAGAGGAAGGCGTGGCGCTTGTCGGCGCGGGCGTCAACCCCGGCTTCGTGATGGACAAGCTCGTCCTCACTCTCTCGGCCGCCGCGCAGCGCGTGGATTGGGCGGGAGCCGTCCGGATCGTGGACGCCTCCAAGCGCCGCCTGCCGCTCCAGAAAAAAATCGGCGCGGGCCTGACCCCTGCGGAGTTTCAGGACAAAGTCGCGCACGGCGTCATCAAGCATCACGGCCTGCCCGAATCGGTGGCCATGGTTGCGGATGGCTTGGGCCTGGCGATAGACGACATCACAGAAACGATCGAGCCGGTTATCGCCGAAGACGTAGTGAAAACCGAATTCCTCGAAGTCGCATCCGGCGAAGTTGCCGGAGTTCATCAAATCGCGCGTGGAACCGCCGGCGGAAAAGAGAAAGTTTTCATGGAGCTGAAGATGTACGTCGGCGCGAAGAGGCCGGGCGATTCGGTCGAACTCCGCGGTGAGCCGAACCTTTCGCTCACCATCCCCGGCGGAACGCACGGTGACGTCGCCACCGCCGCCATCGCCGTCAACACGATCCCCGCCATCCTCGCCGCCCCCGCTGGCCTCCGCTCCATGCGCGACCTGCCGCTCGCCTTCCTTCCGTCGAGTTCTCTTCGCTAGTGCTTCGTGTAGAGCCTCCAACCCTATCTGCTTGAAGTTTTGCCATTGCCCGAAGCGCCGGAGGGACGATTGAGGCACCCCGCACCCCACCCCGCGCCATGCGAGAGCGGCGTTGCCCGAAGCGCCGGAGGCGCGACCGTCGTTAGCCCAGCACGCAGCGAAGCGAAGTGCTAGGCCACGCCCTGAAAATTCACAAGTCCCGGAGGGACGGTTGAAGCGCCGCATGCCCACCCCGCGCCATGAGAGATTGGTGTTCCCTAGAGCGCCGGAGGCGCGATTGTCGTTAGCCCAGCACGCAGCGAAGCGGAGTGCTGGGCCACGCGGCGAAAATTCATAAGTCCCGGAGGGACGATTGAAGCGCCGCACGCCCCACCCCGCGCCATGAGAGATTGGTGTTCCCTAGAGCGCCGGAGGCGCGACTGTCGTTAGCCCAGCACGGAGCGAAGCGGAGTGCTGGGACACGCCGTGAAAACTCGGAAGTCCCGGAGGGACGATTGACATCCCCCGCGACCTGCCTCGCCCCACGAGAGGGTGGGATTTCTCACACGCCCCAAAGTTTACAACACCTACCATTTGACGTACGGTCAACAATGTGCCAGCGTGATTGCGATGGTGCAGTTTTCCGCTCTCTTGACGGGAGCGAGACGCTCTTTGAAAAGTGAATTGAACCTAGGAAGTCAGGGGTTATCGGATGAGTGTCGAGTATGCTCCCGAGAGTCTAATCGCCAATCCCACGATTAGAAACACGTCTAACCCATTGAAAACAAAGCCTCGGGCCCACTCCTAATCGCCAATATTCAGGGCGCTCATTTCCTCCAAAATCGGGCGACGGCCGCGAAATCCGGATCGTCCTTCGCGGCGTGCAGGACCGAGCTGTACGTCTCGTATGCGGCGGCAGCGGCTGGGAGCGCAGTTCCATTCTCTCGCGCGAGTTCGAGCGCGAGGCGCATATCTTTGTGCATCAGGCGAAGCGGAAAGCTCGCGGGAAACTCGTTCTTCAGAATCAGCGGCGTCTTCACATCGAGCAACGGTGACCTCCCCATGCTCGATTGCAACACTTCGATCAGCCGCTCCGCGGGCACGCCCGCCCCCGTCACGAGCGCGAGCGCCTCAACCAGCGCGTCCACTTCGAGCGCGAGCAGCAGGTTCATCCCCAGCTTGACGGTTTGCCCCGCACCGTTCGGCCCGAGGAGAACGAACCTCTTCCCCATCGCTTCGAGCACCGGCTTCACGCGCTCCAGCACTTCGGCCTTTCCGCCGATCATGAAAACCAGCTCGCCTTTCTCCGCGCCCCACGTGCCGCCCGTCACAGGCGCATCGAGAAAATCCACGCGCCGCGTCGAGCACGCGCTGGCCACACGGCGAGCGAGGTCCGGCGAAACCGTGCTGGAATCCACGAGCACGCTGCCGGGGCGCAGCCCTTCGAACGCGCCTCGCGGCCCGAACAGAACCTCCTCGAGAGCGGGCGGGTCGCTGACGATGGTGATCAGCACATCCGCCATCGCCGCCGCTTCGCGCGGGTCCGCGGCGAGCGTGGCGCCGTCGCGAACCAGATTGTCCGCCTTCGCAGCGGTGCGATTCCAAACGACGAGCGGAAATCCCGCGCGCAGCAGGTTCTTCGCCATCGGCCCGCCCATGAGTCCCAATCCGATGAATCCAACCTTTGGTTTCATCCTCAGCTCTCCGTTTCAGACAAGAGAAAACTCAACTCTATGCCGCATGGGATCGATCCTGTCCGCGCGCACTTTCACGCGGTCCCCTAGCCGGAAAATCTGTTTCGCGCCCGCACCGCGCCCGCCGCGATGAGGTTCTGCAACAATGGCGTGGTCGCGCTCGCGATAGACGCATCGCTGGCCGGTCGATTCTTCAAGCTGGTCGATGCTCACCAGCCCTTCGACAAAAATCTCCGTCAGTTCGACGAAGAAGCCGAATTTCTGCACGGAAATAATCAGCGCGTCGTACTCCTCGCCGAG
>Ga0187769_10000652_pt1 | contig 19200 bp, 19 predicted proteins | sample 0116_SJ02_MP02_1_FD_133140 | JGI IMG/M metagenome (GOLD analysis project Ga0187769, IMG submission 133140) | Tropical peat soil microbial communities from peatlands in Department of Meta, Colombia - 0116_SJ02_MP02_10_MG | ecosystem: Environmental > Terrestrial > Soil > Wetlands > Peat | place... | reverse complement strand
GCGGTGCCGCCAGCTGCCATTGCATGGCCGCCCAGCCAGACGGCCTGAGCAGCTTCGTGCCGGGCGGCGCTTGGTGATCGGAATTGAATTGAAGGCTCGAGATCTGCGCCGTGAGTACAGGCGGTATTTTGAGCCGCTTCAGCGGGAACTCGTGCTGCGGCCGCACATAGGCGCGGATGCCGGAGTCCGAATTGACGTAGTCGGAAATCTTGTCCGCCTTGCGCTTGAGCAACGACCCTCTCGTGGTCGGTTCGTCGAAGATGTTGCTCATGGTCCCATTCCTCGCGAATGCCTGAGCGTCCCCTGGCTTCGCCGGCTGTCCCGCGGCGTGCCCCGGTGCGGGGACATTAAGGGGAGGCGAGCCGGTTGATCGCCGCGTCCTGCACGCGATCGATCTTGTCCATGCTCGAGAGCGCGGGGTCGTTGAGGATCGTCTGCGCCCAAGATTGCCGGTCGAAATCCGGCCCCAGCACGACGCTCGCCAGCAGGAAGCGGCCGATCTCGTCCTCGGCCGCGAGCTGGTATGACTTCGCCTTGCCGATCCCGGCCTGGATCACCCGCGCCAAGCCTTCCTCGCCTCCCAGGCCCGTCGCTTCCTCCGGCCATGCGCGCAGGAAGAACTCCTTCATGCGTTGCTCGAAGCCGGGCAGCGGCGGCGGGAGCGGTGGCGGTCCGTCGGGGCCCACCGGCAGCGCTGCCGCCGTCTCTCTGAAGGCTTTGCCGATCTTCCCTTGGAGCTGATCGAGCTGGGCGAGAAGGGTCGCGTCCACCTGCTCTTGAACTGTCGCCGCTGCCTTGAGGTTCGGCTGATAGAGCAGCCCCGCCGAGGCGATCTTCCGCGTGTCCTCGGCTTTGGCGGTCTGGCACAGACCGGCGATGAGATCCCGTTGTGCGCCGAGGAGCACGCTCAAGCTATCGGCGTCGCGCCGGAAGCTGCCGGCCGTGGCATAGACGCCCGCTGCGGCTTTGGCCTCAAGCACGTCGGCCGCCGCCGCGAGCTGGGCCATTTGATCGAGCGCGCTCGCGATCTTGCCGGCCACCTCCTGCGGATGAAAGCCGTTGCTGTTGTCCCGATAGCCTTGGCGGTAGATGCCGAGGAGGCTCTGAAAGGTGTCGTCCGGCATGGCTCCTCGCACGCCTCGGGGCGATTCTCGCGGTTCGCTCCTATGACGCGGGAGAGGGCCAGCTTGTGACGCCAGCCGGGATTGCTGCCGCGAGGCGGCGGAGGCAGGGGGCCTTGAAGCTTGCCGCCTTGGCCTTGAAGGCACTCCGGGAACCCTTCCATAGCGCCACGACGACCGCCGAGACCCTGCTATCCTCTAATTTCATCGCGTGCTCGGTGCCGCCACCCCGGGTGATCGCCACCACGCCGCTGCGAGATCTCGATCTGGCCGGGCTCGCACGCTGGCGCTAACGTCACAGCGAAAGGCAGCTCGCGGCCTTCATCCAAGAAGGCCTGACCATCGCGTACAACATGGGCGTCTCGGCGACCAAAGATTCGAAGCGAGCGGCCGTAGAACCACTGTATAGCCAAGGTGATCGCACATCCGACGCACCCACGCCTCATGCTCGAGTCACCCGAGAAGCTGGCCGTCCTCGCTTGGCGTCACGACGTGGCGCTGCGTGAGAGCGGCCCCAGGGTCACGATGCGTGCCGCCATCATGGTTGGACGCTATAGCCGCGCCCACCAGCTCAAGCAGGCGGCTACGTTTCTGCCGGCCACTTCGCTGACTCGCTGATTCTTTAGGCACCTTGATCGCGACAACTGCTTAGCGATCGTCATGATACTTTGTGGACGATCCTTGACTCCCATCCAACAATGGCCTTTGGTATAGGTGTATGACACGACATGGGCTCAATTAAAGAGATTTGGGTGGGATGAATCGCTTACCATATGGGGAAAATCCCATAAAATGATATCCGGCATCGAAAAGCCGATGCGGGAATTCGAGACATTTTTGAACCATGCTTCAAGGAAAGTACGCACTAGGCTTCCGAAGCTTTCTTGGCTGAGCGACAGGTTGCATATGCGCCGCATTTAACTAAGGAAAATTGGCGGAAAATTGGGCCACTCTTGCCACATGGGGGATGCCATGGATGAGCGCAAAACTTTCCCAGACAGTGTGACGCCACTTCCCGACGAGGAAGGACTGACAAAACAGGGCCTCATGATCCGTGCGGCCGAGCCGAAACATCGAGACGAGGTCATGACGCTGCTATTTTCCCTGTCGATTCCCGATACTGCACAGGTGGAATTGGAACAAAGAGTCGCCAAGGGAGAAGTAGTTCCGCTTTCGGAGCTCGCGGGGAAATACGCCGCCAATGCGGACGACGTCAAAAATTTGGTCTCATGGTTGCAGAAGGAAGGTTTTCAGCACGTGATGCCCTCTGCGGACGGCACGGGGGTGTACGCAAGCGCGAAGGCGGGCCAACTCGAGAAGAGTCTTGCGGTCACTATGGTTCGCGTGACCAAGGACGGAATAACCTATACCGCTGCGAAAAATGCCCCAAGCCTTCCTGTCAACGTTGGGAAAGGTGTTCATGCGATCATCGGCTTGCAGCCTTTCCGGAAGCTGCACAAGCATAATAGGACCTGCGTTCCGAAAGGCGGCAATCGGATGTCCGCTGTCACAGGCGCGGCTCCTTCGCCCAATATCCAGAACGCACCGCCCTACCTCATTTCGGAAATTCTCAAGGCGTATTCTGCCGACGGATTGGCAGTGACTGGTAAAGGGCAGACGATCGCGATCCTGATCGATACTTTTCCGTTGGACTCCGACCTGGCAACCTTCTGGCGCAATAATGGCATCGCCGTAAATCCAACGCGGATAGAGAAGATAAATGTGAAGGGCGGGCCTCTTCCCGTGCCCGAGGGCGAAGAGTCGCTCGACGCGGAATGGGCGAGTGGAATCGCGCCAGACGCGGTCATCAGGATTTACGCGACCGGCTCGCTTCAGTTCGTGGATCTCGACCGCGCTCTTGACCGCATCATCGCGGATCTTTCGAGCCAGCCTGGGCTGAAACAGCTGTCGGTCAGTCTGGGGCTCGGCGAAACCTATCTCGGCGGCCCACGGGGCGAAGTGGCGACTGAACACAACAAGTTTCTGAGACTGGCCGCGGCGGGTGTCAACGTCTTCGTGTCGAGCGGGGATGCTGGGTCGAATCCAGATGCAACCGGCCACAGTTCTACCGGACCTACGCAAGCCGAGTATGCATCTTCCGATCCTTGCGTGATCGGCGTCGGCGGCACCAGCCTGTCGTTAGCGGCGAACGGAACGGTCGCAAGCGAGACTGGATGGACCGGCAGCGGGGGCGGCGAGAGCCGGTTTTTTCGACGGCCGCCGTGGCAGAAGGGGCCAGGAATTGCGCCGGGCGCCCAACGGCTCGTGCCGGACGTAAGCGTTACAGCCGACCCCAATGAGGGCGCGTTCTTCGTTCTGAATGGGCAAGTCCGACAGATCGGTGGGACCAGCTGGAGCGCGCCGATATGGGCAGGATTCTGCGCGTTGATCAACGAAGCACGGCTGAAAGCTCGGAAGCCCGCACTACCGTTTCTCAACACGCTTCTCTACCCGCTAATGGGCACGGCGTGCTTCCGAGATATCCAGAAAGGCACTAACGGTGCTTATAAAGCGGGACGGGGCTACGACATGGTGACTGGTATCGGCGTGCCAAACGTCAAAGAATTGATTCGGACACTGACGTAATAGAGGGATCTGCTCCAAGAAGAACCCTACATCGGTGCATGGCGCACTCGTTTGGTTGGCATATGCCGGGAGAGGCGCAGGCTCCGAGCGGGGATCGCTAAGTTGCCCATAGTGCGGCAACGTTCGGCGCCAACGGCGTGACGACGACGAAATCGAGTTTAACAAGAGGACGGGCGCGCCTCACGGGGTTTAGTTCTTCGCCTTGTCGACGAGCTTGTTGGCGGCGATCCAGGGCATCATGGCGCGGAGCTTGGCCCCCACCTGCTCGACGGGATGGGCGGCGAGCTGGCGGCGCATGGCCTTGAAGCTCGGCTGGCCGGCCTGGCACTCGTTCACCCAGTCGCGCGCGAAGCGGCCGGACTGGATGTCGGCGAGCACGCGGCGCATCTCGGCCCTGACCTCCTCGTTGATGATGCGCGTGCCGGAGCGGTACTCGCCGTATTCGGCGGTGTTGGAGATCGAGTAGTTCATGGTGGCGATGCCGCCCTCATACATGAGGTCGACGATCAGCTTCACCTCATGCAGGCACTCGAAATACGCCATCTCGGGCGCGTAGCCCGCCGCGACGAGCGTCTCGTAGCCGCCCTTGATGAGCTCGACGAGCCCCCCGCAAAGCACCACCTGCTCGCCGAAGAGGTCGGTCTCGGTCTCCTCGCGGAAAGTCGTCTCGATGACGCCGGCGCGCCCGCCACCGATGCCGGAGGCGTAAGAGAGCGCCAACTCGAGCGCGTTTCCGCTCGCGTTCTGGGCAAGGGCCAAGAGGCACGGCACGCCCGCGCCCCGCATGTATTCCGAGCGCACCGTGTGGCCCGGCCCCTTGGGCGCGATCATGAAGACGTCGAGATCGGCGCGCGGCTCGATCAGATTGAAATGGATGTTGAAGCCGTGCGCGAAGGCGAGGGCCGCTCCCTTCTTCATGTTGGGGCCGAGATCGCCGCGATAGAGGTTGGCCTGCAGCTCGTCGGGGGTCAGCACCATGACGACATCCGCCCACTTGGCGGCCTCCGCGGGTGCCAGCACCTTGAAGCTTGCCGCCTTGGCCTTGACGGCGCTCGCCGAGCCCTCGCGCAGCGCCACGACGACGTCCGAGACTCCGCTGTCCCGCAGGTTCATCGCGTGGGCGTGGCCCTGACTGCCGTAGCCGACGACGGCGACCTTCTTGCCCTTGATCAGGCTCGCATCGGCATCTCTGTCGTAATAAACGCGCATGACGGATTCCCTCTTCAGTTCGTCATTGCGAGGAGGCAAAGCCGACGAAGCAATCCAGGGCCGCTTGTCGGAATCCGGATCGCTTCGCCTTTGGCTCGCGATGACAATGTCGGCACCAAAATACTAAATCGTGGCCACACCTCGGGCGATCGCCACCACGCCGCTGCGCGCGATCTCGATCTGGCCGAGCTCGCGCATGAGCGCTATGAAGGCATCGATCTTGTCGGTCGAGCCGGTCATCTCGAAGACGAAGGACCTCGTCGTGCTGTCGACGACGCGGGCGCGGAAGATGTCGGCGATCCTGAGCGCCTCGACGCGCTTCTCGCCGCTGTTGACCACCTTGATGAGGGCGTGGTCGCGCTCGATGTGGGCGCCCTCTTGGGTGAGGTCGTGCACCTTGCGCACCGGGACCAGGCGTCCGAGCTGGTTCCTGATCTGCTCGATCACCATGGGCGTGCCCGAGGTGACCACGGTGATGCGCGAGAGGTTCTCCTCGGTCTCGACTTGCGCGACCGTCAGGCTCTCGATGTTGTAGCCGCGTCCGGAGAAGAGACCGATGACGCGCGCCAGCACGCCCGGCTCGTTGTCGACCAGGACCGCCATGGTATGTCGCTCGATCCGCTCGGACACGGACGCACTCCTTGGCCGCTCTCTGAGTTGGCTTATTGCCATGGCTCGCGCAGCATCTAGACAAGCACCATGCCTTCCTCGGTCGCCGGCTTGCCGGCCTTGTCCTCGGGCCCGAGAATCATCTCGTGGTGCGCGCGTCCGGCCGGAATCATGGGGAAACAGTTCTCGGCCGGATCGACCCGCACGTCGGCGATCACGGCGCGAGGGACGGCGATCATCTCCTTGATCAGATCGTCGACCTCGGCCGGCTTCTCGGCGCGCAGGCCCACGGCGCCGAAGGCCTCGGCCAGCTTCACGAAGTCGGGGAGCGAGTCCATGTAGCTCTCGGAGTAGCGCCCGCCGTGCAGAAGCTCCTGCCATTGGCGCACCATGCCCATGTATTGGTTGTTGATGATGAAGAGCTTGACCGGCAGACGGTACTGCTGGACGGTCGACATCTCCTGAATGTTCATGAGCACCGATGCCTCGCCCGCGATATCGATGACGAGGGCGTCGGGGTGCGCCACCTGCACGCCCACGGCCGCCGGGAGCCCGTAGCCCATGGTGCCGAGCCCGCCCGAGGTCATCCAGTGGTAGGGCTTGTCGAACTTGAAGAACTGCGCCGCCCACATCTGGTGCTGTCCGACCTCGGTCGTGATGTAGGGCTCGCGCCCCTTGGTCAGCTCGTAAAGCCGCTCGATGGCGTACTGCGGCTTGATGAGGCCGTCGCCTTGCTTGTAGCTCAGGCAATCGCGCCTGCGCCATTCGCCGATCTGCTTCCACCAGGCGTCGAGCGCCTTCTGGTCGGGCCGGCGCTGCTTCGCCTTCCACAGCTTGATCAGGTCCTCGAGCACATGGGCGACGTCTCCCACGATGCCGAGATCGACGCGTACGTTCTTGTTGATCGAGGAGGGATCGATGTCGATCTGGATCTTCTTCGCCCTCGGCGAGAAGTCGGCGAGCCGCCCGGTGACCCTGTCATCGAAGCGCGCGCCGATCGCGATCATAACATCGCAGTCGTGCATGGCGAGGTTCGCCTCGTAGGTGCCGTGCATGCCGAGCATGCCGAGAAACTGGCCGTCCGTCCCGGGGAAGGCGCCCAGGCCCATGAGCGTGTTGGTGCAGGGAAAGCCGGTCATGTGGATGAACTGCACGAGAAGCTGCGCTGCCGCCGGGCCGGAGTTGATGACCCCGCCGCCGGAATAGACGATCGGCCGCTTGGCCGAAATCATGAGCTCGACCGCGCGCTCGAGCTCGTCGCGGTCGCCCTTCAGCTTGGGCTTGTAGCTGCGGTGCTGCACGCGCTCGGGCCCGGCATAGCTCGCCTTGCCCTGCAAAATGTCCTTGGGCAGATCGACGACAACCGGGCCGGGCCGGCCGGAGCGCGCCACGTAGAAGGCCTCGTGCATGACGCGCGCGAGATCCTCGGGCCGCTTCACCAGGTAGTTATGCTTGGTGCAGGGACGCGTGATGCCGACCGTATCCGCCTCCTGAAAGGCGTCGTTGCCGATGAGATGGGTCGGCACCTGCCCGGTCAGGCACACGATCGGGACCGAGTCCATCAGCGCGTCGGTGAGCCCGGTCACCGCATTGGTCGCCCCCGGTCCCGAGGTCACCAGCACCACGCCCGTCCGACCGGTCGAGCGCGCGTAGCCTTCGGCCGCATGGACGGCCCCCCCCTCCTGGCGCACCAGCACGTGGCGCAGGGCGTTCTGCTTATATAAAGCATCGTAAAGCGGCAGCACGGCGCCGCCCGGGTAGCCGAAAATGACCTCAACTCCTTGATCGACAAGGGCTTTGAGGGTCACATCCGCTCCGGTCGTATCACCCCCCGACATCGCCTTATGCCTCCAAGATGCAGCTTCCTGCCGTCGCAAGGGCGACGCCAAGGAAGCCCGAAAGACGCCAAAGCTACCGCTTACCGCCCGACTCGGGGCCGCAGGGAGTGGCAACCTAGACGGTCAATGTGTCTCGGTCAACAGCTCTGACGAATAAAATTAAAGATTCTCTCTTTGAAACTTTCCGAAAATTGCGCAGATAGGGCCTCCTTCACGATAAGGACCTCGCGCCCCGACCGGTGGTGACGGAACCAGGTGAGTTGGCGCTTGGCCAGCCGGCGCGTCGCCTGCTTGGCGCGACGAACCGCCTCCTCAAGGGAGAGCTCGCCGCGGAGATACAAGGCCAGCTCGGGCACGCCGACGGCCTTCATCGCGGGCAATTGCGGGTCGAGCCCGAGGGCGAGGAGGCTCGCCACCTCCGCGACGGCGCCGGCCGCGATCATGGCGTCGAGGCGCCCTTCGATCGCCGCATAGAGCGCGCCGCGCGGCGGCTCCAGAACAATCGCGGCGAAGGTGAGCTCAGCTGGCGGGCCTTCGCTGTGCTCCTCCTGCAGGGCCGCAAGCGATTCGCCCGTGGTCTCGAGCACCTCCCACGCGCGAATGAGCCGCTGGCGGTCGCGCGGCCGCAAGCGTCCGCCCATGAGCGGGTCGCGCACGGCAAGGGCTGCGTGAAACCCTTCGGCTCCGAGCTTTTCGAAGAGCGCGTGCGCGCTCTCGCGTATTTCCTGCGGCACCTCCGGCAGGGCGACGATCCCCTCGACGAGCGCCTGGATATAGAGCCCGCTGCCGCCGGTGACGATGGGGAGGCGGCCCGTGGCGTGGGCCTCTGCGACCGCGCCCTGTGCCAGCTTCCGCCATCGTCCGGCGGAGCAAGGCTCGTGCGCGGGCAGGATGCCATAGAGCCGGTGCGGGGCACGCGCAAGCGCCGCCGCTCCGGGTCGTGCGGTGAGCACGGCAAGCTCGCTGTAGACTTGCATGCTGTCGGCGTTGATGACGACGCCCGCCATGGCCTCGGCGATGGCAAGGGCCAAGCCCGATTTGCCGCTTGCCGTCGGCCCCGCCACGACGAGGACAGGTTTGCTCACAAGCGAACTCTAGGCGAGGCGTCCCAAGAGCGCCCGTCTGTGGCAAGCGGGCTTGCGACGCTGCAAGGCATGCTCGTAAATTCGCATGCGCACAAATTCATATCGCAATGCAGCACGTACTGACCCTGGTCGCGGGCGCGCCGTCGAGCGGCATCGACAATAGCATGCTTGCGCGTGCGCAGGCGGCACTCGAAGAAGGAGGAGCGCGCCTCGGAGCGCCCGCTTGGCTCGCGCGCGCTGCCGCCGTCGAGCTCCCCTTCGAAGGCATTGGCTGGCAGGTCGCGGAAGCGGCCGTGCGCGCGGCGCTTGCGCCAGCGCCGCTCGACTTGCTCGCCCAGCCGACGGAGGGACGCCGCAAGCGGCTCCTCCTCGCCGACATGGATTCGACCATCATCGGCATCGAGACCCTCGACGAGCTCGCGGATTTCGCCGGCGTCAAGGACAGGGTCGCCGCGATCACCCGGCGCTCGATGCAGGGAGAGCTCGATTTCGTGGCCGCCCTCGTGGAGCGCGTGGCCATGCTCGAGGGCCTCCCTCAAGCGGCCCTCGAGCGCGCGTGGCAGCGCGTCTTCGTCACAGCCGGTGCTACGACCCTCGTCCGCACCATGCGCAAGGAGGGCGCCTTCACCGCCCTCATTTCCGGCGGCTTCCGTTTCTTCTCGCGCCGCGTGCGCGAACTCGTCGGCTTCGACCATGACGAGGCCAACAGGCTCGAGCTGAGAGACGGCCGCTTGACCGGGCGCGTCATCCCGCCCGTCATCAACCGCGACGGCAAGCTCGCGGCGCTCGAGCGGCTCGCGGGGCAGCATGGCATTCCGCTTCACGCGACGCTCGCCGTAGGCGACGGCGCCAACGACCTCGAGATGATCGCCGCGGCCGGCCTCGGGGTGGCCTATCGCGGCAAGCCCGCCGTCGCCGCTGCCGCGCGCGCGCGAGTCGACCACAACGACCTCACGGCCCTCCTCTTCTTCCAGGGCTACCGCGCGGAAGAGTTCGTGACGTAAGGATCCTTCGCAATCGGCCGCGCGCGCATAGGAAGGATGCGCGCGACCACTCCTGCCCAAGGCGAGGGCAATCGAGCCGCAAGAGTGACGGACGGCGAGGGGCCGGGCTCGCCTATTTCTTGCCGACGCGCACCGCCTCGAAGCGGATGTCGCCGCCCCGCTCGATCAGCAGCAGCACCGAGTGGCGGCCGGACTGCTGGGCCTTGTCGACCAGGCTCGCGACCTCGCTGGGCGAGGAGACCTCCTCCTGATTGACCTCGACGATCACGTCGCCGGGCTTCAATCCCTTCTCGGCCGCACCGCCGCCCTCGGCGATCTTGGTCACCACCACGCCCTTGACCTCGGAGCCGATCTCGAACTTCTCGCGCAGCTCCGCGCTGATCGGAGCCAACGACAAGCCGAGCCCTTCGACTTTCTGCTCCTTGGCGGGTGCGGCCGGTTTCTCCTTCTCCTTCGCCGGCGCGCTTGCGACCTGCTCGTTTTCCTCGAGCTCGCCGACCTTGGCGCTGACCGTTCGGCGCGCGCTCTTGCGAATGACCTCAACCGGCACGCTCTTGCCGATCTCGGTCTCCGCCACGATGCGCGGCAGGTGGCGCATGTCGAGGACGTCCTTGCTGTCGAACTTGACGATGATATCGCCTGCCTGAATGCCCGCCTGATCGGCGGGTCCGCCGGTGTTGACGCTGGCGACGAGCGCCCCCATAGGCTTCGGCAGTCCCATGGTCTCGGCGATCTCATCGGTGACGGTCTGTATGCGCACGCCGAGCCAACCCCGCTTGGTATGGCCGAATTTCCGCAGCTGATCGACCACCGGTTTGGCGAGCGAGGAGGGAATGGCAAAGCCGATGCCGACACTGCCGCCCGTCGGCGAATAGATCGCCGAATTCACCCCGATCACCTCGCCCGCCATGTTGAACATGGGCCCGCCCGAATTGCCCTTGTTGATGGCGGCGTCGGTCTGCAGATAGTCGTCGTAGGGCCCGGAGTTGAGCTCGCGCGCGCGCGCCGAGACGATGCCGGCCGTGACCGTGCCGCCAAGGCCGAAGGGATTGCCGATGGCCACGACCCAATCGCCCACGCGCGCCTTGTCCGAATCGCCGAATTTGACCGATGGAAGCGGGTGACCCGCCTCGACCTTGAGCAGCGCGAGATCGGTCTTACTGTCGCGCCCCACGACCTTGGCCTTGAGGTTGGTGCTACCGTCGTCCTCGAGGATGACGGTGATCTCGTCCGCGTTGGCGATCACGTGATTGTTGGTGACGATATAGCCGGCCGGATCGATGATGAAGCCCGAGCCGAGCGACGTCACCTTGCGGGCTTTATGCTCGCGCTGCTGGCGATCGAAGAACTCCTTGAAGAACTCCTCGAACGGCGAGCCCGGCGGAAACTGCGGGACCTCGACTCCCGGCTGCTCCTGCCCCTTCACGGTCTGCGTCGTCGACACATTGACGACGGCCGGAACCAGCTTCTCGACGAGGTCCGCGAAACTGTCGGGCGCCCCCTTGGCGTGGGCAGCAAAGCTCCATAGCATGGCCGAGACGGCCACGACCCCTAGGAGCCAAACCCGAGCGCTGCCGCCCCGACCTTGCCGCCCAACCCCCGCCCGCGCGGGCGGGGAGCGTCCTATGACTTCATTCACGTGTCTCTCTCCGTTGCTCTTGGACCCGCCCGGAGGCGCGCATGCCTCGGCTCATAGTATGATCCCAATGTGGCGATTGGGGAATGATTTGCCGCTTGCGCACGCCACGGTCAAGGCAATTGCGCATGCGGCGGCTCGCACCTCGCGGCGCGGTCCTTCGCCTTAGCCGCGTACGAGCCAGACGATCACTACCCCTAGTGCCGCCCCTGCGAGCCCCGCCGCGCGCACGGCAACCGGCGGCTGGGTGATCATGAGCGCCATCATGCGTCTCATGGTGCCGGGAAAAAGCGCGTAAAGCACGCCCTCGATGACCAGGACAAGACCGAGTGCGGTCAGAAAATCGGCCACGCAGCCCACCCGCTCGGAATTGCCGCGATCACGCCCGGCTACGGCTTGGCCAGGGCGGCACCCGGTGCCGCGGCACCGGCCTCGCCAGTCATGCGGCCGAAGTAGCGGAAGAAATCGCCTTCGGGCGGTCCCACGTAGGTGGTCGTGTCCTTCGGCAGCGCCACGGTCAAAGCCTGCAATGAGCGCCAGAAGTTGAAGAAGTTAACGTCCTTGCCGTAGGCCTCGTTGTAGACGCGCTGGGCCTCGGCATCGCCCTGCCCCTGCACGATTTCGGCCTGCTTACGCGCCTCCGCGAGGATCACGCGCTCCTGCATGTCCGCGTCCGCATGGATGCGCCGCGCCTCCTTGTCGCCCTCGGCGCGGATCTTGCGCGCCTCCTGGCCGCGCTGCGTCTGCATGCGGTGAACCACCGCCTGCATGTTCGCCTCCGGCAAATCGACCCGCTTGAGGCGCACGTCGAGCACCTTGATGCCGAAGGCCTTGGCTTGGCCGTCGACGATCTGCGTGATGCGTTGCATGAGCGCCCCGCGCTCGGGCGTCAAAAGCGTCAAGAGCGGCACGTCGCTGATCACATTGCGAAGCGTCGAGTTGATGACCGAGCCGAGCCGTGCCTCGACACCCTGTTCGTTATTCACCGACTGATAGAAAAGCAACGGATTGACGATGCGGTACCGCGCGTAGGCATCGATCTGAAGCTGCTTCTGATCGAGCGTGGTGGCATCGGGCGAGCGGGCATCAAGGTCGAGCACGCGCTTGTCGTAGTAAGTGACCGCCTGGATGAGCGGCAGCTTGAAATAGAGGCCCGGCTGGTCGACCACCCGGCGGACCTCGCCGAACTGGAGCACGAGGGCCTGCTGCCAGGGCTCGAGCGTGAAGATCGCGGAGATGCTCACGACGAGAAAGATGAGGATCGCGATTCCCGTGCCGAGAAGGACGCCGCGGCTCATGGCTGGCCTCCCTTCTGCTGTGCGGGGTGCGGCTCGTGCTTGACGAGCTCGTCGAGCGGCAGATAGGGCAGCACGCCGGAGCCGCCGATATCCTTGGAGATCAGCACCTTGTTCATCCCGCCCAAAATCTTCTCCATGATATCGAGATAGAGGCGGCGCGTGGTCACCTCCTTCTCCTGCTGATACTGCTGGTAGATGAGGAGGAAGCGCTGCGCGTCGCCGTTCGCCTGGTTGATGCGCTCGGCCTTGTATGCGTCCGCGGCCTTGGTGATCTGCTCGGCCTGGCCCTGGGCCTTCTGGGTCACCTCGTTCAGGTAGCCCTGCGCCTCGTTGATGGCGCGCTCCTTGTCCTCGCGCGAGGTCTGCACGTCGAGGAAGGCGCTCTTCGCGTCCTTGGGCGGATCGATCGCCTGGAGTGCCACCTCGGTGATTTGAATGCCCGCGCCGTAGCTGTCGAGAATCTTCTGGATGAGCTTCGGCGCCTCGATGGCGATGGTCTTGCGTCCCTGGGTATAGGCGGTCTCGAAGTTCGTTTGCCCGATGATCTCGCGGATCGCCGCCTCGGAGGCGTCCTTCACCGTGCCCTCGGGGTTGCGGATGTTGAAGAGATACTGGCCCGCGTCCTTGATGAGCCAGAAAACCACCGCCTTGATGTCGATGATGTCCTCATCGCCGGTGAGCATGAGGCTTTCCTGCTCGACGTCGCGCACCACGCCGGGCCGGCCGATCTCGGCACCCGTGCGAAAGCCGATCTCGACCTGGTTCACACGCGTCACTTTGGGCGTGTAGACGTGGCCGATCGGGGCCGGCACGTTGATATGAAGCCCGGATCCGGTCGTCGCCGCCCAGCGCCCGAAGATAAGCGCCACGCCCTGCTCGTCGGGCTGCACGCGGTAGAGGCCGGTGAGCATCCAAAGGCCGAGGGCGATGAGAATGAAAATAGGGACCAGGCGCGTGTTGCGCCCGCCGCTCGGCAGCCAGCGCCGCAGCATATCCTGGAATTTGCGGATGATATCCTCGAGGTTGGGCTGCTGCGGCCCGGACGGACCGCGCCCCCACGGGCCGGGACCACCCCCGCCGCCGCCGCCGCTGCCCCACGGGCCGCCACCGCCTTGATTGCTCCACGGCATATGCTGGTTCCTCGGAATCGATTTCGGGTCATACGGGCCCGGACCCGCGGCTTTGCAAAGAAGCCAGATGGCCTTATATGACAGCCGGGCAGGCCGTGCAAACCAAAGCGGTACCGGACCCAGCGAATATTGGCCGAAGAGCGGAGATTGCAAGCATGGCCGGCGTCACCGAGCAGCAGGTCTTGACCGCCCTCAAGGCCGTGATCGAGCCCGAGCGCAAGCGCGACATCGTCACGCTCGGCATGGTCTCTGGGATCGTCGTGCGGGAGGGGAACGTCGGCTTCGCGATCGACGTGGACGCGAAGCGAGGCCCTCATATGGAGCCCCTGCGCAAGGCCGCCGAGGCGGCCGTGCTCAAGCTCGATGGCGTCTCCTCGGTGACGGCCGTGCTGACCGCCGAACGCGAGGCCTCCGCCCCGCGGCCGGCGCCCATGCGCACGCCGGGGGGCACCTCGGCTGCGCCCGCTTCAGGCAAGGCGATGGTGCCGGGCGTGGGCGCCATCGTCGCCGTGGCGAGCGGCAAGGGCGGGGTGGGCAAGTCGACGACCGCCGCCAACCTGGCGCTTGCGCTCAAGACGCTGGGCTTGCGCGTCGGCGTATTGGATGCGGACATCTACGGTCCCTCGATGCCGCGCATGCTCGGCATCTCCGGGCGGCCGGGCACGAGCGACGGCCGCACGCTGCAGCCGCTCGAGAACTACGGCGTCCTCTGCATGTCCATGGGCTTCCTCGTGGCCGAGGACACGCCCATGATCTGGCGCGGACCCATGGTGATGAGCGCCATCCAGCAAATGCTGCGCGACGTCGCCTGGGGCGAGCTCGACGTGCTCGTCGTCGACATGCCGCCGGGCACGGGCGACGCACAGCTCACGCTCGCCCAGCAGGTGCCGCTCACCGGGGCGGTGATCGTCTCCACCCCCCAGGACATCGCCCTCCTCGATGCGCGCAAGGGCCTCAACATGTTCCGCAGGGTCGACGTGCCCGTGTTCGGCATCGTCGAGAACATGAGTTACTTCCTCTGCCCCCATTGCGGCGAGCGCAGCGAGATCTTCAGCCACGGCGGCGCCAGACGCGAGGCCGAGCGGCTCGGCACGGAGTTCTTGGGCGAGATCCCCCTCGACATCGTCATCCGCGAGACCTCCGACGGCGGCCAGCCGATCGTGGTCTCCCATCCCGAGAGCGCCCACGCCAAGGTCTACGTGCAAATCGCCGCGCGCGTCTGGGAGAAGGCCGGGCAAGCGCTCGGCGAGATGGCGCGCCGCGCGCCGCGCATCGTCATCCAGTAACAAAGCACCGCAACTCTCGGGAGAGCGACGTGTGGGCGCTCAGCCCTCGAGCCCAAGCGTGGCCATGAGCTCGCGCCACTCGCGCGGGCTGAGGCCGCTTCCCGCCTGCTCGACCTTCTCGCCGCGGAGCAGCCGCCGCACCACCTTGAGCGCGGCCGCCGAGAGCGCCGTCGCGCCCAGCCGGTACTGCGCGAAGGCCTCATGGACGAGCGGGAGCCAGCGCTTCACCGTCTCCAGCAAGGCTTCCGCATAGACGCGGATCTCGTATTGCGCATGAGGGTCGGCGCGGAGCGAGAGGAAATGCAGGAGATTATGGAGGTCGGTCTTCCAGTACCATTGCGTATAGATGTTGAGCGTCAGGTTCATGCGTGCGAGCTCGCGCGCGAGGCCGCGGCGGCCCGCGTCGATGACGCGGCCCTCCTCGTCCTCGTTGAGCATCTCGACATAATGCGCGTAGCAGCGCTCCGCGTCCTCGCGCAAAAGATCGAGCACGCGTTTCGCCTCCTCGCCCTCAAGCACGGCATCGCGCCCTTGGCGGTTGCTGCGGGACTGGGTCGCGAGCTGGTTGGGGGCGGGGACGTAGAACTCCTTGTCGAGGATCGAGTAGCGCGCCGAGTACTCGTTGACGTTGGCGGTGCGGTGGCGGATCCATTGCCGCGCCACGAAAATGGGCAGCTTCACATGGTACTTGATCTCGCACATCTCGAAGGGGGTGGTGTGCCGATGACGCATGAGATAGTTGATCAGACCGCGATCCTCCGAGACCTTGCGCGTGCCCCTGCCGTAAGAGACGCGGGCGGCCTGCACCACCGCCCCGTCGTCGCCCATATAGTCGACGACGCGGATGAAACCGTGGTCGAGTACCGCGATCGGCTGATAGAGAATCTCCTCGAGCGCCGGCACGCTCGCCCGGCGGGTCTCGCTCAGACCGGCGCGGAGGGCGTCGATTTCGGCCTGCTGCTCCCGGCTTAGGGGCATCATCGTCTCCCTGGCCGCCGCCGGCGGCTCCGAGCAAACCCCGGCGTGGCATCCGCAAGATGTCGTAGTTCCATCCTAGCAAGCCCCAAATCATTGTCCAGCCGCGGGGCGGGGGCTCGGCCCTCAATTGCCGTGGGGCGCTCGGAAGCGCTTTTCAAGCGGCCCCGCCATCCCTATATTCAGAGGCGCCGGGGCGACTCGGCTATGGCGATAAACGTCGTACGCAATAACCACAGCGGACCCGGGGGCAGTACCCGGCGCCTCCACCAATCTAGAACAGGCCTTTGTCCGCGCGCCGCGGGCTCAGGCAGCGATGGGGGCGAAATAGGATCGACGCGCGGCTAAAGGTGCGATCTTCGCCCGGCATGGTTCCGCCGTTATCGGGCCATAGCATAGTTGCCAACGACAACTACGCGGAGGCTCGCCTCGCTGCCTAAGGGCGGCTGGTTAGCCTAGCTCTAAAGTCCTCGGCCGTCGCACGCCGGGGCGGGGTCCGGAGGGCGCCTGGCAACAGAAGCCCTCCACTTCACGCCCCGCCAAGAGGGCGTCACCGAACCGGGGGAAGCGCATGGCCACGAGGAGCGGGCCGCTCCGTTACGACAAAATGGTCGAGGACGCCTTGCGCGGAGTCGTGCGCCGGTCCTTGGCCCAAGTGGCGAAGAACGGCTTTCCGGGTAACCACCATTTCTACGTCACCTTCCGCACCGCAGCCCCCGGCGTGGTGCTGCCCGGGCATTTGCGCGCGCAATACCCGGAGGAGATGACCATCGTCCTGCAACATCAATTCTGGGGCCTCGAGGTGGACGAGGACGCCTTCGAGGTGACGCTCAGCTTCAACAAGGTGCACGAGCGCCTGCGCGTCCCCTTCGCGGCGCTGACCGGCTTCGTCGATCCCTCGGTGCGCTTCGGCCTGCAATTCAAGGGCGAAGTGCTGGCGGGCGCGCTCTCGCCCGCGGCACCCGGAGCGCCGGCGGACGAAGGCGGCGAAAGGCCGGGCCAAGTGGTCGCCCTCGACGCCTTCCGCAAGAAGTGATATTGCCGGCACCCGAGTCTCTACACGGATCGAGCGCCTCGGCGCGCATGGACTCGTTCGTCGAGCTCCTCATGAAGAACGGCGGCGGCTACGTCTCGGTCGGCAAGGGCAACGACTTCTTTCTCGGCAACGCGCGGTAAGGGCGCGCGATCCCGACTCCTAAGATCGGCCACACGCCGTGCCGCGCCGCGATCGCCTCATCCAGCAACTTCTCGCCCTCATGCTGCCGCTCGGCCCGGTCGAGGCGCGCAGGATGTTCGGCGGCCACGGCCTTTATCTCGAAGGGACGATCTTCGCGCTCGTCTTCGATGGCGCGCTTTTCCTCAAGGCGGACGAAGAGACCAAAGGCGCCTTCGAGCGCCGCGGCCTCGGGCCCATCACCTACGAGGGACGTAAGGGGCAGACCATAGCGCTCCCTTACTGGGAGGCGCCGGCCGAGCTCCTTGAGGACGGCCGTGCGCTCTGCCGCTGGGCGCAAAGAGCGCACGAGGCGGGCCTGCGCTTCAATGCGAAGAAGAAGCCGAAACGGGCGAGGCCAAAGACCAGTGCTGATCGCCGCGGCCGCGGTCCGCGCTTCGAGCCCGATTTCTGAGCCGCCGCCTCGGCCTGCCAGGCGTCCTCGTGCGCTCGAGTCTCGACGCCCGCGCAATGCCGGCAAGCCGATTGGTCGTGATGAGGGCCCATGCTAAAAGTCAACGACCAATCGGCCACAGGAGAGCGCGCCATGGCGAAGGCAGCGAAAGCAAAGACGCGGACCGAGACGGACTCCTTCGGACCCATCGAGGTGCCGGCGGACCGTTACTGGGGTGCGCAGACCGAGCGCAGCCTGGAGAACTTCAGGATTGGCGGCGAGCGCATGCCGGCCCCCCTCATCTCGGCGCTCGGGCTCGAGAAGAAGGCGGCAGCGCTTGCCAATATGGCCTTGGGTGCGCTCGACAAGAAGCTCGGCCAGGCGATCGTGCGCGCCGCCGAGGAGGTGATCGACGGCACGCTCGCAGACCATTTCCCGCTCGTGGTCTGGCAGACCGGCTCGGGCACCCAGAGCAACATGAACGCGAACGAGGTCATCGCCAACCGCGCCAACGAGCTCCTGGGCGAGGCACTCGGCAGCAAGCGCCCGGTGCATCCGAACGATCACGTCAACATGTGCCAATCCTCGAACGACAGTTTTCCGACCGCCATGAACGCGGCCGCCGCGATCGAGCTCGAGCGCCGGCTCATCCCGGCGCTCGAGCATCTCTTTGAGGCGCTCGACGACAAGGCGCGCGCGTTCGCCTCGATCATCAAGATCGGCCGCACGCATCTCCAGGACGCGACCCCGCTCACCCTCGGCCAGGAATTCTCGGGCTACGCCGCGCAGATCGAGAACGGCATCGCGCGGGTGCGGGACTGCCTGCCGCGGCTCTATCGGGTGGCGCAGGGCGGTACCGCCGTCGGCACCGGGCTCAATGCGCGGCGCGGCTTCGACAAGCGCTTCGCCCAGGAGCTTGCGCGCATCACCGGGCTTCCCTTTCTCCCCGCCAAGAACAAGTTTGAGGCGCTCGCTGCGCACGATGCGATCGTCGAGGCCTCGGGGGCCCTCAACGTGCTCGCCTGCTCGCTCACGAAGATCGCGAACGACCTCCGGCTGCTCGGCTCGGGACCGCGCTCAGGGCTCGGCGAGCTCGCGCTTCCCGAGAACGAGCCGGGCTCCTCGATCATGCCCGGCAAGGTGAACCCCACCCAATGCGAGGCGATGACCATGGTCGCGGCCCAGGTCATGGGCAACCACGTCACCATCACGGTCGCCGGCTCGAACGGCCATCTCGAGCTCAACGTCTTCAAGCCGGTGATGATCTACAATTTGCTGCAATCGATTCGGCTCCTCGCCGACGCGGCCATGAGCTTCACCGACAACTGCGTCCGCGGCATTCAGGCGAATGAGAAGCGCATCGCCGAGCTCTTGAGCCAATCGCTCATGCTGGTAACCGCACTCAACCCCTACATCGGCTACGACAAGGCGGCCAAGGTGGCGAAGAAGGCGCACGCCGAGGGCACCACGCTCAAGGAGGCCGCACTGGCGCTCGGCTTCGTCAAGGCCGAGGAGTTCGAGCGCTGGGTGCAGCCGAAGAGCATGTTGGGACCGCGCGGGTGAGCGGCTCCTTGCGGAAGCGCTCGGTCACCATCGCCGGGCACCGCACGAGCGTTTCGCTCGAGGCTGCCTTCTGGTCGGCACTCAAGGAGATGGCGGCCGAGCGGGGCATCTCCTTGAACGCGCTCATCGAGGAGATCGACCGCGGCCGCGCCGGCAACCTCTCGAGCGCCATCCGCGTTTTCGTGCTCGGAGCGCGGCCGCGCGGCGCTGGCGCGGGCTAAAGCATGTTCCGATGGCGCGGAATCACCCCCTC
>Ga0187769_10000651_pt1 | contig 19254 bp, 20 predicted proteins | sample 0116_SJ02_MP02_1_FD_133140 | JGI IMG/M metagenome (GOLD analysis project Ga0187769, IMG submission 133140) | Tropical peat soil microbial communities from peatlands in Department of Meta, Colombia - 0116_SJ02_MP02_10_MG | ecosystem: Environmental > Terrestrial > Soil > Wetlands > Peat | place... | reverse complement strand
TATGAGGATTTCACGTTTAGGTTCACGTTGGGCGTTATCCCCGACCCCGATTCAACTTTTAGTTGTTTTGGATCACAAGGTAAGAGTAGTGTTTGGGTGAAAGATAAACAGCACGGGTGATTTAAGCCCTTACTTCGCTCCGGATGCTCACCATCGTTTGTAGTATTTTCGGTGCGTTCCGCAGCGGGTGCAGGTGGCGTCGCGGTATGGTTTGCCGATTGAAGGCTTCTTCCGTTCCCAAGCTAGATCATGTTTAGTTTCGGCACGGCACTTTTCACAGTAGAGGGTTGCCCATTCGACCAAGCCCAAATATCCCCTTCGAATGCCCTAACTGGTCGCCGTGCTTAACGTCTCGTCCATAACTATCCAGCTCCCAGAGACTAGAGTACTCCGGTGGGAGCTTCTTCAGCTTCCTTATGGAATGGTTTTGGATGGTAGCCTGCGCTAATGGGCCGCTCTTGACGGAGAACATGTAGGTTGAGGAAGCTTCCCCGCGGCTGCGAATTTCAATCTGCAATCCCTTACAGTGGGCCTTACCCCGACGCCCCGCAACTAGCAAGGAGTCATGAAACCCATTAAGGGTCAGGTTATGCTTCCTCGCAAGCTGAAGCAAGTAGATCAAATCCCTATCCCGACCCCGGGCCGTCGGTATGTTTCCGAGCGCTGGAATGATATTTCAACTCCGCAAGTAGGCACTAAGACGTCATTCGTAATAAAACCAACGGGAATTACGCCCTAAAATCTTGCCCGCAGGCCCCGGAAGACCTACTTGAAGCGCCTCGTTCACCCAATATGAGCCTCCAAAGCTATTATTGAACTGCCTCTCGGAACAGGGAAACAAGGTAGGGTGCGGTTTCCGGCGTTGGGTGTTTTAAGTGGTTGACTTTTGCACCGAATGCGGCGCCTACATCTCCCCTAAGCAGCAGGGCTGTTCTCACTGCAAACACCTTCAGGTCAAGGAATTCCAACCGCTCAACCTGCTAGTCGCAAAGCTCACGATTGAGGATGTCCTACCCTTCTTTCCAAGTTCCACGATGAGAAAATACCAGAAAGAGATCATCACCCGAACTGTTCAGGCTTATCAGTCTAGGAAGAAATGCGTTGTCGTAATAGCGCCTACGGGTTTCGGAAAATCCCTCGTCAACGCCGCCTTTACCTCGGTCACCAAATCGTTCTACGTCACACCGCAGCTCGCCCTTATTGATCAGTTGCTCGCGGATCCCAATTTGAGGGGTCGCTTTGTTGAGATTAAGGGCCGCCAAAACTACCAATGCTATTACAGCCCGCGACGCGGAGTGCATCTTGGTAAGTGTGTGACGGAGGGTTATCCTTGCACCGAGCGTCTGGATGTGTGCCCGTACTGGATGCAGAAACACCTAGCCCTCCAAGCGCCGAGCGTACTCATGAGCTTAGCATATCTGATCTTTGAGGGTACGACGGAAGGAAGCGAGACCTACCTTGGAACACGACCCCTACTCGTTCTAGACGAGGCGCACAATCTCGAAGAGCAATGCCTCAATCATGTCTCCCTCAAATTCACCCCCTTCTCAGTCCCGTACGAAATCTACCACAAACTTCTCCCCAACTTGAAGAAGGTGGGCACCAGGGTCGAGCTGGATGTCTTTCTCGCCGACGTCGCCGGCTACCTGAAACTAATGCTGGGACGGCTGGAAACGAAAAGTGAACAGAACGCGCTTTCGCTGATCGAAGCTGAGGATAAGCAACTTATGGAGAGGTTCCTCGAGAACTACAACCTGTTCATGTTCTCCAACTCCGAATGGGTCTGGGAAGTTCGCAACGACCAACTCCTCCTCCAACCCGTCTTCGCGAGAGAGTTCATGAAGAACCTGGTGTGGAAGCGAGGAGAAAATTATCTGATCTCATCCGCCACCATCCTCGACCCAGAAGAATACCTGAAGCTCAATGGTTTAACCGACCTCCTAAAGGAGGATGAAATTGAAATTCTCGAAGCGCCGAGCACGTTCCCGCCCGAAAATCGGCCGATAATTGACGCAACCGTCGGCCCACTAACCATGCAACAATGGGACAACAACATGCCCTTAGCAGTGGCCGCAGTCGAAAAAATCCTGCACAAAGAGAAGGGCAACGTAGCAATTCATTCGCACTCGTATCGACACCAACGCGCCCTGGTCGCCCACCTTTCACACAAATTTCAACGCAGGCTTATCGTACATACCGGCGAAGACAGAGAGGAGAGGTTGCAGGAATGGATGAAGTCGCGGGGCAAAGTCTTCGTTTCAGTAGCTTTCAACGAGGGACAAGATTGGAAATATGACGTCTGTGAAGCCCAGATCTTGCTCAAGGTCCCTTTCGCAGACATCGGTGATAGAAGGGTCAAGAGGCGGTTGGAACTGGGCCACCGTCAATGGTATCTGAATCAAGCGATGTTAGAAGTGATTCAAGCATACGGGCGCGCGGTCAGGGCCGAGGACGATGTCGCCAGGTTCTATGTGGTGGATGGAAGCTGCACAGAACTAATCAGGAACACGTGGCAGTTCATACCTGACTGGTTCAAAGCCGCTCTTCCCCCAACCTTCAAGCAGGGCCCAACGAACTAGTCAGCCTGACTAGGCGTCCGAACCATTAGTGAGTGAGCTACAATTGCAGCACTTGATGCAGTTACCGCATGTTCCACGGAGACATAAGTTAGTTGATGACAACTAGACAACTGGCATGTTTAGCCTAAGGCCATTACCAACTTGCGCGAAGTCTACCGCGTCCTGCCGCTGGCTTGACCCGCTCTACTGGCCATTTTCTTCCGTTTCTTCTGCCATTCAGGTCTCGTCAAATCAGGACCACTTCCATTAGATTCAGTAACATGCTGCAAACTGAAGAACCTTTCTTGGTAACATTTGTTTGAATTGCAAAGCACAACTTTCTGCTCTTCGCGCCTTCGGGGATAATTCTGGCCAGTCGAACTCTAATCCAAACTTAGACCTGAAGCCGTATGTTTCTGAATCTCAGAGACCAAGGGCGTGGTAAAATACGTTGACATACCTCATAGCTACGCTTGGCCATATCATGGCTCTGCTGTACTCGTACGCCGCTCTACCCAATCTGTCGTGAATTTGCTTATCTTTGAGTAGTGTAATGACGCATTCAGCAATTGAGTCCGAATCCTTAAATCCACATTCCAGGGCGGCACCGTTGGATATTGCCTCCTCTGCGTGAAGAAATGGAGTTGTAACAATTGCTTTGCCCGTGCTCAGAGCATACGTAAGTGTCCCGCTGCTGATCTGCTCTCGATTCGGGTACGGAATTACATAGATGTCGGACGCTTGAAGGTAGTTGATCAACTCGTTTTCAGGTAGAAAGCGATTTACGAACCTGACGTTTTTCTCCAACTCAAGTGATTCAACAAGATCAAACAGGAATTGCCGGTACTCTTCACCCTCGCGTTTCCTGACCTCTGGATGCGTCTCACCGATAATCAGATACAGAATTTCTGGACGGTCTTTCACTACTCGCGGGAGTGCCTCTATTGCGTATTCTATGCCCTTTCCACGACTCAGCAATCCAAAAGTCGATAGCACGACGTGATCTTTCAAGCCCAAGCTTCGTTTTGCCATGGTAGTTCCAAGGTAAGGCACATTCGGGCATCCGTGAGGTATGTGTCGAATCCTGTCTGGGTAGCTACCATAGAGCTGTTCCAGTATTCCCATGCCGACCTTTGCCATCACAACGACAAAGTCACTATGCTCAAGAATTTCGTCCATTACCCTTCTAGCATCGGGAACCGGCTCCTCAAGAACCGTGTGTAGAGTGGTAATAATCGGCTTTTCAATTGTTTGAAGAAACTCATTGACATAGTCGCCCCATGCTCCTCCGAATATCCCATACTCGTGCTGTAGATTCACAACGTCCACATCAGATGCATTGATGTCCTGAGCGACCTTCTCGTAGGATTGAATGTCGTTCGCGTCGATCTGAGACTTTACTCGAATCTCGTAATTGTAGTGCCCGCCCCTATCATTCACTGCCGCGATCACGGGGGGCTTCACAACTCGCGTACAAAACGCGGAGATAGCGTCGACAAGATTCTTGGTAAGTAGCTACACCACACTCGCGAGGAGGATAAGTGCTCACATACGCAACTCGTATTCTGTGAACGTCATAACCATCAGTCGTTTCTAGAGCACCAAGGCTTTTGATCACGTAGTGACCATGCGTGATTTCCAGCAGTCTTCTTTCCGTCGTAAGGCCGACTAGGACGCCTGCTTTTGTAACGAGTAGTCTCCTGATGTTGTGCCTATGCATCGTTTCTAAGGCGTCCGCTATTGTTCGCTCACCATCGATCGTGACAAGAGGTTTAGACATTACATCTTTGACAAGCGTCAGTTCAAGGTTCTTGCCAGCCTTTAGGACTCTATAGAGCATATCTCTCTCAGTGACTATCCCCACGGGTTGGTTGTTCTCTACAACCGCTACAGCTCCAACGTTTTCCTTTGCCATCAGATCCATTACCGTTGAGGTTACGTCTAGGGCAGAGACCGTCGGCGGTGCAGGTCTCATGTTCGTCTCTACAGACTGGCTGAGGACTCCTTTCAAGTATGAGTCTGTTTCACCCATTTCTCTCGTTTAGATTGTGTTGAGTCCTGCTATTATTCTCGTACTCAGAACGTAGCAGGGCGCATTTGTGCAGGTCTTCTGCCTTTGTGTGTGGTCTTTCGAAGGCGAATGCACTCTTTTCTCAGGCGCTACTGAATGCAACAACGTAGTTCGACCCATCTTCAAGACTATTTTTTGGCTATTTGATCAAGATCGGTCACCAATGCATCACAGTAACCGCAACACCATTAGACAGCCAGGCATAGAGGTAGGACTAAAGAAACCTCAAGCGGCGTGGAAGTTTGACTAAGACAGTGAACGAGAGTCATGCCAGGTACTGCTCGAACTGCGGTAAGAAAGTCGAGAAACACATTCGATTCAAAGGTTATATTTTCTGCTCACGACAATGCCGGGAATCGTTCACGACCCCACGTGGACGAGTGATTGGTGGAAGGGAAAGAAGAAACTGGCGAGGCGGAAAGGCAAGACGAGCGGCAGGGTAAGGCAAACCCATTCGCGGCTTCTCTGAATTGTAGTCTCTCTATACCTCGGCAAATGTTGAATATACAAAAAACATTTGCTGCGCACACATAAGATATGTAGCTAATTCTTCCTTCAATTACGACGTGCTAGTCTAGTTCGATTTCGTAGTCTGCCTCTCAATTTCGAGAGCTCCTCCCATAAAATGTCAGGGAACTGTTCTCCGAGAGTTTTGAAGAACAACTCAGAGGATTCAATTTCGTCCAACCACGCTGTCTCATCGACCTTAAGCAACTCTTCGACTGTTCTTCCCGGCAGATTCATCGTCGCCAGATTGAGCGAGTCAGGTGTCGGGACGTAACCTATCGGAGTCTCTACCGCATCAGCCCTGCCCCTACACCTGTCAATAATCCACTTGAGAACGACGAGGTTGTTACCGTAACCGGGCCAGAGGAATCTTCCATCTTTTCCCATTCTGAATGCATTTATCTGGAATATTCTAGGGAGGATTTCGCTCTTTGATCGAAATGAGAGCCAGTGTCTGAAGTAATCGGCGATGTGGTATCCGCAGAATGGTTTCATCGCCATGGGGTCGTATCTTAGAACTCCCACCTCGCCTGCAGCGGCGGCCGTAGTTTCGACTCTAAGCATGGCGCCCATCAGGACGCCGTGTTCCCAGCTAAATGATTCGTAAACTAACGGAACAAGATCAGATCTTCTTCCTCCGAAAACTATGGCCGTGATCGGGACACCATTCGGATTATTGTACTCCGGGGATAGGAACCGGTATTGATTGATTGAAGTTGTGAACCTTGAGTTTGGATGGGCAGCGTTTCCCTTGCCGGCTGTCCATACTCTTCCTTGCCAATCCCAAAGTTTTCTTGGATTGTCGCCCATGCCTTCCCACCATGGGGTTCTGTCCATCGCCAAGGCGACATTCGTGAATATTGTGTTCTTCCTGACGGTTTCCATTATTTTTGGGTTGGTCTTGATGTTGGTGTTGGGGGCCACCGCGAAGAATCCACTCTCAGGGTTAATTGCTCTGAACCTTCCTTCGGAATCTAGGTGTATCCAAGCTATGTCGTCGCTAACGGCCCAGACCTTCCAGTCCTTCATGTATTCTGGCGGATTGAGCATAGCGAGGTTGGTTTTACCGCTAGCGCTGGGGAACGCCCCGGTCACATAAGTCACCGTGCCCCCTGGGTCTTCTATTCCTATGATTAGCATGTGTTCCGCCAGCCATCCTTCATCTCGCGCCAACACGCTCGCGATTCTCAGCGCGTGGCATTTCTTGCTGAGGAGGGCGTTTCCTCCATAGTTCGAGTTCAAACTCATTATGAGTTTCTTATCTGGGAAATGACAAATGTACCTTCTAGTAGGATCCAACTGACCGGTTGAATGTATGCCCTTCACAAATTCGCCGCCTTTCATGTGATCCAACGCAACCTTGCCGACCTTCGTCATAATTTCCATATTCACAGCGACGTAGCGACTATCAGTGAGCTCAACTCCGACCTGAGAGTAAGGCGAACCTGTAGGTCCTAGAAGGTATGGGATAACATACATCGTTCGCCCAGTCATGCATCCATCAAAAAGCCCCAGCAACTTTGCCTCACCTTCATCAGAAGGCATCCAATTATTTGTTGGACCCACATCCTCTCTGCTCGTTGTGCAGATGAAGGTCGCTTCTTCGGTTCTGGCGACGTCGTTCGGATTGCTTCTGTGGAGATAGCAGTTTGGATATTTTTCTTGGTTGAGCTTAATCAGTGTCCCATCTGTGGTCATCAGTTTGATAAGAGAGTGAAATTCTTCATCAGACCCATCACACCACACTATGCCATCTGGCTTAGTTACCTTAGCAACCGCAGCTACCCAATCCCGTAAAGACCGCTCAACCCCATAGTCAGGGGGCGTGTGGGTCATGTTAGCTCAAGAGCAGTAAGGGATCAGATCGCTTTCATGATTTCTTTGACGTGTTGTTTCGCGCTGTCCTTGATTTGCTGAAGTTCTTGGTCCTTGCCGAATTCTCCAAGGCTTCGTTCAACCATGTCAAAGAGTTTGTCGATGTCTTGCAGCAGTCCTGTGAGTTCTACACGGATCTTTCCTGTGTACAATTTTGATCTGAATTGAGGTTCGGTTTACGCCTAATAACCCTTTTCGAAAGATTCGAAGGAAGAGTGTTAGGGTCATTTTGCCTTCGAGTGCTGGAAACAATTACGAATACGAAAGTGAGAGTGGCTAGAGGCTTTTTGCGTGGGCATATAGCTGACGCGGAAAAACTTAAGCACTCAATGTGCCAACTCTAATCGGGATGTGTTAGATTTGGCAAGAGGGATGTATACGAAAAGTCATGTTGTACATGTTGCAAAGACAATCAGAGCACCTCTTCGTTTTGTGTATGATTGGTGTACGGATTACAGGGAAAGCGATCCAAAGATAACCGGTTCAACTTCAAAACGCAAGATACTGCTAAAGAACAAACATCGAGTGGTTTACGTAGTGAACTATAGAAGTGGCGGTAAGTCAAGAAGCGCGGTAGACGTCGTTACGCTCTACCCACCTAAGGCATGGCACCTTGACTTTACCGGTGACGAGGACGATGAGGTTGGGGATTATGTGCTTACCTCACTCGGACCACGAAAGACCAGGCTTGACATGAAGTTCAAGGAGCATTACAAAATAAGCAAGGCTCCTACGAAGGCGCAGGATGTGAAGCAGGTCCACGAGATTTGGGACAAATACGTAGCGGCACTCGAAAGAGATTACTCCGCAAGAAAATGAGACAGGAATCATAGCAAACAATCATAACGGACAGGAACATATTTCGTTCCGCTATCAATTCAGCCACACGAAGCCGTGCTCTGATTTAGTTATTTCAAAGAATTGCGCCGAGTAAAGTTAGTTATATAGGTCGGTACAGTATCCCTCCGCAGTCCTACCTTGGCGATTCCTTGCACCACGTCAATTGTTCAGAATGCGGTTGCGTATTTCTTACAGGTTCAAATCAAGAGACAGTCTGCCTCAACTGCACTTCATTCCTTGGGGCGCAAACTTGGAGACGTTAACCCGGATCGTGTCTCCAATCAGTCAACCGGGTTAACGTTTCGATCGCCTGCGTGAAGATTTAGGGTTGAGCGGTCACGCCAAAGCTTGGGCTGAATAACAGCAGGCCCAGCGACAACCGGTCCATGTGACTTAGCTCAGTCGGAGAATGCGTCCCCCGCATCTAGCGCAGGTGGGAACGGTACTCTTGCCATCCATCTGAAGGAGGTTGCCGTCACACGTACATATCGAATGCTCTTTGCCCTCGCGTAGAATCAGAACGTCATGCTCCTGCACACGGGGCTTAATCGTATCCATGGCCGTCGTTACTTTAGGGGTTATAAGAAACTTTGCAGCAAGCCAGAGACAATGCGGTGTAAATCCGAAAATTCCCTTTGCGGCGTTCCCCTGATTAACATTCGAACCTGATACGATCACTTTCTGGTATGCATCTTTCCGCTCTATTTCCGTAGCGGATCAGAGTTCAGTGAACCAACGCATTTTCGGTGGTTCTCGTGTGAGGGCTGTCTTTGGCGGTTGTCCATTCGTTGCCTTCATGCCTCTTTCGAAAGACTGCTTATCTCGCCAGATAGACAAACCCACCATCACACCCGATACCTCATCTCGTAGCACGAATACGTTCATGAGCCCCGGTTGTGATCGGAGAAACTCTGCAAAGCTTTTCATTCGTTCAATAAGTTCGTGTTCCTTGCCGGGTAGTGGGTCGGCGTTGGCCATCTGCAGAAAAACCGCCTTAATCCCACCTCACATTTGACGCATGGTTACTTGGTTCTACTTGCCATTTACCATGAGCCTCAAATTTTCGAAGGCTGAATTCCACGCCTTTTCGAAATATGTCCTTGCTGCTTCCCATTCTGGTGAACTACCCCACCCGCTATGGATCAGATGAACGCGTGTACAGGAATCTGCGACGGGGATGAAGAAGACTGTGACTTGTGTTAGGGGGTCAATATTGTTCATTATGGGTTTAAATTCGATTGGTCCTTTCCAGTCAAATGATAGAAATTCTCCATCGCCAAGCGCTGTGATGTGGCAACCGATCGTACTGTTATCTTGCTTGCTCTGTGCATCCCAGAAGAGCTCATATCTTCCTCCGGTAACCGGGTCGATTTCGGCAAAACCTTTCTCCGAAAAGGGTTTAATCAGCCATGTTTCCGCTTGGCGACTGATCGTGAATAATTCAAAAGCCCTCTCCGTGCTACACCGTAGCGTTACGGAATGGTGAAGAATTTTGTTCAAGGTTTATCGCATGGATTCTGTCAGTGTGGCATTTTAGTATGTTAGTGAAAGAAAGTATAGTGGCCGCGCTGGTATCTGTGATTCATTCTTTGCTCCATGAATGACCACATTTTGTGCAAGTAAACCTCTCCATCGCCCTCTCTTGCCGCACGCCTGCGTGTTCGCCAGAGATGAAGCCTAAGCTGTGGAATGCCTCGGTGTTACCGCACAGTGGGCATGTTTCATTTACTTTCATGTATTCTAACTTCGATGTGTCTAGGATTTCAGTTGGCTTATCGGCCGCCTTAATCTTCACGACGTCAACTATCTCGGTTTTCATCTGGTTGCCACACTTCGAACAAACATAACCGTCCTTGGTCATCTTCATATAGCCCCCACATTTCTCGCAAAATTTCATTTCATGCTACCTTCTCTGGTTCCTTTGATGTTGGAAGAGTGCAGGCCATTAGTTGTGATCCTTTTCTCGATCTCAGGCGGAGCATCTTTCATTGCTTGAGCTGCCCAGATTTACGAGGTAATTCTTGTCAAGCATGAACAGACATCAGTCTGGAGTTACTGGTGCTGGTTCAATTTATTGTTGCTTTCCGAGGCGTCATTCTTGGGTGAGGCTGGGTTTTCGATTATCAGTGAGATCCCAATTATTGAGACGGAGATGGAAACAAAAGCAATCATAAGGGCTGTGGGATCGATGTCGGATTTCTGCACTTGAAATGAGATGAGTATTCCGACTAATCCAACAACCGTCAGTACGGTTCCGGCGGCAACCTGTAGTTTGATGTGGGAGAACATTCCCTTTCCAACAGCAATTCGAGTGTTCATTCACTCATTTTTCCTTTACCTTTCCCTTTTCTTAGTTTCCGAGGCTTCACTGTCAACGCCAATCCGATTACTAGGAAGAATAGGAGGATTCCTAGCCAAGGAATCCAGGCGGGGATGGCCGGTATAACCGTTATAGTCAATGGAGTCGAAGCCGTCTGGTTTCCAATCGTGGCTAGTATGGTTGCTGTGAAGTTTTGTGGCGCAGCAGCCGGCGTAGCCTCAACGATCAGCTGGGCACTTGTAATTGGCGGTTGTAGCTGTGCGCATTGGGGGAGGAAGGTGAGCGTGAAACCTGAATTAGGAAAGCCTTGCTCCTCAAAACAAGCCGATCCCGAAATGCTCACGCTTGTGAGTGTTAGGTTGATCGTCGCCTTATCCCCCACTTTGATAACCGCGGCTGAAGGGTTCGCTGACAATGTGAGCTGTGGGTCTGAGGCACGAATGAGAGTTGGTGCGCCTAGAGCAGGCGCGTAGGGAAGCAACAGCACCATGTAGACGCTCAGCAGAGTAATGCGCAAAAGAGGATGCATGGACATGACTCTACGAGTACTCAAGAAATTCTTCGACTATTAACCCTGTATCTTCCGATAAGGCCCATGGCTAGTTACAGTACTTTGGTAGGGTTGATTGGATACAGAAAAGAGAAGTTATCGATCAAACGTGAATTCTACTTGTGGTATGAGAGGCTGCGAAGCTACTTTGCAATGGTTCTTTTCGTTTGATGTCGTTCCATGACGGTTAACGCATAGTTGTGCGCCAACCGGACTATCTCCTTCGCCTTACCGACGTCCTCGTTTGATTTGATTCTGAAAGTGACCCAGCCCGCCTGAGGAGCGTGGGCATGTTTCTCGGTCTTTCCTTCCAGCAAAACACGAGCTTGGTCGGACATTGACAGCCGAATGTCGAGATGTGTTTGGCCGTGGAAGTGCATAAACTCCAAGCCATGCACGTTGAATTCGATCCCGCCAAATCTATGCGGCCCACTAGTAACCTCAGGTAGATCAGCTATCCAAGCCTTGAGGGTATCGAACTCTGCGTTGGTTAGACCCACAGGTACAAAGATTCTGACGAACTCGCATATATTGACTGACGACAAGCGGCCATTTCATGGGCTGTCGGTTATGATTCCAATATCGCGGATTTGACAACTTTCTTCGATACAACGTCAGAGTATACTAACTCGCCATGTTCGCATATTGTGATGGCGCGGGGATGCGACATAGCAAGCAGATTTGTTGAACTATCATCAGTTGTCGAGTCAAGCTGAAGCGAGAGTACATTTCTGTACACTGTAGCTTTAAATAAAGTATCAGAGTCACATATGCATCATAGGCCGGATTAGTGACCAAAAAATGGGGTATAGCCTTTGGACAGGCCGCCGAAGCGATTACGCAAACAGATCATAGGCTAAAGCTCCAAAAGTTCAGGTACGCCGAGAACCCCCTGCGAACATTTGTCGCTCTTAGCAATCAAAGCGAATATTGCTATCTCTTGGAATCCGCCGAGGGCCCCCGGAAGCTCGCGCAATATTCATTCCTTGGCTTCTCTCCCTCCAAGATCGTCGAGTCAAGGAACGGTAGATACACCGAAACATCTCCTATTGGTGATCATTCCTCAACATTTGAGATCCGTGATCCCTTCCCGACCCTTCGGAAGGTCTTGGCTGAAAATTTCACGACCTACCGTGGTTTCCGTTTTGTTGGTGGGCTCGTCGGGTACTTCTCATATGATGCGATACGCTATATCGAATCGTTGCCCAGCCCTCCCAAAGACGACTTAGCACTACCTGACCTCGAGTTCGGAGTCTATGACGATGGAATAGTTTTCGATCACGTAACGGGCCAAGCCTACTATTACTGGTACAATAACAACAGGATTCGAGAGATTGAACGCCTTCTGGAAAAGGAACCCAAGATAAAGAAATTGATCGCGAACAAACTCCGAACCAACATCACGGAAGAAAAATTCGAAGCCATGGTCCGCAAGGTGAAACGTTACATCAGAGCCGGAGACATTTTCCAAGCCGTATTATCCAAACGGTTCGAGTTCTCGTTTAAAGGAGATTTGATCGATTTCTACCAGGCGTTGCGCGAGATCAATCCTTCACCCTACATGTATTTCCTGAAGATGAAAGGAAGGGCGATAGTTGGTTCAAGCCCTGAAATGCTTGGAAGAGTCGAAGGCAATCGTGCCGATACTTTTCCAATTGCGGGAACACGTCCCATCGGCAAGAACGCCAAGCAAGATGATCGGTTGGCAGACGAGTTGCTCAACGATCCCAAGGAACGAGCAGAACATGTCATGCTCATCGACTTGGCCAGGAACGATCTTGGAAAAGTATGTGAATTCGGAACGGTTACAGTTCCAGAATTTATGACAGTCCAGAAATACAGTCACGTACAGCACATCGTATCAAGGGTATCAGGCCAACTAAGACATGCTAGCGATGCTATTGATACCTTCAAAGCAATCTTTCCGGCTGGAACAGTTTCTGGGGCACCGAAGAAAAGGGCGATGGAAATTATTGATGAATTGGAACCCTGCCGAAGGGGGCCCTATGCAGGAGCCGTAGGATACTTCTCATACAACGGCAACGCCGACTTCGCTATAACAATCCGGACCCTAGTTGCCAATGGGACTTCGGCATACATCCAGGCCGGTGCGGGAATAGTTGCTGACTCTGATCCAACGCGTGAATGGTATGAAACCGAACATAAGGCCAATGCACTGTTGCATGCGCTGAAGCTTAAGGGGACTTGAAAGTGAAAGTTCTGATTATCGACAACTTCGATTCGTTTGTTTACAATCTCGCTCAGTACGTTGGGCAACTTGGAGCGGAGCCAGTAGTCCGCAGGAATAATGCAATCACAACCAGTGAAATCACAGATATGAACCCAGACCGCATCATCATTTCACCCGGTCCTGGCCGACCAGATGACCGCAAATACTTCGGTGTTTGCTTAAGCGTACTTAGGAAAATTAGCCCTAACACTCCAACCTTGGGGGTCTGCTTGGGACACCAAGGGATCGCCTACGCATTTGGCGGTTCTATTGTCCCCGCTAGACATTTGATGCACGGGAAAACCAGCCGGATTGAACATGAAATCGATGGTTTGTTCAAAGGTGTAGAGAACCCGCTTAACGCGACAAGATACCACTCACTAGTCTGCCGAAGAAGCGATTTCCCAAATTGCTTAGAGGAGACCGCCACATCATTGGACGACAACGAAATCATGGGGTTGCGGCACCGAAAACATCCCATTTACGGCGTCCAATTCCATCCCGAGTCGATTCTCACCTCTGAGGGCATCAAGATATTGAGGAATTTCTTGGAGGGCTCCTGAGTGATTAAGGAAGCCATCCAACTTCTCATCGAGCGCAAAGAGCTATCCTTCGAAGTAGCCCAGCAATCGATGCGAGAGATAATGGGTGGAGAAGCAACATCTGCTCAAGTTGGAGCATTTCTAACTTCGCTTAGAATGAAGGGAGAAACTGTTGACGAGATAACGGCTTTCGCGTTGGTTATGCGCGAGAACGCGGTTAGAATAAACCCTCACGTCATTGGCAGGAAGGTAGACACGTGCGGGACAGGAGGTGATCACCTCAAGACATTCAATGTCAGCACCACATCAGCCCTGGTAGCAGCTGGTTCTGGGATCACAATCGCCAAACATGGCAACCGCTCAGTGACAAGCAAATGCGGCAGCGCAGATGTTCTCGAAGCCGTCGGAGTCAACTTGGCCGCTCCACCCACCGTCATACAGAGCGCGATCGAACAAGTGGGAATCGGCTTCATGTTCGCACCAGCGTTCCACCCAGCAATGAAAAACGCAGTCGTCCCACGAAGAGAGATCGGCATAAGGACCGTCTTCAACATACTCGGGCCCTTAACGAACCCTGCTAACGCTAACGCCCAGGTCCTAGGCGTATATGACTCGAATCTCGTCGAGCCGCTGGCGAAGGTATTGCATAAACTTGGGACAGAAGAAGCGTTGGTCGTTCACGGCATGGATGGACTTGATGAGGTCTCAACTATCGGACGGACGAAACTCGCATGGGTCAAAGATGGTGAGATAGTAACAAGAGAGATTACGCCGCAAGACTTGAAGTTGAGACAAGCGAAGCCTAATGAAATATCCGGATTTGACGTGGACCAAAGCGCGAGGCTAATGGTTAAAATCCTGAATGGTAGCGAAGAAAAGAACTCGAGTCGGCTTCAAATGGTGCTTGCCAACGCCGCAGCCGCGATCTTGGTTGGAGGAAAAACTGACGATATGGCTGCAGGAATCGAATTGGCCCGTGAGTCCATTAACAGTGGACAGGCATATGAGAAGCTGAAGGGACTAGTCGAATTCACTAACGGCGACGAATCTAAACTAGAGAGGATTGAATCGCAATATGCCTGACTTCCTGGCCAAGCTCATCGAGGACGCCAAGAAGAGGGTTCAAGACGGCTACTACGAAGTCCAAGAAGAGGTCTCCCATCGACAGGTCAGTCTCAAACGAGCGGTTAAATCCGCTCAGAGGAATGCGATCATAGCTGAGATCAAACCCGTTTCTCCAGCGCGCGGACGGTTGCGCTCCGACATTGATCCCATTAAAGCCGCAAAACAAATGGAATCTGGTGGAGCGGTAGCCCTTTCAGTATTGACCGAACCGGACAATTTCGGTGGTAGCTTGGCAAACCTTCGGAAAGTCCGCGAACATTTGCAACTGCCCTTACTGATGAAAGACATAGTCATTCACGAGAAACAGATTGAAGCCGGCAGAAAAACCGGGGCAGATAGTGTCTTGCTCATCGAATCGGCTTTCTCCAACTACCCCATCGCTTCGTTAAGCAGAATGATCCGCTGCGCGCACGATTCTCAGCTTGAAGTACTCCTCGAAGTTCACCACGGAAACGAATTACGTAGGGCGCTAAACAGTGAAGCCGACATAGTAGGGTTAAATAACAGAAGCCTTTCGACCTTTGAAGTCGACCTTACAACAACAGTTCGACTTATGGCTGAGGCAGACCGGCAAACTGACAAGGTTCTGATCAGCGAAAGCGGCTTCGAATCAGCCGAAGACATACGTAAGGTCAAGACAGCGAAAGTCGATGGGTTCCTGATAGGATCGTCGATAATGCTGTCCGAGGATCTAGAACGAAAAGTACGGGAGTTCGTACTCGCTTAGGAGACAAGACATGCGGGTTAAGATTTGCGGGCTGATGCGGCTAAACGATGTAAGTGCCGCCGTGAATGAGGGCGCGGACGCGGTGGGTTTTGTAGTTGAGAGTCCTTCATCACCGCGAAATCTGTCCTTAATCAAAGCGCAGAAATTGATGAAGACAGTGCAAGTATTCTCGACGAAAGTGGCGGTTACTTCTGCTCACGATCCGAGAAGAATTGTTGCGATGTGTGCGAAACTGAAACCCGACGCTCTTCAGCTCCACTATCACACACCACAACTAGTGCACATACTTAGGAAAAAACAATCAACTAGCCTTATACTAGCGATTGGAGTACGGGATTCATCCTCGCTGAAGCAAGCCAAGAGTACGTCTAGGTACGCAGACGCGGTTCTTGCGGACTCTCCGAGCTTCACAGGAATGGGAGGCACCGGTAGAACTCACAACTGGGAGCTCACGGCGCGAATTAGGAACGCAATCTACCCCCACCCATTGATCCTAGCAGGTGGGTTAACTCCGGACAATGTTAAGGCCGCAATCGGGGTTGTGAGGCCTTTCGCGGTTGATGTTTCGAGCGGCGTTGAAAAGACGATTGGGGTAAAGGATCACGACAAGATCAGGGAGTTTATCATGAACGCAAAGGAGAGTTCGTCTTGACGGAGCAATATTCTCAGCCTGTCGACGGGAAATTCGGGAAGTACGGTGGCCGATATGTACCAGAGACGCTGATGAACGCACTCCTCGACTTAGAGCGAGAATACTCGCGATTAAAGGACAACCCGGAGTTCAGAACTCAATTCGGGTTCTATTTGAGAGAGTTTGTTGGCCGTCCGACACCGCTCTACTACGCAGCCAACCTAACTCGGAAAGCTAATGGAGCAAAAATCTACATCAAACGCGAAGACTTGGCTCACGGCGGAGCTCACAAGATCAATAACACAATAGGCCAAGCTCTTCTGGCTAAGAAGATGGGTAAGGAAAGAATTATCGCCGAAACCGGGGCGGGGCAGCATGGAGTCGCGAGCGCGATCGCCTGCGCTGCGCTCGGTTTGAAGTGCGAGGTTTACATGGGCTCGGAGGATGTTGAACGCCAGAAACTGAACGTATTTCGAATGAACCTACTGGGCACCAAGGTACATCCTGTCCGTTCGGGCTCGAAGACCCTCAAAGATGCGATCAACGAGTCTTTCAGAGATTGGGTCGCAAATGTGGAGAGCACATACTATCTTCTTGGCTCAGTAGTCGGCCCGCACCCATATCCAACGATAGTCAGAGACTTCCAGAGCGTAATAGGACGGGAGATTAAGGAACAAATTCTCCGCCTCGAAGGACGTCTCCCTGACGCTGTAGTAGCATGTGTCGGGGGCGGAAGCAATTCGATCGGAGCGTTCTACCCATTCATCAACGACGAACAGGTCGCGCTGATTGGTGTTGAAGCAGGTGGGTTAGGCCTCGAAACCGGTAAACACGCTGCAACTCTATGCGCAGGTGAAGAAGGGGTCTTTCACGGAATGTTGACTTACATTCTTCAGGACGCTGACGGACAGGTTCAACTAACCCATAGCATCTCGGCGGGACTGGACTATCCTGGGGTTGGACCTGAACATGCTTATCTGAAAGCCACCAAAAGAGCCACCTACACTTCAGTAACAGACCAGCAGGCATTAGATGCGTTCATGGAGTTGAGCAGGGCGGAGGGGATCATCCCAGCCTTAGAACCCGCCCATGCAGTTCACTATGCCATAACGGTAGCATCGCGGATGACTAAGGATCAGATCGTAGTTATCAACCTCTCGGGACGCGGGGACAAGGATGTGAATGTCGTTGCAGAGAAGTTAGGCGTGAAGATTTGACGACTATCTCAGAGACTTTCAATCAACTAGAGGAACGGAAGGAGGCGGCTTTAATCGCCTACTTAACGGTCGGAGATCCACAATTGAAATACACGCCACGACTCGCGGCCGCCTTGATCGAAGGCGGCGCCGACATAATCGAACTTGGGATTCCATTTTCGGATCCGATCGCGGACGGGCCTACGATACAGGCCGCGGTCGCTCGTTCGCTTAGGGGTGGCGCGAAGCCTATGGACGCGCTCGATGTCGCCAGAAGGATAAAGAAACAATACAAGAGTACCCCTCTCGTTCTGATGACTTACCTCAACCCTATCTTCAGGGTCGGATTGGGAAAGTTTCTAGTCCAGTCAAAGGATGCAGGAATCTCTGGGATTATTGTTCCTGACCTTCCCGTGGAGGAGTCAGCTGATTACAAGAAGCAATGCTCCGCAGCTGGTGTTGACTCGATCTTCCTCGCGTCACCTTCAACTGATCCCCAGCGACTCAAGCGGATTCTGGATCAGACTTCAGGGTACCTTTACCTAATCTCACTTTACGGCGTAACGGGAGTTAGGGCCAATGTCTCCGAGGACGCAGTTAACTTGGTCAGAAGATATAGTTCGATGATTGGAGGCTCGGTCCCTCTTGCCGTCGGTTTCGGAATCTCGAAAGCAGCGCATGTCAAAAGGTTAGTTGGTGCCGGAGCAGATGGAGTGATAGTGGGAAGCGCTTTTGTAAAGGTTATCGGAGCCAACGCCCGAAATCTCTCTCGGGCAACCTCGAAGTTGAAAGGTCTAGGGCGGGAACTGAAGAAGGCGACTACAAAGGTGGCTCGATAAGCCGCTGCGGATTTTGCGATTCAATTAGCCGTCGAATCTTTCTGAGAACTGCGTCAAACATCGGTTTTGTCAGTTTGCGGGTTTGTGTATTCTGTCGACTTGGATGATAGGCGGCGGCTAAAGATGGGTGGGGAATCGGAGGCCTGTAGAGCGCACCGTGGTAGAACCTGAAGCCCTTAGTGTTGACGCCGTGTTCCTTCAAGTACTTAACATATGTTTCGAAAGCTACCCTCCCAAGTGCAAGAACAATCTTCACGTTTGGTAGGAAACGAAGCTCCTCCGTCCAGTAGTGTTTGCATGTTAGGATTTCCTTTGTGCTTGGCTTGTTCTTCGGAGGCGGGCATCTCACGATTGCCGTCATGTAGGCGTCCGTTAACTTCAGGCCGTCGTCAACACTAACGGAAGTGGGTTGGTTGGCAAACCCGAAATCGTGCAGCGCAGCCATGAGGAACTGAGCCGAGCCGTCTCCAGTAAACATTCGGCCAGTTCTATTCCCACCATGTGCCGCCGGGGCAAGTCCCAGAATCAACAGCCTTCCCTGCGGATCCCCAAACCCGCGTAATGGTTTCCCCCAGTAACTCCAATCCATGTACTGTCTTCGCTTCTTCCGGGCGACGATGGTGCGGTAGCGCGTGAGCCTTGGGCAGAGCTCGCAGCCAACTACCACTTTGTTGAGGTCTGCGAGTGATTGGAAAGCGGCCTGCGCCCCAGGCACCTTCTACAGCCATCAGAAAAAGGGAGCTAGAGGTTTTCTCCTTGTAGGCTAAAGATTTGCCGTAAACCTTGGTGTTGGCCATCACCGAAGTAAATCATCGTCAATTGGAGCCACCCTGTCCAATTCATTGGGAATTGTATCTCAAAGTACCCGTTCTGGTCTGTGGTCGCAACCTGAGTCCTGTAGGCTCCCTCGAAATAGTATTGGGCATACACGTTCGCTCCCGAGACTGGTTGGCCTGAAGCGGTCTCCAGGTAACCCTGCACTCCAACTGCGAGGTTTCCTTGCGTAGCCGTAGCGACAGAGTCAAACACTACAACTTCTCCCGTCTTAGAGACGGGTGTTGCAGGTAACGTGATGAAGACGGAGGGACGCATTTCGAAGGCTTCGAATGTCCCGCTAACCGTTACCATTGCGTATCCGGTGGCTATCACGGATAGTACAACGATTACCACAATTAGAACCGTCTTTATGCTCAGGGGCTTCCTTTTTCCCGCTGCATCTAAGTTGGCCATCACTGTTCACGTT
>Ga0187769_10000649_pt1 | contig 19301 bp, 18 predicted proteins | sample 0116_SJ02_MP02_1_FD_133140 | JGI IMG/M metagenome (GOLD analysis project Ga0187769, IMG submission 133140) | Tropical peat soil microbial communities from peatlands in Department of Meta, Colombia - 0116_SJ02_MP02_10_MG | ecosystem: Environmental > Terrestrial > Soil > Wetlands > Peat | place... | reverse complement strand
GCAGACTAACGACCTTCAACTCTGTTTCATCCAGCCGAACTTGGCTCGAAGAGGCCTGTGATATACGTGATTCTTGTTGTGACTCTGGCTGTTGCGCAGGAGGGGCCGCCGGCATCACATCAGGCACGACTTCCTGGGGAGGCGACGGCTGGGCGGCCGGAGTTGACACCACGGGAGGGCTGACAGTGGGTTGTGGAGCAGGGGCGGCTAACACTCTCGACTGGATAACCTCCAGTCTTCCCATGACGTCTAGTATGCGCTCGTCCTGCCTCTTCATCCTCTGCTCAAGAGCCTGCCACAGATCATGGCCCAAGTCGGAGGACGCGGTGATTTTTTGCGACAGCTGCCTGTATCTGATTAGAAGGCCAAACGCCAAAGCGACGAAGAAGGCAGCAGAAGCCAGGAGGACGGCAGTAACGAGGTCATCAACCAGAGCCATCCGTCGACGTCACACCAAGTTGTGATTTAAGCGTGATGCCGGTCACACGATGATACGCCGTAAGAGAGCATCGAGGAGTTGCATGAAGTGTTCTGCCTCCTCGTCAGTCAGTTCACGGGCTCCTCCGCCCACCAACTCGAACAGTCTGCGCACGTCTTCCACTCTGATCACTCCCAGCCACAGTGCCATGACAACGGTTACCAGCGACTCTCTAACGTTCTTGCGGGCCTGGTGGACGGTTCGGTAGTAGGACCCAATTGTGAGAGCTCTATCTCGTTTCCCCCGCGTCCGTCCTTGAGACGCGAGCGACGCAGCATCTTTCAACTTGATCTCGCCCGTTGAGACCCGCGTATAGCTGGTGAGCGTCTCAAGCTGCCTGCGGGTAATTGATGATTGGTCGACAAGTCTTTCGAGAAAGCCCATAGGAAGCCGGTTAGCCAATAATGTATTAAAGGCTGCCAACCCCGGTTCCTAGATCCTTGGTTATTTCTGGGACGAAAATGCGAATATATCACACATAAACCTCAATTATACACTATTTATCGGAAAAGGTACCACGGACACATGAGACACTATTTTATTTACTTCAATAAACCAGCCGGCGGGCGAGATAGATGGGAAGAAGACGCAAGAAGACCCTTCGAGTTATCCACCGAACCTTACCCAAAGTCTTTGCATGTCCTCGTTGCGGCCTGATTTCCATCCGCATCACATCAGAGCAAGACGAGGCATCACAAGACACGGTTTTCCGGGTCACATGCGGTAATCCAAACTGTCCACTCCACGCAGGTAGGGAGATGCGATACGCGACAAGGCGCGCTGACATAGACGTCTACAACACCTTCGTTGACGATTATGCCAAAGCCGGGGCATGATTTGATCGCTCTCGGACCAATCGAGAAACTTCTCATCAAAAGGACTGCGAGAGGTCCAATCTGTGCCGCATTGATAGACCCGGAGGACTTCTCCCCAAAACAGGCGAGAGATACCACAGGCAAGGCGATCGATGCGGGAGCCTCATTGATTTTGGTCGGAGGCTCGACCTTGGCAAACCAAGGAAGGCTTGACTCCGTCGTCAGAGCCATCAAAGGTCACAAACCGTCACATCCGAGTCACATAGAGTCACAGGTCCCTGTCGTACTCTTCCCAGGCAACATCACGGGCGTATCACGTTTCGCGGACGCGATCCTATTCAGCAGTCTGCTCAACTCAACCAACCCCTATTTTATCATCGGGGCACAAGCGCTTGGATCAGTCGAGGTCTACAAGAGCAAAATAGAAAGTATTCCCATGGCCTATCTCGTATTTGGAAATTCGAGCGCCACCAGTTTCATCGGTCAGGTCAACAGCCTTCCGACTTCGAAACCAAACCTCGCTGCTATCTACGCGCTGGCTGCGAAGTACCTTGGGATGCGCACGTTGTACCTCGAGGCGGGAAGCGGGGCGGGAGAACCAATCCCCATCGAAACGATTCGTGCTGTCAAGAGGGTCTACGATGGCCTTCTTATCGTCGGGGGTGGCATCACAACGGCTGAAACGGCGAGAAAGGCAGCCAAGGCGGGGGCGGACATCTTGGTCATCGGAAACCTACTCCAATCAACGGGGTTCGAGAAGACCCTCCGACAAATCACAGATTCAATCAGGCCCTAGGTCAACTCGAGGCCGACAAAGCGATAAAGGGCAATAGATGTGCACCCTTCAATTTGCCGTACTGTACCCGGTGCGGAATGGAGGTCCTCGTCACAGACAGATACTGTCCCAGCTGCGGCCAGATGGTCGAGGGGCGCACTGGAGTTTCAGCAGCCCCAATGGCACCATCACCCGGCCCGCGGGAGGTTCCCCAAGTCCCACCCACAGGACCCAAGAGCCCTGGAGGGGCAGCAGCGCTCAACTTCTTCTTTCCCGGTCTGGGATACATCTACACCGGTCTTGGCCGTAATATGGGGGAGATCATCTTCGGAGCACTGGTATTCATCTTCTATTTTGTCGGCTTCGAGGTCGGGTATCTGATTGACTTACTCACCTACGTTCCTCCGACAACTCCGGTCAATGTTTCTCCATACGCGACCCTGATTCTACTCGCGTTCCTTTTGCCATTCGCCTTCGCCTACGACGGATATCGGAGGGCGAAGTCACCTTAACCCTCAACTACTGCCCGAACTGCGGAGCCCCCCTGGCCGTCGGCCAGAACTTTTGCAGGAACTGCGGCATAAATCTTCGATGGCAGGTTCAATCAGCGCAGGCAGAGGCGCAACAACCCGCAACGACAATGCGAGGCCTTGCACGGAACACAATCGTCTACCTGACTCCGGAAGGGTTGCGCGGGGACGTGTTCCGCTCCAGCGGAATGCTGTTTCTGTCACCACTAGTGCCAATTCCGTTTCTTGTAGCCGCTTACCTTGTCATCCAAGAGGGCGCACTTGCCGTTTACGCCGCCGTCTGGATCGTCTTGTCCTTGCTCATTTACGACGAGCTGAGATGGCAGGGGTTCCGCCGCTTGGAGGGATACTCCCCCCCGGTTCCCCAGCCTAGTAAGACGTCATGGCTCGTGCCTTGGAGCTCTCTACGGATGGCAGACTGGAACGGCAGGACTCTATGGTTCACGAGCACGGATTCCCGGCGCAAGATGTCGGTCACCTTTGACCGCAACGATGCCCCACTCGTCGAAAGAAGCTTAACGTCATGGGGGGTGCGTTATTCGCCCAGGTCCCTTAGGCTCCCCCAAGTCCTTACTCACTTCTCCACCCTGGCACTAATCCTATTCTTGGTCAGTCAACTAATTCTCATTCTCGCTGCGGTCCTTCCCTTCTTCCCGGGGGAGATGCAGATGTACAACACGATTCTGAACAGCACCCGCTCCCAAGTTGCAGGGGCTACATTCATTGAAGCGTTCAAGGCGATTTTCGTCAACAACCTGCAAGTCGCATGGGGCGGCATCCTGCCTGTGCTCGGACAGCTTTCCTTCGGGCTGGCCAGCTACAACACGGGCCGAGTTATCCAGGTGATAGCCATCTCCGACCAGTACCCGGCATCGGTGGTGCTCATCACGCTGTACCTGCTCCCACACACCTGGGTCGAAGAATCCGCTTACCCATTGGCGACCGCCGCGGGGCTACTGGCGGTCACGACATGGCGCTCGGTTTCGCCCAGCGAGTTCGCTCACAGGATCAATTGGGGCTCGTGGAAACTCGCTTTCGTCATGGGCGGCGTCGTACTGATACTGATTGCAGCCGGTCTTATCGAGACAGCAGGACTTTACCTCGGGACCGGAGAGCTCGTACTCTGGGTACCCGTCGGCATCATGGCTTTCTTCATAGTAACGTGGATCCGCACGCGCAGGCGCAACATACCATCACTCGGTAGTGCTTAATTCCCACTCCCAAAAACAATAATCCGATTTGTCCTTCTCTGCCGACCTCGCTTGGGAGCGTGTCAAGACGCTGGCCCCTTTCCCCACGAAGCTCAACTCCTACTATCACGATATCCTCTCACAATATGAGGCGGCCCAGAAAACAGCGTCCACCGCGAGATTAAGGGGGCTCGACCCCACCGACACCGTGGAGAGCAAGACAGTCTTCGATTTAGCAGACCGGGTCAATCAGATGCTCCGCCTCGATCAGTTCGAGGGCCTCGTCGACCGGCTCCGGGAGCTGCTCCACACAACATCGAAGGAGAGGGCCGCCCTTGCCATATCTCAGGAGATTGCCCTAGGGAGGTTTGGTGCGCTCGAGAGGCACGAGGCCCTGAACTACGGAGTCCGTGCGGGCTTGGCAGTAATGACCGACGGGGTTACCGTGGCCCCGTTGGAGGGGATATCTGGGGTAAAAATCAAGCAGAACGACGACAACACAGACTACGCGTCCGTCTCATACGCCGGCCCCATGCGGTCCGCAGGAGGTACGGAGGCAGGATTCTCTCTAGTAATAGCCGATCTTACCGCGAAAAAGCTCGGACTAGGCAACTACAGAGCCAGCCGGGAAGAGATTGACCGTTTCGCCGAGGAGCTGAGAATCTACGAGCGCGATGTCGGGAACTTCCAGTACAAAGTCACCGACGACGACATCAGGAGGGCCATATCAAACCTCCCTGTTGAGATTGACGGAATCGAAACCGACCCCATCGAAGTCGTCGTTCATCGAAATCTCAAGCGCGTAGCGACAGACAGACTGAGAGGTGGCGCGCTCAGGGTGCTCAACGACGGCGTCATAGGACGCGCAAACAAACTGTCGAAGAAGCTCGCCAGCCTGAACATCACAGGCTGGGAGTTCCTCAGCCAGCTGAAGGGAGGGACCCAACAGTCAGCCAACGAGACAGAGACAGCGGGGGCCCACTTCGAGGAGGTCATATCAGGAAGGGCAGTCCTCTCCATGCCTCACAGCAAGGGAGGCTTTAGGCTCAGGTACGGCCGATCAATGGACACGGGCCTCTCCACCATAGGGATACACCCTGCCTTGGCTATCCTTCTTGACTCCCCCGTCGTCACCGGAACCCAGGTGAAGGTAGACATGCCGGGAAAGGCGGCCACCATCGCATTCGTAGACTCAATCGAGGGGCCAACAATACTGACGAAGGACGGCAGCGTCATCAGAGTGTCCACGTCGGCCCAGGCCGAAGAGCTCCATGATTCCCTGGCCAAGATCATAGACCTCGGCGATGTACTCATCAGCTATGGCGACTTTCTCGAGAACAACAAGGCCCTCCCACCGTCCCCTTACGTTACTGAGTGGTGGGTACAGGATTTCCGACACGCGTTTGCTGCAATTCCTGGGGCGTCGGACATGCTCGCCGCGGCAGGCATTTCATCCGAAAGGGCGACTGAACTCCGGTCCTCCCCCACGACGATTCCGTCGGCAACCGAGGCCATCGCAATCTCGAAGTCGCTCGGACTCCCTCTCCATCCGTCCCACACACCACGATTCGACCGGGTAACTTCTTCGGACCTGGCCGAGCTCAGGAAGTATTCTCTCGTGGAAGGGTCCGAGGTCGTGATAAACGCCAACGTCCCCCAGGTCCGATGGATACTCAATACATGTCTTATCGAGCACAGGATAGAGGGGGAGGTCGCAGTCGTAAGCGGCGAGCCGGCGATTGTCCTTAGTGCGCTTCTAAGGCTCAAGGAGCCGGAGTTGGTCGTCTCCTCGGACGAGCCCGAGTACGTCAAGAAGCTCTCCGGGATTCAGCTCGGGCGCCAGAGTACCACCACCATCGGGGTCAGGGTAGGCAGACCTGAAAAGGCGATGGTCAGGAAGATGAAACCTCCGGTTCACACACTATTCCCAGTAGGGTATGAAGGGGGCTCTATGAGGGACATCTTCACGGCAGCCAAGGCTGGCAGGGTGAAGATTGAGGTCGTCAACCGATTCTGCTCCAAGTGCAACGAAAGACGAATGTCGTTGCAGTGCGAGGTCTGCGGCGCACCCACTACCAAATTCATGTCCTGCCCCCGCTGCGGCACGACTACAGAAGAGGAGACCTGCCCCAACTGCAGGACGAAGACCGTCAACTACTCTAAGATGGACTTCGACCTGAGGTCCAGGCTCGAGGCCATCAGGACGAAAATCCCACACAACACCAACAAACCCGTTAAGGGGGTGAGGGGGCTCACCAGTGCTTCGAAGCAGCCAGAGGCAATCGAGAAAGGCATCATCAGGAGCAGACACGACACCTACGTCTACAAGGACGGAACGCTAAGAATAGATGCAACCAACGAACCCCTGACACACTTCAGGCCGAGGGATGTCAAAGCGGACATCCACACGTTAATCGGACTCGGCTACTCTCAGGACAAGGACGGGCTCCCACTGCAACAGGACAATCAGATACTCGAGCTGAAACCCCAGGACATCATTGTCCCTGTCGAGATAGGGGGCGACCTAGTCAGGATGGCCCAATGCGTGGACGACATGCTGCAGAACATCTATGGATTGGAGCCGTTCTACAATGCCAGGGAGCCGGCCGACCTGCTAGGGAAGCTGGTCATAGGACTCGCGCCTCATACTTCAGTCGGTGTGGGCGGAAGGATCGTGGGTTACTCCGCGACGCAAGTCTGTTTTGCCAACCCATATTGGCACTCAGCGAAGAGGAGGGACTGTGACGGCGACGGCGACTCCCTTCTGCTCTTGATGGACGCCCTCCTGAACTTCTCGCTGGAATACGTCCCCGCCCAGATAGGGGGGTACATGGACACGCCCCTGCTCATCCAGCCCGTCATTCTGCCATCAGAGGTGGACGAGCAGGCGCACAACTTCGACATCGCCTCATCCTATCCACTGGAATTCTACGAGAAGACCCTCGGCGCCCCGCCAGCGGCGTCGGTATCCAACCTCATCGAGGGCATCGGCTCCAGATTGGAGAAGGACACCCAGTTCTACGGCTACGGTTACACTCATCCTACGAGCTCTCTTACCATCAAACGCTCTAGAGGCTCCTACTCTACTCTTAGGACCCTCAACGAGAAGATTTCGAAGCAGATAGAGGTCGCATCCCTCATCGAGGCCGTTTCGACTCGAGACGTGGTCGAATCGATCATCAAAACCCATCTAATCAGAGACATAATGGGGAACGCAAAGAAGTATGCCACCCAGGCATTCAAGTGTAAGGGTTGCGGACTGACCATGAGAAGGCCGCCGCTTTCCTGGAGGTGCCCCAGTTGCGGGAGTGAAATCAGAGGAACCCTGACTAGGGCCTCGGTCGAGAAGTACCTCTACATCGCCCAGAGACTCGCGCGAGAATACGACGTGGACCCGTACCTGAAGAACCGCCTCGACATGCTCCAGAGAGAGCTGGATCAGCTCTTCCAGGGACCGAGGAAAGCGGATCAGCTTGAGCTGACCGACTTCCTAAAGCCGGCACTGGCGGATTGAGCTGAGCGGTATACCAGTACGGGATTTCAGCCGAGGAAAGGACTCGCAGGCCGATTCTATCAGTGTACTGAAAGTGCCTCCACCATTCGTTCTCACCCGAACGAATAGGCAGGCGAGTCCCTGAAGGAATACTTGACCTTCTGGAAATCCTTCCTCATTTCCTTGATCCTGCTCACAACCTCCTGCTTCTTCGTGCCTCCGAGGGCGATGTGTAATATCTCTGCAATCTCCTTCATCTCGGATTTGCCCATGCCGAGGCGGGTAAGCTCGGCGACGCCCAGCCGTATGCCTCCAGGGTTGGTGTAATGTCTCCCTGCCTGGAGGTCACCGGGAATCGGCTCCCTGTTACATATGATGTTCTGTTCCTCCAAGAGCTTCTCTATGACGCCACCGTCAGAGTACTTCGTGATGTCGAGGGCCACTTGGTGAGACTTGGTGTACCCGTTCCTCTCGCCAAGCACCTTCTCCCCAAGATTGGCTAGCCTTACCGCGAGCGCCTGAGCGTTCGCTACGACATCCCTGGCATATCTTCGCCCGAATTGGAGGAATTCTGCGAACACCATTGCCTTGGCCGCCACGTTGGCCAGGTGGTGGTTGCTGGTCATGCCGGGGAATACTGCCCTCTTCAGCGGCTCTGCAAACTCGCCACGCGCCGCGATCGCGCCGCCCTGCGGTCCAAAGAGCACTTTATGCGTGCTGAACGTCATTATCTGTGCCCCCTCGCGAAGGGGGTCTTGGAACTGGCCCCCCGCAATCAGGCCTGCGACATGGGCGGCGTCGTAACAGATGACCCCTCCTTTGTCGTGGATAGCCTGTTCCAGCTCCCTGATGGGATGTGGAAAGAGGAAGAGGCTGCAGCCGAACATGGCAAGCTTCAGCGAAGGTAGCGCGGCAATGCGCTTTTTCGTCTCGTCCACATCGATGTTCATCCCCTCCTTATCGAAGGCGAAGTAGGTCACCTCCAGTCCATGGACGGCGCCTGCCGTACCTCCGAAGTCCTTCTTGCCATGAGAGATGTGCCCTCCATTGGGAATCGACAGCGCCATCATCGTGTCACCGGGGTTCGTGAAAGCAGTGTAGACCGCAAGATTCGCCACCACCCCCGACACCGGCCTGACGTCGATGTGTTCTGCTCTGAACAGCTTCTTGCCCAATGCAATCGCTTGGAGTTCGATCTGATCGATGTACCGGCACCCGGCATATACCCTCTCTCCGGGCCACCCCTCTGCATACCTGTGCCCCAGGTCCGAAGAAAGCACTCTCCTTACGGGCTCAGAGGCAAGGTTCTCACTGGCTATCATAGGCAGGCTCTCCGAGAACCACTTCTCGTGAGCACGGACCTTGGTCATGGCTGACCTGAACTCGGAAGCGTAAGAAGGCATGAAACGCGACAGAATCTCTATGATAATTATACGTTTGGCGGCGGCACCCGGCGGACCTCGGAAGGTTGCTTAATACCCCCGCAACTTGGGGACCGAACCATCCGGTTTGTCCTCGGAACCCAACGGGGCGGCCTACGGGATCGAACTTGCCCACGTCAGCAAGTCCTATGGTTCGGTACCCGCGCTCACCGACCTGAGCTTCGAAATTCCTGTTGGCGGAAGGTTCGCGCTGCTCGGCCCCAACGGGGCCGGCAAATCAACCACACTGAAACTTCTCATTGGATCGCTGAGGCCGGAGATAGGGTCGATCAGAATACTCGGTTACCCACCGGAAAGCAGGGAGTCGAAAGCCTCGGTCGGCTACCTCCCAGAGGATGCGCTCCCCTACAGGATGCTTTCAGTGCGGGAGAACCTCGAGTACATAGCAGCCCTGAGAGGAGTTGCCGACATCAAGGGGCGAACCGACTACCTACTAGACGAACTCGAATTGAGGCAGTACGAGAAGTCGAACGTGGGGCGTCTCTCAAGAGGGAACACGCAGAAGCTGGCTATTGCACTCGCGATCGTCCATTCTCCTAAGGTCCTGCTCCTCGATGAGCCTCTCAACTACTTGGATATTCCCACGCAAGAGAAAGTGATTTCGATGCTTGACAGGCTGGAGGGGACACACCTCGTCTCGACCCACATAATGTCCATCGCGAACAGGTTGACCGACAGCGTTGTCATGATATCTAAGGGGCAGTTCCTCTGGGAAGGGACCATAGAAGAGCTGAGGAAGAAGGGGTCTCCAGACGAGCCGATTGAGAAGGTCGTGGCGAGGATGATGACTGGTGCTACGTAAGCTCCTGCAATTCGTACTCAGAACTCGATTCTCTAGGCCATTCCTGATGCTCGTCGCCATAATGGTCACCTACGCTCTAATCATCTACACAACAATCCCTCCATCGGGCATGAGCACCGTCCTCGGATACTACGCGTCAGGGATCATCGCGATGTTCTTGGCAATGGCACTGGCGACAGGTGGGGTAATGGTGATGAAGTCTGATCGAGACTACCTGTTCACCCTCCCCCTAAGTCCCCGAGACCTATCCCTATCGATCTTCTTCGCCCAGTTCATCGCCTTCGGGACCACAGTCCTCTTCATGTTCGTCTACCTCGCGGAGGCCTTCACCTCTCCCCTCCTCGTCGTGGACATGGTCGCGCTAGCACTCACGTTCACCTCACTCGGAGTCATTGCCCCCTTGATACGAACCCGCGTCCGTATCGTGCTCTCCGTGGCCCTCGCTCTCTGGACGCTCCTTTCCTTCGCCAACTTCCCCTTCACCCCTGGGTCTGCCTTCAACGGAAACCTGTACGGGGGGACGGCGACTCTCCTGATGTTGACGGCTGTGACTGTTACTTTCGCCTTCAGAAGCCTTGGAAGAATCGAGCTCGATATGATGAAGAGCCTTGTCAGAACCACCGCTCAAGACATCAAGTCTCCAAACAGCTACGTCGGCAAGAGCCCGCTCGGTGCGATCTATTCGATGAATCTCACCAACATGTCGCTGGCGGGGAGGATGAACATGGCGGGAACCTCGAGGTACGTCTCAAGGCGGGTAAAGACTCGATGGGTCGCACTGGCATCGACAGTGGCGGCGGTGGCTTTCTTCGCCTTCGCCCTTTCACAGGGGCCAGCCAACATGACAAACGATATGCCGCACGGCGACGTGGCGAATGTCATACTCGCAGTCGGCCTCTCTTTCATCGGGTTTTTCTTCTCCCAGTCAGCGATAACAAACGAGAGACTCTGGCTGTCCCTGACCTCGCTTCCGCCCGCGACCTATTTCAAGCACCTCATCTCGTCTAAGGTCGTTTCACTTCTCGTCATCTTAGCGCCTTTTGCGATAATCGACGCGGCATTGCAAGTGCTCGGGGATCCGGAGGCTCTAGGGGCGCTGATGATGATCCTGCTGGTCATCCCTGGGGCGTTCGTCCTAGAGATATGCTGGGCAGCCTACATCGCACCCATCCAAGTTAAGGGAGACGACATGATGATGCCCGCCCAGTTCAACCTCCGGCAGATGGCGGTTGCCCTGCCCATGGGCGTGGTGGTGTTAGTCGCTGTAATCGGGGTCCTGTACGCACCATTCGCAGCGGCCGCAGGTCTGGCGCTCTGCCTCGTCTCGGCCCTGTTGACGCTGAGCAGAGGGTTCTGGAGCAGAGTTGTCACCAAACTCACGGAGAACGGGTTCGTCTAGGCCGCAGCTAGGGCGGCACGGAAAGCACTATCTGGGAGTTTCTTAGCCGCTCCCCTATGCAGGTCCTCACAAGCTCACAGGCCTCTATGATCCTATGATCTGCAATACTGTAGTAGATAGTTGAGCCGTCCCTGCGGGTCTGCAAGAGCCCGAACTGCCTGAGTATCGCCAAGTGCTGCGACGCGTTCGCCTGGGTGACCCCGACGATCTTTGCCAGATCATTCACTGACTTCTCACCATGCTTCAGAGCCCGCAACATGTGGATTCTCGTGGGGTGCGCCATGGCCTTGCAGAATTCTGCCTGGAGTCGGTAGAGCTCCTCCTCGGCTTTTGCGCTGCTCGCGCTATGCATTCGTTTTGCCCCCTTCTGCGACGTTCACGGCGACGGCCTGCTTCTCAGGTTCGGGTGGTTTCGAAACCGGGAATCTAGTCTTCCCGAAGAACACATCGAACATCCTCTCCAAGCTCCCATTGAGCGCTCTCCAGTAGATCATGGCGAAGGACCTCTTCATGTAGTACTTCACCAGGGAAGGCGTCTGATCCGTCGGAGGGGAGGTGTAAGTTGCCGAAACGAAGATGGCCCTGTGGTGCCCAACCTCCATGGGGCAGTTGATTCTGCCGTTGTACTCCAGGAAGTCCTGGGATTTCTCGATTTCAGCGACAATATTGTGTGCCACGACCACAGACTGAAGGTGAGCCACCACCCCTGACTTGGACACTGGGATGTTAGTGGCGTCCCCAATGCAGTAGACGCCCTTCTGACCGACCACCTGCATCGTACCTCTGTCTGTGGGAACATATCCGTCTTCATCTCCGATTCCAGAACTAACGATGACATCCGATCCATGGTGCGGCGGAACTGCGATGAGCATGTCGTACTCGACAGCCTCACCTTCAAGCGAGTAGATCTTGTGTTCCTTGGGGTCGACGGCGTCGGCGTTGAAGAACGTCGATACATCGACTCCTTTCTCCTGGAACATCGGCTCCACCACCTTGGAGATTTTCTCCGCCGGATAGGGCCTCGGGTAGGGGGTGAGGAACTTGATCTTCACTTTGTCCCTCATTCCTCGCGCCCTGAAGAACTCGTCCAGCATGAACACGGCTTCGTCGGGCGAAGGAGGGCACTTGTGCGGGGTGCCCGCTATGGCCACCACGACCGTCCCGCCCTCGAACTTCTGGAGGGCCTCCCAGATGCGCTGAGAGTCCTTCCAGCCAGTGTGGAAGTTCATCGACCCTTCGGCTAGTCCTGGGACCTTGGACGGGTCCGCCACTGCCCCTGTTGCGATGAGTAGGAAGTCGTAGCCGAGAACCCTTCCGCTCTTGGTTGTAACTGACCTGGACCCATAATCAATTTTGACTGCGGGGTCTTGGATGAATTCGACTCCTTTCCTCAGGAGTTCCGTTTCATTTTTGACATATTTCTCCGGGTCTGCCCCCTTGAAGGCGATGTCTAGGTTCCCCGGTTGGAACGGATGTTTGAGGTGTTCGCCGATGAGCTGGATGGAAGCCAGCCCGCCACGGATTTCGTCGTGCAACTTCGAGGCCAGAAGGTTCGCCGTGAACGTCCCTCCATCCCCTGAGCCGATGACGACCACTCGCTGCACGGCGGCTCTAGCTCCTCTTCTTTGTGACTTTGACGAGGATCCGGATATACCCCTGTTCGTCAATGATGTCGAGGAGCTCGTTTCCGCTCTTCTGAGCCCAGGCGGTCACATCCGCCTTCGCCGCCGGGTCGGTGGCAAGCAGCTCGATGACATCCCCGAGCTGGGCGCTCCTGTATGCCTTGAAGAGGTCTGTGATGGGCCCAGGGCAGAAGCTGCCCCGGGAGTCGACCACCTTGTGCTGCTCTACTGTTGACATCTACGTCGCCTAGATGAAGATGATCTGCCCGCCCTCGCCCAGAGACAGCATCGTTGCCGCCCCTACTACATCGTCGACTTCATCGATAAGGGTCTCCTTCGGGGTTCCCATGACTTCCATGGTAGTCGAGCAGGCGTGGAGCTTGACGCCAAGGTCCTTGGCCATCTTGATCATGTCCGGGATAGTTGGCATCTTCGCCTTCTTCATCCGCCCATTCATCATCCTCGTGGCCATGGCAGTCATTCCGGGGATCATCCCTAGTATGTTAGGCATCGGCATCCCAGGGTTGCCGACCGGCGCGACCTTCAGGGAGTTCACCGTCTTCTTGTTTATTGCGTTCATTCCCCAGAAAGTGAAGAACATGTGCACCTCCCTCCCCATCGTCGCGCCCGTGGTGGCAATCATGAAGGCGGGGGCCACCATGTCCATCGTCCCCTTCGACAGTATGATGAGTAGCCTGTCGGTCTGCTCACCCTTTTCCGCAGTCTTCAGCTGTGTTACCTGAGCCATTTCAACTCACGAATATTCGCGTCTGCTAATGTCTTAATAAAACGCGAAGCCGATTCTCAACATTGGAAAGCGTCTGCCCTTGTTTATACGGCCTTGGTCACTTCAAATGGCCGGACGGGGGCGTTACCCTTAAGAACGCTTGGCACGCCTCACCTAATCACATGAGCAAGAAGGATAATGCTCCGATGCCTGCGTCGAGTGCAGGCCTCCTGACCTTCTTCAATGAAGAGACGCAGGGAGTGAAGATCAGGCCAGAAATAGTCCTCATCGGGTCGATTGTACTGATTACCGTCTCAATTGTCATCAACCTCATCTAGAGACCGGAGTCCAAAGACCAGTTCGGCTACCGAAGCTCTTGCAAGTCGCTACAGGCACCTTTTCGTCCTGCCGCCTGCCCCCCAACTAATTCTCTATGGTGGGGGCGCCTGTCTCCTCCTCTCTTTCCTCTCCAAGGGAACCGGCGGGATTCTTGTATTCTTCCTCTCTCTACTTGTCTTCTTGCTATCGGCATCTGCGATATCAAGTGCCCTACTCATAATCGAGAGAAGGACCATCGCCACGTTTCGCAGGGTCTTGGCCATGTTAATGGCAGCGGAATTCCTCTGGCTCCTGATTGGGGCGGTCGGGGGCGCCTACTCCCGGGTGTCCGGCTCGTCATACCCGCTCACCAACGCAATCCTCTTCGGCGCCTTCGTCTCTGTGGGGTTCGAATTCCTCGTCATCCACGGGGTTTTCCAGAGAAGTGCATTGGTTTCGTTCGCGCTCGCCCTTATCCATCCTGTGTCGACGGTCCTGATAGTCAGGACTCCCGAACTAACACAACACTTGGACCCTGTCGCGACTTCGTGCGGGGCTGTGGCTACGGCACTGTTGGTCGCCTTTCCCCTGCTCCTCCGAAGGAAGAAGACGAGCCTGGGGGACGACGCGCTAACCCTGTTCCAAGCTTTCATGAAAACATGGGCGGGGGGGGACTCCAACCAGCTCGAAGATGTCATTGCTGAGCACTCCGAAGAGGTTGAAGTTTCTACGAAAATCCTGAGGTTCAGGACCAAAATCGGAGACACATACCTCATCCTGCCGGGAGTGCACCCAGGCCCATTCCACCCTGTGGGGAGCTATGACCTACCGGGCGTCATTTCCAGAGCCTTCAAGGAACTCGGGCCTGTTATGACGTTGCACAGACCCGGAGGACATGAGCGGAATTTGGCCACCCGGGCTGACACCGCGAAGTACGTGCAGAGCGTGACCGAGCTCGCCAAGACTATCACCTCACGCAAGGACGAGGCATTTCTGCAGGGGCCCCTCTATGCCCACGTAGGGAAGGCGACAGTCAGCTCTTTGGCCTTCGCCAACGACTTGATCGCGACCATTTCATTCGCCCCTCTTGGTTCAGACGACATAGACACCCGCTACGAAGACGAACTCGCCAAGATTGCCTCCGAGTCGGCCTTCGATCTGTCCGTGGTGGACGCTCACAACTCCATCGACCCTGACCTGCAGTCGCCGACGATCGACGACCAGGGGTGGAGGCGCCTTTTCGAAGACACTAGAACGTCAGAGGCGAATGTACCAAGGATTGCATACTCACACTCGAGCGAAATTTGCTTCGCTCGCAAGGGCGACCTGACCGAGAACGGCCTTGGGCTCCTTATGATTGAAAAGGAAGGCACAAGGTCGGCCCTGATTCTGGCCGACGCGAATAACTCTGTCTCCGGCATCCGCGCCCAAGTGGCCACCGCCCTCAGCTCGGCTGGCTACGGCCTTATCGAGTTCTGCACTTCTGACAGCCACAACCTGGCCGCGAGGGGGCTCACGGCCGAAAGAGGATACGAAGCCCTAGGCGAAGCCACACCACCAGCGTCGGTAGCCGACGCAACGGTGAAGATGGCAAACCTGGCGGCATCAAGGCTCGCTCCAGCCGAATACGGCTCTGCCAAGATGAAGAGCAGGGTCAGGGTGTTCGGGTCCAAAGCGCTCGGCGAGTTCGCATCCCTGACCCAGGCAAGCTCGGAGCTCTCTAAGACCTACTTCAGGTTCGCAATCATAGCCGAGGTTGCTCTCCTGTTGGCGTCAGTCTTCTTCTAGGAAACGGATTTAGACGCTCGCCCTGCGGCCGACAACCATGAGCCGGCCGAAGGGGATTCTTATCGCCATCGAGGGGATAGACGCAGCCGGGAAGAGGACCCAATCCTCCATCCTGCAGGCTTGGTTCAACTCGAAGGGCTTGACGACTCGTACGCTTTCATTCCCGGTCTATGAGACCACCATCGGAAAGGAGATTAGGAAGTTCCTAGATGGGAGCGTCGACTACCCTCAGCAGGTAAGGGCCATGCTCTACGCCGCCAATAGGTGGGAGAAGAAGACGGAGCTCGAAGCCGTCCTCTCCAAGACCGACGTCACTATCGTGGACAGGTACAGCGGGTCCAACCTCGCCTATGGAGTCAGCAATGGGCTTGAGCTCAAATGGCTTCTGCATTTGGAAGAGGGGTTACCGGAGCCTGACCTTGTGCTCCTGCTTGACGCGTCGCCCACGAAACTCGTCCCGAGGAGGGGCGACCGGAAGGACTCCTACGAGCGGAACGCCAGCCTTCAGGAGAAGGCGCGAGAAGCATACATTAGGCTGGCAAAGCGGTTCGGGTGGAGCATCGTCGACGCGGACGGGGGCATCGAAGAGACCAGCCGAGGCGTAATCTCCGCAGTCTCCCAGTCACTGGGAGCGAGGCTCCCGACCAAGAAGTAGCGGTCGCGGTGCAAAACCGTTTAAGACACGCTCGGTGTGCTTAGGGCAGGCGTGACGCTAACCCCCGTTGCCGAAATCAGGGATCCCGTCCACGGCTACATCAAGATAACCGAAGCTGAGAGAGATGTAATCGACACACCCTTCGTGCAGAGACTCAGGAGAATCCACCAGCTGGCGGGCGCCTATCTTGTCTATCCTGGAGCTGTCCACACTCGCTTCGACCACGTGACCGGGGCCATGCACGTCGCAGGGGAGATAGCGGACGCGCTTTCGCTCTGGATCGACCTCGCTCCCGACGCCATCCAGGAAATCAGGCTTGCCGCCCTTCTCCACGACGTCGGCCACGGTCCGTTTTCGCACACCTTCGAGGAAGTCCTTGCATACAAGACAACGACCACCCACGAGGACATCTCTCAGCGAATCATCACGGGGACCTCAATTCGCGATGTATTGAGCAGCCACGGTTTCTCGCCGAGGAAGATGTCTGCCTTCGCCGTCGGAAAGCAGTCGGCGAAGCCGCCCTTCATGAACGAAATCATAGCCGGGGGACTCAGCGCCGACATAATGGACTACCTTCTGCGAGACTCCTACTTCACCGGGGTGGAGTATGGCAAAGTTGACGTACAGCGCGTCATAGACTCTCTCAGGGTCGCAGACAAGCACCTCGCTCTGGACAACGCGGCACTCTACGCCTTCGAGGCGCTGCTTCTTGCGAGATACGAGATGTTCAAAGCCGTCTACTTCCACCGAACCGTCAGGGCCGCCGAGCTGATGCTTGTTAATTCGATGAAGCTAGCAGAGGAGGCACTTCACCTGACTGACCTCTCGAACATCGACGACTATCTCGAGATGACCGACGAAAGGATTCTTCACGATTTGGTCTCCCTCAAACCAGCCAGCCCAGAACAGCAAGAAGCCCAGCGGCTCGCGGTCGACTTCAGAGACAGGCGTCTGGTGAAGTGTGTCTTCGAGCAGCTCGTCCAGAGGAGAGACAGGGTTGTAGAGCAGCTTTTCGAGCGAAGTCGCATGAGGGACCAAGTAATCCTCGACATAGCTGAAAAGTCGAAGGTCGACAAGAAGCACATCTACCTCGACGTCCCCACAACTCCCTCGGTGCCGTATACGTCGACAAGGCAGGCGCTCGCATCAATCAAGGTTATCTACGGAGAAGGAAAGAACACGACGCACAGGAATGTGCCCCTTAGCGATCTTCCGCTAGTCGGTTCGATTGCAGGCTTCATGGATATCCTCAGAATCTACACGAGGGCAGAATTTAGGACGGCCGTTGAAAGGGCGACTGCGCACCTCTTCTCAGACGGCGGTTACATGACAAAGATATCGGTCTGACAGACGCTGCCGGCCGAAAGATGCCGGTCGTAAAATACTATTCGCACCTTCACATTCGTGGCCTCAGACGAGAGGTTCGCCTACGAAACTTTTCGCCCCGGGCAGAGGGAGCTGGCCCAGCGGGTCCGCGAGGCTTGCCTCGACGAAAGATTCGGCTCGCAAGCGGCGAGAGAGTTAATGCTTTCGTGGCTCAAGAGCAATCTCACGGTGGGCGACATGACACCCGGGTTGATCGAGGAATTCAGCCGCGAGTTCTGGTCGTCCCAGAGCTGACCACCTCGCCCTTCCGGAAGGCAATCTTGGCGGCAGCAACCTGGTCTCGCTGCACCCCTTTCATTTTCGAGCTTCCAGCCGAGGTCCCCGACTCGTCAACCACCTCGATTGTCGCGGCTGGCACCTCCTTTCGAAGCCCATCCACAAGCTTGGAGGCCAATAGCCTGTTTCCGTTCCCTACCCTTACGAGCAAGCGACTGTACGGAACTCCCCTCGCGAAAGCACCGACCCTGGAACAGACCGCCGCCGTCGAATCGAAGGTGTTGAAGGCAAGTTTCGTCTGCCCGTAGAAGACAGCGAGACCGGTCCTCTTCCCAGGGTCGACTCCTACAAGAATCACGTCTCCATCCCCAGACAGCCGGGAGAAGACCTGCCCTTTGAAGATCCCCGGGTTCTCATCAAGGTCTTCGAGGGCCATGGCCTTGGAACCGAACTGTTCTGCCTCGTCTGCCGTGGTGAGGATAAGATCACAGTCGCCGAAGTCGGAGTCGGGGAGAGCGCTCGAGAAGGCAAGGCCTGCTCTCCTCAGCCTTGAGACGAGGGCGTAGTAGGCCCTGGCCTTCGCCGTGACCACACAGATTCGGTTCACTTGAAATCTCGAAGGCGAACACCCCGGCTGACCTAATGAGCTTTGGCCATACCGGTTTTTGCTATGGGGATTCGAGCACTACCAGAATAGGACGGGGCTCCCGAAGGAGAAGTTCTCCACATTGCGTTGCTTGTCAAGTTTCATGTGCTCACAACACTATGCGCCGGAGTGACCAACTGAATTCTCGTCTCATCCATGTTAGAATCCGCATGGAAACGCTACAATCTGGTTCGGCAGTTGCTTAACCTTATCTGCCAGCCATTCCATGCCTTGGTCAACATGACTCTGGATGAGAAAATCCGGTACGGAATGGTCGCCCTAACAGGAGCGAGCATCGTCTTCGCAACACTGGGTGTCCACATCGACCCGCTAACTGTCATCGGCGGGATGGGTGGATCGTAAGGCAAGCTGAGCTCAGGTAGCCCTTAACTCAGCTTGTCGTCCCCTTTATCTCCAGCACAAGCCTATCAAATCTGTTCAGTAGTTCGACTTGATTGAAATTCCATTTCTTCTCCTCTTGGCTATAGAGGCTCGGTACGATTGAGAATCTTAAAGCATTAGCCTGATCCATGAAGTGCCACATGACCTTTTGCTTGATGGGCGAAACAACTTCCTTGATGAATCCAAGAGCCTCTGTAATTGTTTCGCTAGGGAAAGCAATCTGGGCAAAGTAATTCTGCCCTCCTGCCTCAAGCCAGAGGAACGGCAACCGGTTAACTTTCGCCATCAGCTCCATACGCTCATTCTCTGTAACGCCTCTAGCTAACAACTCAACCCACATGTATCTATGTCTCCTATGCAGCGCCTTCTCCAGCTTGGGGTCGTAACGTGTCCCCGCCCAATTCACCAAGTATCCACTAACCAAGTTGTTGCCCACAACATGGACGCGATTGTGCCAACTTAGTGTCTTGTAGTTTACTTGGAGCTTCGGCGAAATCTCGAACAAAGTAGTCTCTGGGTCTATCTGAAGCTGTTCAATCAGCCTCAAATCGATCTGATCAAATCTGCCTCTCTCAGAAGGTGCGAAGTTGGCAGAATCTGATTCTACCTTCGACTGT
>Ga0187769_10000647_pt1 | contig 19317 bp, 21 predicted proteins | sample 0116_SJ02_MP02_1_FD_133140 | JGI IMG/M metagenome (GOLD analysis project Ga0187769, IMG submission 133140) | Tropical peat soil microbial communities from peatlands in Department of Meta, Colombia - 0116_SJ02_MP02_10_MG | ecosystem: Environmental > Terrestrial > Soil > Wetlands > Peat | place... | reverse complement strand
GTGTTCACCATACCCGAAACCTCCGGGCAGGGGACCAACTCCGGTTTCTCGTACTTATGGGTACCGTGGAGAGTGCGAGGGTCCCGCACGGTTTCGACACCGAACGAACTTCTCCGTCAATGGCTCGGATGGACCGGACGACCGAACGGGCGCCAGCCGGAAGGGGGCATCGGAGCCGCCCCGCGGCGGCCCACGAGCCAGGCCCCGTGCCCCCGCTTCACGCGCCCGACCACCGTGAGCATTCCGCCAATCCCCTCGACCAATCGCTCCGCCGCACGGAGGTGTCGGGCCGAGAGCGTAAGCAGGAGCTCGTAATCGCCGCCGTAGAAGGCGCGGTGCTTCCGCTCGGCGGCGGAGATCTTCGGCAGGAGGAGCGCCGGCGCGAGCGGCAGGCGATTCCAGTCGACCTCTACCCGGACCCCGCTGGCGCTCGATAGGAGCCGGGCGGCTTCCGCAATCCCGTCCGAAGTGTCGAGCATCGCGTGGGCATAGCGGGCGAGCGCGATCCCTTCTCGAACGCGGGGGCGCACGTCGAGCATCTCCACGAGCGTCGCGCGGTCCGGTCGCTGCGTCCGGAAGAGACGCGCGGCGACCGCCCCTCCCCGCCCGACGGTGCCGGTGGTCACCAGGAGGTCGCCGGGACGCGCGCCGGCCCGGGGTGCGAGCGACCGGGCTCGGGCCCAGCCCACCACGCTGCTCACCACCGTACGCACCGGGCCGGGTTTCGTGTCGCCCCCTACGAGCGTCATCCCGAACGGCTCCGCCATCCGCTGGGCCCCCCGGGTGACCGCCTCGGCCCACGCCTGCGGGGTTCCGACAGGAACGACGATCGCGAGGAGGAGTGCGGTCGGCTGGGCGCCCTTGGCCGCAAGGTCCGAGAGGCTCACGGCGGCCGCGGCGGCCCCGATGCGATCCGGGGGGGACGCGCGACGGAAGTGGGTTCCCTCCACGAGCGAGTCGATCGATAGGACCGCGACCGTCCCCGGGGGCGGGCGGATCGCCGCGGCGTCATCCCCGAGGGGGAGGAGCCCGGTGCGCCCCGCCGGCAGCTCTCGAGCGAGCCATTCGTGGAACCGCCGCTCGTCGATCGCCTTCGGCCGGGGGGTTCGACGAACGGGCATCGGGCTCTACGCTTGCCGGTACGGCAGGAACTCCTTCCCGAGGAGTTCCCGCCCGAGGATGATCCGCATGATGTTGAGACCGCCTTCCGCGCCGACCATGTACGACATGATCCCCCGGAACCCGCGCTCGAGGCCGACGTCCTTCGTGTAGCCGGCGGCCCCGTGCCACATCATCACCCGCTTCACGCACTCGAACGCGATCTGCGGCGCCGCGAGTTTCACCGACGAGACGACCCGGTCGACCTCGGGGCGGTGGGAGGTGTCGCCTTTGAGGGTGTACTTGTCGTGCAACCAGGCGGAACGGCGGACCTGCCACTTCGTCGCCTCGAGCTCCGTGTAGAGGTCGGCGAGCTCGAACTGGACCCCTTCGAACTTCCCGAGGGGCTCCCCGAACACCTCGCGCTCCCGGATATACTTCATCCCGGTCTCGAGCGCCCGCTCCGCGGCCCCGATGCAGGCGGCCGCGACGTACGTGCGGGCCACCGAGAAGCCGCCCATGGCGAGCCCGAACCCCTTTCCCTGTTTTCCGAGGAGGTACTTCGCGGGGACCCGGGCGTCCTGGTAGGTGAGCCCGCCGGTGGAGATCCCCATCCGGCCCATGTTGTGGAACCGCTGGGTCGTGATCCCGTCGGTGTTGGTGGGGACGTAGAGGAAGTTGAACCCGCCCGCGGGGTCCTTCGCGAGCGTAACGTGCCCGCCGCCGAGACGCTTCGCCTCCTCGACGCCCGAGATGAACGACTTCTCTCCGTGGAGGACGAACGAGTCGCCGTCCCGCCGGGCGGTGGTGTGCATGCCCGCGAGGTCGCTCCCGCCGGTCGGCTCGGTGCTCGCGATCCCGAGGAACGCCTTCCCGGCACAGACCGGTGGAAGGACCTCCTTCTTGGCCTCCTCCGTACCGTGGAGCGAGAAGGCGGTCGACCATCCCGCCTCGAGCAGGAAGAACACCGCGGTCGCCATCGACGAGTCGCCGCGCCCGATCTCTTCGGCCGCGAGCTCGGTCAGGACGGACGAGGCACCCATCCCTCCGTACTCGGTCGGGACCGGCATCGCGAGAAGGCCCAGGTCGGCCATCTGGGCGAGGACCTCGTCGGGGATCCTCCCCTCCGTGTCGATCTTCTCCTCGTTCGGCCGCAGCACCTTGTCCCCGAAGCGCCGGACCGCGTCCTGGAAGGCCTGTTCCTCGTCGCTCAGCTGGAAATCCATAGGAATCGCCCTCCGACCCCCGCGCCGGGATTTAGCCTATCCGTGAACGCCGTCCCCCGCGGCAGTTCCTTTAAGGTCGAGAAGTCTCGGCCCGGCGGAGGAGAGAGTCGTGCGGGTCCGTGTGGGCATCAACGGGTTCGGGACGATCGGCAAGCGGGTCGCGGATGCCGTGGCGAAGCAGCCCGACATGGAGCTCATCGGCGTGGCGAAGACCCGGCCGAGCTACGAGGCGCGGCGCGCCAAGGAAAAGGGCTACCCGCTCTACATCACCGGGGCGGGAAAGCCCGAGGATTTCCAGGCCGCGGGTCTCCCGGTCGCCGGGACGATCCACGACCTCCTGAAGAAGGTCGACGTCATCGTCGACGCGGCCCCCGACAAGATCGGCCGCGAGAACCGCAAACTCTACGACGCCGCCGGGGTCCACGCGATCTTCCAGGGCGGGGAGAAGGCGGACGTCGCCGAGGCGTCGTTCAACGCCCAGGGGAACTACGCCACCTGCCTCGGCAAGCGAACGCTCCGGGTCGTCTCCTGCAACACCACGGGGATCGCGCGCGCCGCCGCGGTCCTCCGCGAGGGCTGGGGGGTCGACCACTGGGAGGTCACCCTCATCCGACGGGCGGCCGACCCCGCCGAGACCAAGAAGGGCCCGATCAACGGCGTCATGCCAACGTTCCAGCTGCCGTCCCACCACGGCCCGGACGTCCTCACGATCTTCCCGGACCTTCACATCGCGACCCTGGCCGCCGTCGTACCGACCACCCTGATGCACGTCCACGTGAACCACGTTCGTCTCACCCGTGCACCGAAAGACGCGAAGGAGGTCACCGACACCTTCCGCCGGAGCCCGCGCTTCCGGGTCTTCGCCCCCTGGGAGCACGTGGACGGGACTCCCCAAGTGATGGAGTACGCGCGCGACCGCGGCCTCGGCTTCAACGACATGATGGAGAACGTGGTCTGGGAGGAAGGGTTCCGCCTCGACAACCGGGATGCGTACTTCTTCCAAGCGATCCACCAGGAATCGATCGTCGTGCCCGAGAACATCGACGCGATCCGCGCGTCGCTCAGCCTGGAGAAGGACGGCCGAGCCTCGATCGAGAAGACCGATGCGGCGCTCGGTCTCTCCCGGGGATAGACGGGCGACCCGGTCGGGGATGTCGGGGTTCCAACCGCTTCCCGCTTCGGGGCGGGCGGAGGGTTCGCGATCCAACCGCACTCGGCCTCGGGGCGGAGTGCCGTCCCTCGGTGCCGTGCGCCGCCGCCGGGTCCGCGAACGGTTCGACGCATCCGTCCGCCGTGAGTGGCAGCGCTACGAAGGAGAGTCCTGGAGGGCGCTCGTCCGGGAGCTGCGAGAACGCTTCCTGAAGCGGCATCTCTCTCGGGGTGGGGGTTGGGCCCTCGAGCTCGGCCCCGGGCCGGGACGATTCACCCCGACGCTCCTCGCATCCGGGGTTCGCGTCACCGCCGTCGACCTCAGCCTGCCGATGCTCCGGGCGTTGAGTCGAAGGAAGGCAATCCAGGCGAGGGCGGCGCGCCTGAGACGCGTCCGGGGAGCGGGCGAGCTGCTACCCTTCCGGGACGGCGCGTTCCGCGCGTCGGTCCTCCTCGGGAACATCCTCGGCTTCTCGGCCGACGACGGCGACCGGCTGCTTTCCGAGGTTGCCCGAGTGACGCGCCCGGGAGGGCTGCTCATCCTCGACGTGGCGTCGCCGGTGGGTGCGGCGACCGATTTCCTCGAGATGGCCGCCCGACACCGGCTGCTGCCTCGGATCCTTCGGAGGCCCGGCTACTACTTCCTCGACACCGTGGTCCGGTCCGCGGACCGAACCCATCAGCCCTACGCCCCGAAGCGATGGGGATTCTTCGAGTTCGACTTCTACACGGCCGCGGGAGTCGAGCAGGCGCTCACGGCGGCCGGCTTCCGGGCCATCGACTGGATGGCCCTCGCCCCCATCGGGGCGTTCCGGGTCCGCCTTACGCGGATCGCCCGGCGAGATCGCCGAACGTGGCAAACCCTCCTCGCGCTCGAGGAGCGGGCCGGCCGACGCACGGGGGCCCTCGAGACGGGGCACGGCATCGTGGTCGCTGCGGTGCGGCGGCCCCTGCGCGGGCAGCGGCGCTCCCGAGCGTGACCCCAAGTATCTTATAGGAATCCCCGCTCGCGCGCGGCGCATGTACTATCTTGACCACCGCCGGGACGTCGTACGGATCCCGCCCCAGCGGCTCGGCCCCGACCTTGCGAACGTCCTGACCGAGCTCGCCCAGCAGCAATTCGAGGGGAAGCTCGTGGATGGCCAGAGCGTCGCCGTCACGATCCGGGACGTGACCCCGGTCGGCGAGGGCCACATCATCCACGGCGACGGGGGTGTCTACCAGGAGGTCGAGTACGAGGCGCTCCTGTTCCGACCCGAGATCCAGGAAGTCGTCGAGGGGATGGTGGTCGAGATCCGGAAGTTCGGCGCGTTCGTCCGGTTCGGCCCGCTCGACGGGCTCCTCCATGTTTCGCAGATCATGGACGACCGGGTCAACATCGACGAGCACAACCAGCGGCTCGTCGGCATCGAGTCCAAGAAGGACCTCAAGGTCGGCTACAAGGTCCGGGCCCGCGTCGTCTCGCTCTCGCTCTCCGAGATCTCTCCCCGCGACAGCCGCATCGGGCTCACGATGCGCCAGCCGGCGCTCGGGCGGCTCGAGTGGATCCAAGAGGCGCACAAGAAGAGCGAGGGCGGGGCGAAGAAGGGAGGCGCGGCGCCCGGGAAGAAGGCGGCCGCAGCGAAGGCTGCGCCGAAGGCACCGGCGACCGCGAGCTGACCACCATGATCAACCTACGGGCGTGCAAGAGCTGCAATTCCATCACCGACCAGGCGAAATGCCCCCGGTGCGGCGGCGAGGTCTCCCGCGAGTGGCAGGGTTACCTCGTCGTCATCGACCCGGAGAAGTCGGAGATCGCTCGCAAGATGGGGATTCATGCCGCGGGCCGGTACGCGCTCCGCGTCAAGTGAGGAGCGGGCCTGGGCGGTCCCGGAGTCGCTGCGCGCGACCCTCGCGGAACGGTACGGCCCGGTCTACGCCGGGGCCGAGGCGGACCGGCGGCTCGTCGCGCTCGGGACGTTCGGCGCATGTGGAGACCGGGTGACCGCGCGCGCGATCGAACTCGAACATCCTCCGCTCGTCGGGATCGTGGATTACAAGACGCAACGGAACGAACCCGTAAACCCGGGGCTGTTCCGTTCGCTGGCGCGGCGCCGCCTCGTGCGCGTTTCGAACCCGCCCGGGCTCCTCACGGAACGTCTCCGCGCCGCCGTCCGCGACATGGTCGCGGCGGGCGGCGGGCTCATCGAAGTCGACGGCGAGGAGGACTTGGGGTCGCTCGCTCTCGTCGAATCGCTCCCCGCCGGGGCCACCGTTATATACGGCATCCCGGGTGCGGGGGTCTCCTTCGTCCGCGTGGACGCGGTGTCGAAGGAGCACGTGCGGCAACTTATCGCCCAAATGGAGCTGCGGAGAATCGACCGTGGAGATTAGGATCCTCGAAGACAAGGCGAACCCGCTCATGAAGCGCCACGAGCTGCGCTTCGAGGTCGCGCACGCGACGGCGGCGACACCGAGCCGCGACGCGGTCCGAGGGGAACTCTCGAAGCTCGTGAAGGCTCCAAAGGACCGTGTGGTCATCGAGCGGATGCACGCCCGCTACGGAACTGCGGTCACGCGCGGCGATGCGGTCGTTTACGAAACGGCGGAGGCCGCGAAGGCGATCGTTCGCAGCCACATCCTCGTACGCAACGCGCTCAAGGAGAAGCCGACCAAGGGTCCGGCTCCCGCCGCCGCGGAACCGGCGGCGCCCGCCGCGCCGCCCGCTGCCGCCCCAACTCCGCCCGAAAAGAAGGAGTGAGCGGCCACGTCCAAGGCGCGCGTTGGCCTCTACGAGGTCAAGGGAGATTCCCTTACCCGGACTCACAAGTCGTGTCCGAAGTGCGGGCCGGGCACCTTCCTCGCCGACCACAAGGACCGACGCTCCTGCGGGAAGTGCGGCTACTCGGAGTCGAAAGCTCCGCCCCCCTCTCGAGGGAAAGCCGGCAAGGCCTAGCCCGTCCGAGCCGGACCGCAATCCCGGCTCAGATCTCGGTTACGTGCGAAGGACCGTTACGTCCTCGGGTCTTGGGGGCGGGTGGTGCTTCCCTTTGCTCGTCGTGTCGTTCGTCGGGCTCCACCCGTGCCATCGCCGGAGCATCTTCACGCGGACCGGGAGGCGGGCCCCGCGGAACCGACGGCGGTAGAAGTCGAGCGTCATCACGTGCTCTTCGAACACCACCGACTCGTTGTACCCCCCGACCGCCTCGAACGCCTCGCGGCGCACGGCGGCGAAACCGGACATGAACAGCTTGTAGCGGAACACGCACGTCAGCACGTTCAGCATCGTACTCTCGGCCCGCATCATGAACGCGTTCACCCTCGGACCCGGCCAGTAGTGCTCGGCGATCGCGAAATGCCAGTCGCGGGTGACCCAGTCGTCCCAGTTCCAATCCGTGACCAGGTGGACGTCGTCATCCACGAACGTGAGGATCTCACCGGTGGCGACCGACGCACCAATGTTCTTCGCGTGGGCCGCGCCGCCGGGCGCCGTGACGACGATGAACTCGTGTCCCTTCGGGAGCATCGCCTGAATCCGACGAACGTTCTCGGCGTCGAATTGCCGCATCGGAGTGATGAACGAGATCGCGGGCCCCCCGTTGTTTCCCGCAGGTCGTTCCGCCATGGTTCGAACGCCAGTAAAGGGTCAACCGAAAAGTCTTCCGGGGTCCCCTCCCACCCGTTGTCCGACGGTCACGGCCTGCCCAAGATGCCCCGGCCAGGACGTGGTTTCGCCGATTTTACCGTGATCTCTCTCGGACGGCAGCGGTAAGAGTTCGACCGCCGTACCGGTTCCCGGGTCGCATGGCGGAGCCGGTCGGTCGAACCATGCTCGTCCTCAACGGGCGGGTGTACGAGGTCGTTCCGTCCCGTTCCACGTACCTGAGCGGTTCCGTCGAATGGTGGGGCGCCCTGACCCTCTGCGGAGCCCTCCTCCTGGGGCTCAGCCTGCTCGTAGGGCTCGGGGCGGGTACGGTGGGCGCCATCGGGGGAGTCGCCTGTTTCCTGGCCGCGGGGGTGCTCGCGGGTTCGGAGCGGTACGAGTTCGCCACCGCGGTTGGCGCCGCCGCGATCGTCTGGACGACCACGGGGATTTCCGTGTATCTCGGCACGGACCCCGCGCTCGGGGCATCCTCGGTCGTGCTCGGGACGCTCGGTGGGCTCGCCCTCGTCGCGGGGGGGACGATGACCCTAAGGGGCCGCGAGCGCGACTCCGTCCGGGTGCACGAGCAGGGACGCTGTTAATTGGGTCAGCCGTTCACGCGGAGATACCCGGAGCGGGCCCGTAGTATAGTATTGGGCGAATTAATTCGCCCCAAAGTACGGGCAGGCCCCGTCGGTCAGGCGCTCTACAGCCAACCAATGCCTCGTCAGAATCGCGTGAACTAGGTCACTCGCATTCTCTTCGCTGGTAGGCCGTGCTACGACGTCACATGATATAGAGTTGAGACAGTCCGCCAACAACCAGGACTGAAGCGATGACTGCGCGCAGGAAGCGCGCGGTCTGGACCGTTCCGGGTGCGGCCGCAGACCCACCCGGCAGTGCGGCGGAACGATTGAATCCGTTGCCATTGCACCGAATCTCCTCTGTCGTTATTGGACGTCGGGAGGGGGAGGTATGAGCGCCGGTAAGGCAACGGGGGGAAGGGGCGCGGTGAGAATGTGGGGCCGACGGAACAGAGAACTTCGGCTGAGGAAACGTCGATTGACCCCCGGAGTGGTTCTCCTCTCCCTCATGATGCTGCCCGGGCTTTCTCTGACGGCGTTAGCAGCACCGGCTAATGCTGACCCTCTGCATGTATGCACCGCGTGTCCGAACAATCCCTCCCTTTGTGAGCCGAACTGCGGAACCGGCGGCGGCGGTGGAGGGTGCCCCGTCGGCACCCTAACAGTCTCCGTAGCGGTAACAAACGTCAATCCCACGAACGCTACTATGACGATAACCTACTCTTCTGGGTCTAACCTCAATGTGACATGGGGAAACTCCACCAATTATGGACTCTGGGACAACACCACTAATGGGCCGTGGCCCTTCACGGTTTTCTTGAACTATCTCCAACCGAGCTGGACATATTACTACAAGGTGCAAGCCTACGAATCGTGTTGGACTGGAGCCACGTCAACGGGACATTGGACCACAGGAATAGAACCGTCAACAGTTCCTTTGACCGGCGTGGTGTACGACGTCAACGGAACATACGATCATTCGGGAAACGTTGCTGTCTACACCCAGTGTGCCGACAGCGGAATCGTCCCGCCCTCGGTCTGGTCTAAGGTATCATTTACCAATTCTCTTGGTCAGTACTCGATTCAGTCATGGCTCTACTCCGGCTACACCCCATACTATCCATGCCAAGGTTATGATGTTCAGGTTCTCAACTGGGTCGCATCGTACACCGGGGTGGGTACGAGCAATGTCTGGTTGAACCATTGGAACGAGTCGATCGTTGTTTGGGCTCCTCAAGTGGTGAACTTTGGACTACCCACAGCCATCACCACCTGGGTCCCGATGGCGGAGGCCTTTGTCCACAATCAGACAGCTAGGGCGATCGAGGCGGGCAACAGTTACTTCAAGAGCACGTACACCACCTACACAAACACCGGGCAGTACTACTACTCATCAGTAGGATGGAATAACGGGGGCACTTTCACTGCCAACCCGGACCAGAACATTATCGACTTGGGGCAGTTCAACACGACAGGCGATCTCCGGATGAATGCCATGGGAAACCGGACGCCGTATATCGACGCGATTCAATACTGGGGCAACCCGCTTCGCAGCAACGACGTGCCGACGTACGCATCGGACCCAGAGGCCCTATCCAACTTCAATCAGAACACATGCCAATTCTGGAAGCAGGCACGTCCACAGGGCAATTGGTGGAACGACAGCGTTAACATTTCAGGGACCGCAATCAACAAAGTGACTGCGGGGACATACCTAACGTTCGGGGTCGGTATAGGTATTGGATTGGATTTCGGTCTCACGGGCATCGGAATCGGCGTTGGTCCAGACATCAGCTTTGTGATTGTGCATGAGAGTTCCTCCATCACAGTGATTCAGAATTCCCAGTGGGCGTGGCAAATTCACTACACGTACCCTGGAACCCACTACTACTCAGTCTGTCTCGATAGCGGAGGACCTACTGATACCGTGGTGATGCATATTTGGGAGTCTGACTCTTGAAGCAGGGTCGAAACAGCAGAGTGCTGCGAACCTCTGCCCGGCCCCGGATCCAAAGTGGTGTGGCGAGATAGCTGCGTCAAGTCAATCAGGATGTGAGCGATGCGCCCCACCTCCTCTTCTGCCGCATCGATCGCCGTCGGGGTGGCGTTGGCCACAGTCCTGGTCCTCGTCATTGCGCCGCCGCACAGCGTATCCCCTGCACCAGGGGGAGAACCTCCGGGATACACGTTCGACCAAGCGGCCTCCCGAGCCTTGTCCCAAGCTGCAAACACGAGCGATGGCCCGTGGAGGCTCATCTCGGCCGCTGGCGTTGTGACTAACCAACCACTGATGCCAGAGGTGGTGACCTACCCTGCCGTCGCATGCCAGGACCTTACAGGACCCACGGTTTGGAACGGCTCGGGAATCCCGGTCTGGACGGGTTCCATGGCAGCAGGAATAGCTCCGTTCTGGGAGTTTCTTTTTGTCAACTATTCGAATGCCATCCTCCCTGTACAGACGGTCAACGAGTCGGTCGTTCTCGGGCCGCCTGTTCCGCTCAACACGCCGTGCGGCGAGGCGCTCTATCACCTCGATGGGACCAATCCGCCGTCAAATCTGCCAGCGATTGTCGCACCGTTTGATTCCAGCGTCGCCGGCTCGATAGCCTGGAACTACGAGGGTCGGCAGTTCACTGGGCAACAACCTCAGGTGGCAGAGTACTTCGGCCTCGGACCGACGGTCCTCTCGGGACTTCCGTGGGGACCGGGATGGGGAGTCAAGTACGGGGCGTGCGGGTTGAAAGGCTTCACCGGGGATCTCCCAGAGGCATCTGCCGGCATCACTAGCCCATCGGGTCCCCCGTCATTCCAAACAAATGGCACGGGCACCTGCACGTTCACGAGCTACACGGTTTCTTTCGGCCCGGCGAGCCGGTCTAGCGCACCTGAGAGCGGGGTGTTCGTCTCACTCCCGATCACGGTGAATTCACCCTATGTCAACAACTCTCTCGCGATCGAGTCGCTCGCAGCATGGATCATTGCGTTGGGGCTCACAAATGCCACAGGGGCGTCGCAGGCACTTAGTACCGTATCTTGCCTATCAGGGATTATCGGTCCAACGTCCTGCCGCGCAACAGGATTGGGGTGGTTCGCAGCACTAGCAAGCGATACCGGTTATTGGCTCGACCTGTTTGATTCCGGAGCGACAACTCCGACCTGGTTACATCCTAATGTAGATGTCCTGACGAATGACACGCTGGTCGTCTACCTGCCTGCTTCGATAGCGGCCGAATCTCTCACGCTCACGACTAACTCCGCTATTTCCTCTGTTCACGTCTCAGGATCTGCCACCGTGTAACAGGGACTTGCCGAGGTGCTCCCCCTCGCTACTCTCGCGGGGCGCGCCCGAGCCGGGCCGAGATGCTCGCGCGCCTGATGCGCGGTGACTCGCGTCGTACGTGGAGCGCTTCACAGTACGGGCGTCGATCAGGTCGTGATGCCCGTAGCGAGATTCGAAAAGTACTACGGGCCCAGTCAATTTGCCCCATAGTGCCTCGATTTGTGTCCCCTCACGATACGCCTGACGATCGCCTCGTTGCAACGCGTGGGGTCTAACGGCCATCGATTTCGAAATGCCGGCTCCTCTCGAGACTGCTTTCACAAGAGAGAATCGCCCGCCGGGCTTGTGCCTGGTCAGGCCCAAGCGTGAAGAGAGCCGAAAACTCATATGAGGCCCATAGTAGGCGTCTGACGTCCCCAGCGGGCCCGTAGTATAGCTTGGATATCACGGAGGCCTCCGGAGCCTCAAACCCGGGTTCGAATCCCGGCGGGCCCGTCCCCCTTTCTGCGGAGCTCGGAGGTCGGCCCGGGCGCTTTCCCGCGGCGATTTCGGCTTCCCAAGGGACTGGGTCGTGGTACGACGGACCCCGTGGTGCGGCCTGGCCTCTGCCGCTCCGCACACCGCCGTTCTCGGTCGCGAGTCGGCTAACAATGTTCAAGTAAGCGTGCTCGGGTCCGGGTGCCGCCTATGCCCGGGCAGAAGGAGAAGGCGGCCGACCTCCCCTCGGAAGGACCCGAGGGCGAGGAGCCGGTCCACCTCGTCGAGCGGATCGAGGAGGAGCTCGACCTCCTCGCACGCAACGTCGACATCCTCGAGAAGCTCGCGAACAGCCCGCCCATCGGGATTATCCGGTTGAGCGAGGCGCTGCGCCTCCCCATTCACAAGACCCGGTATTCGCTCCACCTTCTCGAACGAGAGGGGGTCATCCAGCCGTCCGCGGACGGGGCAGTGATCACCGACAAGTCGAAGGAGTTCTGGGCGAACCTCAATCAGTCGCTCGCGCGGATGTCCGCGGTCATAGAACATCTCAAGCAACGTGCCGTCGAGCACGAGAACCGGCCGCCGTCGAGCCGGAAAGGCTATTAGCGCGATGTCGGCTCGGCACCCTCGGTGCCGCCGTAGCTCAGCGGTAGAGCGATCGGCTGTTAACCGAAAGGTCAGCGGTTCGAAAGGGCGACGGTGCGTTGCCGTGACCCCCAAACTCCGCTCGGCGGCGCCTCCTCTTCACCGCCGTCGGTGGGCCCGTAGCTTAGTCCGGTCCAGAGCGACCGGCTCATAACCGGTCGGTCGACGGTTCAAATCCGTCCGGGCCCATCCCCCCGTGCGGGTCGCGCGTGCCCCCTCTCCTTGCCACGGGGTCCCGTCGTCAGGTCTATATCCGCGCGGGAGCGAACGGTCGGTCAATGCCATCCGGTCGCGTCCCTCAGCGTGGGAGGTTGACGTATCGCAGGACGACAGTCGCCGACCTTCCCCTTCTCGTCGACCAACGCCACCGGATGTGGTCCGAGATCGGAAACCGCACGGAGGCCGAGATCACGGAGCACGATGCTCGCTACCGTCCGTGGGCCCGAGCGCGTCTCCGTTCGCGCGAGCTCGTCGGCGTGGTCGCCGAAGCGCACGGCAGTGGCGCAGTCGGGAGCGGGCTCGTCTGGTTCCGGCCCGACCAGCCCCGTCCCAAACTGCCTACGCTCATCAGTCCGTACATTCTCTCGATGTACACCGAGCCCGCCTGGCGCGGCCGCGGGGTGGCGAGCCGCATCGTCCGGGAGCTCCTCGTCATCTGCCGCGAGCGCGGCTTCCCCAACGCCGAGCTGCACGCGTCGCGGTTCGGCCGGCGATTGTACAAGCGGATCGGCTTCGACCGGACGTGGGAGATGCGGATCTGGCTCGACCCCCGATACGCTCGCAAGAAGAGTCCCGCGTCACCGCGGGGAAAGAAGGGGAAAAGGTTGGACCGGGTGCGCTAACCGCACCCGCACCCACCGGAGCCGCACCCGCAGCCGCCGCCTTCCGCCCCGTGCTCGTGGCTCGAGGGGGCCGGTGCGTTCGGCGCGGTGATCTTGAATCCGGAGGCGTTCAGGTCCTGGACGTAGTCGATCCGCGCCCCGTTCAGGAGATCGGCGGAAAGGTCGTCGACGACGATCGAGAAGCCGTCGACCTGCACGACCTGGTCGCCGTTCCGGGGCTTGTCGAACGCCATCCCGAACGAGGGCCCGCCACCGCCGCTGCCGCATCCCCCCGAGCCGCAGCTGCAGCCGCTTCCGCAGCCACCGCCACCGCTCGACTGAAGGTAGACGCGGACGGCCATGCCGGGCTTCTGGCTCTTGATGAGGTCCCGGACCTGGTCCTGCGCCTCTTTGGTGACTTCCAACTTGATTCCCACTTCACTATCGCTCATGCCTGGGGCCCTCCTTGCCTACCCCGAATGGACCACAAAGGGTGACCTATAAATCAGCGATGTCGCGCCCGAAGGAACTTCTCCGAGGACGTCCCCTTACGCCGAGAACGACTTCCCGCACGAGCACGTCGCCTTCGCGTTCGGGTTGTAGATCTTGAACCCGGACGCCTCGAGGCCGAGCAAGAAGTCGACCTTGACGCCCTCGAGGAGCGGGGCGCTCGCGTGGTCGACGACCACCGTGAGCCCTCCCTCCCGGAAGGCGACCTCGTCTCCCGACTCTTGCTTGTCGAACGACATCCCGTAGGTGAGCCCCGAGCAGCCGCCTCCCTGGACATAGAGCCGCAGGGCCGACCCGGGCTTCCCCTGCTTCTCCATGATCTTCAGCACCTGGTCCCGCGCTGCGGAGGTGACCTCGACCGCGACCATCGTTCGCCGTTCCGCCAAAACCAGTCCGGGCCGGCGGATAAAGCGTTGCTTTCGGCCGGGAAACCCCCCTACCGGCTGCGGAGGGGCTTATCTAGATGGGCGGTGTGCGCGCCCCGATGTGCCGTCTCTTCGGGGTTCTTTCGGTCCAGGCCGAGTCGGCGGAACCGTGGCTGGTGCACGCGGACCGCTCGCTGCTCGCCCAGTCGAACGTTGACCCCGAGCGCGCCCAGAAGGACGGCTGGGGGATCGGCTGGTTCGTGAACGGGGGGCGCGCCCATGTCGAGAAGGGCGCACGCGGTGCGTTCTTGCCGGAGGAGCGAGAGCATTACCTCCGCGCGGCCGCGGAGGCCCGGGGACCGCTCGTCCTCGGCCACCTGCGGCACGCGAGCAACCCGCTCAAGTTGCCCTACGAGAAGCTGATCGCGCTCGAGAACTCCCAGCCGTTTGAGAACCACACCACGCTCTTCGAGCACAACGGGGCGATTTCGTTCCCGGTCGAGACCCGGCCGTTCCTCGGCGTCCACGAGTCGAAGGTCCGCGGCGTCAACGATAGCGAAGTCCTGTTCTGGCTCCTCTACCGGAACACCGAGGAGACCGGGGACCCCCTGGTCGGCTACGTCCACACGGTGGAAGACTTGGTCCGGGTCTGGGAGGGGCTTAGGAAGCCGGCGATCCCGCCGTTTTCGGGGTTGAACGTGCTGTTCACCCGGAACCCCGACGAGCTCTGGGCGTTCTGTCTCTGGACCGGGGACCACGGCACCGGTCTCTTCGACGAGCACCGAAGGTACTACGAGATGACCTACCAGTCGGTCGCGCACCGGGTGATCGTCGGCTCCGAGCCGTTCGACGGCGAGCCGGGGGTCTGGAAGTCGTTGCCGAGCGGCACCTACCTCCACGCCCACCGCGGCGACCACCATGTGGACGTGACGGTCGGGAAGATTCCGCTTCCGACCGCGCTCGAGATCCGCCCGCCCCCGCGCTGACCGACCGGGGCATGGCGCTCATCCCCTCGGTGGGGCGACCGTGACGAGCGAGCTGCTCTCCGGCCCCGACCTCGGGGCCGGGTACCTCCATCAGCTGTCGCTCGACCGGGACGGGGAGCGGACGTCGATCACGTATCACGCGCAGGACGGGGGCGCGGACGCGAACGGGCCGCCCAAAGGGCCGCTCGACGTCTTCGGGTTCGTGCACCCGCTCACCCCCTGCATGTTCGGGGGCCCGCGGTGCTGGCACCGTCGGTTCCTGCTCACCTTCCAGGATGTCCCCCGGGCGCGGCAGGCGTACAACCGGAACCGGTTCGTTCTCCAGACGATGGTCGACCAGGTCTACGATTCGGTTCCCGCGCGAATCGATGCGACCCTCGAGGAGGTCGTCCGACGCGTCGCGACGCCTCTCGCGCAGGACCACCTCGACTGGTACATCGGGGGCTCGACCGCCGCATGGCTTCTCGGCGCTCGAATCGCTCCGCACGACTTGGACCTCGGGACGACACGAGCCGGCGTGGACCGGATCGCCCGCCTTCTCGCCGAGTACCTCGTCGAGCCGATTGCCGCTACGGATTGGCCGGGGGTCGGCATCGTCCGGGGGGCCCGCGCCTTCGTGGGAACGTTCCAAGAGGGAGCGCGGGTGGAATGGTCCGTCCCAATCGAACCTCGGGCCCCGGTACCGTTCGACGAGTGGGGCGGAAAGGTGGAAGGGGTACGGCTGACGGATGCCTCCTTCGAGGGCCGGATGCTCCGTGTCACCCGCCCGGAGTACGCGCTGGTCCGAGCGTACGAGAAGGACCGCGAGGTCGACGGGGCTGCGATCGGCGAGGTCGTTCGTCGCCTCGGCCCCGACGGGGTCCTCCTCGACGCGCTCCTGGCGCGCTCTCGCCTATCCGCTTCCCGTCGTCAGGAGGTCCGTCGGCGGACGCTCGGTGAGTTTCTGGGATAGCCGACACGCGGCGCCGGTCGTTTCCGCTGAAAGCGTACCTTCATAGAGCCCGGCCCGGAGGCCCGAGGGATGCTCGCTCCGACGACGGTCGCCGTACCGGAACACCTCACCCCCCACGACCTCGTCACGTACTTCCGGTGCCCGCACGAGATGGAGCTCTCGCATGCGATGCACGCCCAACGGCTGACCGGGACGCTCGGGCCGGTGCGCACCCCCCTCGACGTCGTGCCCCTGCGGCAATCCCCGCTGTTCTCTCCTCCGCTCGGCCAGATCACCGTCAACGAGGGCCGGCTCGACCTGTTCGACGACGGCGACCAACTGGTCTACGAGGACCCGGGGGAGGACGACCTACCCATGCTCCTGCCTCCCGACCGCGTCCAGATCGACCCGAAGTTCGCGAACGGCCACACGACGCTCGTCGATGCGGAGTGGGGATTCGCCGGCCGCCCCGACCTTGTAGTCCGGCGAGGAGACGGTGGTCTCTTCCCGATCGAATACAAGGAGACCCATCTGTTCGGGGGGTACCACCAGGCGCACGGCCGTCTCTTCGACACCATCCAAGCGATCGCCGAGTGTCGTCTCGTGGAGGTGACCTTCGGACGGCGGCCGGCCTTCGGGGTCGTCCTCTACGGTGACGAATCCGGGGGCGGCGTGAACGAGGGGTGGGTGCAGATCCCCTACGGAGACGCCGAATCCCGCTGGCTCAAGGTGGCCCTGGACCAGGTTCGTCAGGACCGGACCCGGGCGCCGGTGCCCGCGTTCCGAACCTGCGCGAGTTGCGAGCCGAACTCGGAAGGGTACTGCCGTTTCGCCGCCGCTCGGTACGAGGGCCCCCATCACCACCAAGCCTTCCTCGCGACGCGCCGTCCCTAGCTCCGGACCCCGAATCCTATCCAAGCGATTGCCCTCACCGCGGCAAATCCGGTCGGCGGGTAATGCCATCAGCCCCGGAGAACTGAGTGGCCGTCGCGAGGTTCGGGTCTCGATGCCCCCACAGAGAATCCCTTGGGTGATAGTCGGCACCGCCCTCGCAGTGCTCATCGTGGTGGGATCGTTTGGCTGGCAGCTGCCTCCGGCTTCCCGGTCGCCGAGCTCTCCGGCCAAGTTTCCGGTCGTGCCCATATCCTTGGAAGGCGCTAACGGGTCGGCCATCTCGCTCGAGGCCGGCTTTCTCGGAGTCAATCTTCGTGCGGACGAACCGTTCGCGTCTTCGGACGGTGCGCATCTGAATGCCACTGGAGTCCGTCTGGTCCGGTACCCCGGAGGCGGAGACGGTGACCGGTTCGACCCACTCGCGGGCGACGACCAGGGGGCCGTCTACAACGACGCCGGTCAGGCTACCATCGCGAAAACGTCCCTGAGCACGTTCGTCACTTGGTGCGTCTCGGTGTCGTGCTCCTCCATCATCACCCTGCCGGCGGAGATCGACAACGCCTCGACCGCGCTCTCGATCGTGAATTACACGGAGGGTACCCTCGGGTTCCATCCGACGTACTGGGAGATTGGGAACGAGCCGAGTCTCTGGGACCACTTCGGGATCCCGTGGGGGGAGTGGAACGTCTCCCAGAACGACACCCCGACGCCCGGCGCGTACGCGAAGGTCGTCCAAACGTACGTGCGTGCGATTCGGTCCGTCGACCCGACTACGGGAATCGTGGGTATCGGTGGGATCGGCAAGGGAGCTTCGGAGGTCTCCGAGTGGTTCACCCCCACGATCGAACTCAATGGACCGAATCTGTCGGCGATGGCGATCCACGTGTATCCGGCGGGCTCCGGCTTCCCTTCCGGAAACCTGAGCGCTTGGTTCGGATCGCTGTGGGGAACGACCGGGCTGCCGTCGCGGGTCGCGAGCGCCGAGTCCGTGATGGAGACCGATTGCCCTCAGTGTCATCTCTCGCTGCTCGTCGATGAGTTCCAGACCGGCACGGGGCTGTCGCCCGCCACGGCCCTCTCCGGTGGATACTTCGCCACCTACCTGGCCACCGAGCTCGTGCAGGCGCTGCCGCTTCCCGTGACCAGCATGGACTACTACGTCTTCGAGGCGGACAGCGAGGGGGCGTGGTTCAACTCCACCGGGGCGAGTTCCTCAGCGTACTCGCTGTACCTGGGCCTGCGCACGTACCTGGGTCCGTGGGCGGTCCAGATGGAAGTAGGGCCCTCCGTGCGGGGCGTGGTCGCGGCCGAGGGCGGCTCTTCGTCGGGTTCCATGACCAGCCTACTCCTCGCCAACGCCAACAGTACCACCGGCGTCGAAGTGAACCTCACCTCGATCTATCCGGACGCGGCTCAGGGAGACGCATGGACATTCGATGGGTCGTCAAGCCAGCCCTCGGAGGCGGCCCTGGGGGCCGCGGGGGCGGAGGATTGGGTCGTGCCGCCCGCGAGTCTCGTGATCTTCAACGGTCTCGGGCTCTCGGTTTAGCGCCCGGGTCTCTTGAGTCTCCCAGTAAACTGCGCGCCGCACCTGCCTGGCGGCCCGTGACCGTCAGACGTACTCTCGAAGTGCCTGCGGACCGAGTAGCCCGAACGCCTCGAACCGGAACGTCTGCTTGATCACGTTCGCGATTGGGAAGAACGGGATCCAGGGAAGGACGTCCTTTCGATCCATCCGCACTAAGAACAGGCCGAGCGGCACGGCCCTTATCCCGATTGCCAGCGCGAACAGGACCGCCGTGTCGAGGAGCGCGGGAACCCCGAGGATGACGATTAGGAGTGCGAGATAGAGGTAGACCAGGCTGCGCACTCCCGACCGAACGAACATGAGGAGCCAGAAGAACACGGCGAGGCCGGCAAATTCGGGGGACGGCCCGACCAGCGCTGGATAGTGTTGGCCGTTGGCCATCAGAATCCCCCGGGCCCACCGCACCCGCTGTCGGCGCAGGCTGTCGTAGTTCCCCGGCACATCCTCGTAGGCCAGCGCCCGGAACTCGATGCGGACCTGGTAGCCGAGACGCTGGAGACGGATCGCGATCTCCGTGTCCTCCCCGTTCCACGGGACGTAGCCTCCGATCGCGACCAGGTCCTTCCGCCGGAACGCGGAGAATAGGCCGTCGATCACCTCGGCCGAGCGCGTTCCCATCCCGGCCGGTCGTAGGAAGTAATGGTTCCAAGCGATCTCGAGCGCCCGCAGCTTGCGCGTCCACCCGTTCCGCTGCCGAGGAACGATGGCCCCTTGGGCACCGCCGACCTCGGGGTCGGCGAAGTGCGGGATCAGGGCGGCAAAACCGGGGTCGTCCGAGATGAACGTGTCGCCGTCACACCGAATGACGATGTCCCCGGTGGCGACCGCGAGCGCCCCGTTGAGCGCGTTCGATTTTCCTCCGTGGGGAAGGTCGACGACCACTCCACGGGCGTGCTCCAAGCGGGCGATCGCCCCGCGCGCGAGCTCGAGAGTCCGGTCCTTCGACCCGTCGTTCCCGACCACGATCTCGACCGAACCGGGGTACCGCGAGGCCGCCCGGTCGGCGTGACGGATTGTCTCCTCGATCCACTCCTCCTCGTTGAAGGCCGGGATGAGGATCGAAACGGGAGGGTGGAACTCCTCGAGCGAGGGAAGTGGGCGCTTGCGCAGCTCGCGGAAGTAGATGGGCCGACTGAGG
>Ga0187769_10000646_pt1 | contig 19334 bp, 13 predicted proteins | sample 0116_SJ02_MP02_1_FD_133140 | JGI IMG/M metagenome (GOLD analysis project Ga0187769, IMG submission 133140) | Tropical peat soil microbial communities from peatlands in Department of Meta, Colombia - 0116_SJ02_MP02_10_MG | ecosystem: Environmental > Terrestrial > Soil > Wetlands > Peat | place... | reverse complement strand
TTGATGCCACGCAGCTCCTGGCGATAGCGCCGCTCATCCTCGCCGCCCTCGCCGGTGTTGCTCTTGCCGCCGATGCGGTTCATGGCGATGGCCAGCGTGGTGTGAGCCTCGGTGGAGATACTCCCGAGCGACATGGCGCCGGTGGCGAAACGCCGCACGATGTCTTTGGCGGGCTCAACTTCTTCGAGCGCAATTGCCTTGCGCGGATCGAGGCGAAACTCGAACAGCCCTCGCAGCGTCATGTGTCGCCGCGACTGATCGTTGATGATCTGCGCGTACTGCTTATAAGTCTGATAGTTGCCGGCCCGGGCGGAGTGCTGCAGTTTGGCGATCGCATCGGGCGTCCACATGTGCTCCTCGCCGCGCACCCGGTACTGGTACTCGCCGCCCGGATCGAGCATGTGTACAAGCACCGGATCGGTGCCGAAGGCCGACTTGTGCATGCGCACGGCCTCTTCCATCACGTCGAACAGGCCCACGCCGCCCACGGCGCTTGCCGTGCCGCGGAAGTACCGATCCACCAGGCTGCGCGAAAGGCCGACGGCCTCGAAGATCTGGGCGCCGCAATAGGACATGTAGGTCGAGATGCCCATCTTCGACATGACCTTTTGCAGTCCCTTGCCGATCGCTTTGGTGTAGTTTTGGACGGCCTTGTCCGGATCCACGCCGTTGGGTGCATCACGAAACAGCTCGCGCAGGGACTCGATGGCCAGATACGGGTGGATGGCTTCGGCGCCATAGCCCGCGAGCAACGAAAAATGGTGCACCTCCCGCGCCGAGCCAGTTTCGACCACCAACCCGGTCGAGGTCCTGAGGCCGGTTTGGATGAGGTGCTGGTGCAAGGCGCTCGTTGCCAGCAGCGCCGGAATGGCAACGTGCTCCGCGTCCAGGCGCCGGTCGGTAACCACCAAAATGTTGTTGCCCGCGCGCACGGCGTCCACGGCCTCGGCGCACAACGAGGCCAGACGGGCCTCGACACCCTGGCGACCCCAGGACACCGGGTAGCAGATGTCGAGGTCGTAGCTGCGGAACTTGCCCGAGGAAAACGCGGCAATGCCGCGGATCTTGCGCATGTCCTCCGTGCCAAGCACCGGCTGCGACACCTCCAGGCGCATGGGCGGATTGATATTGTTGATATCAAGCAAGTTGGGTTTGGGCCCGACGAAGCTCACCAACGACATCACCAGCTGCTCGCGGATCGAGTCAATCGGGGGATTGGTCACCTGCGCGAACAGCTGCTTGAAATAGCCGTACAGCGACCGGTTCTTGTTCGAGAGCACGGCCAGAGCCGTGTCGTTGCCCATCGAGCCGACCGGCTCTTCGCCGTCTTGCCCCATCGGCAAAAGCAAAATGCGCAAATCCTCCTGCGTGTAGCCAAAGGCCTGCTGACGGTCGAGCACGGCCGCGTACGACAGCACGTCGTGCCGCGGCGCGGGCACAGGCAGGTCGCTCAGTTTGATGCGAATGCGCCGGTTCCATTCCCGGTACGGTTTGGCAGCGGCGAGCTGGCTCTTGAGCTCGGCGTCGTCGATGATGCGTCCCTGCTCCGTGTCGATCAGAAACATCTTGCCGGGCTGCAGCCGCCACTTCTTCACGATCTTCGATTCGGGCACGGGCAGCACCCCGACCTCCGAGGCCATTACCACCATGCCGTCGTCGGTGATCACGTAGCGGGCCGGACGCAAACCATTTCGATCGAGCGTGGCTCCGATGCGCACCCCATCGGTGAATGCGATGCACGCGGGGCCGTCCCAGGGCTCCATCATCGAGGCGTGGTACTCGTAGAAAGCGCGGCGCGACTCGTCCATCAAGGTGTGCTGTTCCCACGCCTCGGGAATCATCATCATCATGGCGTGCGCCAATGGATAGCCGGCCATCACCAGCAGCTCGAGCGCGTTGTCGAAACAAGCCGTATCCGATTGCCCCTCGTAGATGAGCGGATAGAGTTTTTGCAGGTCGCCGCGCAGCACTGGCGAGGACATCACCCCCTCGCGCGCGCGCATCCAGTTGAAGTTTCCCTTGACAGTATTGATCTCGCCGTTGTGCGCAATGAGGCGGTAGGGGTGCACCAGCTCCCAGCTGGGGAAGGTGTTCGTCGAAAAACGCTGGTGCACCAGTGCAATGGCCGTGACCACACGCTCGTCGGCCAGGTCGCGGTAGTACCGGCCCACCTGATCGGCCAACAACAGGCCCTTGTACACGATCGTCCTCGTGGACATCGAAGCGACGTAGTACTCCTTGCCGTGCTGCAGTTGCAGCGCCTGAATTTTGTGGCTGGCGGCCTTGCGGATGACGTAGAGCTTGCGCTCGAGCGCATCGGGCACCATGACGTCGGGACCACGCCCAATGAAAATCTGCCGGATCACGGGCTCGCGCTCCCGCACGAGCGGCGACATCGGCATTTCGCGGTCCACCGGTACGTCGCGCCACCCCAGCACGACTTGCCCCTCGGCGCGCACCGTGCGTTCGAGTTCCTGCTCGCAGGCCAGGCGCGAGGCGCTTTCCCGTGGCAGAAAAATCATGCCCACGCCGTACTCGCCAGGCGGCGGCAGCTCAAGGCCTTTGGCAAGAAGCTCACTGCGGTAAAACGCGTCGGGAATTTGCAGCAAGATGCCGGCACCGTCGCCAAAGAGCGGATCGGCGCCAACCGCGCCTCGATGATCGAGATTGCGCAAAATGAGCAGGGCCTGCTCGACGAGCGTGTGACTGCGCTCGCCACGGATGTTGGCCACAAAGCCCACGCCACAAGCATCATGCTCGTAGTGGCGGGCGTAAAGTCCGGCCGCCTGAGCCTCTGCGCGTACGCGCTCGCTCAACTCTGCCTGCCCCGCCGGCAGGGCCGGAGCGTCGTCGCGTTCGATTGTGTCCTTCATCGGTGCTCCTCGGCCCCCGTGGGCGCGCTGCACTTCCCTATGCAACGTGGCCCTTCCGACCGAGTTCCGGCCGGTCAAGCCAAATTCGAACTGTATCGCAACGCACCAATTCTCTCAATCAAATTAAATAGGGTCAGAGTATATTTGGTGAAAAATGTCCGGTGACCTGAAATTAAATGGGGACATAGTAATTGAGTCGTGGCGAAAAGCCAGACCCTTGGCGAATCGACGAGCGCGTGCGATGGAACCCTGGGCGGCGGCGGAGCGCTCAGCAAGAGGGCCGCCGTTTTCTGGCATCCTTGTCGGCTGGCCATGATCGAAGAAACGCGCACCCAAAAGCCGCATGCCGCCGGGCTCGACGCGGCGCGCGCCGGTCCGAATCCGCCGCAAGCCGCGCCCGCCGCTGCCCCCGCGGGGGCGACATCGCAGCCACGCCTGACCGCGCTGGCCCATGGCGGAGGTTGCGGCTGCAAGGTTGCGCCGGCGCTGCTTGCGCAGATTTTGCGCACCAGCACACCGCAGATCGTGCCATCGGAGCTTCTGGTCGGAATTGAGACGGCCGATGATGCGGCGGTGTACCGACTCAACGACGAGCAGGCACTGGTTGCCACTACGGATTTTTTCACCCCGATCGTCGATGACCCGTTCGACTTTGGTCGCATCGCGGCCACCAATGCGATCTCCGACGTATACGCAATGGGCGCCACGCCCGTCCTCGCGCTGGCGATCGTGGGAATGCCCGTTAGCGTCCTTTCGGTCGAAACCATTCGCACAATCCTTGAGGGCGGCGCGGCCGTGTGCCAAGCGGCCGGAATTCCCATCGCCGGGGGTCACACGATCGATTCGGTCGAACCCATCTACGGATTGGTGGCCATCGGGCTGGCGCACCCCGAGCGCGTGGCTCGCAACAGCGGCGCGCGTCCCGGCGACCGGCTCGTGCTCGGCAAACCTCTGGGCGTCGGGGTTTACTCGGCCGCGCTAAAAAAAGATGCGCTCGATGCGCAGGGCTACGCCTGCCTCATCGACACAACTACGCGCCTAAATACCCCAGGGCCGGAGCTCGCGGCGCTCAAAGGGGTGCACGCGCTCTCGGACGTGACGGGGTTCGGCCTGGCCGGTCATGCGCTTGAATTCGCGCGCGGGTCGGGTTGCCGCCTGCGCATTGACTGGCGGCGGGTGCCGCTGCTGCCCGGCGCGAAGGAGTTGGCCGGCCGCGGTTTTGTCACCGGCGCCTCGAATCGCAATTGGGCTAGCTATGGTGCGCAGGTACAGCTGCCCGAGGGCTTCTCCGAGGTCGATCGCGCGCTGCTCACGGATCCGCAAACCAGCGGCGGATTGCTCGTGAGCTGCGCGCCGGACGCCGTACCGATGGTGCTGGAGGTGTTCGGGCGCCATGGATTTGGAGCGGTAGCCGCATGCGGCTCGGTCCTGGCCGCGGCCGATGCGCCCCTGCTGCAGGTCACCGCGTAAATCTCTATCGCAGGCCGTGCATCCAGCGCCGCAGCAGCGGGAGCAGCGCTACGGCCAGCGCTGCCGAAGCCAGACCTACCCACACCATCAGCGCGAACAGCCCACCGTACCTTTGCGCGGCCTGGGCCAGGTTCACGTGCGCGCCCGGCTCGATTTGCAACGATGCAAGGCTCGAAAAAGCGGCGGCAAGCTGCTCGGAAAAAGAGGTGGCCAGCAGCCAGCCACTCATCATGACCGCGGCCACCTTGGGCATGGTGAGTTCGGAGACCGCCGCCAAAGTGATGGGTGACAGACAGACTTCGCCGACCTCCAAGACCAGGTAGGCAAGCGCGAGGTACCACACGCTTGCCAAACGCCCCTGCGCCGCCACCTCGTTGGCCCACACCAGAGGCACGAACGAAACGCCCGCCAGCGCCAAGCCGACGACACATTTGGTGCCCTTGTGCGGATTGAGCCCAAAGCGATCCAGATAGGGCCACAGCCACGAAAACAGCGGCGCGAGAAGCACGAGAAACAAGGCGCCCAGATACGTGAGCGACCCGGCCGTCTGTGGCAAAACGGCACTGTCGTGCACGATGAACACGAAACCCACGGTCGTGAGCGCCGCCAGCGCGGTCGCCGCAGCCCGCACGGACGACTGGCGAAGGGCAAACGCCGCCACGAAAGGCGATGCAGCCAGCGGCACGATGGACCAAGGCAAAGGCTTGCCCTCGCGCACGACCAACGAGGGGAAGAGGTCCTTATCAAGCATGCGGTCGGTGAAGGTCACCCAAGACGCATACGTCTGCTCGTAGAGCGCAAAAAACAGCAGTACGAAGGTAATGAAAAAAATGATGCTGATCATGCGCCCCCGCTCGACGCGGTTGGCGCGCGTGCGCAGATACCACACCAGCCAAAGCAGCCAGACCGCAAGCACGATGCCTTGTACACCGGCGACCAGGCGCGGCGCGGTAAGCAGCGCCGCAACACCCGCCACCACGAGCAAGGTGCCCGCGTAGAGCGCCGTTTGCAACCGCACAAAACCCAGCACCCGTGCGCGCAGCCGCGCCGCGTCGGGCGGCTCGCCGATTCCCCGAAGGTATTGCTGGCCGGACAAGAACACGCCGAGCCCCGCAACCATGCCTACGCCGGCCGCGCCAAAGCCGTAGCGCCACCCATAGACCTCGCCGACATAGCCGCAGATCAGACTTGCGAACAAGGCGCCCAGATTGATCCCCGCGTAGTACAGCGTGAAGCCCGAATCGCGCCGCGGATCGTCAGACTGATAAAGCAAACCGACGATGGTCGCGATGTTGGGTTTGAGAAAGCCCACGCCGCAGATGATCAGGGACAAGGAAAAATAAAAGGCTGCGAGCGCCATGGCATCCCGGGTCACGACACCGCTGGCGTCGACCGTCGCCGCCTGTCCTTCGTAGGCCATACCGAGGTGGCCGAAGCACAGCAAGATTCCCCCGAAAATGACTGCTCTGCGCATTCCCAGCAAGCGGTCGGCGATCACACCGCCCAACACGGGAACGGCGTATACCAGACCTGCGTACGCGCCCAGTACGAGATAGCCCAGCGAATCGCCGAACAAGTGGTGCTTGAGCATGTACAGCAGCAACAACGCCTTCATGCCGTAGAAGGAAAAGCGCTCCCACATCTCGGTGAAGAAACAAACGAAGAGGCCTCGCGGGTGGCCGAAGAGCTCCCTTGCTTGCCCGTGAAGCGCTTCGCTCGGTCGCGCAGCCGGTGGAGAAATTGCAGCAGGCGTCGGATTCATGCAGCGCTCGGGCGGTGCCGCGGCAAAAACGCAAGGCTACTTGCTGCAGCCGGGGCTGACTAGCGCAAAGCGCGACCGAGGCCTGCCGGTGCAGCGCGCGCGCCTTAAGCGCCGAGCGCGTCGCGCTCCGCGGTAGGAAGGCTGCGGAGATTGCGCAGAACGGGCTGGCGCAAAGCTATCAGCGCCAAAGCCAAGGCCACGCTTCCCGAAAAAGCCAAGGCGGCCTGCAAGCCCACGTGCTCGCCGATCCAGCCGCCGAGCAGTGCGCCGGGGATTCCTGGCAACAGGATCAGCCAGCGCATGGTGCTGGTCATGCGACCCAGCAGTGGGGCCGGCGTGACGGCCTGGCGCAGCGCCAAAAAATTGACATAGAGAAAAACCGCGCCCACCCCGAAGCAGACCAGCATGAACGTAAAGGCGGCCACTCCGAGCGCGCCGCCCGGTGCGACCGCAAGCAACAGCCAGCCCAGTGCGCACAGCCCGATGCCCAGCACCAGTGCCGGGCCCGGTCCGATGCGCCGTACCAGCCCATGGCCGACCGAACTCGCCAGGACCGTTCCCAGACCCAAGGCGACGTAGCACAAGCCGACTTGCTGTTCGGAGAGCTCCAGCAGCCGGGTCGCCACCAAGATCTGGACAACCACGGCCGCTTGGCAACACATCTGGAACACGCCCACCGTGACGGCCATAGTCACCAGCAGCCGATGGCCGCGAACAAAATCGAGCCCGAGGCGCAGTGCGGGCCAAAAGCGCGTGCGCCGGTGGCGCGGACCTTCTTGCACGCGAATACCGCGCAAAATCAGCGCAGAAGTTCCCAGCAAGAAGACGTCCGCGAGCAGGGCCAGCGGCGCGCCGGTGATTTTGATCAAGGCACCCGCAGCGCCCGGGCCGGCGATTTCAGCGGCAGAAGACGCCAGCGCGTTTCTCGCGTGCGCCTCAACCAGGCGGGCGCGCGGGACGATTTGCGTCAATACGATCTGCGCAGCGCTGCCCGCCGTCGAATAAATCATTCCAATGAGAAACGCGACCACATACAACCACGGCATCGATAGCCAGCCGCGCCACCATGCCAGCGGCACGCTGCCCACGACCAACGCAAGCAGCATCTCGCCCAACAGGTACACGGGCAGCTTGCGAACCCGATCGAGCCAGACGCCCGCCGGCAGCGAGAACAGCGCCAGCGGCACCGTTTCCATCGCCGTGAGCAACCCCATTTGCGTGGGCGAGGCGTTGAGAATCGCGGCCGCGGTCAACGGCACTGCAAGCAGCGTGATTTGGCTGCCCAGCGAGCTGATGAGAATCGAAGTCCACAAACGCCGATACAGCGCATCGCGCAGCAAATCGGTGGGCGAAAGCGCCAGACGCGGCACGCGACCACGCAGCCAGGCAGCCAAGCCGCGAATGCGCGTCGCCCCGCTATGCGGCCGCACCGCTTTGCGCCTCAGGCGCGCGCCGACGGAAGCTTGCGCCGCGGCCGCCCCAGCGGCCGGGGCGCGAGCGGCCGAGCCGTCTTGCGCGCCAGCGTATCGAGGAATTCGCGGCCCCCCAGAGGCCAGCCATGGCGGATGCTGGTGCGCAGCTGCGCGAGCACGGCAGCGTCCAGGGGCGTCGCACACAATCGGCCGTAGGCGGCCTGACGCTCAAAGGGAGTGTTGCCCAAGCTCCAGAACTGGGGGTGATCCGTCACTAGCGGATCGACGCGCTGGCCCAGATGATGCGCCATGCTGGACCAAGGGTAGCTTGCGGCGTCGGCAACCAGTGACGAGCGCACCGGGTTGAGCTCGATGTAGCGCATGCAATCGAGCAAGTAGCGCTCGGGTTCGAGCACCGTGCTACGAAAGCGCCCTTCCCAAAGGGTGCCGCAGCGGCCATGCCGCGCGTTAAATCCCCGTACGTAGCGCCGCCCCAGAGCCTGCATGCCCCGGCTAAGCGCCTGCGCCTCGGAGGGCGTCAGCAACAGATGGAAATGATCTGGCATGAGCACGTAGGCATGGACGGCCAGTGCGTCTTGGCGGCACACGACGGACAAATCGTCGAGCATCCGGCAGTAGTCCGCACGATCGCGAAAAACCGCACGCCCGTCCAAACCGCGCTGCAGTACGTGGTGTACGCAACCGGCCAGCGCCAGTCGAGGCAGTCGGGCCATACGGTCTCAGGAATGCGACGCGGGTCGGGCGCGACGAGGACGCGGGCGACGGAGCTCGCAACGCAGCCCGAGGCGCAAGGGCTCCGTCATGGCAGCGCGCTCAGAACTCCCCCACGGCAAACAAACGCCGGTGTTCGCGAATGGCAAAGCGGTCGGTCATTCCGGCAATATAGTCGGCGATCGCGCGCGGCCCCTCGTGTTCGACGCGCAAGCAGTGCTCCAGCGGCAGCAGCCGCGGCTCGGCCTGAAACGCGGCGAACAGTTCGCGCACGATGCGCCCCGCCTTGGTTGTCATACGCACGACCTGGGGATGGCGGTAGAGGTTTTCGTGCAAGAACGCCTTGAGCTCGTCGGCCTCGGTGCGGATGGGCGCGGAGAACGCCACCAGCGGGGGAGCCTTGCGTACCGCGTCGATGTCTGGCGGCGAGGCCGCCCGAATGCGCCGTTCGGATTCCTCGATCAGGTCCGAAACCAGGGTATCGATCATGCGCCGCACGGTCTCGTAGACCACGCGTCGCGGGGCAATGGAAGGCATCTGCTGGAGCACCATGCGCCGGTGGCGCGCATAAAGGGGCACTTGTTCCAGGCGCGAGGGTTCGACCAGACCCGAACGAATCCCGTCATCGATGTCGTGGTTGCTGTAGGCAATCTCGTCGGCCAGATTGGCCACCTGCGCTTCGATGGGCGCCTGGTGGCGCAGCAAAAAACGCTCGCCCACGGCACCCAGCCGACGCGCATTGTCGGCAGAGCAGTGCTTCAGTATGCCCTCGCGCGTCTCGAAGCACAGATTCAGACCGTCGAACGCACCATAGCGCTCCTCGAGCGTATCGACCACGCGCAAGGACTGCAAATTGTGTTCGAAACCGCCATAGGGCAGCATGCAGTCGTTGAGCGCGTGCTGGCCCGCGTGGCCAAACGGCGTGTGCCCCAGATCGTGGGCGAGCGAGATCGCCTCGACGAGATCCTCGTTCACCCGCAGGCAGCGGGCCGCGGAGCGCGCGATCTGTGCCACTTCCAGCGAGTGCGTCAGGCGCGTGCGAAACAAGTCGCCCTCGTGGTTGACGAACACCTGGGTTTTGTATTCCAGCCGGCGAAAGGCCGTGGAGTGGACGATGCGATCGCGGTCGCGCTGAAACTGCGTGCGCGACCGCGGCGGCTCCTCGGAGCGCTGCCGTCCGCGGGAACTGGCCGAGCGCGCCGCAAAGCAGGCCAGATCCGCCTCCCGATCGACAATCAAACGAACCCCCCGTCGCTGAGCGTCGCCTCGACCAGCGCATCGTCGACTTGTTGCCGCACAGCCTGACCGATACGCTCGAGCAGCACAAAATCGATGCGCCCCGCCAGCGCCTTTTTGTCCGCACGCATCGCGGCAAAGGCCGCCTCCTGCGAGAGGCCCGCAATGCGCGTCGGCAGCCCGGCGCGGGCAACCGCGCTGCGGACCCGTTCGACCGCATCCGGGCCGATCAGCGCCAGACGCGCCGACAGGTCGGCCGCCAGACACAGTCCGCAGCCGATTGCTTCGCCGTGGAGCCACTGCGTGTAGCCGGTGAGCGATTCGATGGCGTGGCCGAACGTGTGTCCCAGGTTGAGCAAGGCCCGCTCTCCGTTTTCGCGCTCATCGCGCCCGACGACCGCGGCCTTGATCTGGCACGATCCGGCGACCGCCTCGGCGAGGGCCTCGGCGTCGAGCGCCAGCAGTCGGGGCAGTGCCTCGACACTGCGCTCGAAATACTCCCGGTCGGCGAGCAAGCCGTGCTTGAGCACTTCTGCGAGCCCGGCGCGCACCTCGCGCGGCGGTAGCGTCTTGAGCGTTGCGGTATCAGAAACGACGACACTGGGCTGATGGAAGGAGCCGATCAGGTTTTTGCCGCTGGCGTGATTCACCCCGGTCTTGCCGCCGACGGAGGAATCCACCTGCGCGAGCAGCGTCGTTGGCAGCTGCACGAAACGGATGCCGCGCATGTAAATCGAGGCGGCAAAGCCGGCAATGTCGCCCACCACGCCGCCGCCCAGCGCCACGACCACGCTGCGGCGGTCTGCGCGTCCGCTCACCAAGGCATCGAGCACGGCCGCCGCGGTCGACAGGTTCTTGACGCTCTCGCCGTCGGCAATCGTGCAAAGCCGCGTGGTGGCGACGGCGCGACACGACGCGAGCACCGTTTGGGCATAGAGCGGCGCCACAACATCGGTGCACACCACGTGGATCGATGTGGGATTCAAGGGCGCGATCCACTCGCCCACGCGCCCGACCAACCCCGAGCCGATCAGGATGTCATATGAGCGTCCTGCGAGGTTGACGGTGATTCGACGCATGGGGACATTTTACGTCCCCCGCCCTTGGGGCGGCGCCGCGGCTTGCGACGGCGCCTCGGCGTCCGGCAACAGGGGCGCGAGGGCGGGGTGGGCCAGAATCAGGGTGGCGAGACGGCGTGGATTACGCGCCGGCGAACGAAAGCGCAGATGCGCGGTGGCCCGATACATCGGCCGGCGATCGCGCAGCAAGGACTCGATGCGCGAGAGCCGATCGTCGACCTGGAGCAAGGGGCGGCCGACGTCGTGGCGCGTGCGCCGCGCGATCTCGGCGGCCGAGGCATCCAGGAAGATCACCAGGCCGCGGCCGTGCAGCAGCGCACGGTTTTCGGGCCGCAACACGACGCCGCCGCCCGTGGCCAACACCACACCGCTTCGATTGGTCAGCTCCCCCAGCAGGAGCGCTTCGCGCTCGCGAAACGCGGCCTCGCCTTCGAGTTCGAACATGGTCGCGATGCGCACGCCCGCGCGCCGCTCCAGCTCCGCATCGCAATCGACGAACTCGTAGTGCAGCGCTTGCGCAAGCAGCCGCCCAACCGTCGTTTTGCCCGCGCCCATCATCCCGATCAGGAAGACCGGGGTGCGTGCGCGTGCTGGCGGCGCGCCACGGCCGGGGGTCGAATCCGAATCGTTCGCGCCGCCCGGCATCGGGCCGCCGACCAGCCCGCTCGTTATTGCGCGGCCTGGTTGATCACGCGCTCGGAGAGAATCCGCGGCGTGATGAAGATCAGCAGCTCGGTACGGTCGTTCGTCTTGGCCACGTCGCGGAAGAGCACGCCGATGAAGGGAATCTCGCCCAGAATCGGAACCCGCGTGATCGTCTCCTGGATCGTCTGCTGGTAGATGCCGCCCAGCACGACCGTGCCGCCGTTTTCGACCAACACTTGGGTGGCAACGTTCTTGGTGTCAATCGCAATACCGCCGCTGCCGCTCACCGTGGCGCTGGGCGTGTCCTTGTTAACCTTGACGTCGAGAAAGATTGCACCCTCCGGCGTGATCTGCGGCGTCACTTCGAGGCTCAGCACCGCCTTGCGGAACTGCACCTGGCCAATACCGCCGCCCGCCGAGACGCTCTGGTAGGGGATCTCCTGCCCCTGTTCGATATGCGCCTTGACCTTGTCGGCCGTAACGACACGGGGGCTCGAGATCACCTTGCCGCGTCCATCGAGCTCCAGCGCCGTGATTTCCAGGTTCAGCATGTTGGTCACTGCGCTGTTAAACAGGGTCAGGCCAAAGGTTCCCGGGTTGTATCCGTTGATTGCGGCAGCGGGCAGGTTCACGAAGTTCGGGTTGGTGATTGTCACTCCGTTGATGGTCGTCGTGTTCGTGCCCGTGGTCGTGGAACTCGAGCTGCTGTAGGCCGATCCGGCCCCTCCGTTGACCCAGGAATGCGAACTCACGTGCAAGGCGCCAAATCGCGAGCCGATGTCCGAGCTAAAGGAGTCCTCGGCCTCGACGATGCGCGCCTCGATCATCACCTGCGGCACCGGAATGTCGATGCGCGCGATCAGGCGGCGGATTTCCTCCAGGCGCGACGCGGTTTCGCGGACGAACATCTGATTGGTGCGCACGTCGACCACAACGCTGCCGCGCTTGGACAGCAGCGTTTGCTTGGGGTCGCCGGTGAGCAGTTTCTTTATGTCGTCGGCCTTCTGGTAATTGATGACGAAATTCTCCGTGTGCAGCGGCTCGAGATCGGAGATCTGGGTGCGCGCCTCCAGGTCGAGCTTTTCCTTGGTGGCCAGCTCGTCACGCGGGGCAACGACAATCACGTTGCCGTTCTTGCGCATGTCCAGCCCCTTGCTCTGCAAGATGATGTCCAGCGCCTGGTCCCATGGCACGTCCTTCAGGCGCAAGGTAATCGATCCTTGCACCGAATCGCTCGTGATGATGTTCAGGTTCGTGAAGTCCGCGATCACCTGCAGCAAGGAGCGCACGTCCACGTTTTGGAAATTCAGCGACAGCCGCTCGCCCTGGTAGCCCTTGCGCGTGCCCTGGAACAAACGGGTCGGATCTTCCTTGATGGGCTTGACTTCCACCACGAATCGGTTGTCGCTCTGGTAGGCGTTTTGCTCCCATTGCCCGCGCGGTTCGATGACCAGGTGCGCGTTGGCGCCGACCTGCGACCCCGTCACCATGGCCACCGGCGTACCAAAATCGGTCACGTCCAGGCGCTTGCGCAGCGGCTCGGGCAGCGTCGTGGCGGTAAAGTCGACCACGAGTGTCTGACCCTGCTGGTGCACATCCACACTGGTGTTCGGATCGCTCAAGTCGACGACCACCCGACCCTCGCCCTCGGCGCCGCGGCGAAAGTCCAGTGCCCGGATCGAGTGCGGCTCGGGCGTCGGCGCTGGCACGGGCGCGGCCGTGGCGGCCATTGCCGGGGCCGCCTTCGGCGTCTCGGCAGCGGTCGTCGCGGAGGCCGCGGGTTGCGCCGGGAAGGTGGGTCCCTCGGCGCCGGTGCCCAGTGCGACCTGCACCGAGTTGCCTTTCAGACTTACCGTGTAGGTCACCGGGCGACGCAAATTCAGCACGATCCGCGCACGACCCTGGGCCTGCACCACGTTGACCGAGCGCAGATCGCCCTGGTTGATCTCGATCGCGTTGCGGCCCAGGTTGTTGACGGTGCCGGGCAAGTCCAGGGCAACGCGGGCCGGATTGGTGACGGAAAAACTGTTTGGCACGCTGCCGGCGGCGGTCTTGAGCTCGATCGTCAGGAAGACGCCCGCACCCGTTTGGGTCGCGTCAATGCGCTCGATGCTGTTGCCCCCGGCGGTACCGGTAGCGTCCTGTCCCAACGCACTGCCTACCAGCAACAGCGCAACGCCGCTTGCACACAAGACGGCGCAAACCGAACGCAACTTGGAAAAAATCATCGCTTACTCCCTTGGCCGGAGCCGGCCTGGCTCTCCTGCAACTCGAGTTTTTGGGGTCGCTCGACCCATTCGCCGGCGGCGTCCTGGTAGATTTCCTTGAGCACGACTTCCGTCTCCGAAATGCGCGTCACGAGCCCAAAGTTCTGCCCCGCATAGTTGCCCACGCGCACAAGGTGCGTGGCGCCGTTGGCCTCGAGCAGCGCGACGTTGATACTGCCCTGGCGCATCATTCCCACCATGCGGATCTGATCGAGCGGGAAGCCCTCCAGGACCTCGCGCCGGCGCTCCAGATCGGGCTTGATCGCGCTGGCGCTGCCGCGCTCTTCGCGCTGGCGGGCCACCACCATCAGGATCTTTTGCGGGTCAAAGGGATCGACCTGTCCGTGCGGCTCGTAGACGTACGGCGCAAACTCCTTGGGTTCCTCGACCTTCTGCGCGGTGGGTTTCATCGCCTGGCGCTGCTCGGTCATCCACTGCTGAATTTCGCCTTCGTCGGAGAGCCCGCAAGCCGACAGCAGTCCGACCGTCGCCAAGGCGCCGGCGCAAGCCAGCAGGCGCTGCAGCCGCTTGGCCGTCGCCTCGCTGCCGTGGCAGCGCAACGCCCGGTCTTCTGTGCTCGTGCTACCGAAGATCATTTCTTGCTCGCCTTCGAGGCTTCGCGCGCTTTGCGTTGCGAGGACATCTCGTCTTCATCAAAGTACCGGTAGGTCTTGGCCGTCGCGTCCAGCGTCAAAGTCAGGTCCTTGGTCGACTGAATGTTCAGATTGTTCAGGGTCACGATGCGCGGCAAGTTGGCGATGTCGCTGGCAAAGGCACCCAGATCGTGATAGCGCCCCGAAACCTTGACACTGATGGGCAGCTCCGCGTAGTACTCCCGCAAATTGACCTGACCCGGACGGAACAACTCGAACTGCAGTCCGCGGCCGATCCCGGCCTGATTGATGTCCGATAGCAAAGCGTCCATTTCGGCCTTGCTCGGAAGCTGCTTCTCGAGCGTGATGACGTACTGGTTCACCTGCTCCTTTTGCCGCCGCAGCTCGTCGAGATTGATCGACTGCTGCAGCTTGACGCGGTACTGCTCTTTTAAATGGACTTCGTCCTGGCGCAAGTTATCGAGTTCTTCCATTTGGCCGCGCCAAAGACCGAAGTAGCCCAGCGCGGCACAAATCACCACCACCGCGCCCCACAAAGTCATGCGCGGCAGCATCGGCCAGCTGCCCACGTTTTCCAGCGTCAGCCCGCGGAATTTTGCCGTGAAGTCGGAAAGATTCGCCATAGCGGTTCGTGCAAGCCCTCAGTTTTTCGTCCAGCGTTAGGTCTTCTTGACTCCCGGATTGGCGCCAGCCGGGGGATTCGATGACTTTGCGCTCGTCTGACGGTCGGGATTTTGCTTCATCCAGAAGTTGAGCGAAAACTCGAAAAGACGCCTTTGAATGCTCTGCGGCTCCTTTGTGGCGAGCTTGATCTCGACCAACTCGGGACGCTCCACGTAGCGCCCGTTGTTTTGCAAGTTGCGCAAAAACTCGGAGACGCGTTCGTTGGAAGCCGCCCACCCCACGACGTTGACCTTTCGGTCGTCCTGCTTGACCGCTTTGAGGTAGATCCCCTCCGGCGTCTGGCGCGTGAGCTCATCGAGCAGGTACACGGGCTGGTTGCGATCCGACTGCAGGTTTTCCACGGCCTTTTGGCGCGAGCGCAGTGCCTCGATTTCTTGTCGCAACGACGCAATCTCCTTGATCTGAATGTCGAGCTTGGCGTTCTCGCGTTCGATCAGATTGTTGCGGTCCTTCTGGTTGGCCACATACCCCTCGAGGACCGACCACACCAGTAGCACAAGGGTCGCGCCGGCTACCGCGCTCAGGCCGGTGAGAAAGTAAAACGTGTTCTTCTGGCGCCGGCGCCGGGCCTCCCGGTGCGGCAGCAGGTTGACGCGGATCGTCATTTGTCAAACCTCCGCATTGCCAAGCCGCAGGGCGTGAGCAGCGCCGGCGCGTCGAGCCGCAGCTGCCGCTCGCGCAGGTTTGACGCAAGCTCCATTCCCTTGAACGGGGAAATCACCGACGTGGGAACCTGGGCCCGATCCATCAGGGCTTCGGGCAGCCCCGTGAGCACCGACGAGCCCCCGGCGAGCATGATCTGGTCGACCCGCGTATACGGCGTGGAAGTGAAGAAAAACTGCAGCGCCCGGGTAATCTCGGTCGTCGTTGCCTCGATGAACGGCTTGAGCACGTCGGCCTCGTAGTTGGCCGGCAGGTCGCCGCTGCGCTTTTTGTGCTCCGCGTCCTCGGGCGATATCGAATAGGCGCGCGCAATATCGGCGGTGAGCTGCTGTCCGCCAAAAGGCTGCTCGCGTTCGTAAATCGCCTCGCCATCGAGCATGACCGTCACGCTGGTCGTATTGGCGCCGATATAAAAGACCGCGATCACCAGGCCTTCGCCGCGGTTGGGCAGCTGCTCGATCAGCCGTGCCAGAGCCGAGCGCGCGGCAAAGGACTCGACGTCCACGACCACGGCCGCCAGCCCCGCGGCCTGCGCGACGGCCATGCGGTCCTCGACCTTTTCCTTGCGCGAGGCGGCGATCAGCACCTCGACGTCATCGGGGGAGTTGGGTATCGGGCCCAGGACCTGGAAGTCCAGACTGACTTCATCGAGCGCGAAGGGGATGTACTGATTGGCCTCGCTCTCGACTTGCATTTCCATCTCTTCCTCGCGCAAGTTGCCCGGAAGGGCGATGCGCTTGGTGATGACGGCGGAGGCCGGCAGAGCCATGGCCACGTTTTTCACGCGGCTGCCCGCGCGCCGCCACACTCGCTTGACGGCATCGGCCACGACGTCGATCTTGTCGATGTTGCCGTCGACGACGGCCCCCCGGGGTATCGGCTCGATGGCGTAGCGCTCCAGCCGGACCACGCCGGAACCGGCGTCCGTCAGTTCGACCAGCTTTACGCTTGAGGAGCCGATGTCCAAGCCCAGCAGTGGCGGTGTCTTGGACGAAAAAAACGGCAATTCGAAGGCCAACTCGGCACTCCTTGTGAGACCGGCAACTTCGGACGATACATCTGTCGGAGATTTTGGGGGGTTACCACACCCAAATTCAGGTGCCCGGCCGTCTGACGTCCGCTACAGAACGGTCCACGAGTCCGCAAATTCCCTTCTATTACGAGAATTTACCGACGCATTATCCGACACTGCTTGCGATGCTAGCAAGAGCAATCCGGCGAGCCAAGCCCGTTGAACGGTCGAGCAGTGGCAGTTTTCCGGTATTGCGAATTGTCTATGGCGCCGCGGGCTCCGGGAGGCCGTTTGCAAAACCCCGCCAGGCGGCGCAAGGCACCGCCGGGGTTCGGATGCGCGGCTGCCTATAATCCTCGGCCTTCCTGCAAATTCGCGATCCTCGGGGGCCCGTTGGCGTTTGCCGTAGAAAACTTCCTTGCCCAAGCGCGTCAATGGCTGCTCGAACTTGCGCGCGCCCGCGGGGTGCGGGTGCTGGGTTTTGCGGCCGTTTTGCTCGGCGCCGCGCTGCTGTGCGGCATCCTGCTGGGAACAGTCGTATTTTCGATTGCCTACTACCACTTACCCTCGATTGATACGCTCACCGACTACCGCCCCAAAGTCCCGCTGCGGGTTTGGAGTGCGGACGGGGTGCTGTTGGGGGAATTTGGCGAAGAACGGCGCGACCCGGTCACAATTCAGGAGGTTCCCGAGCGCCTGAAGGCGGCGATTTTGGCCGCCGAAGACACCAACTTCTACCACCATGGCGGCGTTGACGTGCCGGGTCTGTTGCGCGCGACTTTGGCCAATCTCGTTTCGGGCCACCGCGTGCAAGGCGCGAGCACCATCACGATGCAGGTGGCACGCAATTTCTTCCTGAGCTCGGAGCGCAGCTACACGCGCAAGATTTATGAAATCGCCCTCGCCGTAAAGATCGAGTCATCGCTGACCAAAGACCGAATTCTCGAGATCTACATCAACCAGATCTACCTGGGGCAGCACGCTTATGGTTTCGCCTCGGCGGCCCAGATCTACTTCGGCAAATCGCTCTCCGACCTGACGTTGGCCGAATGCGCCATGCTCGCCGAGCTGCCCAAAGCCCCCAGTACCGGCAATCCCCTAACCAACCCGCGTGGAGCGCACGCGCGGCAGCGCTACGTTCTCGGGCGGATGCTCGCCACCCACGCGATCAGCCGTAAGGACTACGACGCCGCGATGGCCGAAGACGTGCACACGCGCACCGAAGCTACCACGGTGACGAGCATCACGCACTCGCGCGTACGGGCCGAATACGCCGCTGAGCTCACGCGACAGCTCATTGCCGAGGTCTTTCACGAGGAGGCCTACACCCGCGGACTGAACGTCTACACGACGATATCGAGCGGTGACCAGCAGCTCGCCTACGAGGCGTTGCGCGCGCAGGTGCTCAGCTACGACCAGCGCTACGGCTATCGCGGACCCGAGCGGCAAATTGATATCAGTGGCGAGCCCGAGCAGCGGGAACGACGCATCAACGACGCCCTGGCCGCCGCTCCCGACGTCGCGGGTTTTCCGGCCGCGGTCGTCCTGGAGGCAAGTGCGCGCGCCGTCAGGGCACAGATGGCCGGCGGCACGGCCATTCGCATCGACGGCGAGGGTCTGCGGTTTGCGTTCGGCGCGCTCGGTGCCAAAGCGCCCGCCGCGCATCGCATCGCGCCCGGATCACTCATCCGGGTGGCGCGCGGCGCCAAGGACGCCTGGAGCATCGTGCAGCTGCCACAGGTCGAGGCGGCCTTCGTTGCCGCCGACTCGCGTGACGGTGCGGTCCGGGCACTTGTGGGGGGGTTTGATTTCAACCTGAACAAGTTCGACCACGTCCTGCAAGCCTGGCGCCAGCCCGGCTCCAGCCTCAAGCCCTTCATCTACGCCGCAGCGCTAGAAAAGGGGATCATGACAAGCACGCTGGTCAACGACGCACCGTTTAGCGTCGCCCCGGAGCTCACGGGCGGCCAGCTGTGGGAGCCCAAGAATTACGAAGGAGGTTTTGAAGGTCCAATGCGGCTGCGTCAGGGGCTGGCCAAGTCCAGGAACATGGTATCGATCCGCGTGCTGCAGGCAATCGGTCCGGCCTACGCGCGTCAGTACTTGGCGCGCTTTGGCTTTGACCCGGAACGGCACCCCCCCTACCTCACGATGGCACTGGGCGCCGGGTCGGTGACCCCTTGGCAGGAACTGGCGGCCTATGCCGTCTTCGCCAATGGCGGCTTTGGAGTGCACCCGTACCTCATCAGCCGGGTCGTCGACGCCAATGGCAAGGTCCTGATGGAAGCAAAGCCGCAGGTCGCGGGCGACTCGGCGCCCCGGGTGCTCGACGCGCGCACGGCCTACATCGTCGACTCCATGCTCAAGGACGTCGCGCGCACAGGTACCGCCGCGCGTGCGGCAAGCCTTGGGCGCCCCGACGTGGCGGGCAAGACCGGCACCACCAATGAGTCGCACGATGCGTGGTTTGCGGGCTACGCGGGAGGTTTGGTTGCCGTGGGTTGGGTGGGATTCGATCAACCCCGTCAGCTCGGGGTGCGCGAGACCGGCGGCGGTCTGGCGCTGCCGATCTGGATTGATTTCATGGCCGGCGCTCTGAAGGGAGTTCCGGAGGTCACCCACGAGATGCCGCCCGGCGTCGTGCAACGTAACGGAGAGGTGTATCTGGAGGAGTTTCAGCCCGGACAAGGCGTGGCCAGTCTGGGACTGGACGATCAGGCACCCGAGGAGGGCAGGCCGGGCGGACCGCCCATCCCGCAACCCTCAGGCGAACAGGTCTTCTGAACGCGGGCGCGAAAGCGCAAACGCTAGCGCGGATGCAAGTCGAGCTTGCGGCCCACGTGCTGGGACACGAGGCGCGAGACCGCGTCAAAGAACTCCTCGCC
>Ga0187769_10000645_pt1 | contig 19347 bp, 16 predicted proteins | sample 0116_SJ02_MP02_1_FD_133140 | JGI IMG/M metagenome (GOLD analysis project Ga0187769, IMG submission 133140) | Tropical peat soil microbial communities from peatlands in Department of Meta, Colombia - 0116_SJ02_MP02_10_MG | ecosystem: Environmental > Terrestrial > Soil > Wetlands > Peat | place... | reverse complement strand
CACCGTCTTTCTGGCCTCGGAGGCCTCGGATTTTGTTACTGGGCAGGTGCTCGCGGTGGACGGGGGACAATCGGCCTAGGAGGGCAACACTCGAATGAACATTCCGCTCACGCCGGTGCGATTCTTGCGTTACGCCGAACAGCAATATCCCGGCAAGACAGCCGTCGTGTGCGGCCCCGAACGGTTTTCGTATTCCCAATTTGCCGGCCGGGCCGCGCGCCTCGCTGGCGGCTTGCGAAAGATCGGCGTAAAGCCGGGTGACCGAGTTGCTTTCCTCAGCATGAATTGTCACCGGCTGCTGGAAGCCTACTTTGGCGTTTTGGAGGCGGGTGCGGTCCTGCTGCCGCTGAACGTGCGTCTAGCGGCTGACGAACTCACCTTCATTCTAAACCATGCCGAGGCGAGTGTCCTGTTCCTGCAAAATGACTTCTGTGGCTTGGTGGATTCGTTCCGCCAGAAGCTTTCAACGGTTCACTCCTTTTGCTTACTGGACCACCACCCCGAGGCGGCGTGGCTTTTGCCCGAGACCTATGACCAGATTCTGGCCGCTGCCACGCCCTACCGGCCCGACATTATGGAGTTCGATGAAGATTCAGTGGCTGAGCTGTTTTACACGAGTGGAACCAGCGCCCATCCCAAAGGTGTCATGCTCACCCACCGAAACATCTATCTACACGCTCTTAGTACCGTATTGGGCCGGGAAAATCCCGACGAGAGCGCACACCTGCATACGATTCCGCTGTTCCATGCCAACGGGTGGGGTTCCGCCCATACGCTCACGCTAAGGGGCTTCAAACACGTCATGATTTCGCGGTTTGATGCTGTCGAAGTCTTTCGGCTGATTGAGAGCGAGCGCATCCAGAGTCTGGGCCTTGTGCCCGCCATGGCCATTGCCCTGGTGAACTGTCCGGCATTTCCTAATTACGACCTCAGCAGCCTGAAATGGGTGAATCTCGGGGGCGCCGCCTCTTCTCCGACCCTGGTTCGCGAGGTGGAGGAGAAGCTCCACTGTACGTGCCTTTCCGGATACGGACTGACGGAGACAGCGCCGGTGCTGACAACCTCTTCGATGAAGCCGGGGCTCGCCTGGAAGGGAGAGGAGCGGTTTACGGGCCAGGCCATGACCGGCTACGCGATTCCCGGCGTGGAGCTTCGCGTCGTGGACGGGAATGATAAAGACGTTCCGCGCGACGGACGGGCGGTCGGTGAAATCATCGCGCGCAGCGACGGCGTGATGAAAGGCTATTGGAAACAGCCGGAAGCCACGGCGGAGGTCCTGCGCGGTGGATGGCTTCACACCGGGGACCTAGCCACGTGGAATCAGGACGGATACATCCTGATTGTCGACCGCAAGAAGGACATCATTGTGAGCGGCGGAGAAAACGTTTCGTCGCTGGAGGTGGAAAAAAACCTGCTGGCGCACCCCGCCGTGTTGGAAGCCGCAGTGATTCCGGTTCCGGACGAAAAGTGGGGAGAAGTGCCGAAGGCTCTGGTGGTCGTGAAGTCTGGAAAATCCCTGAGTGAAGGCGAACTCATCGAATTCTGCCGATCCCGCTTGGCACATTACAAGTGCCCCCGTTCGGTTGAGTTTTTCGAGAGTTTGCCCAAGACCGGCACAGGGAAAATCCTCAAGAGGGAGCTCCGCAAGAAATACTGGCAAGGACAGGAGACGATCCGGCCCGATTTCGCTCAACCGATAGGCAAGCGATCGCCTGCGTAGTCCGAACTCGTTATTGCTTCCGCCGAGCAAGACGAGCTGGCATGAGTGAGCACGAAGGAGTCCTTGGTTATGGATCTGAATTTGAACGCCGAGGAGCGGCAATTCCGCGACGAACTGCGCGTGTGGCTAGAGATCAATGTTCCGAAGGATTGGCCCGAGTGGAGGGAGAAGCCGCTCGAAGAATCCTTCCCCTATCTGCGCGCCTGGCAGCGAAAGCTTGATGAGGGCCGATGGGCTGCGGTGTCGTGGCCGAAAGAGTACGGTGGCCGCAGCGCAACGCTGATGCAACAAGCCATTTTTTGGGAAGAGATGGCGCGAATCCAAGCGCCGTCGATGGCCAATGCTTTAGGCCTCGGCCTGATTGGTCCCACGATCATTGCCTACGGAACAGAAGCTCAGAAGAAGCGATTCATTCCCAAGATTTTGAGCGCTGAGGAGATATGGTGTCAGGGATTCTCGGAACCAAATGCTGGCTCCGATCTCGCCAGTCTGCAAACAGAAGCACGTCTAGAGGGTGACCACTATATCGTCAACGGGCAGAAGGTGTGGACCAGCTTTGGTTGGGTGGCCGATTGGTGCGAACTTGTCGTTCGCACCGATCCCACTGTGCCCAAGCACAAAGGATTGACCGTATTGCTCGTCGATATGAAGTCGGCTGGCGTCGAAGTTCGCCCGCTGCGCCAAATGACAGGCGAGAGCGAATTCAACGAGCTTTTCTTCCGCGATGTCCGCGTGCCTCGGGAAAACATTCTCGGCAAAGTCAACGACGGCTGGAACGTGGCCATCAGCACGTTGATGTTCGAGCGCGGTTCCTATGGCGCGCGCCTTCATCTCCTTTTCAAACGGAATATTGACCGATTGATAGAGCTTTCCCGTACGTTTCAAAGGAACGGGCAGCCGGCTGCCAAGGACCCGCTCATGCGGCAGAAGCTGGCGCAGTGCTACGCAGAAATCGAAATCATGCGCCTCAACCAACTGCGCGCGTTTAGCCGAATCACCTCGACCGGCGTACCGGGCCCGGAAGGATCGATTCAGAAACTCTTCTGGAGCGAACTCAACCAGCGTCTCCAGCAAGTCGCGCAGGAGATGTTCGGCCCGTACGGCCAACTGACCAGCGAGGACAGCCGGGCTGTGGACAACGGCATATGGTCCTACGGCTACTTGCGGACTCGCGGAAACACCATCGAAGCAGGCACGTCGGAGGTTCAGCGCAACATCATCGGGCATTTTGTGCTCGGACTGCCCAGGAGCTATTAGGGGAGAACGATGGAATTCGGACTCAGCGAGAGCCAGCAGCTACTCAAAGACAACGCGCGAAAGTTTTTTGCTGGCGAATGCCCCATGGAGGAAGTGCGGCGTCTGATGGAAACCGAGACGGCCTACGACCGAGGCTTGTGGGCCAAGATGGTTGAACAGGGCTATACCGGGGTCCTTTTCTCCGAAGAATGGGGCGGCGTAGGACTGGGTGAAGTGGAACTCATCCTCCTGATGGAAGAGGCGGGTCGCGCACTCGTGCCCGGTCCTTTGTTCTCAACGGTAGCTTTGGCCGGCGTGATGATTGACCGAGTTGCCGGCCTGGAGGGAAAAAAAAGGTACCTCGCTCCGATCTGTTCGGGTGAGGCGCGTTCGACCGCTGCAATCCTCGAAACCCACGCCAACTGGGATCTGACGGATTTCGAAATGGTATCTTCCCACGGGCGACTGACGGGAGAAAAACTGTTCGTGCCCGACGCAAAAGTGGCGGACTTCCTCCTGGTCGTCACGCGAGACGGCGTATTCGTCGCAGATCCAAAGGCGCCGGGAATCACGATGGAACCCATGGCCGTGATGGACCAGACGCGGAAGATGTATTCGGTACGATTCAGCAATACTCCCGTCGAGCGATTGGGAAGTCTCACAGGTGTGGCGCAGGCTCTCGACGTCGCTCGGGCAGCTCTGGTTGCCGAGATGGTCGGCGGAATGCAGCGCACGCTCGATATCACGGTGGAATACGCGAAAATGCGGAAGCAGTTTGGCAAGTCCATCGGGACCTATCAGGCGGTGCAACACCAATGCGCAGACATGTATCTGGAGACCGAGAGCGCCCGCTCGGCGGTGTATTACGCGGCGTGGGCGCTTGAGCAGCACACACCGGATGCTGCCGTTGCGGTCTCCATCGCCAAGATGTATGCGAGCGACGCAGCCCGGATGGTAGGAAACCGAGGGATTCAGGTGCACGGCGGGATGGGCTTTACTTGGGAAAACGACCTACACCTCTATTACAAGCGAGCGAAGGCGTCTGAGACGGCTTTGGGCGACTCGACCTACCACCGCGAACGCATCGCGCGGCTGGTGATTGACCGAAGCGCCGCTTCGAGCCAAACGGCCTGAACCTTCCGAGAGAGGCAACCAAACCACCATGAACGAACTTGTTCAGCTGACCAGGGACGACGACGTCGCAATCATCACCATCCAGAATCCGCCCGTAAACGCTCTCAGTCCCGGCGTGCCCGAGGGCATTTCCGAAGCAATTGAGCAGATCGCAAAAGATGACAGCCTGAAAGCGGCGGTTTTGATCGGGGGTGGGCGCACGTTTGTTGCCGGTGCGGACATTAAGGAGTTTGAAAAAATCACTTCTGGTAAGACCCCTCGAGGTCGCGGGCTACTGCCTTTGCTCCTGCAGATCGAGGATTCGCGTAAGCCCGTTGTGATGGCGATTCACGGCACCGCCTTGGGCGGCGGCCTGGAGCTAGCCATGGCAGGTCACTATCGGGTGGCTGCGCCGGGGGCTCAAGTGGGCCAGCCTGAAGTCAAGCTGGGTATCATTCCCGGCGCCGGTGGCACGCAGCGTCTCCCGCGACTGGTCGGTGTGGCCAAGGCCTTGGAGATCTGTGCCGGGGGAAATCCGGTGAAAGCGGAGGAGGCCGCCCGGATCGGTCTCATCGATCGAATGATCGAAGGGGATTTGCTGGCCGGCGCAGCTCGTTTTGCACGAGAAATCGCAGCTCGCCCCGCGCCGAAGACCCGCGAACGCACCACCCACCTTGGGACCCCCGAGCAGAATGCTCCGACCTTTGCGGCCGCGCGCGAATCGGCTCGCAAAAAACAGCGGGGCATGATGGCACCGCTCGCGGCCATTGACGCGGTCGAAGCCTCGACGAGGCTGCCGTTCGACCAAGGTTGTCTCGAGGAGCAGAAGCTGTTTATGGAGTGCTTGCATTCGGACCAGTCCAAAGCGCTCATCCACGTGTTCTTTGGCGAGCGGGAAGTCGCCAAGGTTCCGGACGTTCCCAAAGATACGCCAACGATTGCCGTAAGACGTGCCGCGGTGGTAGGTGCAGGCACGATGGGCGGCGGCATCGCCATGGTGTTTGCCAACGCTGGTATTCCCGTGTTGCTTCAGGAAGTGGATCGGGAGTCCCTGGACCGCGGACTTGGCAAGATTCGGAAAAACTATGCGACTTCGGTTGAGCGCGGCCGTTTCACTCAAGAATTTGTAGAGGAGCGGATGAAACTCATCGAGCCTACGCTCGACTACGCGGGCTTCGAGAAAGCCGACATCGTCGTCGAAGCTGTTTTCGAAGGAATGGCCCTTAAGAAGGAAGTCTTTGCCAAGCTCGATCGTGTTTCAAAGCCAGGCACCATCCTGGCAAGCAATACGTCTACTTTGAACATCGACGAAATCGCCTCTGCCACTTCCCGGCCTGAATTCGTCATCGGTACCCACTTTTTCAGTCCCGCGAACGTCATGCGACTGCTCGAAATCGTCCGTGGCAGAAAGACCAGCAAGGAGGTAATTGCCACGTCGATGCAGCTTTCTAAGAAGCTTGGGAAAATTGGTGTGCTGGTTGGCAATTGCCGCGGATTTGTCGGCAATCGCATGTTTCATCCGTACGTGCGCGAATCCGTGTTTTTAGTCGAGGAGGGTGCGAGCGTAGAGGCCGTCGACCAGGCCCTGGTCGAATTCGGTATGGCCATGGGTCCACTGGCCGTCGGTGACCTAGCCGGACTCGATGTCGGTTGGCGCATTCGTAAGGAATATCGCCATCTTGAGAAACCAGGGATCCGCCAGCCGATGGCAGGCGATCGCCTGTGCGAGCTCGGGCGCTTTGGGCAGAAGACCGGCGCGGGCTGGTACAAATACGATGAAAACCGCAGGGCCGTCCCCGACCCCGAGGTAGCGGAGCTCGTACGCAAATGGGCTCATGAGGCTGCCATTCCCCAGCGAAAGATCTCCCGAGAGGAGATCATCGATCGTTGTCTCTATGCTCTGGTCAACGAAGGCGCGCGGATTTTAGAAGAGGGCTATGCGCTGCGGGCGGTAGATATCGACATCATTTACTTGAACGGATACGGCTTCCCAGCCTACCGCGGCGGCCCGATGTGGTTCGCTGATACGGTCGGCCTACCGAAGGTCTATGAGCGCGTTGTGGAATTCGAGCGTCAGCATGGTTCGCTCTGGGAGCCAGCACCCTTGCTAGCCGAGTTGGCTAAACAAGGGCGGCGATTCGCCGATTTTGGGCGAGAGCAGCGCGTGACCGCCTAGCTCTTGCGCTCAGCACGGGAAATACGTGTAAGCTGAGCAAGAATAAGGGATCTTCCAAGAAGAGTGGTGAATGGGCCGTCTCATCCTGGTTCGTCATGCACAAGCGTCTTTCCTGGCTCCGGATTATGACAAGCTCTCTCCCCTTGGCGAACGGCAAGCACGTCTTCTAGGGGAATACTGGGCACAGCGGAGCGGAACGTTTGATCGCATTTTTTCGGGACCGCGCACAAGACAAAGGGATACGGCGAAGCTGGCAGCCGCAGCCTATCGGACGGGCGAGGTCGAATTTCCAGAACCCATCGTGATCGATGAGTTCGACGAATACGATGGGGAGGCTGTACTCAGGAAGTCCCTGCCAGGACTGCTCGAAAGCGGCAACTCGATTCGGGTGTTGCACGAAGCCTTCCTCCAATCGACAACCTCGAGCGAACAGCAGAAAAACTTCCAGAAGCTATTCGAAGTCGTGATTAGCAAATGGGTTCAGGGCGAGGTGGTGGTTTCCGGAGTGGAGTCCTGGCCCGAATTCTGTGCCCGCGTGAATCGGGGTCTTTCAAAAGTCATGTCCGAAGCCAAGCCGAACGAGCAAGTGGCGATCTTCGCCTCCGGTGGGCCCATCGCCGTAGCGATGCAGCGCGCTTTAAACCTTTCGCCACAGGACACTCTCCGCACGGCATGGATGTCGCGAAACTGTTCCTACAGCGAGTTCCTTTTTTCCGCCGATCGGTTCACGCTCAGCTCATTCAATCAATTCCCTCACTTGGACGGGGCCGACTTGCTCACCTACCGCTAGGGAGATTCACTCCGAGTGATGGACGACTATCAAGACCGGCCAACACAGGTAAGGGCGGGTGAAGAGCTTGACCTGGCAAGGCTTGAGCCCTTCTTGCGAAAGCATTTCCCCGACGCCGGTTATCCTCTCGTTGTTGAGCAATACCCCAGTGGCCATTCGAACTTGACCTATCTTCTGCGCATGGGCGACTCAGAGATTGTGCTTCGGCGACCTCCCTTCGGTAGCAAGGTGAAGACCGCCCATGACATGAGCCGTGAATATCGCGTCTTGTCAAAGCTTCACCCGGCCTATCCTCCGGCACCTCAGGTACTGCTGTATGCAGAGGATGAGTCGATCTTGGGTTCCCCGTTTTACCTCATGCAACCAATCCACGGAATCATCATCCGAAAAGATCCGCCCCCAGGCTTGCCGTTTCGCGAGGAAACGGCTCGACGGCTGAGCGAGTCGTTTGTGGACAATCTTGCCAAACTGCATGCCCTGAACTACACGGCGATTGGCCTCGGGGAACTCGGCAAGCCCGAGGGCTATATCGAGCGCCAGGTTCATGGCTGGGTGGACCGTTACTATGGTTCACAAACGCACAATCTCACCGAAGTCGATCATCTCGCAACCTGGATGCGAGACCATCTGCCCCAGGCAAGTGGCGCTTCACTCATCCACAATGACTACAAGTACGACAACGTGGTCCTTGCCTCGGACGATATCACCAAAATCGTCGGTGTACTGGACTGGGAAATGACCACCATCGGTGACCCACTCGCAGACCTAGGCACAGCTTTGGCCTACTGGGTTGACTCAACAGATCCTGAGGAGCTTCAGAGGATTCGATGGTGCCCTTCCACATATCCCGGAAGCATGACCCGCGCCCAACTCGTCGAGCGTTACGCAAGCAGAACCGGCCGCGACGTCTCCCCCATAGCCTTTTATCTTGTCTTCGCTCGATTCAAGCTGGCTGTGATCGTCCAACAGATTTACTTCCGCTATCACCAAGGGCTGACGAAGGACGAACGCTTCCGATCGATGCCCGACGCCGTTCGTATTCTGCTCCAGACTGCTCTCGACGGTGCAAAACGAGCCGCGATCTGAGGCGGCTGGAAACCTTCACCCCGCGTAGTAGCGAACAATCCATTCCGCCACACAGCAAGGCTTAGAAGCCTTCCGGTCCTCCACTACGATCGAGAACGTTACCTCAGTGCTGTCAGAAAGCTCCTGGATGGACTCGACCTTCACACGCGCACGAATTTCGGAATCGGCGCGGACAGGCGATGGGAAGCGGACGCGATTGAGTCCGTAGTTTACGCCCATGCGGATCCCACGTCGGATCCCAACAGCTTGTTTCAAAAAGTAGCTGGCCAGCGACAGCGTCAGGAAACCGTGTGCGACCGTGGTGCCGAAAGGAGACTCCTTTTGGGCCCGTTCGGAATCCACGTGGATCCATTGCCGGTCTTCGGTCACCTCGGCGAATTGGCGGATACGCTCCTGGGTCACGGTAAACCAATCCGTCACCGCGATTTCACGACCCACGAAATCGGCAAGAGAGTGGGGCGTTTCAACGACGAGGGAAGGCATAAAGCCTCCTTTTCAAAAGGGGAATCTAATGCAAGAACGGGGACTATTGAGGAGCCGATTTTGCTGGAAGCGTCGCCCACTTCCGGAGTTCGTACTTCGCGATCGCTTCCAGGTGCACTTCGTCCGGCCCATCGGCTAAGCGAAGCCCCCTCTCAGCTGCCCACGCGGCTGCGAGGAATGTATCTTGTGACACGCCGGCACCACCGTGCGCTTGAATGGCCCGGTCCAGAACCCGAAGAGCGACATTCGGCGCCACAACCTTGATCATGGCGATCTCGCTTCGCGCTGCTTTGTTCCCTACGACATCCATTCTGTACGCAGCCTCCAGCGTGAGCAGGCGAGCTTGGTCGATTTCGATGCGGGATATTGCGATGTCGGCGCGGATCGTGCCTTGCTCGGCGAGTGGTTTTCCGAACGCCACGCGAGAATGGACGCGTTTGCACATCGTTTCCAGGGCGCGTTCGGCCACGCCGATCGAGCGCATGCAATGATGGATGCGTCCAGGCCCGAGCCGCCCTTGCGCAATTTCAAATCCTCTCCCTTCACCGAGCAGCATGTTCGACACGGGAACCCGCACATTCGTGAAGGAGACTTCCCCATGTCCATGCGGTGCGTGGTCGTAGCCGAAAACGGTCAGCAGTCGTTCGACTTTCACACCCGGCGTGTCCATGGGCACCAGGATCATGGACTGCTGTTTATGGGCTGGGGCGGAAGGGTCTGTTTTCCCCATGAAAATAGCGATCTTGCAACGCGGGTCGCCCGCTCCCGATGTCCACCACTTCCGTCCGTTGATGAGGTATTCACGGCCATCGCGGACGATACTTGCCTCGATGTTCGTGGCATCGGAGGACGCAACCTGGGGCTCGGTCATCGCAAAGCACGAGCGGATTTCGCCCGCGAGCAGGGGTTTGAGCCAGCGCTCTTTTTGCTCCGGCGTACCGTAGCGAGCGAGCACTTCCATGTTGCCTGTATCCGGCGCCGAACAGTTGAAAACTTCAGGGGCCATGTGGCTCCGCCCCATCAACTCACATAGCGGAGCGTATTCGAGATTCGTCAAACCCGCGCCATGCTCGCTGTCCGGCAAAAACAAGTTCCAGAGTCCGGCGGCTCGGGCTTGCGGTTTGAGTTCTTCGATGACCTTCGCTGGAAACCAGCGATTTCGCGCAACCTCTTCCCTAAAGCGCTGCTCGTTGGGATAGATGTGCTCGTCCATGAACGCCTTGAGGCGGCGTTCGAGATCCTTCCCTTGGTCGCTTGATTCCAATCTCACTCGGACCCTTTACCTGCCGGTGAAAGCAGGAGCACGCTTTTCGATGTAGTGCGCAACCCCCTCTTTGAAGTCTTCGCTCCCGAGGCTTGCCAGCATCTCTTCCTCAGACACCACAAACGCCTGGGCAAGGGTTTGAAACATGGCTTCGTAGACTTGCCGCTTGATCACGCGCAGCGACCGCGGGCTCACGCCCGACGCGAGCTCGCGCGCATTTTCCTGCACCTTGTCTAGGAAGGCGTTCTGAGGAAACACCTGGTTCACCAAGCCCATGCGCAAAGCCTCGGTGGCATCAATCGTCCTGGCCGAAAGCAGAAGGTCGAGCGCGTTGGGAAGCCCGACCAGTCGTGGCAAGATCCAAGCCATTCCGTACTCGGCAATGAGACCGCGACGCGCAAATGTGGTACTGAGTCGAGCGGCATCAGAAGCCCAGCGGAGATCACAGTAGAGCGCGATCACTAGGCCGAGCCCCACCACCGGGCCGTTGATGGCCGCAATCACGGGTTTTGCTACGGCCGGGAAATAAGAGTACTTCTTCTGGAAGTCCGGCCGGGCATCCTTCCTTTCCCCGCCTGTTCTCACCACGCGGTCCTGGGTAGTTCTGTCAAGACCTCGGTCGGCCACGCCCTTCAACAATGACATGTCAGCACCGGCGCAGAACCCTCGCCCCGCACCGGTCAAAACAATCACGCGCACTTGGTCGTTTTGTCCGGCCTCTTCCACTGCCGAACGCACCTCCTGTTCCATGACGGAGGTCCAGGCATTTAGCTTGTCCGGGCGATTCAGTGTGATCGTCGCAACGCGGTCCGCCACTTCATACAGCGTTTCCTGTCTTTCCATGGTGCGCGCGATTATATACAATTCGATCGAGTTAGTCGCTCTCGTCTTTTATCGACTATCAAAATATGGTCTTCTCAAACGACACGACAGACACGCTTGGTTGAGCTCGGATGCCCTTTGCGGAAAATCAAGGCGCCAGGATTTACTGGGACGAACAAGAACACGGCGAACCGGTTCTGCTGATCATGGGACTGGGGTGGTCATCCGCATTATGGCACCGCTCGCGACCCATACTCTCCACACGCTATCGCACCATCGCCTTGGACAACCGTGGGGTGGGCCGAAGCAGCGTGCCTCCAGGTCCCTATTCGATCAGGTTGATGGCCCAGGACGCAGCCGCCGTGCTAGACGCGGCGGGTGTTCAAAGCGCGCACGTTTTCGGTGTTTCGATGGGGGGCATGATCGCTCAGGAATTCGCCTTGGAGTATCCGAACCGCGTGCGGTCTCTCATCTTGGGATGCACAGCAGCCGGTGGGCCAAAGGCGGTGCGGGCCTCACCCGAAGTGCTCGACATCTTGATGCGTGAGGGCATGAGTCCGAACGAGTTCGTGGCGGCCATCAACCCATTCATCTATGACTTGACCACTCCTCAGAAGCGAATCGAAGAGGACACGGCACTGCGCCTCAAATGGTGGCCCAATCCCGCCGGTTACAAGGCTCAGTTACAAGGCATTCTGGCATGGCAGGCTTACGACCGCCTCGCCGAGATCAAGGCACCTACACTTGTCATTCACGGCGAGACCGACCGCCTGGTTCCTCCGGCAAACGGCACACTCATCGCCGGTCGCATTGGCGGGGCAAAGCTGGTCATGATTCCGCATGCAAGCCACGTGCTGGCCACCGACCAACCCGAAGCCGTGAATCACGCCGTGCTGGACTTTCTCGCAACGCAGCACAGCGAACAGTCCCCTTTGTAACGCTCACGATTTCGGAGCCGCAATCGGCAAGGAGGACTCAATCTGAAGATCGATGAGCATAAGCAACTGGTCTTCGACCTGAACGAAACGAGCCGCTTGGATAGCCCCTAGCGAAGCCTTGAAGCGGCCATAGTATCTCGCCAGAAGCGCGGAACGCTGATTGCGATAACTCAGAGATTTCTGAATCAGGTCATCGGCTTTCGCGTCCGTCATCTGATCGTAGGTGCGCGCGTACTCCTGAATGTTTGCGACTCTTAAGTCGTTCAGTTTGTTCAATTCCGCATCGTACTCTTTGTAGATCGGCCAGAATTTCGCCGCGTCATCGGCATCGAGCTGCATGACCGTCGCCATGATCTGGGACTTCTGCTGCCGAACGTCCGAGCGCAAAAGTGCAATGTATTCTTGAATATTCTTCTCCTGCGCGTCGGCCGCCCCTGCGGGTGCGGCCGGTGTGGTCGTGCCTTGCGATGGCGCGTTTCCCTGCCCGAGAACCGCCGGACACCAGAGAAGAAAAACGACAAGCGGGAGCGATGCCATTCGTTTCTTCATCTCATTGCCTCCGTTAGACTCGTTTCTAGGGCGTCGTCTTGGCGACTCCAACTGGCAATTCTGACAGTTTCAGCTGAAATGGCTCGTCCGGAAACTCGTCTGGGACGCGACATTACCACTTCAGAGGGCAGCAGAGCTAATGTTCGATGCACTGGACCATCCGTTTGTGGTTCTAGCGGTCTCGTTGTCTATGTTTTGGTTCGCGGCGTGGGCCGGCGCCTCGCTCCGAGCGAAACGACAAGCCCTTAAGGCAGAGACTCGTGAGGATTTCTCATTTGTCCTCGGCGCCACCTTGACTCTGCTGGGCCTCATTATCGGTTTTACCTTCTCCATGGCCGTCAACCGATATGAACAGCGCAAGAACTATGAAGAAGACGAAGCCAACGCCATCGGCACCGAATACGTGCGCGCAGACCTGTTGCCTGCGGACGACGCGGCGAAGGTCCGCGGACTGCTCCGCAGCTATCTCAATCAGCGCATACTCGACTACAGGACTCGTAGCTACGAGCAGCGCCGGGTAATCAATAGCGAAACCGCTCGGCTACAAACGGAGCTTTGGTCGGCGGTCGCGACTCCCGCTTCAGCGCAGCAAACCCCAGTGATGGCTCTCACCCTCAGCGGCATGAACGATGTATTGAACTCACAGGGGTATACCCAAGCCGCTTGGTGGAACCGTATCCCGATCGGGGCGTGGCTCCTGCTGATTTCCATCTCCGTCTTCTGCAATGTCCTGATCGGCTACGCGGCACATGGGAAAGGCTCATTTATCCTGCTCATCTTACCCATTACTCTTGCTGTTTCACTGTTTCTCATATCAGATATTGATAGCCCGCGCACGGGAATCATTAGCGTGCGGCCCCAGAATCTGGAAAGTCTTGCCGAGTCGCTGCATTTACAGTGAGCGCGAGCCAACGGCCCGGACTCTCTCTTCTACCTGTCAATTCTACCAGTGGAGATTTTGGTGAGTCCGGTCAAGATACAGGAGACCTAGAACCCCAAATCTTGGAGAACCTAATGATTTGTAGCCAGAAAATTATCCTTTCTGCCTTGCTGGTAGGTTTGGCCGCCGGCCTAGTCGCAGCGCAGGAGGAGGCGCCGATTCCGGCCTCCAATCTGACCAGCCAATCCGTAACGGCCATCGGATATAAGGTGGGTGGCGGAAGTACCAAAGTAGACCTCAAAGGTACGCAGCTGATGCCTCAGGCGGCAGGAGAAGCAAAGGTAGAAGCCAAGCAGGGCGCGACCAGCTTGAAGGTCTCTGTGACGGGCCTGCCGCAGTTTCCCTCGTCGCTCGGCGCGGAATTCCTGACCTACGTCCTTTGGATTGTTACACCGGATGGACGCACCGGAAACACGGGAGAGATTCTTATCAACAAGAACGGAGAAGGTGAGCTGAATGCGACGACGCCGGGGCAGACCTTTGCGCTGATTATCACGGCCGAACCGTATTTTGCTGTGCGCGTGCCGAGTGAGATGGTCGTGCTCGAAAACGATCCGCGGAAGAACACAAAGGGACAGATATTCCCTGTCAACGACTTCAAGCTGATGAAGCGCGCCCAATACGAGAAGCTGGGCAATCCGCTGGCTTTGACGCCTGATCTCTCGCGTGTTCCCTTGCAGATGTATGAGGCGCGCAACGCAGTCGATATTGCAAAGTCGCAAGGCGCCCCAAAAGATGCTCCGGAAATCTTTGCAAAAGCAACGACGAGCTTACAACTCGCGGAGCAGGCCCTGGCCAACAAAGCGGATAAGAAGGACATCATCTCGAAAGCCAGGCAGACCATACAGTTTGCGGAGGACTCTCGCGCCCTTGCGGCGCAACGTCAGGAACAGGCCCGCATAACCGCCGAGCGTGAGGCAGCGGCCGCTGCGGCTAAGGCTGCCGCCGAAGCGAAAGCGGCCGAAGAAGCCCAGCGCCAGGCTGAATTGACAGCTGCGAAAGAGGCCCAGATGAAGGCAGAGGCGGCGGCCGCCGCGGCGGCCGCCAAAGCGAAGGAAGATGCCTTGAAAGCAAAGGAGCAGGCCGCCCGGGAGGAGGCCGAAAGAGAACGCCAGGCGGCTGCGGCTTTACGCGCCCAACTCCTCGAACAATTTAACAGCATTTTGGAAACCCGAGATACCCCAAGGGGACTGGTGGTCAGCATGGGCGACGTGCTATTTGCTACAGCTAAGTACGATCTGAAGTCAGACGCCCAACTCAAGCTCGCCAAACTATCAGGAATCATCCTTGCACATCCCGGTTTGAACCTCGCAGTAGAGGGGTATACAGACAACACCGGCAGTGAGGATTTCAACCAGACCCTTTCAGAGAAACGCGCCGAGACTGTGCGCAGCTTCTTGATCCAACAAGGGCTAGCGGACGGCCGGGTTACGGCGCAAGGATTCGGAGAGGCCTCACCCGTAGCGGACAACAGCACGTCTGCGGGAAGGCAAAAAAATCGCCGAGTGGAGATCGTTGTTTCTGGCGATATCATCGGTCAAAAGATCGGTAGTTGATCTGAGCGTCAACTGGGGGGCACAACCTTCCGGTCGTTCAGATCCAGAGGATTAGACGGGTTCTCTGGAATCGTTCTCGGTCCTTCAATCAAAGCGTTGTGAGGGGACGCTCACCATGAGGGGTTTTATCCGTTGGTCCCACTTGATCGCGATCCTTCTGCTTGGCGTCACTCTGGCGGGGATCGTCGTTGCACGACGAGAGTCCACCCCTAAGTCCGCTGCCATGGGGCAACAACCTGTTTCCGGTGGCCAGATGTTGACGTCCGCTGGCGTTTCAGCGCTCCGCGCTATCGCAGATTCTGCGCGGAACCCAGAGCTGCGCTGGCCTGACTTTGCGCCCTACAAGACAGAGTTCGCCAAGTTCTATGAGACCAACGGTTACTCTCTCGGTTGGCTTCAAAACGGCCGCGTCCGCCCGCAGGGACTTGCTCTCATTGAAGTCTTGAAAAATGCCAACACGAAGGGACTTGAGCCCGAAGACTACGACGCCTCCCGCTGGGCCAGTCGACTCTCCAGGTTAGGCCAGAATCCCTCCGAACAGGACATGGTCTTGTTCGATACCGCGCTCACCGTCTCGACGATGCGCTATATCCGCGCCGTTCATGTTGGTCGCGTCAACCCGAAAGAATTCAACTTTCAACTGGATATGGACGATCGCCAGTTGCCCCTGGCAGAGTTCGTTCAGAGCAGAGTGGTCAATGCGAGTGATCCTGCTGCCGAAATCCAGAAGACCGAGCCAGTGTTCCTGGGCTACAAGAGGCTCCTCGCTCTGTTGCCGGTGTATGAGGAAATGGCAAGAAAAGACGATGGGGAGAAGCTAAAAACAACGACGAAGACCGTGGAACCTGGTCAGCCCTACGTCAGCCTGGCCCATCTAGGACGCTTCCTTCAGATCACCGGCGATATTCCCGCCGGAACACAACTAGATCCGGACGCGACGATCTATGAAGGTGCGCTCGTGGATGGTGTGAAACATTACCAGAGCAGGCACGGGGAGAGTCCGACCGGAAAGCTCGATGCCCGAACCATCAATGAGCTCAACACGCCGCCGCCCGCCCGCATTCGCCAAATCAAGCTCACCCTGGAGCGGTGGCGCTGGCTACCGCATTCCTTCTTCCAATCCCCGGTGGTTGTAAATCTTCCCGAGTATCGTTTGCGGGCGATGAACTCGGACGGCACCGTCGCGTTTTATGAAAACGTCATCGTTGGAAAAGCCTATGGCCACAAATCGCCGGTTTTTGAAAAGGAGATCCAATACGTAATTTTCCGGCCCTACTGGGAAGTGCCTCCCAGCATTCAGCGGGGCGAAATCGTCCCGCACATCCAGAAAGATCCCGACTACATCGCCAAGCATAATTTTCAAGTGATCACGCCCGAAGGCAAGGTCGTGACCGAAAATGCGGTCGGTCCCGATGTTCTAGAGGGTCTGAAATCCGGACAGTTGATGGTGAGGCAAAAGCCGGGAGTAACCAATTCCCTCGGTCTTGTTAAGATTATTTTCCCGAATCCGGACAATGTATATCTCCATGGCACAGACGTTCCGGAGTTGTTCTCACAGGACGTTCGCGATTTCAGTCACGGCTGCATTCGCGTGCAGCAGCCGGCCGACCTCGTCGCCTGGGTCCTCCGAAACAACCCTGGTTGGGATTTGGAGCGCGTGAAAGCCACCATGAATGGCGATAAGGACAATCTTCAGGTCAACCTTACGACGCGAATCCCGGTGCTGATCCTGTATGGCACCGCGGTCGTCAATGAGGAGAATCAGATTCGCTTCTTCGATGACATCTATGGTTATGACGCCGCGCTCGAAAAAGCGCTAGCCGCCGGTTATCCCTACTCCTGGTAGGTTCTCTTGCGGGCAAGAAGTACGCGGCCATACCGCTCGTCTGACAAAACCCTGCTGCGCATTCAATCTTCCTTTCTGTTTGCAACGCCGTGATGTCGATCGATGTGTCGAAGAGCACAGCCCACACCCACAGCTTCTAGCTGACTTTTCAACCAAATTGCTAAAGCGGACCAATCGGCGCACACTTCGGTCGTTTAGGGAGGATCCCATGAAAGGCGTTGTGCGCCACAGTTATCTGATTGCGGCAGTGTGTAGTCTGATTTTCACAAACGCCGCGCTGCCCACCGCCCTCACGCCGGACGAATCGCTTGCGCAAGCATATAAGGCCATCGCTTCAAGGCGCTTTGTCGACCTCACACATTCTTTCAGTCCGCTGACACCCGTGTGGAAAGGATTCGGCCAGGCGACTTTTGCGAGCGCCGCTAACCCCAACACGGGGCGCCCCTACACCATCGAGGAGGATGGCTTTCGCGCCTTCTTCTATTCGATGGTTGGACAATATGGCACCCATGTCGACCCTCCTGCGCATTTCGATCCCCACGGCATGACCATGGACGAAATTCCCCTTAGACAGATGATCCTCCCGCTGGTTGTTTTCGACATCACGCCGGTGCTTAAGAGCGATCCAAATCATGCGCTCACTGTTGCTGACATCAAGAACTGGGAGAACAGGTACGGTCGGGTGCCGCCGGGATGTTTCGCGGCACTGCGTACGGACATGTACAAGGATTGGGACAACGATCCAGAGCGCTTCAAACGCTACCCTTTCCCGGCATGGTCGTTCGAGGCGATCCAGTTCCTGTATGAGCAACGGGACATCGTAGCCAATGGGCACGAGTCAATGGACACCGATACGAGCGAAGATCTCAAGTCTGAAAAATGGCTGCTGACACGCGGGCATTGGCAGATAGAGGTCCTGGCCCATCTCGACGAGGTGCCGGAGACGGGATCCCTTATCGTGGTGAGCTGGCCCAAACCGAAGCACGGCCTCGGCTTTCCGGCGCGCGCCTTCGCGATCCTACCGTGACACGATCACTGACCTCTGTCATAAGTGACAGGTCCGTTGACCTCAGGCCCAGAATAGATTCAAGATTGCGCTAGAAGTTCGGCGACACATGGAAAAGACCGTGAGGGATGCGCTGGTCGGAGGGAGGCTTTGATGGCGAGTACTCATGCAGATGCGCTTGTTTTCTTCGGCGCGACCGGTGATCTGGCCTATAAGAAGATCTTCCCTGCCCTACAGGCGATGGTGAAGCGGGGCCATTTGAATATCCCCGTCATCGGCGTAGCGAAAGCCGGTTGGAATCTTGACCAGCTGCGCGCAAGAGTCAGGGATAGTCTTGAAAACCATGGCGGCCTGGATCCCGCTGCTTTCGAACAACTGAACCGTCTGCTGCGCTATATCGATGGAGATTACAACGACCCGACAACTTTCCAAAAACTCCGCGCAGCGTTAGAGAATGCACAACATCCCATGCATTACCTGGCCATCCCGCCGGCCTTGTTTGAATCGGTTGTGGAGCAACTGGTGAAGTCAGGATCAAACAAGGGAGCGCGCGTTGTCGTCGAAAAGCCCTTCGGCAACGACTTGGCTTCTGCACAAGAACTGAACCGAGTGCTCCTGAGCGTGTTCAAGGAGTCGGATATCTTTCGTATTGATCATTATCTTGGCAAGAGGCCCGTCAACAACATGATCGTGTTTCGTTTCGCCAATGCTTTCAGCGAAGCGTTCTGGAACCGCAACTATATCGAAAGCGTACAGATTACGATGGCCGAGGACTTCGGTGTTCAAGGGCGCGGTGCATTTTATGATCAGACCGGTACGGTACGCGACGTAATGCAGAATCATCTGTTCCAGGTGCTTTGCAACTTGTGTATGGAGCCTCCGGTCAGGACTGACAGCGAGTCCATCCGCGATGAAAAGGTTAAAGTATTGAAGGCCATTCCGTCGCTAACAGAAAAAGATCTTCTCCGCGGCCAATTCCGCGGCTACCTCGATGAACCCGGCGTAAACCCCCATTCCCAGGTGGAGACCTTTGGGGCCCTGCGGCTCTACGTGAATTCCTGGCGGTGGAAGGGGGTGCCGTTTTTCCTTCGCGCTGGGAAATGCCTTCCGGTGACCTGCACCGAGGTTCTTGCGCGTTTCCACAAACCCCCGACGGTGATCCGTGAGAGCCAGCTAAATCCCAACCACCTCCGTTTCCGGATCAGCCCCGACATGGCTATCGCGATTGGCATGATGGTGATGGCACCCGGGGAAGTGCTCGCTGGACAAACCGTTGAAATGCTCGCAAGCCGGGAGCCGCGAGCCGACGAAATGGATGCCTACGAACGGGTCTTGGGCGAGGCCATGGCAAGCGACGCCACGCTGTTTGCCCGCCAGGACTATGTTGAGGAAGCATGGCGTATCGTCGACCCGATGTTGAAGCAGGAGACGCCCGTATATCCGTATGAGCCAAAAACGTGGGGGCCAAAGGAACTAGAACAACAGCTCGCACCACTGGGAGGCTGGCACAATCCCACGAGACCTGTTCAGGAGGAATTCTCGCTCGAGGCCAAAGCTTAGCGCCCTATCGGTGCTTTACAGTTTATGGCCGCTATCGGGTTAAATAGCAAGCGGCTACCTCAGACTTACGAATCCTTAGGCGCCGGCCGATCGGTCCGGTGCGGAAATACTAACAAATCACGTAGCCCGCGAAGAAAACCGCGTCAGGGATGCCCAAACAACGATGTACTCAAGCTCCTAGCGGAACAACCCAACAGCGTCCCTGACAACATTCAGAAGCACATTACCGCGTGTTCGCCGTGCTACAAAACCTACAGTGAAT
>Ga0187769_10000644_pt1 | contig 19348 bp, 17 predicted proteins | sample 0116_SJ02_MP02_1_FD_133140 | JGI IMG/M metagenome (GOLD analysis project Ga0187769, IMG submission 133140) | Tropical peat soil microbial communities from peatlands in Department of Meta, Colombia - 0116_SJ02_MP02_10_MG | ecosystem: Environmental > Terrestrial > Soil > Wetlands > Peat | place... | reverse complement strand
GCAGACCGGCCTGCAAGGTTCTCAGCGCCTGACGAGCCTCGACCAGGGCGCTGGAGCTCCCTTCTGGCCGCGTGTTGCGGCGAGCCAGTAAGAACAGGGACGAAAACAGCAGCACCCCAACAGACAGGAAAAAGATCAGCGAGATCATGCGCGCGCCGCCTTTCCTATATACCTATATATGCGCGAATCGCGCCCATCACACCCTTGGTTCTTGCAACCAGCGCCCCATAGTCTTCTTCCAAATGGATCATATGATCCGGGGTCGGATTCGGGCAATAGGACCAGAGTGCTACCAGCCAGATAACAAGGGAAATATCGAATGAAAGGGGCTGGACCACATCCCAGATCTGGTCGAATCGCGTGCCCGCATAGGAGCGAACGGCTAGACTCATCAGGCTCGTCAGGATATACAAACCGTAGCCCATGATCATGCCCTTCATGTTTCGTCCCATGCCAATGCCGTAATAGAAGATGACGGCCAGCACGCCGCAGATGAATACGGCCTGCACCGAACGCAAGTCTCGCTCGAATTCGATGATGGTTCCCCGCGACCAGTGAGGCGCAACCAAGGGCGCAAGCAAGGCGAAAGTCAGAATCACGCCAAATGCCCCTAGGCCGCTGAACCGCGCGAACCTTTCAGCGCCAGGATACGGCGCCAAGACGTGGTTTACGATCTCCAAGAGGATTCCGTAACCGGTAACCAGCGTTCCCAGTTGCAAAGGCCAATACCATCGGTCGTAGAGCGATGGCGCAGTCCAATTGGCCAAAATCATAACAGCCGTGAAAAATATAACAGATGCGACATATAGGTAAAAGAAATAATAACGCTTGACGAGGCGTGCCTGCAGACCGCGGCCCAATAGCAAGAACTCCAGCAGGAGGCCCAAACCCATGATCAGCCAGCGCGACATCCGGTCCGCCCTAAGAGTGATAGGCGACGATCATAGCACGAAGCCCGAGAGCGGAAACGCCGCTTGCACCCTCGGGCTGCGTAAAGGTCAAAGACACGTCAGAAGACCGCGCTCGGAATCGGTTTTAGACCGCGTGCGGCGGAGGCACAGGCCCGTCCGCCATGTGTGGCGGGGGAACCGGTCCATCGGTGGTGGCCACGTGCGGCGGAGGCACGGGCCCGTCTGTCATGTGCGGCGGGGGAACCGGTCCGTCGGTGGCGGCCACGTGTGGCGGGGGCACGGGCCCATCCATGGTGGCAACGTGAATCAGCACAGAGGCAGAACCGAATGGTGCAGCGACAGCAAGAGCGGCCATGGCCAAGGCCAGCAGCCAACCATGCACTTTCATCGTTCTCTCCTAGGCAGTTTTTAAAAATGGGTTCGTGCTGGTGGGAAACTAGAACCAAGTCCTGCCCCTGCTTCCTCAAACTCGGAACGCTCACGTCACCGAGCATGCTCGTAGCAGTAACTATAGAGTTATGTGCCTCGAGAGAACCCACGAACTTGGACCGTTGTCGCCATAGCTGACCACAATGGAAACCTTGGGGAACATACGTATGGAGATTTAAACAGGTTCGCGGTACTAAAGATGTAGTCGGGGTGGGTCGAGAATCATGGTTGACACCAAATCCTCCCAGGGTGGCACAGTCGCGGCTCCGCAGGCGTTCCACGAGGACCTGCGGAGGCTTGACCGCCGGCAGTGGTGGCTTTGGTCGTCGACCGTCCTGGTGCTGATTCTGCTGACGATTGCTGTGGCGTCGTTTGCATTTCCGGCCCTTCTCAGCAAGGAACAGGGAACTTATTCCTTCTATTTGAATCAAGCGGTGCGGTCCTTGGTGGGAATCGTTCTGGTCTTTAGTGTCTATCTTGTTCATCAACAACACACCATCATGCGCATGCGAAGCCAATTGGCCGATCAGGTCCATTCCCTTGAGAAGGTTCAGGATCTGACCAACGAGGTATATAAACTCGCCGCCCTCGATCCGCTCACGGGGCTCTACAACCGCCGTTCCGGCGAGCAGCGATTGACCGAAGAAATCAGCCGCGCCGGGCGCTACCAACGTCCTCTCACGATTCTGTTGATCGACCTTGACGGATTGAAGCAAACCAACGACAAACTGGGGCACGCCGCCGGTGACATGGTCCTGAAACAGTTCGCGGAGCGCTTGCAGAAAGCGATTCGCGGCTCCGATTTAGCGGTGCGCCTGGGAGGCGATGAATTCATGGCGCTTCTGCCAGAATGCCGCACCGAAGAGGTCGTCCACGTCCTTAAACGCATCGAGGGACTTGAGGTGGAGTATGAAGGAACCAAAATCCCGTGCCGCTTCTCTCGCGGCTGGACCGACTATCGGCCCGGAGAAACGGCCGAAGAATTCCTGAAGCGCGCCGACGAGGCCCTTTACTCGAATAAGCGCGCCGGCAAGCTTCCGGGTCCGTCGGATCCCACGCCCATCCCGCAATCGGTTCATTAAGTCTGAAACAGGTCCAAAATGCGAGCGGTGTCGTCTCCTGCGTTGTAGCTGCCACAGTTGGGAAACCGCGTGCACAGACGGCAGCATCCAACCAAATCGTGCGAGGCTTGAGCACGGGAGAGGTGTCGTGAGAATACGCATCGCAAAAGGGAAGTTGTCGGGCTTTTACCTTCTGGCGGCTCTACTGCCCGCGCTGCCGCCGAGCCAAGTGGTGATGGCTGACACCCTCGAATTGAGAACCGGCCAAATCGTTCAGGGCAGGTTCTTGGGCGGCTCAACGAAAAGCATCCGATTTCAGGTGAACGGCCAAGAACAGGTGTTCGCAATACAGGACGTTCTCAATATCGGCTTCAGCGAGCCAGCCGACGCACCGAACGTCGTGCCTGAGCCGCCCGTGGCTGGCACGACACCCTCACCGGACCCCCAGCCAACCCCTCGCACGCAATCGAATCTTCCCCCCGCGACGAGCCCACCCGTGCCGAAAGGCACGCCGTCGATCATCGTGCCCGCCGGTACCACGGTCTTCGTTCGCATGATTGACGGCGTCGATTCCTCGCAAAACAGGATTGGCGACACGTTTCGCGCAAGTCTAGAAAGCGCTCTGGTTGTTGGCGACACGGTGGTCGCACCGAAGGGAGCGGACGCCTACGGCAAGCTCATCCAGGCCAAGGCAGCGGGGAGCATTTCGGGCAGCGCCGAATTGACACTCGAGCTGACGGGAATCCGTGTGGGCGGCAATCTCATCCCGTTGGACTCAACCGACTATGATGTGGCGAGCAAGGGCCGAGGGACTCAGAGTGCTCAACGGATCGGCGGCGCCGCGGTCATCGGCACGATCATCGGGGCGATCGCGGGCGGCGGAAAAGGGGCTGCGATTGGAGCGGTGGCCGGCGCTGGAGCTGGAACCGCTGCGCAGGTCATGACCCACGGCCCGCAGGTTCGCGTTCCCAGTGAAACCCTGCTCGAGTTCAGGCTTCAACAGGACATATCCGTGCCGCTGGCCGGCCCCTCGAACTAGATCGGAATCCAGGTTTCCCGACAGGAAACATGACCTTCGGATTTTCTTGCGCCCGCCCGAGGGTGACTCGTAAGATACCGCCTGTTACACGAACGATACCCTGTAGGAAATGGAGCCATGCCCAAAGAAAAACCGAAGGTGAACATCGGCGAAGTGATTCGCTCCTACCGCAGTGACCGCGGCCTCTCGCAGGGTGACATCGAGCGGCGCACCGGCCTTTTGCGCTGCTATCTCTCTCGTGTCGAGAACGGCCACACCGTCCCTTCGCTCGAGACGCTCGCGAAAATCGCCGAAGCTATGGAAATTAACCTGGCCGATTTTTTCCCCGGCACGGACACGCCGCAAGATCGCGAGACGCGCAAGATCCTTGGCGAGCTATCGGATGAAGAGATCCGTTTCTTGGCCGAAATCAAGCGCTACTCAACCAGCCTTTCTGATGACGACAAGCGGCTGGTGCTGGCCATGATTCGCAAAATGGCCACGATCGTGCCACCTGCGCGCAACGGCAAGCCCTCGCCGCACTCCAGCCACCGCGCGGAAGCCTGATCGGTTTTCGATTTCCGTTCGCCCGCTACGGGGCAACGAAACGATCCGTGTCTCCTCATTTGGATGTCTCGCCCTCGTTCCCTGTCCCTGGCGGGTGAGATACAATGCTTGAGACCACGAAGTTCATGCAAAATCGTCACAAAACGGTCGGCGTGAGGGTCGGCAAAGTTCTGGTCGGAGGCGGTGCGCCAGTCGTCGTACAGTCGATGACCAATACGGACACGGCCGACGCGCCCTTGACCGCGCGGCAGTGTTTGGAACTTGCGCAGGCTGGCTCGGAGCTTGTTCGCGTAACCGTAAACGTGCCGGAAGCGGCCGCCGCGGTCGCTGACATCAAGAAGCGTTTGCTCGATGCGGGTTGCGACGTCCCCGTGATCGGCGACTTTCATTACAACGGCCACGTTCTGCTGACAAAGTACCCCGATTGCGCCCGCGCTCTTGACAAATACCGCATCAATCCCGGAAACGTCGGCCACGGCCAGCGCCGCGATGAGCAGTTCGCCACGATTTGTAAGGTCGCGCGCGACAATGGCAAACCTGTTCGGATCGGTGTGAATGGCGGCTCGCTCAACCAAGAGCTGGTCATGCGGAAAATGCAGGAGAACACGGACCGCGATCTTGGAAAGACCTCCGAGGAAATTATCAACGAGTGCATGGTTCTCTCGGCCCTTGAATCGACCGAGCTCGCGCTGGAGACGGGCCTTCGGAAAGACCAGATCATCATCTCCTGCAAGGTTTCGCGCCCACGCGATCTCCTCGAAATCTACCGAGATCTCGCCCGGAAAACCGAACAGCCCCTGCATCTCGGCCTCACCGAGGCGGGCATGGGAGCAAAAGGTCTGGTCTGGTCCTCCGCGTCCATGGGCATTCTGCTGGCCGAGGGTATCGGCGATACGATTCGTGTCTCGCTCACGCCGCGCCCGGGCGGCGATCGCCGCGAGGAGGTGTACGCGGCGTGTGAACTGCTGCAGTCGCTCGGTCTGCGTACGTTTGCTCCTAGCGTCACGGCCTGCCCTGGCTGTGGCCGCACCACCAGCTCCACATTTCAGGAGCTCGCCGAGAGCATCCAGCGATATGTCCGCGACAAGATGCCGGAATGGAAGTGGGAATACGAAGGCGTCGAGGAGTTAAAGCTTGCCGTCATGGGCTGCATCGTCAACGGCCCCGGAGAATCGAAAGCGGCGAACATTGGCATCAGCTTACCGGGCACCGGCGAAGCCCCCCGCTGCCCCGTTTATATAGACGGCCAAAAATTCACCACGTTCGAAGGTACCTACGAGGAGCTGTCCCGAGCGTTTCAAGCGTTGGTCAACGACTACGTCGCCACACGATATCCCAAGCGCGAAACCCCGCCTGCTGCCGCTAGCGTGCCCTCCTCCGCCACCGCGGCCAAGTCCTCCCTCCGCGTCCTCGCCTAAAGGAGTGTTCTTCCCGTCAAACTGCAAAACTTCTCTCGGAATACTTCGCTTGACTTGCCTCATCGCGTTCTAAGATTACAAAAAAGACAGGGTCAACCCTGCATGGGAACGCCATGACCGAGACCTCCCACTCTCTGGCAAGATCCCAGCCGCCCGACGACTGGCAGCGTGGTTTCTGGAGCCTGATCCTCACGCAGTTTCAGGTGGGTTTCAATGACAACGGACTGAAGTTCTTAGTCACCTACATCGTGATCGGGATGAATTTGCCGCAACCCGAGCGCGATCGCCTGGTGCCCATCGTCGGAGCGCTGTTTGCGATTCCGTTCATTCTGTTTTCCATGACCGGCGGCTATTTCGCCGACCGCTACAGCAAGCGCAGCGTAACCATCGGCATGAAAATTCTCGAACTCGGCGTGATGCTGTTCTTCATCCTGAGCTTGGCGCTGCGCAACCTCCCGATGGAATGTGCCGGCGTATTCCTCATCAGCACGGAAGGCGCCCTGTTTGGTCCTTCGAAGTACGGGTTGTTGCCCGAGCTGTTGCCGGAACCGAAGCTCTCCTGGGGCAACGGCATCATCGAGTTCGGGACATTTCTCGCGGGAATCGGCGGCACGATTGCGGCGGGCGAACTTGCCGAGCGCTACCGCGGACGCGAAGTCGTCGCCGGATTTCTCTTGATGGCCTGCTCGCTCATCGGCCTGACCGCAAGCCTGGGAATCTCGCGCGTACCCGCCGCCAACCCGGAAAAGAAGTTTCGTTGGAATCCTTTGGGAGATTTTCTTGCGCAGATCAAGACGATCGCGGCGGACCGCGTCCTTGGCTGGGCCGTCTTTGGTAATACGTATCTGTTCTTTCTCGCCGCGCTGCTGCAACTGGCAGTCATCATTTACGGTCACGATGTGCTTCGTATCGACGAGGCCCACATCACCTATTTGCAGGCTGCCATCGCTGTCGGAATTGGTTTGGGAAGCGTGGCGGCGGGATATCTCTCCCGAGGGAAAATTGAGTATGGACTGATTCCCCTGGGGGCCGTCGGCATGACGTTGTTTGGCGGGCTACTTTACTTTCGGGCTCCCGCTGAGTTTTTGGCCGGGCGGTTCGAGACCATCGCAAGAGAGCTTCCCCGGTTTCCCGACCAGGTCTTGTCGCTGGCTGCGACGTGGGCGCACCTTCGCGTCTTTGATCTAGGGCTGCTCGGATTTTTCGGCGGACTGTTTGCTGTGCCGCTGGGTGCATTGATTCAGCACCGCCCTAGGCCGGAGCAAAAAGGCGGTGTCATTGCCGCGGCGAACTTGGTCTCGTTCATCGGCATTGCCCTTGCCTCGCTGGCCTACTATGTCTTTACGAACGTGTTTCATCAAACGGCCGCAGGAATCTTCCTCGACGGTGCGATTCTGACGCTTGTCACCACGGTTTTTTCGATTTGGCTGCTCCCGGATTCGCTTCTGCGGTTCCTGCTATGGGTGGCCACGTCGTTCGCCTACCGGATTCGCGTCGAGGGTCGCGAAAACGTTCCCGAATCCGGCGGTGCGCTGTTTGTCTCGAATCACTTGTCGTTCGTCGATGCGCTTTTGTTGGCCGCCTCGACCGATCGGTCCATCCGCTTTCTGATGTTCAAAGGCATCTATGAGCTGCCCTACGTGAAGCCGTTTGCGAAAATCATGCGCGCGATTCCGATCTCCTCCGAGCAACGACCGCGCGAAATGATTCACTCGCTGCGTGAAGCGACGAACGCGATTAAAAACGGAGAGGTTGTCTGCATCTTCGCCGAAGGGCAAATTACGCGCATCGGCCACTTGCTCCCATTCCGCCGCGGTATGCAGCACATTCTGAAAGGGGTCGACGCGCCGATCGTCCCGGTCAGTCTCGAGGGGGTTTGGGGCAGCATCTTCAGCTTCGAACGCGGTCGCTTTCTCTGGAAACTGCCGCGGACGATTCCCTATCCCGTTACCGTCAGCTTTGGTAAGCCGCTGCCGCCAACGGCTTCGCCCGTTGAGGTGCGCCGGGCCGTCGAGCAACTCCAGAGCGAAGCCTTTCGCCATCGCAAAAGCCACCAGCGCACGCTCCATCGCTCCTTCATCCACAAGGCTCATCGCCACCCGTTTCGCTTTGCCATGGCAGATAAGCGGCGTCCGCGCCTGGTCTGTGGCTACGTATTGCTGAGCGCGATTTTTCTGGCGCGCCGCCTGCGTCGCACATGGGCCGGCCAGCAGATGATCGGCATTCTCTTGCCTCCTTCGGTCCCGGCCGCGCTCGTCAATCTCGCTGCCGCGCTGTCAGGAAAAGTTCCCGTGAATTTGAACTATACCTTGTCGAATGAGGCGCTCGCTTCGTGCGTGGCTCAGTGCCAGATCGAAACCATCCTGACGACAAAGCTGCTTCTGGAAAAAATTCCCCTGAAGCTACCAGGTCAGGTTGTGCTGCTGGAAGAGGTCGTCGCCCAACACAGTCTGGGCGAAAGAATCGTGGCGCTTCTGCTGTGGTTTCTACCGGGCTCGCGACTGGAGTCCCTTTTAAGCGGTGGGAAAACGCGCCATCTCGACGACCTCGCAACGGTCGTTTTCTCAAGCGGAAGTACGGGCGATCCGAAAGGCGTCATGCTGACGCACTACAACATCGTCTCGAACATCGAACAGATGGGCCAGACCTTTCTGTTCGGCCGCAAGGACTCCTTGCTCGGCGTTCTGCCGTTTTTTCACTCTTTTGGATTTACCGTAACGCTCTGGCTGCCGCTCGTCCTCGGCGTCAGTGTGGTCTACCATCCGAGCCCGCTCGATCTTGCCGCCATCGGAGAATTGGTCCGCGATTATGGCGTCACGTTTCTGCTGGCTACGCCGACATTCCTGGAAGCCTATGTGCGGCGCTGTTCACCGGAAGACTTCGGTAGCTTGCAATGTGTGCTCGTCGGAGCCGAGAAGTTGCCGGAGCGGCTCGCGCTCCGCTTCCAGGAACGCTTCGGCATCCGTCCGCTGGAAGGCTACGGGACAACGGAATGCTCGCCTGTGGTGGCGGTAAATACGAAGGATTTCCGCGCCGCCGGACTGTACCAGGTGGGAGCCAAGCGCGGCTCCATCGGGCATCCTCTTCCCGGCATCCGCGTGCGCATTGTCGATCCAGAAACGAGCGAACCGGTTCCGGATGGCAGGGCCGGTCTGCTGATGATCCAAGGGCCGAACGTGATGCAAGGTTATTTAGGCAAGCCCGAAACAACCAGGGAGGTCTTGCGAGAGGGCTGGTACATCACCGGCGACATCGCTGCCGAAGACGAGGACGGTTTTCTCTCGATCACCGATCGGCTGGGCCGATTCAGCAAAATCGGCGGTGAGATGGTGCCGCACATTCAGGTTGAAGAGCAGCTGCAACAGCTCGCAGGCGCAAACGACCAAAAAATCGTCGTGACAGCCGTACCGGATGCGAAAAAAGGCGAGCGGCTCGTCGTGCTTCACACGCTCAACAGGGACGAACTGAAGCCGGTGCTGGAAAATCTGTCACGCACCGGACTGCCGAATCTTTGGATTCCGCGCCCCAAGCAGTTCTTCTTTGTCGAGCAGCTTCCCCACTTGGGAACGGGCAAACTCGATCTGCGCCGCATCCGAGAACTGGCCCTCGAGTTTTCCGCCGGCGACGAACCATAGCGCGGCTCCCGGCCCGACAATGCCTTGACTGCGGCGCTAAAAGATACCCACTTTAATGTGGAGGAATTTTTTCGGGTTCTGGCGGAAATCACTGATCAGCAGACGCATGTCGCCGGTAAGACCGGTCAAATTGTCGTACAGTTCGGGATCGGTAAAGAATTTCCCCATCGTGCCTTGATTGGAGTTCAGCTTGGCCGTTGCGTCACGGACGTTGGCCGAAGCGTCCCGCAGATTGTTAAATAGAGTGTCGTCGGTGGTGAGCTTACCCAGGGTGCCTTTACCCTGGCGCACGTCGCCAAGCAGCGCATTGCTTTTTTCTGCGACGCCTTTGATTTCGTTGTACGCGCTCGGGTCATAGATCAGCTTGCCGAGAGAGCCTTTTTGTTGGCGCAGGGCCGCTGTCATATCCTGGACATCGCCCATGGTTGCGTCCACCTTCTGATAGAGCTCATCGGAGGCGAAGAGCTTGCCCGCCGTTCCTTGTCCCTGTTGGACCGACGTAACGATGGCGTTCATCTTGGCGACGGTTTCGTTAAGATTGTTGTACATCGAGGGATCGTTCATGAATTTGCCGAGCGTGCCACGGCCGCTCCGAATCTGATCGACGACTTGCTGCACATCACCGGTGAGATCGTTGAGACTGTCCAGCAGATCGGCACTGCGGGCAACCACTTCCTCCATGGCCTTCGATTTTGCGCTCTGCACTTCTCCGTTTGCGGGGATCGCCGACCCGCTGACGCCTCGCGTGATGCTCACATAGCGGTCCCCCAGCAATCCCTGCGTGGCCAGGCTAGCGACCGAATCCGTCCGGATCTCATTCTGGTACCGTTTGTCAATCCGCAAAGACAGCCGTACGCTGTGGGCGCGGTCTTTCGCGGCGCGATTCAAGGTGATGGACTGGACGTTTCCGACTTCGATGCCGTCGAGATCGACCGGCGCTCCCGTTTTCAACTCCGCGACCTCGGGAAAATGCACATACACACGATATTTGGGCCCGAGAAACCCGACGCCGGTCACATAAAACGTTGCTATTCCCAAGATGAACAGAGATGCCAGCACGAACAGTCCGACTCGCAGCTCCGTCCACGTCAATTGCTTGCGTTGCGCCATCGCGTTTCCTCCTCCGTCGTCGAGAGTGTCACTCCGCGGATGCCAAAAACGTCTTCAGGTAGTCATCGGGGGAGTGAAGAAACTGTTCTGTCGTGCCCTCAAAATAGATTTGTCCCTCGCGGAGAACCACGATGTTGGTCAGCGTGGCGCTCGCGCCGCCGTTGCTCCCAGCGAGCCCCGGGGAGGGGGCGGTTTCGCCGATGCGTCTGACGTGGCCCGTTTTGTTATCGAAGCGAAACCGGGCCAGACCAAAGGCATCCTGGACGCGATGCGTGGCAAGCATGGACGTCACACCTTGCAAGTCCCGTCCCCGCAAAATCAGCGTGATAATGGTTTGCGACGTGACCGGATCGAGGCCTGCCGTTGGCGAATCGTAGAACACCAGCGGAGGCCGGTCGACCAGAGCGCGCGCAATCGAAACGCGCCGACGCATGCCGCCCGACAGCTCACCAGGATACTTGTCGATCGCTGGCTCCATTTCGACGAAGTGCAAGACCTCGCGGACCCGCGTATCGATCTCCGCTTCCGCGATGTTTTCTTCTCGTAAGCGAAAGGCCACGTTTTCGGCGACGGTGAGCGAATCAAACAGCGCGCCTTCCTGAAACACAAACCCAATGTGTCGTCGGAAATCGAGAAGATCGGTTTCTGACATCGTCCCGAGATCTTGCCCCATCACCCACACACGGCCCGCGTCCGGACGTAGCAGGCCCGCGGCGATTTTCATAATCAACGTTTTGCCGGAGCCACTCTCTCCCAGCAGGATCTTGGTTTCCGCCGGCGAGACTTCAAAGGAGATTCCGCTGAGCACTTCTCCCTGATCGAAACCGAGGTGGATGTCTTCGAAGGCAATAAGCGGTTCACCCGGAACGATCGTCGCCATTTTCCGCCGCGGCGCCGGGCGGGCCAGAAACGTCATGCTCGGATTATAAATGCAAACCGGGATGAGACAGAGGGCACGTTTTCAGTCACTTTTGGAAGATGTAGATAAGGATCTTCGCCAGGAAAAGGTCGATGATCAGCATCCACACCGACGAAACCACCACGGCCGAAGTCGTGGCTCTGCCCACCCCCTCGGTTCCTCCCGTTACGCGCAGCCCTTTGTAGCAGGCAATCGTAGAAATGATGAAGCCGAAGATCACCGGTTTCACAGTTCCCTGAACCAGGTCCCCGAAATCGAGAATATTTATTGCACGAGTCCAGAACTGCACCGCGCCCAGCCGCAACGTAAAGTAGGCCACGATGAACCCGCCGACCAATCCCACGAAGTCGGCCACAGCCACCAGCAGCGGCATCACCAGCACCATCGCCACGACGCGCGGCGTGACCAGTTTACGGGTCGGGTCAGTGCCCAAGGCGCGCATGGCGTCTACCTGTTCGGTAACGACCATCGATCCGATTTCCGAGGCGATTCCCGACGCATTGCGCCCTGCCACTAACAGCGCCGTAATGGCTGGCCCTAGCTCGCGGACCAGCGCCAACGACACGGCATCGCCGGTCGTCGCCGTTTCACCGAAACGTTGAAACTCGGCGGCCGTTTGCAGCACCAGGACGCCGCCAATCGAAAGAAAAGCCACGACGACGATGAGCAGCGAACCGACACCAATCAGATCCATCTGCTCAAGACTGTCCGACCAGTACTGTGGGGGCGTGAAGATGTTGAGGACGGCCTGCACGGAAAGCAGCGCGTACTGCTGTACACCCAGGACTTGGCTCTTGAGGCCGTCCCCGATAGCCGACAGTAGCGATGGAGTTTCGCTGGGATCAGGCATCGTTGCGACGCGGACCACCGGGACGAACCCAATCATGGAAAGCGTAGCGTTCCGATTGTATCGCGTCCAGCAAACATCCGTGCCGCGAAAAGCGGCTTCGCCAAACAGCCCACGCGCGGCCTTTACGGCCGAAGAGGCCTCCGGTAGAATCCTTCGCTTATCCCGGAGCACAAGGCGCCAAGCGGAATGCTGCGATTCGTCACAGCCGGGGAGTCTCACGGGCAGGCGCTGGTGGCCTGGATTTCGGGGTTGCCTGCGGGGATTCCGGTCGATCTGGATTTTGTCGGGCGCGAGTTGCACCGCCGGCAATTGGGGTACGGGCGCGGTGGGCGCCAGCGAATTGAAAAGGATCAGGCCGATTTTCTCGCGGGAGTTCGCCACGGGAAAACCATCGGTGCTCCCATCGCTTTGCGAATCGAAAATCGAGACTGGAAGAATTGGGAACAGGCGCTTCCGGTAGAGGATAGCGAAGGCGCGGAAGACCAGCGGCGCCGCTTGACGGCTCCCAGGCCAGGGCATGCGGACTTGGCCGGGGCACAGAAATTCGATTTTCATGACGCGCGCTACGTGCTCGAGCGAGCTTCGGCGCGCGAAACGGCCGCACGCGTGGCTGCCGGCGCGCTCGCCAAGCTGTTCCTCAGGGAATTCGGCGTTACCGTCTTGAGCCATACGATTGCCGTGGGCCATGTGCGGCTGGAACGGGTCGCTCCATGGGACGAGATCGTGGCAATCTGCGAGAACCTGGAGTCGCCTTTGCGCTGCGTCGACCCGGAGATCGAAGCCAAAATGAAGGCGGAAGTCGATCATGCGCTGCGCGCGGGCGATTCAGTCGGCGGAGTTTTCGAGGTGGTTGCTCGTGGCGTCCCTCCGGGTCTGGGCAACCACAGCCAGTGGGACGAAAAACTGGATGGAAAAATCGCGCGCGCGGTGATCTCCATTCAGGCTGTCAAGGCGGTGGAAATTGGAACGGGGATAGGGAACGCTCAAAGCTATGGCTCCGAAGTGCAAGACGAGATTCGCTACGACAAGTCGCGCAAGCGATTTGACCGTTCATCGAATCGCGCGGGCGGGCTGGAAGGCGGCATTACGAATGGCCAGGATGTTGTGGTCCGAGGATATCTGAAGCCGATCTCCACGCTGCGCCGGCCGTTGCTGACGGCGGATCTGAACACGAAGGAAGCGGTGAAGGCGGCCTACGAGCGCTCCGACGTCTGTGTCGTTCCCGCAGGCGGCGTCGCCGGCGAAGCCATGGTGGCGATCGAGTTGGCGGGCGCGTTTGTGGAAAAATTCGGTGGGGACTCTCTGGAGGAGACGCGCAGGAATTTCCAAGGCTACGAGCGGCAGCTCGACAGCTTCTAGCCGATCGAACAAGGCGTACGATGATTCATCCGATTGTGAAATACGGCGATCCCGTTCTGGAAACTCCCACCCGGCCGGTGGAAAAATTCGACGAAGAATTGCAGACGCTTGTCGCGGACATGTTCGAGTCGATGTACGCCGCCAATGGCGTAGGGCTCGCGGCGCCCCAAATCGGAGTCGGCCGGCGACTGGCGGTGATCGATGTGAGCAATGGAAAGAATCCGGAAGCGAGGATCGTGTGCGCCAACCCCGAAATCATCCACACGGAGGGGGAGCAGCGAGAGGAGGAAGGCTGCCTGTCGCTGCCTGGATTTCGCGGGCACGTGCTCCGGCCTCAGTTTGTCACCGTGCGCGCGCAGGACGCTACGGGAAAGGAATTCGAAATGCGCGGGGAAGGATTACTGGCCCGTGCGTTCAGTCACGAGATCGATCACCTCAATGGAGTCCTTTTTCTCGCGCACTTGAGCCTGCTGAAACGGGACCTCATCAGAAGAAAAATCCGCAAGATGAAAAAAGCCGGCGAGTGGTAGGAGCGTCGTGGCGTTGCGCATCGTTTTCTGCGGCACACCGGCGTTTGCCGTTCCTTCCTTCGAATATCTCTTGAAGGAGTGGGATTTTCAGATCGTCGGAGTGGTCACGCAACCGGACCGACCCCGCGGCCGCGGACACCACTTGCAGGGCTCGCCGGTGAAGGACGCGGCTCTCGACGCTGGAGTTTTCGTTTACCAGCCGGAAAGCGTTAAGGCCGACGAAACCTACGAGCATTTTCGGCGCCTTCAGCCGGATGCGGTCGTTATCATCGCGTACGGCCAGATCATCCCGGCCCGCCTGATCGCCATTCCGCGCCTGGGCTGGATCAACCTGCACGCCTCCCTGCTACCGAAGTATCGCGGCGCCGCGCCGATCAACTGGGCCATCTTGAACGGCGAGGAAGTCACGGGCATCACCACCATGCAAATCGATGCGGGACTCGACACGGGACCGGTGCTGCTTCAAGAGGTCGTCGAGATTCACAAAGATGAAACGGCACCCGAACTCGCGGCACGCCTCGCCCGAGCCGGAGCCCCCTTGATGGCGAAAACGCTGCGGGAACTCTCGACGGGTCAGATCACCCCCGTGTCGCAAGATCATCGGAAGGCGACGTTCGCGCCGCCACTTAAGAAAGAAGACGGGCGCATCGATTGGTCGCTGCCTCCTCTCCGCACCTACAATCAGATTCGGGGGCTTGAGCCCTGGCCCGGCGCGTTTACTATGTTTCGTGGCAAGAGGTGTCGAATCTGGGCAAGGCCCGCCTCGCTCGCCGAGTTGGGTGCGGCCGAGGGGCCAGCAGGCGCCTCGGTGCCCGGCACGATACAGCCTTTGTCGTCGACAGTGCTCGTTCGTTCGGGTGCAAGCGAAGGGCTGCGGTTGGAGTTCATCCAGATGGAAGGCCGCAAACGGGTCACCGCTCGGGAATTCGTAAACGGTACACGGCTTCGACCCGGCGAACGCTTCGACGGCTAGCCAGGAAACAGCCATGCCCGTCTCTCCCGCAAGACGGATTGCCTACCAGGTGCTGCGCCAGGTCGAGGCAGAGGGCGCGTATGCGAGCGACGTGCTCTATGAAGCACTCGATGTCGACATGAAGTCGGCCGACGCTGCGCTGGCTACAGAGATCACCCTGGGTGTGCTTCGCTGGCGGCGCCAGCTTGATTTTCTTCTTGATCGGCATCTGAAAAAAACGGTCGAGAAGCTGGACCTGCCTGTCGCGCTGGCACTGCGAATCGGTCTTTACCAACTTCGCTTCCTCGAAAGGATTCCAGTGCGGGCGGCGGTGAATGAGTCGGTCGAGCTCGTGAAACGGGCGCACAAGATTTCGGCTGCGCCGCTGGTGAACGCCGTTTTGCACAAGGCCGCGTCGGAACTCGAGTCTCCCGTCGAGCCGTTTCTCCCTGCCAGCCTTGCACGCGGGGACCGACTCGGGATCCTTCATTCACACCCGACCTGGATAGTCGAGCGTTGGATCTCGTCTGTGGGCGAGGCTCGCGCGATTCGAATCATGACCGCAAACAATGAAAGACCGCGACTGAGCTGCGCATTCCAAAACCCCGATTTCAGGGGGGACGTTTCAAGTGGACTCACACGCGCAGGGATGCGCATGGAGCCTGGGCTGCTGCTGAAAAACGCGTTTGCCGTGACCGGCGGTAGCCCCAGCCGAACCGATGTCTTTCGCAAGGGCCTCTTCTTGATCCAGGACGAGGCATCGCAAGCCGTGCCTCTGCTATTGGGCGTCGAGTGCGGTAATTGCGTACTCGATCTCTGCGCGGCACCCGGCGGAAAGACGCCTCCGCTGGCACGAGCTGCCGGAAGCACAGGTTTGGTCATCGCGGCCGACCGACATGCGCATCGCCTGATGGCCATGCGCGCACAATTCAAACGGCTTCGGCTCACCGGCGTGCACCTGGTTGAGTTGGACGCCGAGCAACCGCTTCCCTTTCGCGAGACCTTTGATCGGATCCTTATCGACGCGCCCTGCTCGGGTACGGGCACACTCGCACGCCATCCGGAGATTCGCTGGCGGCTGCGACCGGAACAGCTGCCTGCATTTCATCAATTGCAGGTGCGCCTGCTCGGAAACGCCACCGCCAATCTTAAGCCAGGCGGACAGATCGTATACTCGACGTGCTCGATGGAGCCGGAGGAAAACGAGGAGGTCGTCGCCGAAGTCCTCAGAAGTCGGCCGGCGATTCGATGCTTGGGGGCCCGTACGTCGGCCGAGCGGCTGCGCCCACATCTCAGCGATGGTTCCCTTGCCGAGGGGCTTTTTGCAGGCGACGGCTGTTTTCGCACGTCCCCGGCAGAGCAGCACACCGACGGATTCTTCGCCGCTACGCTCGAATACCGGGGATCGGTTCGTTGAAAGTATGGGTTTTGCTGCACTTGAGTAAGAACGGCGCTCACCCCGTTCCGGCCTATTCGTGTTAGGCTCGCCGAACAGAGGATGGGCACGTGACTTTAGGCGAGCAGCTACAGTGGATTCTGCGAATGGTTCTAGGGCTGTTCATACTGTCGTCGGTAGCATTTCTGAGCGCGCTGACGGCTATGCGATTCGCAATCCAAGGGCGCGAAGTGACCATGCCGGACGTCGTCGGGACGCGCGCTCAGCAAGCCCAGCAAGTTCTCCGCGGCCGCAGTCTGGGCATGAAAGTCGAAGATCGGGTCTATAGCAATCTCCCGGTCGATGCGATCGTTCGCCAGAGCCCTCCTCCCAGCACGCGGGTGAAGACGGGACAGGATGCGCATGTGGTACTGAGTCTCGGTCCACAGAGCGTATCGATTCCCGAGGTCAAGGATTTAAGCCTGCGCGCGGCCCAGGTCGAGCTACTCCGCAGAGGGATGCAATTGGGCGAAATCTCTAGCGTTTATTTGTCCGGCACTCTGCCCGATACGGTAGCCCTGCAAGACCCCGCCCCCGGTACGACGAACGTCCAAAGCCCCCACGTCAACTTGCTCGTTTCGCTGGGTCCCCGGCCGCCCGCCTTCGCCATGCCCGACCTCACCGGCCTTACCGCCGCGGAAGCGGAGTCGAAATTGGGGACGACCGAGTTAAAAGTCGCCAAGATCACGCCTGTCACGAACGCAGCGGCGGCCGCCGGGACGATCATCAATCAGACCCCGCCCAGGGGACAACGCGTTGACGCGACGACCACGATCGAGCTCGAGGTGGCACAGTAGCGTTCTGTCGTGCCTCATTGGGCTATGCTAGTATCGGAACAGGTTCCATGGCCTATGCAAGAATTGAACTCGCGCCATCCATCCTGGCTTGCAACTTCTCGAGGCTGGGTGAGGAAGTTCGTTCCGTCGAGCAGGGCGGCGCGGACGTGATTCATGTCGATGTGATGGACGGCCGCTTTGTCCCCAACATCTCAATCGGAATCCCGGTCGTGGAGGCCTTGCGGAAGGCAACCCGGTTGCCGCTCGACGTGCATCTCATGATCGACCGTCCCGAACAGTATGTCGAGGAATTTGTGCGCGCGGGCGCAAGCCGCATACTCGTCCATGAGGAGGCCACCCCTCATTTGGACCGGGCCCTTGCGCTAATTCGCGAATCCGGGGCCGAGGCCGGAGCGGCCATCAACCCGGCGACGCCGGTGGTGATGCTCTCGGAGGTTCTGGACAAGCTGGACACCGTGCTGGTAATGTCGGTTAATCCTGGCTTCGGCGGGCAGAAGTTCATCCCCTCAGCTTTTGAAAAAATTCGGCAGCTGAGTCAATGGCGTGCGCGCTATAATGGCGCCTTTCGAATTGAGGTAGACGGTGGCGTGGATGCTGAAAACGTAGCGGAGTTGGCGCAGGCCGGCGCCAATACCTTCGTAGCGGGGACCTCCGTCTTCCATACCCCCGATCCAGCAGCGGCCGCGCGACAGCTGCGTAGACTCGCAACCGAGGCTTTGAGCCAGAAGGTTTGAGATTGGTGCACGAATTTCCTGTCAAAATGCGTCGTCTTGGGATCGTGGCGGCTTTCTTCTGCCTCACTGCTCTGGCGGGCGCTAGGGCCTGGGGGCAGAAGGTCCACGTCACCAAGGTCAAGCCCAAGAAAACCGAGGCGACCCAATCGGCCGAACCGGACAAAGTTCTCTACGATCGTGCGACGGCCGACATGAAGAAGACGAAGTATACCGAGGCGCGCCTGGACCTGCAGACCTTGATCAACACCTACCCCGACAGTGAATACCTCGCCAAGGCGAAGCTGGGGATTGCGGATTCGTTTTACAAGGAAGGCGGCACTTCCAATCTCACCCAGGCGGTCGACGAATACAAGAATTTCATCGTTTTCTTCCCCTTCTTGGACGAAGCCGCCTATGCCCAAATGCAAGTCGCGATGTGCCATTATCGAATGATGGAGAAAGCAGATCGCGACAGCAGTCAGGCCGAAGCGGCAGAAGACGAGTTTCGGACGTTTCTGCTGAAGTATCCGCAGAGTCCTCTTTTGCCGCACGCCGAACAGGACCTGCGCAACGTGCAAGAGGTCTTGGCCGACGGCGAATACAAGATCGCGCATTTTTACTACGTAAAGCAGGACTATCGAGCGTCGGCGGCGCGGCTGGTGGAACTGACGGGAAGATACCCGTTGTATAGCCAAAGCGACCTTGCCCTCTCGATGCTTGGCAACATCTACCTGCGCGCAAAACAGGCATCGAAGAACGAAGACGACAAAAATCACTGGAGCGACTTAGCCGCGGAGTGCTACACCCGGATCATAAAGGACTATCCGCTATCGAAGCTCGTGCCCGACGCCAAAGCCCACCTCACCTCGATGGGGATGCCGGTTCCCAAGCCTGATCCCCAAGCCTTCGCGCGCATGGAGAAGCAGCAGGAGTTCGAGAAGGTACATCATCCCAACCCGGTAATATCGACGCCGGTCGGGATGCTGCGATCCAATCCCGATGTTCACATGGCGGCGCAAATAGGCCAACCCAATTTGAACCCGCCGGACGACACCGTGTCGGCGACAGAAGTTTTAAACCAGGGCGCGGCCGGCCCGAGGTTTAACCTCGCCGCGGGGGTGGCCTCCTCGGGAGCGAACGCGCCGTCCAGCGACACCGAGTCGGTCGAGTCCTCCTCTTCCGATGCCCCCACACAAGCTGCCGGTGCCCAGATCATCGCTGCGCCGACGACGGCGGCAACCGCCGAACCTGCGGCGCAGCCAGCCCCGTCGACGATGACCTCCTTACCTACAGCTCCGCCTACGGCGGACAGCGGTACGACGGAGCAACCGGTCAGCACGGAGAATTCCGCTCCCCCAACAACCGCGGCCGTGGATTCATCCCACCCGCCCGCGCAATCTTCACAGGCTGTGGCGACTCCTGCAGCCAGTAGCTCAAACTCTTCCGCCGCCCAGTCATCGAGCCAGTCTAGCAGCAGCAGCGATTCCAAAAACGAATCCAGCAGCAAGAAAAAGAAGGGTCTGCACAAGCTGATTCCGTAGCATTCCCCCTCCGTACCCCCTGCTAACAACTGTAGCACCCTGCTTGTTCTACTCCGTTGACGACCCGTCGCGGTAATGCTGCAATAGTCTTTACGCGAGGCGG